>Ga0302177_10001020_pt1 | contig 20259 bp, 19 predicted proteins | sample I_Palsa_E1_2_FD_198780 | JGI IMG/M metagenome (GOLD analysis project Ga0302177, IMG submission 198780) | Peat permafrost microbial communities from Stordalen Mire near Abisko, Sweden - I_Palsa_E1_2 | ecosystem: Environmental > Terrestrial > Soil > Palsa > Peat permafrost | place: Sweden... | reverse complement strand
CGTAATAAGTTGCGTTTGGAAGCGGCAAGCGTTCGGCCAGCGGAATTTGAACTTCCAGACCGACCAGTTTTTCAGCGTCCGAAATCGAATCAGAATTCTCGAAGAGGAAAATGGCTTGGCCGCCGCGGCTGTGCGAAAGCCAACACTTGCGAATGGCTACCCGTTTCGCCGTCGCAGTTTTCTCATTCCACAGCTCCACAGATTTTAAGCGCGTCAGGCGCTCCGGGAAATCGGTGAGAATTTCGGACGCCACTTCTCCGCGGCGACCGTGAGGGCGCAGAATGCGCGCTACCGTGGCGCGGTCGGGCCTCGGTGATTGCTGCGTAGTCACTACTCGAGGATTTCCAGCGTAAAGCGCTTCTTCAATTTCATTCCGGCGGCGCCGAGCAAGGTACGGATGGATTTGGCCGTGCGTCCCTGCCGCCCGATCACCTTCCCCAGATCTTCGGGATGGACGCGCAATTCCAGCACAGTGACTTGTTCACCTTCTACGGCGTTCACGGCAACACTTTCCGGATGATCTACAAGAGCTTTGGCAATCTCTTCAACAAGAGCCTTCATCGCGGCCTCCACAGCATGTGAGCTCAGCGCAGAAATTCGCTGGAGCATGTACGAGCGCTAGATCTACTGTGGGGTGAGACGCCTTAGGCAGGTTTCCGGTTTCTTAGAAAACTGCGTACCGTGTCGCTGGGCTGTGCGCCCTTGCTGAGCCAGTAGGTGACGCGGTCGTGGTCTAGCGTGATGGCGGCGGGCTTCTTGAGCGGGTCGTAGGTGCCTACGATTTCCACAAACCGGCCATTTCGCGGGCGGGTCTTTTCCGTCACGATCACACGATAAAACGGGCGCTTCTTCTTGCCAATCCGAGCCAGCCGAATCATTAACACAGCGAAAATCCTCCTATGCCGAACCGAACCATTATAGCGAAGGCGGCTGCTTTCACCAATCGCTATCTCGGGCGCGCGGCGGTCATCGCAGGAGCCATAGGGGCAAGGCGGCTTGAGCGCAGTGCTCGATCATGTGTTGGTCGCGCTCCGAGAATGCGTTGGCATGATCGCTTTCGACGTCCACCGTTCCGATGACGCGATCGCCTCCGGGAGCTAGCACCGGAACGATGATTTCGGAAAGAGTGCTACCAAAAGAGGTGAGATATCGCGGGTCGGTTCGGACGTCGCCTACAATTACCGCTTTCTTTTGTTGAATTGCGGTGCCAGTGAGTCCTTTGCTCGCGGGAAACTCAGGATACACGGGAGCGCTGGGACCACTCCAGCCGATGACGGAGACGAGGTCCGGATGAACGTCGCAAACCCCGACCCAGCGATAGTCGCCGAGTTTTCGGATCAGTTCGGCAAGCCGTTTCGCCTGCGCGGCACGGTCGCCGCCACTCATTGCCAGGGAGCGAATCTCGTTGAGCGTGTTGTTGATGACAATTGGCACATGCTTTCCTATTTCAAGCCGGCAAACTTGCCGATGCCACGCATTTTCGTTCTCGCATAGGTGCCATACTGCTTCATCATTTTGCGCATGTCGGAGTATTGCTTCAGCACCTGATTTACTTCCTGGACGGAGGTGCCGCTACCGAGGGCGATGCGCTTGCGGCGCTTGCCGTCGATCAAATTGGAATTTGCGCGCTCTTTGGCGGTCATGGAATTGATGATGGCTTCGACCGAGCCGAGGCGTTTCTCGTCAATCTCTGTGTTCTTCGGCAGGTTAGCGAAAGGGCCGACTTTTGGCAGCATTCCAAGGATCGATTCGATAGAGCCCATTTTGCGAATCTGGCGCAACTGGTCGCGGAAATCCTCAAGCGTGAAGTCGTCTTCGCGCAACTTGCGTTCAAGCTCGCGCGCCTTCTTCTCGTCAACATTCTTTTCGACTTTTTCGATCAGGCCGAGAACGTCGCCCATTCCCAGAATACGGGACACGACGCGGTCGGGGAGAAAAGGTTCAAGCGCATCGTATTTTTCGCCGACGCCGACGAACTTTACGGGGGCGCCAGTAACTTTGCGGATGGAAAGCGCCGCGCCGCCGCGTGCGTCTCCGTCCATTTTGGTCAGCACAACGCCGGTGATGCCCAACCGCTTATGGAACTCACCGGCCGAACGTACTGCGTCCTGACCGATCATGGCGTCAGCGACGAAGAGTAATTCGGAAGGATTTAGTTCGCGCTTCAGCTCGGAAAGCTCATTCATCAACTCATCGTCGATGTGCAAACGGCCTGCTGTGTCCACCAGGACCACGTCGCAGGCGGAGAGCTTTGCTTCGCGCAACGCGCCGCGAACAATTTCGAGTGGCTTATCGGTTCCGGTGCCGGGCCATAGCGGAGTTCCGGTTGCTTTAGCGACCTGGGCGAGCTGTTCGCGGGCTGCGGGACGATATACGTCAGTAGAAACGACCAGCGGGCGATGTCCATGTTCCGCGAGCCACTTGCCCATTTTTCCAGTGGATGTGGTTTTGCCGGAACCTTGGAGGCCGACAATCAGCCAGACGGAAGGAGGCTTCGACCCGTACTGTGGTTTTGCTTCGCGACCGAGCAATTCGCCCAATTCGTCGCGAACAATCTTTACTACTTGCTGATCGGGCGAAAGTTGCAGCAGGACTTCGGAGCCCAGCGCCTTTTCGCGAACGTGCTTGATGAATTCGTCCGCAACGCCGACATTGACGTCGCCTTCGAGCAGGGCTTCGCGAATTTCCACCAAGCCCGCATCGAGATGCTCTTCGGTGAGTTTGCCCTGGCCGCGCAGGCTCTTGAACGCGCGCTGGAGCTTGTCTGTGAGCGTTTCAAACATAGCATCTCTCAGGCGTGGGAACCGTTACTCGAGAAGATGATCCCATCGGCCGATTCTGTCGCATCGAAACTTCGCCGGAGTCACGATTTGTGGCCTTATTTGGGGCGAAAATATGTCTGGATTCGAAGGTGGCAAATGGTGAGTTCTGGCCCCGGGTAGAGTGGTACGCTTTCCTTTGTTTTCTGTAAGTTACGTCGTTTTCTACTCGTGAGTCAGAACCGGGTAGAAACGGCAGATTCCTGGCTAAGAATGAGGCAGTGATAGCGCCTTCCGGACGAGCATAATCTCGGAGCTCAGAGGTCAAAACCGCGGATGAATAACCCAGTGGCGAGGCGGCTGTGTACTTTCCAACGCGCGAGTCGCTTACGACTCTGCGACGGGTTCCAATTTTCTCAATTTTAATCACAAAAAACACTAGCACATTGCCGCACAAGAAATCCAGGACTTGGATGCTGTGGACACAGTGAGATCTTAGGCGTGCTGCAGCCCTCGTCAGTGGTTGCCGGCTGTGGGCTTGGGTTGCGCCGGTTGAGGCGGCACTAAGGGCTCAGTGATGTCGTCCAGATAAGCGGGAGTTCCTTCGATGCGCTCCAAGACGGGATAGCGCTCACCGTCGTGGTAATCAATGTCGGCCGTGGAAACGAAAATATCCGACTGAACGATCAAATGGATCGGGTCGGTCTTGCTCTTCGCGTCGCGAATCGCAGCTTTGAGTAGATCGCCCGAAAAGATTCGTCCGTTGACCGCGATAATCTTCGCACCCGGGACGATTCTTGCCTTGTCAGCCGGGCCATTCCAGCGAACGTCTTTGATATTACCGTCGGCAGTGACTTGCAGGCCGATTGAGAACCAAGCATCGACGAAGTTAGCTGCCGGTGGGTCGGCATTCGCAGTTATCACCGCCTCGGAAGCACTCGGTTTGCCCGCGTAGACCAATTTGTAGCCGCCCCGCTCGATGCCGGCAAGGTCGGCGTGAGGATTGATTTTATCAACGCGGTCGTGAAGGAAGGTCGCCCAGTCGAAGGGCACGATTTCATTCAGGTCGCGAACCAGTTCGTCAAAAGTGTAAGTGACGATCAGAGGGCCAGTGTCACCACCTTTGCCCAGGAAGATCCGCTGGAAGTCATCGAGCGACTTTTGGTTGTTGGTCATCTTGCGAATAAGGGTATCGGCATCGAGCCAGAGGAGTTCGCCTTCATTATAGTAATCCTGTCCGCGCTTCCAGTTGGACCAGGATGGATTGCCATCACGGAGAATGCTGGCGGCAATCGCAGTATCTTCAGTAGGACGCCATTCACGGCCGGGTGTGTAGTCGAGATTCGCGGCGGACAAAGCCAGGATATCGCGGTACTGTGCTTGAGAGCGGAGTCCGGAACGCGCGGCGAGGACATCGCCGAGGTATTCCGTCATGCCTTCATAAACCCAGAGCAGGGCGCCTTGCTGTGCTGTGGCGAAATCGGGTTGGTACAGGCCAACTGGGCGGCGATACTTGCCGTTCCATGAGTGGGTGAACTCGTGTGCAAGAAGGTCCGAGTCTGCCAACTGATGGTCTTCATCCGTGAAGGCTTTTTCGCCGACGCCATTCTCCGAAGACTGGCTATGCTCGAGACCTAGGTCGCCGGCGGTGTCAGAAAGACTGAGGAGGAGATGGTATTGGTTGTAATGGTGCGAACGGTACAAGGCACCCGCTTCGCGAATGAGGTTCGCAATTTCAGCCAGCGCCGCCGGGCGGAGATTGGAATCCTCGGGAGCGTCGGAGACGACGTCCAAGAAATGTTTGGGTGAGGTTTCGGGAGACAAAGCAAATTCGTGGAAGTATTGTCCGGCGAGGATTGGAGAATCTTCAAGCTGCTCAACATTGGTGACGGCGAAGCGGGTGACGCTACCTGGAGCGGGAACAGGATATGGGCCGCTGCCGACAGGAGTAAGCGCTGTGCCGATGCCCCAGCCGGCCGGGACAATCACCGAAGGCTGTATCGGAATGTCACCCACCGGCGTATTGGCCGGATAGAGCATAACCTTGTCCCATTCGAGGAACGCCAATTTCTGCGAGACATTTGAGAGAATGATGCAGTCCAGATGGGCATGAAGCGTGGTCACCCCAGGCGGGATCGTCAGATGAAACTGGTATAGATCTACATCATCACGCCGCCATGCGAGCGGCTGGCCGTTGGCGGTGAAGACCACTCCCACGATGTTGTCCACGGGACCGGTAGGCCGGTGATCGCCGGGAATCCATTTGGGAGTAGTAAGAGAGAGCGGGCCAGCGGTAACGGGAAGATCTACCTCGGCGTGAAAAAGCTTGCGTGGGGCGTCTGAAAGGTCGGCGGTGATCTGAATGGGAGCCTTCTGGCTCTGTGCCGAAGCGGACGCGGTCGATAGCAAGGTAAAAATGGCCGCGCTGCAGAATACTCTGCGATTCCAATGCATTTCGATAGGGCTCCTTAGTAGCACTCAACCAGGATTTCCATTTTACCTCTCGGCTGCGAGTCAATATACCCCAAGCAGCAACCTCGCGGGAATGGATAGGTGCAGGCAGGCACGCGACTAATCCGTTACTGTGGGGTTGATTCTGTGTAGCAAGCGCGTTCCAATGGGCTACAAATGGTGCCGAGAAGTCTTCGGATCGACTCGGCGAATCGACTTACGGGCAAGGGGTGTTTATGCGGGCAAGGCTGGGGTCCTCGCAGTTAGGGTATTCTTGTTTCCAAAATAAGGCTCTTGCGGCGGTCCATAGGTGCTGCTAAGCGAGTAGAATAGCAATCGCAAGCATTCTCACGATGTTCCGCGCGAATCCCAGTTCAGCTCGAGAGGGGTTTGGAATGTCGAATACTCGAAGTCATTTTGAAGGTTTATTCGGCGCCCTGCCTGAGAGGCCGGATCGTCGAGCCTACGGCCGGAGCAACTCGGCTTTGCTGACATACGTAGAGCTGGGCGATGGAAATGGCGGCATCGCTTTGAATGTCAGCGAAGGCGGGCTGGCTATCACGGCGACCGGATTGCTGACGTCTGATTACTTTCCGAGCATACGATTCCAATTACCCAAGTCCGATGTATGGATAGAAACAAGCGGGCAAGTAGCATGGGCGAGCGATTCGAAGGAAGGCGCCGGGATTCAGTTTGTTGATGTCGCGGATAGCGACCGCGAGAAGATACGCGAGTGGATCGCGACCAAAGATTCTTCTAACCGCCCGGTACAAGGAACGAGCGAAACCGTTCGTGGAAGAGACAGAGAGTTTCTGGGAATTCGAAGCGCAAGTAAACTTCCCATGAAGCTGGAAGTCCTTAGCGAAGCTGACGAAGCTAAGTTTGCGGGCATGTTTCCGTCAGAAAAAACTCTGCCCAACGCGCATCGTGAGCGCGAGGGCCTGGCGCCAGACGCTGATCCGCAGATAGGAGAGCAGAATTCGCGAAACGTTCTGAGATTTTTTGGACGAAACTCAGAGCGTGACGAGCGAACGGACGCTCCGGAGGCCGTTCAGCCTGCCGACGACCAGCGAACTCAACCTGAGATAGTTTCAGCGCTGCCGAATGACGGCCATTCAGTCGAGGAAGAAACGCCTCAACCCTCTAATTTCCCTGAAGAAAATTTACTCATAGTTCCCCCCGTTGATGATTTTTGCGAAGGGCAAGAGCTACGTGTAGATGACAGCGTGATGGCGCAACCTGAAAACGCGGTATCCGAGCTGGCGCAGGATCATTCTGTGGAAAACAAATCGCTCACGCCCCCTGATTTTCTCGAGGAAAATCCGCTTCTCGCAGCTGAGACTGGTGAGTCTTCCGAGGTTGAAGAGAGGGCCGCGGCCGGGAAAGCGCAGGAACCGCCCGCTTACGTTTTTTCGCGAGAAGCGGATCTGATCCAACAACTTGAATTACACAGAATGAATCGAGCGGCCAATCTCGTGATGGCGGGAGAGCGCGAGGTCCTGGTTGAACGTCGAAGCGGATGGCCCCTCGCGGCAGTGGTACTTCTGATCGGGATGGCGTGCTTTGCGGTTGGGATCGGCGTGGGGAACGGATTCTTCGACAGGTTGCTTGGTCGCAATCAAGAGTTGGAACAAAGCAGCGGCGCGACGCCGACAACGCCAACGGCTAGTTTGCCCGCATCCACTGCCGGGGAAAACGACTTCGCCGGTGCGAGTGCTGTTGCAAGCAACGCGCAGAAACCAACAGAGGTTGCGTCGGACAATTCCGCGGCCGTGCCGGCGAACACCACGGCGGACAGGGCGGCTAGTGACTCTCCCGCCGGTTCCGAGGGCAAGCCGCCGGTGCAAGTTGCTCCCACACGAGCGGGGACCACGAACGGTGGAGATGGCGGGAATTCGGCAGAGAAGGACAATGTTTCGAATGATGCCCTCGGCAATTCACCGGGCAATTCGCTTCCCAGCGATGCTGCAGCGGCAAGTGTGGCAAACGACACGCGCGCGAAGCCTGGAACGACGGCGATTTCCCCGGCTGGGGCTGTGACCGCGCAACCGTTTAGTGAGACCCAGAGCCCAATACTTGTAACTGCGCCGGATGAAAAGAGCGGTCCATTTAGACTGACGTTGGCGGAACAGGCGGTGAGCGCGTCACCGACTCTGGCGATCAGTGCGCAGCGATTCGTGTCGGTGCCGGCGCAACCGGGACCCGCGTCGGGTCATCGCGCGGAAAGATTGCAAGTGGGAGTATTGATATTTCACGTAGATCCTCAGGTCCCATCGGGCGGAAACCAAAAGGAAATGGCTGGGACAGTGAAAGTGAGAGCCACGATCGGGAAGAGTGGAGACGTTGTTGATGTAAGGCCGATCAGCGGTCCGGTCGCGCTGATTCCGGCAGTGGTGCAAGCTGTTCGCGAGTGGCGCTACACAGTGACGCTGTTGGACGGTCAGCCGCTAGGCGCAGAGGAAGACGTAGTTATCGAATTTCGGCCGAAAACCTAAGGAAAGTCCCAGCACTCCTAGCCCCCCAAAGTCAGAGATCATGGGTTCTGCCGGACCGACGTTGCGAGTCTCGTACTCCAGCCATTTGGCGCGAATTCTTGACCGCGTGGCGCGGGTCTAATACACTAATTGTTTCGCCAGGGTGAGGGATTTGCTTCCGATGCGCTGCGCTCGCGCGGGATTGTGCGTGCGGGAAAAGCGGGGACTGCGGCAAAACTGCGGCGTCCAACCGGCTCACAAATAGAACAATTACTCAGGCAGAGGAGAACGATCGTTGCCGAAACGCACGTTTCAACCGCATGTGCGCCGCCGTCATAAGAAGCACGGCTTCCGCAAGCGCATGAAGAGTCAGGGTGGAAGGAAAGTCCTTGCGCAACGCCGCAAGAAGGGGCGTCACAGTCTCACGCGCGTCTGATACGCCGCGACTGAATCTACCGCGGAACTGCCGACTGGTACGCCGCTCGGAGTACGACTTGGTGTATCGCGAGGGGCGCCGCCGGACGAGTCGCGAGTTCACGATATTTCTACGTCCCAATGGCCTCGAAATCAGCCGGTTTGGCTGGAGCATAAAAAAGGCGCTGGGTAATGCGGTCCGGCGCAACCGAATCCGGCGGCGCCTACGCGAAATACTAAGATTGCATCGACAGGAGATTGCCACGGGATGGGATATTGTGATTCATCCGCGCACGACAGCCGCAACGGCAGAATTTTCGCCGCTCGCAGCCGAACTGGTGAAATTGATTCCGCGCAAACCGTAAAATCGATTCGTTCGGACTCCATGGAAACAAGTAAGCGATCGGCGGGCGCGTGGGTGCTCCTCGCGCTGGTTCAGTTCTATAGAATTTTTCTTTCACATTTTTTTGGAGGCGCTTGCAAATTTCATCCTTCGTGCTCGAAGTACGCGCAGGAAGCAATTGCGCGTCACGGAGCGCGGCGGGGTGTTGTGCTGGCGCTCAAGCGGCTAGGGCGCTGCCGTCCGTTCACGAAGGGCGGGTTCGATCCTGTGCCGGATAAAGAAGAAGGCAAGACTAGCGCGCCAAATTCGTCAGAGTTATTAAATGCGCGTTTCACAGAAAACGCTCTGCCTAGGCATGGCGAGGAGCGAGCTCTGTGAACGAGATGTCGGATCAGGTACGCGCAATCGTGTTCGTTGTTCTCGCGTTGGTGATTCTTTTTGCGTGGGGACATTTCTACAAACCTCCCGTGGCGCCGCAACCCCAACCGGCGCCGACTGCGGTGCAGGACACCACATCGCAATCCCCTGGCAACACTTCGGCTAGCGCCGGCACTATGACCCGGCAAACCGACACGGCGGGCGCGGCTAGTCCTGCCCGGGTTCAAGCGGCGGACGAAAAATCGGTAGTGGTGGAGAGTCCGCTCTATGTGGCGGAGTTTTCGAATCGCGGCGGCGTGGTGAGAAGCTGGAAGCTGACGAAATATTCGGACGACCGAAAACCGCCTCATTTGTTGGATTTGGTAAACAACTCCGCAGCCCAGCAATTGGGCTGGCCATTCTCTCTGGTGCTCTCGGATTCGCAGCTTGAAGCGAAGGCCAACTCGGCGCTGTACGAAGTGACGCCCGGGCTGAGTAATTTAACAGCGCCCACGGAAATCACATTTCATTGGAGCGACGGCCATCTGGACGTAACCAAGAAGCTGAATTTCGGCTTGGATTACGTGGTGTCCGCTGAGGTTTCCGTTTTGTTGGACGGCAAAGCAATTCCCGCGGGGATTGCCTGGCGAGGCGGGTTCGGGGACAAAGAAGTGTATAAGGCAGCTTCGCTCGTCACCGTTTATTACAAGCTCAACGACAAACTGAACCTGCTGCTATATAAAAAGCTCGGCGTGTCCGGCAATCAGAGCCAGCCGGCATTGCAAAACGGGCCGATGGAATATTTGGGTGTCGAAGACCAATTTTTCACCGCGGCATTCCTACCCGACGGCACGGAACTCTCGCTGTGGCACTGGACGCAGGACCACGGGATTGTGGATGACGGCAAACCCGCAAGCGAGCCCATTGCTGAGATGGCGGCGGGAACTACGATTGCGGCGCCATTGATGGTGCGTGTTTACGTGGGTCCGAAAGACCTGGCGATTTTGGAAAAGACCAAGCCGCCGCTCGCCGAGCTGATTAATTTTGGCTGGACGGGAGTGATCGCAAAGCCGCTGCTGTGGGTGCTGCAGACCATCCACACGAAAGTGCCGAATTATGGATGGTGCATCATTCTGCTGACGCTGGTCATCAACGTCGCCATGTTCCCGTTGAAGATGAAAAGCTGGCGTTCGATGCAGAAAATGCAGAAAGTGGGGCCGGAAGTCCGGCAGATTCAGGATCGCTACAAGAAATATTCCATGAGCGATCCGCGCAAGAAAAAAATGAACGAAGAAGTGATGGCCATCTACAGCCGCGAAGGCATCAACCCGATGGGTAGCTGCATCCCAATGCTTTTCCAGATGCCGATATGGTGGGCGCTGTGGCGCGTGCTGAACGGCGCGATAGAGCTGCGACATGCGCCGTGGATGTTCTGGATTCACGATCTTTCGGCGAAAGATCCGTACTACATTTTGCCGATCGGAATGGCCATCATGATGTATTTGATGACCAAGATGACGCCGCAGACGAGCACCGATCCCGCACAACAGAAAATGATGGCGCTGATGCCCTTGATGTTCGGATTTTTCTTTTTCAATCTTTCCAGCGGACTGAACTTGTACATGTTCACGAGCAATCTCGTGGGTATCGGCCAGCAAGTCTATTTGAACCGGTCCGAGCCACTCCCTTCCAAGAGTAAATTTAAGAAGAAAGCGCTCAATGAGTGACGAACGAACGGCGGCCGCGAAGAGGCCTTTTATGAAGGAGCATGCACAGGGCGAAGCACGGCTCTATCGCGAGCGCGCGGCGACGGAGCTGAAACGCTTTCTCGATCTCGCTGTCCGCGAGATGGGGCTGGCGATCGAATACGAAATCGCCACTCCTGATTCGGTGGCCGGCGGCGCGGGAGAAAAAGATGTGGTCGTCGCGTTTCACGGGGCAGATCAGGATTTTCTGCTCGAACGCGATGCGGAGCTTCTATTGGCGCTCGAACATGTGGCGCATCGATGGCTGCGGCTCGATCCTCGGTTGCACGATCGCGTGCGTTTTGACTGCGGAGATTATCGGACGGCGCGGCTTGCAGAATTGAAACTCTCGGCGCGGGTGGCGGCCCAACGCGTGCGCGAAACGGGTGAGACGTTTCGCTTTAATCCAATGTCGCCGCGCGAGCGCCGGCTGATTCACCTAGAATTAAATGGCGCGCAAGGAGTGCGCACGGCGAGTGAAGGCGCGGGCGACCGCCGGCAGCTTGTCGTTTATCCTGCAAATAAGAAGTAACGGGAAATCGTGGAAAGGCGTTATTGATTTTGCAATGGCTGTGCCCGCGCTTCGTCCGAGCTCTCCGATATTGTTCAACCCCTTAAACTTCCAGCGTGTAGCCCTGCTTGCCGACATTGATGCATTGCGTTTGGCCGATGCGATCGGAGCGGCCGGCGGTTTCATGAATGTGGCCGCAGAAAAGATAGGCGGGCTGTTCGTGAGTCACCCATTCGCGCAACACCGGACTGCCAGCGTGTTTGCCGGGCGCAAATTCGTCGAGTCTCGTATTGAGCGGTGGAAAATGAACGACGAGATGCAGAGACTTCAGTGCATCAAACGCCGCGAGGGCTTTGCCTATTTCTTCTTCGGAATATTCCCCGGGGGTATCGAACGGCGTGATGTTGCTATAGCCGAGGCCAGCCCATTGAGTGATGCCGGATTCGGATTCAAGCGAGCGCACCTGACGATGAAAATCCAGGAAGCCGTAATGCTCGCAAAAAGAGCGATTCTCGGCCTGCGTTTCGTGATTTCCCGGCAACACCCAGACGCGCTGGCCCAGCGGCTTCAGAATTTCTCCGGAGCGCTCTAGACCTTTGCCGAAATTCGAGAGGTCTCCGGCAGCGATATACACGTCCGCCGACAGGGAGGCGATTCGTTCGAGCGCGTGCAAATCTCCGTGAATATCGCTGAAGATCAGAACCTTCATGGCGTTTCTCCCGTGCGCTGCGGCGAGAGTTTCTGCATGCGCCGCAGTAGCATGCCGTCGGATTGCCAGCCTTCCTCGATTATATTTCCGGCCTTGTCGAAAACTACGCGATAGGTGAATGGTTGAGGACTCTTTTGACGCGTGTTGACGAATCGATTCTCGCCGAAATCGACAACGTGATATTCCCCCTCCATCGAAGTGTGAATCACCGGAAACCGTGAAAATTGCCAGAATAGCTGCACTTCGGGAAGCAGCAATGAGCGAGCAACAAATTCATCGGGGGGAGAGTCCGCGGTGAAGTGGAACTCCGGAGGCGAGGGGTTTCGCAAGTCAAAGCGAGCCTGATAGACGCCATCGATGGAACGGATTATGCCGCCCCAGTCGAGAAAGGAAGGTGGCAGCGGCAAAGCGCCGATGCGATCAATCGAAATGTTATTCGCCGAAGCAAAGCTCTTTACGCGCTGCATTGCGGCATGATGCGCGAAACCGCAGAAGAAAAGGTATGCGAGCATAGCGTAAGTTCCCGCCTGACACCATGTAGCGCGGGAGACGCGGAATCCCCAGTCGTCAAGGGCCGGCAGAAAAAATAACGCAGCAATAATGCCGCTTGCCAGCGCCACAATCCATAGATGAAATGGAAATCCAGCCGCACCTGCGGCCGTCCATGATGCGATGGTGCCCAGCGTGAAGAGCACCCACATCCAGATGGCGCGCATGCGGCTCTTCGCGCGATCTCGATAAATCCACGCCGCGATTTGCGGCAACAGAATAATCGCGGTGAAGCTAAAGTCGATGATGAACAGCAGATCCCAGGCGACTCGTTGCTGAGAAATCGGCGTCCACATGCGCGTGCCGAACGAGGTCATACCGTCGAGCAGAATGTGGCTGGCGATTCCGACTCCGTAGATTAAGGTCAGCGTGGCCCAGGAAGGTGTTTCGATGCCGCGACGCCTTGCGAGCCAGCGTGTGAGCCAAGCGAGAAGCGCAGCAAAAAATGGCAGTCCGACAAAGGAATGCGTGATTCCGCGGTGATACTTCACGATGGAAAGCGGATCGCGAGAAGCTATTTCGGCCACGATATCAATGTCCGGAAAAACTGCGCCCAGTGTGGCCGCGAAGATTGCGACGCGGCCTTTACGTTCGGCAAAATATCCTTTGCCAAGAAGCGCGCCGGCGATGCCGTGAGTTATGGGGTCCATGGGAGGTTCGAAAAAAGAAAAGTGTACACGATTGAGGCGGGTCAGGCGATTTCGATCAAAGGCGAACGCCGGGGAATAATTTCGCCAATTGCGCTCGCTGGGACTTTGTGGCGTTCGAACGCAGCGAGCGCAGAATCCGCCGCCTCCGGCGCGATCGAGACAAACAGGCCGCCCGAAGTTTGCGGATCGAACAGCAGCGCGCGAAATTCCTCCGTAACATCGCCCGCGAAGCCGACGCAACTTTCGCAAAAGTCCCGATTGTTCTTCATGCCGCCGGAGAAAAAATGGCCGCGCGCCGCTTCGACCGCTCCGGGAAGATAGGCGATTTGTTTGTGATCGATTTTCATGGAGACGCCGCTGCCAATTGCCATTTCGCGCGCGTGCCCGAGAAGGCCAAACCCGGTGACGTCGGTGACCGCGTGTACCGGCCGCTCGTCCTTTGAGGCGGCTTCCACTTCGTGTAACGCATCGGCGGCGTCACGATTCAGGCGCGTCATCGAAGCGGTTGCCGCAGCAACCCACGATTGTTCGGCGAGGCCCTGCTTCAATGCGGTGGAGATCACACCGGTTCCGAGGGGCTTGGTAAAGAGAAGAATATCTCCCGGCCGCGCGCCGATATTCTTCCAGATTCTTTCGGGATGAATTAGGCCGGTGACAGCATAGCCAAATTTCAGCTCGTCATCGCGGATGGAGTGTCCGCCGACGACCGTGCAATTCGCCTCTGACATTTTCGCAAGGCCGCCGCGAAGAATTTCTTCGAGAATCTCCGGCGCCCCTGAAGCGGGGAACGCAACTATTGTCAGCGCGGAAATAGGGCGTCCGCCCATGGCATACACGTCACTCAAGGAATTCGCTGCGGCAACCTGGCCGAACTGCGCCGGGTCGTCCACGATGGGCGTAAAAAAATCCACTGTTTGAACGAGGGCCAGCTCGTCCGTGAGGCGATACACGGCAGCATCGTCGCTAGTTTCGAAGCCGACGAGAAGATTCGGATCGGTTTGTGCAGGCAGACGTTTGAGAATCGACTCCAAAACGCTGGGGCTCAGCTTTGCGGCGCAGCCTGCGGCTTTTGCCGTGGTAGTTAATCGAATCGCTTCGGCCAATGGATCTCCATAGCAAATATCGTTCGTTGATTATAACGCTTCAACGCGATGGAATCTGAGCGCGGGAAGAAATCTTGACCGGGGAAATCCTCAGGCGCGGGCGGCGACGGAGCGAATCGGGATGGTGACTGGTTTAGATGCTTCCGTGGCGCCGATCATTTGGCAGCTTCCATCAAACACAGCTCCAGGCTCGATGATCAGACAGGGACAATGGATTTCGCCCGTTACGATGGCTTTGGTCTTAAGTTCCACTCGCCCGCGGGCGCGTATAACTCCCTCAAACCGGCCACCGATGATTACGTTGTTGCCATCGATCTCGCCTTCTACCGTGGCGTGCTCTCCCAAGATCAGCGTTTCTTCGGAGACCAGAGTTCCCTTCATCGACGAATCGATACGAAACGTGCCGCTAGATTCAAGGCGGCCCTCGAGTTTTACACCGGGCTCGAGAAAGCCTGTCCATTCGCCAGAGTCGTGTCGATTACGGTCAAACCATGCCATGCGTGGTCCTACTCCTGTGCTCGATTGAGGTTTCTGAGGACAAATCTATTTAAGCATCAATTGGTCGTATAGGCGGGTTAAATCACTATCGTCATAGTATTCAAAGATTAACTGACCAGGTTTTCCCGGACGACGGGGCTGGATCAGAACGCGCGTTCCGTACTCCCGTTGGAGGTCTTCGAGAGCGGCTTTGGTGTTCGGATCAGGTTGAAGCAATGATCCTACAGGGCGCGGCCTTGGCGAGCGGGTCGAGAGTCGCTCGACTTGGCGAACTGTCATGCCACCACGTGCGACGCGGTGCGCAAGGGCTACGCGCTCCTTGCTATCAGCTACTGCGAGCAGGGCGCGACCGTGACCTGCGCTGAGTCGACCCTCTTCAAGTAAATCGAGAATCGGCTCTTCAAGCTTTAGAAGCCGAAGCGCGTTGGCAATAGTGGCGCGGTCCTTCCCCGTGCGCTCTGCAACTTGTTCTTGCGTGAAATGAAACTCATCGGTGAGACGTTGGAATGCATGCGCCTGCTCGACCGGGTTGAGGTCCTCGCGCTGGAGGTTTTCAACCAGGGTCATCTCGAGAGCCATGGCGTCGGGCACATTCCGAATCACAATCGGAACGCGGGTGAGACCGGCCTTTTGAGCAGCACGCCAGCGACGTTCGCCGGCGATGAGCTGGTGGCGGGCTCCAACTCTGCGGACAACGAGCGGCTGAACGATTCCGCTGGATTGGATTGATCGCGCAAGTTCGTCGAGCGCTTCTTCGCGGAAGCGAGTTCGCGGCTGATACGGGCTCGGATCAATCAGGTCGATGTCGACCAGAAGGAGACCGTCATTCGGAGCTAGAGCTGGTGCCACCGCTGCCGCTGGTCCGGCCACCGAAGTCGGTTGCAGCGGAGTTGTTGCCGGTGGTTGTGCTGCCGACGCCACTAGTGGCCCCTGCAGTGGCGGCTGCGGCTGATTGGGTTCCGGATCCCTGATCAGTGCGCTCAGTCCCCTGCCCAACGCGTTTCTGGGCATTAACGATAACCTCCTTGGCAAGTTGGATATAGCTCTCTGCGCCTTTACTATGAATGTCGTAGAACATTACAGGCATGCCGTGGCTTGGTGCCTCGGCCAGCCGCACGTTTCTTGGAATGACTGTTTCGAAGACCTGGGTTCCGAAGAAGCTACGTAGATCCGCAGCGACCTGCTTTGAGAGAGTCGTTCGGTCATCGTACATTGTGAGTAGTATGCCTTCGATTGCCAGCGATGGATTGATTGTGCGGCGCAGGCGCATCAAGGTGTCGAGGAGCTCTGAGACTCCCTCGAGAGCCAGGTACTCGCATTGGATTGGGACGAGGACGGAATCGCAAGCAGCTAGTGCATTGAGTGTCAATAGGTCCAGTGCCGGCGGGCAGTCGATGAGGATGTAGTTGTACTTATCCCGAATACCTGCGATAGCTGCTTTCAGCCGGTATTCTCGATTTTCCATGCCTACGAGCTCTACTGCGGCACCGACTAGGTTTCTGTCAGATGGGATGAGGTCTAATCCCTCAACCTGAGCGTCTAGTGTTACGCGCTCGATCGGTTCATCGAGTATGAGAGTCTGATAGAGAGTGCGTCTCGCGGGATCTTTAGGGAAGCCCAGTGCGCTGGTTGTGTTTCCTTGAGGATCGCAATCAATTACTAGAGTTCTTTGCTCGGAGGCGGCAAGCGAGGCGCCTAAATTTACTGCTGTCGTCGTTTTTCCAACGCCGCCCTTCTGATTTGCGATCGCAATAATACGAGCCAATCCAAGATCCCCCGGTGTGCGTCGCTGAATTTAGCAGAGAGTTTCAGAGACATGCAAGATGTTTCACGTGGAACAAACTCGCGGAATAAAATGTTCCACGTGGAACATAAACGGTCGGCTAGACAGCCGATCCGACAAGAAGGACTCGGCTATGTGAACCGGGAATCAGGATAGTTCTGCTCCACTTCCATGACGTCTGCAAGGAGACCTGCACAGCATCTTCATTCCCTAGCCAAAGAATCATGCTTCCACCGATGGAAATCGCCTCGCGGGACCATTCAACGAGATTCGTGTGCATTCCCAGAGCGCGGGCGGTGACGTAATCAAATCTAAAACCTACTGTGGTCAGGCTATCAAAGCGCCCACGGTATACCTCGACGCTCTCAAGTTTAAGCTCCCGAACGACCTCAGCCAAGAATGCAGCTTTTTTGGCGTTTGGCTCGATCAGTAATATGTCTAGAGTCGGGATTAGTAGCTTGAGCGGGACGCCAGGAAAGCCCGCTCCCGAGCCAACGTCGGCGAGCCGACCATTTCGATTGACTATTGCAGGTGCAGCAAACATGCATTCTCCAAAATGAAAGCGCAGGATCTCGAGAGGATCCGTTACAGTCGTAAGCGAAATCCTCCGATTCCAATGCAGAAGCAGCGGAATATAGGCCCGAATGGCGGAGCAAACGTCGGCACTGGCAGAAACCCCATAATTTCGGAGCTCATCACCAATCACACCGTCAGTGAGGATCGTAATATCGCTAGTCATTGTATCTTGATATAAACAAACATCTTAATATAGATGTTACAGAGTCAGCCGTCTATACCCGCGTTTTGGATTCCCGAATTTTGCGGGGAGCTAGCATCCCTACGGACAAATCAGCCACAAAGTGTGCCACTGACGTTGGAAGAAGGCCGCCTGTCCACGAGCGAATGATCGAAAATAGCAGTCCAACTACAATAGTAGTTGATAGACCCCGGCGTCCCTGATAAAGATGTGCAAGCGCGAAGAAAACAGCCGAACCGACGATTCCGGCTACCACGTGTCCGCCAGACCAATCCTGAAATACGCGTTGAACGAAACCGCGATAGATAAACTCTTCACACATTGCCACAGTGACAACCAGTGCGAAAAATATCAGGCGCTCAACATCGTCCTGGGGAAACAGCTTCAGAGCAAGTTGTGGCAAGACGCCTTTGATTTCCGAAGGTTTCGCTACCAGACGGCGGAGACTATAGATTTGATTGACCGAGATTAGCGCGGCGAGAACGATTGCTATCGTGATGGCTAGCGCGGGCCTGGGAATTGCCACTCCAAGTTGGGCAAGCAGGATTCCGTGGGCGCGAGTGCGCCAAAGAATAATTACAGTGGCAAGCCACTGAAAAGCGATTGTCGATGCGTAGATCGAAAGGCGGTCCATCTTTGAGGTTTCGGGAGAATCCAGCAACTGGCGAATTCGCCGGCGCCCCAGGAGAGGGACCACGACGCCGAGGAAAATTAGAATGAGTGCAAAGTCCCAGTGCATCTCGTTAGATGAAAACATTTTTAGGGCGAGTGAGCAAGGCGAACTCCTGTTGACACCGGCAGACGGCACTCGTATCGTTCTTAGTTCTGTTCGTCGGGATAACATGAAGATACTTGTGATCGGAAGCGGCGGGCGCGAGCACGCGATGGTGTGGAAGCTGCGGCAGAGTGCTGCGGTCGAGAAGGTCTGGTGTGCACCCGGAAACGGCGGGATTTCGAAAGACGCGGATTGTGTTGCACTGGATTTGAACGACCTGAAGGCTGCGGCCGATCTTGCCGGCAAGTTGGGAGCTGATCTTACGATTGTGGGGCCGGAGTTGCCTCTGACGCACGGGATTGCTGATGAATTCGCAAAACGCGGACTTGCGCTGCTCGGACCGCCGCGGAAGGCGGCGCAGCTCGAAGGAAGTAAGGTTTTCGCCAAGAAATTTATGGAGCGCTTCAGAATCCCGACAGCCTCCACGTATGGAATTTACGATTCACCGATTGACGCCTATACATCGCTTTGTTCGGTTGACTGGCCGCTGGTGGTGAAAGCCGATGGACTATGCGCCGGTAAGGGAGTCCTGGTGACTTCGTCGCCTGACGAAGCGGCAGCATTCATCGACCGGGTTATGGAGAAGAACGAGTTCGGCGATGCGGGTAAACAAGTTTTGTTTGAAGAAGGACTTGCGGGACGGGAACTCTCCTACATTATCCTGATGGACGGACAGAATTTTGTTTCTCTGGCTCCGACGCGCGATCACAAACGCGCCTTTGACAACGATCAAGGCCCGAACACAGGGGGCATGGGAGCTTTTTCAAGCGCTGATATTTTGCCTCGAGAGCTGGAGATCAAAATTCTGGAGACGATTGTGAGGCCGACTCTGGCCGGTTTGCAAAGAGAAGGGATGAACTATTGCGGGTTTCTTTATTTTGGATTGATGCTTACCTCAGATGGCCCGAAGGTGCTGGAATATAATTGTCGACTTGGCGATCCCGAGACTCAAGCAATTTTGCTCCGCGCCGATTTTGACTTCGCCGATGCATGCTCCCAAGCAGCTAGCGGGAACCTCGCGGCGGTTCAGGCTAAATTTTCGGATGGCGCAAGCATTTGTGTAGTGGTGGCGTCGGAGGGCTATCCGGAGAAACCGAACATTGGAAAAGAGATAATTGGACTGGAAGCGGCTGCGAGCGTCGCGGGTGCAACGATCTTCCACGCAGGTACGCGGAGGGAGGGCGAGAAGTTCTACACCACTGGTGGACGAATTCTGAGCGTTGGAGCGGTCGGCAATGATTTGTCCGCGGCCGCCAGGATTGCATATGAGGCAGCGAGTAAGATCCGAATCGATGGCGCGCATTATCGAAAGGATATTGGAATTCCGAGGTCGCCGTCTAAGGCTACAGCGGAGGGGCAGAACGCGTGAGGTACTTTTAGGGACGGACTAATCGAATCGGGAGTTGTCCTGAGTGGATGCAATTAGCGATTAACAAATCTGGACTAGGGGAGATTATCCGGTGGCTAAGGAACACATAAAGGAAGGCGGGGCGATCGTCGGGATTCTGATGGGCTCGGACTCGGATTTTCCGATGATGAGCGAGGCGGCGAAGACGCTTGAGAAGTTCGGGATTCCGTATGAATTGGAAGTGATGTCCGCGCATCGCACGCCCGCGCGAGCGCATGAATATGCAACAACAGCATTGAAACGCGGGCTGAAAGTTTTGATCGCGGCCGCGGGCGCAGCGGCGCACCTGGCGGGAGTGATCGCGGCAAACACAACACTGCCGGTGATCGGCGTTCCGATGGGCACAAGCTCGTTGAACGGACTCGATGCGCTGCTATCGACGGTGCAAATGCCTGGCGGAATTCCGGTCGCGACCATGGCGATTGACAAGGCTGGGGCAGTAAACTCCGCGATCTTCGCGGCGGAAATTTTGGGACTCTCGGATCCCGAAATTGCGGGCAAACTGGTGGCGCATAAACAGGAGCTCGAGCGTTCGGTGAGTGAAAAGAATGCGCGTTTGAAGCAACAGCTCGCTGACAAGAAGTAGGTTGCAGGCGGCGATTACAGTCCTCATTTCCGGGACTGCTATGTTTTATTCTGCAATTTACGAGGACTGCGGGATTACTGAAGCTCTTCCGTCGAAAAAGAGTGTTCACTCAGAAGCTGGGGTGCAAAAGCGAAGGAGCATCATCAGGGCGTTTTCTTTCTAGTTCTTGGCCGGGCTTTTTCGGTTCCGGCGGAGGTTGGAGGATCCACTGGAAACCTGATTCGACGCCGATCGTGGCGATCGTTTCGCGCGAATTCGGCGACGCAGTGATGCTGAGCGCGGCGCGGAGGAACTGAATCGCATCCACCGCAAGGATTTTGTTGCTTTCGCCCTGCAGGAAACGGTCTCGCACTTCCCGCATTTTGGCGTCTGAAGAACAAAGTTTTT
>Ga0302177_10001019_pt1 | contig 20288 bp, 18 predicted proteins | sample I_Palsa_E1_2_FD_198780 | JGI IMG/M metagenome (GOLD analysis project Ga0302177, IMG submission 198780) | Peat permafrost microbial communities from Stordalen Mire near Abisko, Sweden - I_Palsa_E1_2 | ecosystem: Environmental > Terrestrial > Soil > Palsa > Peat permafrost | place: Sweden... | reverse complement strand
GATTCCCGCGACAGCAGCAGCAGAATAGTCGGCGTGTCTTCCACCGCGCGGCGGAACCGGAACCAGGAATCGAGCGGCACGTGGCGAACCAGTTTGGGAGAAATGTCGCTGACATCTACCGCGATAAAACCGAAGCCGCCGCTTTGCAGCAGCAAATCCGTGGCACGCAGGGTCTGCTCGATGGAATGGCAGCGCACCCAGAGCAGTTTTTTCAGGTCCACGCCGGCCGCCGCCGCGGAATACGGATCAAACGTGTCGGAGCCATCGATCAGCGCGCAGGCTTCGTCGTGCCCGGTTCTGGCGCCGAGCGCTGAAAAAAGAAAACTGGTGCCACCCGAGCAGGCCGGACCAAAAATTTCGGTCAGCGCTCCGCGCGGCAAGCCGCCAGTCAGCGCATCGATTTCCGGGATTCCGGTGGCCACTGTGGGAAAAACGTTGCGGTCGCGATAGGTGAATGGAGCCGAGACGCGCCCCGCCAGGGCTTGCTCAACCTGCGAACGCAGCGCGGAGATTTTGGCGGCCATGGGCTAAGGCGGAACAAAAGCGATATAAATATGTTCGCTTTTTGTTCGCCTTAACGATTTTCCCCGAACCATTGACGATTGTCAATTGCCGATGGACGAGCCGTAATGATTGTAGAAATTGTCACCAAACCAAAATACCCGCCATCCGATTTGCCTCACGCGAATCTAAATCTGTATGCCAGCTCGAAGACGTATCGGCCGTTTCATCGCGATAATCCAATCTGTTCTTTTTCTTACGCACGTCTTCATTTATGAGACATGGACCTTCTCGACAGCAGCAAGCGCATCCCATGGGTCACTCGTTCTCAAGCTCGTTCTTGGTTTATTGTCGGTGAGCTTCGTGTCCGCTTCCCTACTGGCTTACCGCTACACCACCGCACCCGTGCGAATTTTCTATCGGGCCGCCGCGGTCTGGGCCGGGATTTTATCGTTTCTTTTTCTCGCCGCAATTTCTTCCTGGACGATTTTCGGAATCGCGCGGGTTACCGGCCTGAACCTGAACTTCCACCGCATGGTGGAAGTATTGTTCGGCGCCGCGGTTGCCGTCGGATTCTACGCCGTATTCAACGCCAGCTGGACGCGCGTCACCCGAACCACGGTGCGCCTGGCGAACTTGCCGGAATCGTGGCGCGGCCGCAAAGCTGCGCTGATCAGTGACGTGCACCTGGGCCATGTGCGCAACCGCGGTTTCCTGCGCCGTATGGTTGCCAAAATTCTAAGAGAAGCGCCCGACGCGATTTTTATCGCCGGCGATTTGTACGACGGCACGGCCATCGACGCGCGCCGCGCTGCCGAGCCGCTGAATAAACTCTCCGCCCCGCACGGCGTTTACTTCGTCGCGGGGAATCACGAACAATTCGGCGATGACCGCAAATATCTTGGCGCGATCGAAGCCGCCGGGGTGCGCGTGCTCAGCAACGAAAAAGTGGAAGTCGACGGCTTGCAGATCATGGGCGTGCCCTACCGCAGCGCAGTACGCAACCGCGAATTCGCTTCGGCTCTACAAGGCATGCGCCTGGATCGCAATCGCGCCAGCATTCTGCTGGTCCACGCGCCCGATCATCCGGACGTCGCGGAAGCGGCGGGCGTTTCGCTGCAACTCTCCGGCCACACCCACTTGGGCCAATTCATACCCTGGAGCTGGATGGCCCGGCGCGTCTATCGCCAGTTCGTCTACGGCCTGAGCCAGATTGGCAAGATGCAAGTTTTCACTTCGAGCGGAGCGGGCACCTGGGGCCCGCCGCTGCGGCTGGGATCAAATCCTGAAATCGTCGTACTACAGTTCGAATAATTTTCCCCTCAATGCAAATGGCCAGATACGACTAGCGCGCGAGGCCGGCCGCTAGTATTCGGTCCACTGGCTTAGCGCTTCGACCTTTTCCTTGGTGTAGGGCGGGAACAAGTGCTCAATGGCGACGTTGGGCGGGGAAATCAGGATCGATTTCGCGTGGGTCAGCGCGTCGAAGCCGGCCTTGCCGTAATAGTGGCCGATGCCGGAGTATCCAACGCCGCCGAAAGGCATAGTTTCGGTGATGAACAAGTGGATGTTCACCTGATTGATAGCACCGCCGCCGAAGGACAGGCTGGAGAGGAAATGGTCGATGGCTTTTTGGTCCCGGCTGAAAAGGAAACTGGAAAGAGGTTTCGGCCGCTTCTTCACTTCGCGAATCGCCGCATCGAAATCCTGGTAGGTGAGGATCGGCAGAAGCGGTCCGAAGATTTCGTCTTCCATGATGGGATCGTCCCAGGTGACGGGATAGAGGATAGTCGGATCGAGGTAACGCGCTTGGGGATCGGACGCGCCACCGGCGATGACCTTCTTCGGATCGATGAGGCCGGCCAAACGCTTTACGGCTTGTGGACTGATGATGCGCGAGTAGTCGGAATTATTTTTCGGATCCGTTCCGTACAACTCGACTAGGGCTTTTTTACTTTCCGCCACGAATTGGTCGACCACGGATTCGTGCACGTACGCGTAGCCCGGAGAAGTACACCATTGGCCGCCCCAGGCCATCGCGCCCCAGACAATTTTCTTGGCCGCGTCCGGAATGTTGGCGGTTGGATCGACGAAGGCCGGGTTTTGTCCGCCCAGTTCAAGCAGGATGGGAGTCAGGTTTTTGGCGGCCGCCTCCATAATAATTTTGCCAACCTTGATGCTTCCGGTAAAGAGGATGAAATCGAAGGGGAGCTTGAGGAGTTCGGTAACCTCTTCGCGGCTGCCCGAAACGGCGGCGACCGAGCGCGGGTCGAAGTACTTGGGTATGAGATCCAACAGGAGTTTTCCGGTGGCAGGCAGGCCTTCGGAGAGTTTAAAGATGCAGGGATTGCCGGCTGCGAGAACGCTCACCGCCGGATCGAACAGCAACGTCAGCGGGCCGTTGAACGGGCCGATCACCAGCGTGACGCCATACGGTTCTCGAAAGATTTTGGCGGTGTGGCCGCTGGCCGCAAGAGCCTTCGGCACTGCGGCGTCCACGGGCTTCATCCACTCTTTCAGTCGCGCTCTGGTGGAGATCGCAATTCCGAGCGGTGCCTGTACTTCGAAGACCTTTTCCTGAATGGCAGTTTTGAAATCGCTGCTGATTGCAGCTTCCAGCACCTGTTCGTTTTCTTTCAGCAAGTTTTCCAGCCGGGTGAGCTGGTCGATTCGCCATTCGTACGATTTGGTGGCGTCGGTGTCGAAGTAGGCCTTCTGTCGATCAAAAATTTCCTGAAACGGGTTCATTCCTGCCCTCCGCACTTTCGTTGAGGTGGTCTCGGCTACTACGGAAAATTCCTGACATCCTTTAGGCCATGGTGAGAACGATGCGGAAGCGCGCTTTACCTTCCATCATTCGCTTGTAAGCCTCTTCGGCTTTTGCCAGCGGGAGCGTTTCGATCATCGGTCGAACATCGGTAAGCACGCTGAAGTCGAGCGTGTCCTGAGTTTCAATGGCCCTGCCAGTGAGGCTGCCGACTACGGAGCGTCCTCCGAAGATGAGTGGAATGCCGTTGAGCGGAATCGTGTCGGACGAAACTCCGACCACCACTAATTTGCCGAGAGGCTTAAGACCCGGCAGCAGGCTGGCGATCGCGGCGCCGCTGGGTGCGGTGGCCAGAATCGCGTCCGCGCCTCCGAGTTTTTGCAGCGCCGTTGCTGCGTCTTCGGATTTCGCGTCGATGTAGATGTGCGCCCCCAGCTTTGCAGCGAGATGTTCCTTATCGGGGCCGCCGCCAATCGCAATCGTACGGAAACCCATCTTGCGCGCGAATTGCACGCCGAGGTGACCCAGACCTCCGATTCCTTGGATCGCCACGGTATTGCCGGCTCGCGCCGCATTGCGCAGAGCATTGAAGGTCGTAATACCAGCGCAGAGCAACGGAGCGGCTTCTTCGGATTCGAGATCGTCCGGTACCAGGGCCAGCGCGCGGGCCTCGACAATCATCATCTCCGCATATCCGCCATCGGCGGTGATCCCGGTGAAGATCGGGTGCTCGCAGTAAGCGCTTTCACCACGGCGGCAAGTCTCGCAAGTTCCGTCTCCACCGCCGAAGAACCCAGTCCCCACGCGCTGCCCAACCTTCCAAGCCGTCACTCCGGCTCCCACTTCTTCGATCCGGCCGACAACCTCGTGGCCGGGAACGCGCGGAAAGGCCAGGCCCGGCCATTGCCCTTCCACGGTGGCAGCATCCGAATGACACACGCCGCACGCCTCCACCCGAACGCGCACCTGCCCTGCGTCGGGGGCGGTGGTTTTTCTCTCCACCAAGGTGAAAACGCCGGGCGCCGATATTTCTACTGCGCGGTAGGTATTTGCCATGTCCGTCCTCCCTGGGTCCACTGTTGCAAATGAAAACGAGTCAGACATTTCAACTAGCTGACAGGGTGCGAAAAATCTGTGGCATGAGTGCTCCCGTCGATAGGCACGCTACGCCGCTTATTTTTGGCAGCCGCGTCCCCGCATCGCGCTAAGCCTTAGGCCAAACCGAGTGACAATTTGTTTTGATTTTGAGGAAGGTTTTGAGGTTTGTCTTGAATGAATATGCCGCGATTTGAATTTTTCGGAGCGCTCAACCGGCCAAAGCTACCTACACTATCGAGCTGCGGTGCGACGGCCTAAGCGTCTCGATGTGGTGCCGAAGATGCGATCGCTTTTGGCCTCGGCGAATTTGCTCTTCGCCACTGTCCGGGTGAGGTTCCGACCATCTCCCGGAATCTCCGGTTGAACGCGGGTTGATCAGAAAACCCTGCTTCCAATGCAACTGTTAACAGGGATTTATCGGAGCGCAACAGCAGAGTTTTCGCGGATTCGACCCGCTTACGGAGCAAGTAGCGGCGCACCGGAACGCCAAAAGATTTCTTGAAGGCGCGCATAAAACGGCCCGGCGATAGTCCACATTCTTTCGCCAACTCGGCGAGCGCTAGATCACCATCTAAATGCTCCGCCAGCAACTCACGCGCGCGATCTTGTTGCCAGGCCGCCAGCCCTCCTACGGTAATTTCTGGCGGCTGCCTCGGACTCTCGTAAGTCCGGGCTAAATGAGCGCAGAGCAGCATAATCATTTCATCGAGAATCAGTCGCGGAACGAGAATCTCACGATCAAAATAGGGCATCATGGTCCGCGCCCAATGGAGAATCACATCATCTCTAGTTCCCGGAGTGCATAGTAAAGTGCGAACACGTTTTTGTTCGCTCTCGTCGCTGAACCGGTTAAGCACCGACCGCGGCACGTAGATATGGACCGAATCGAACCCTGACGTCCGCAGCGCCACCGGCTCCGACTCCATGTCGAATATCTGAATCCCACCGGCCTCCCAGTCCATAACGCGATTAAAGCGTCCATCCAGCCAGGTGCCCCAGCCCTTCACACTCAAAGGACGACGCAGATGCACCGATATCGAATACGCTTTCTCGGGTGTAATGTGCGGAGTGGGTCCGGGAAAGCCGTTCGGCATCGTCATGCGGGTCATGGCGATCTGCGTATTCGCCGTCGGGCGAAGCACCAACGATGAGGACACCGGCAGAAAGAAGTGCTGAACTAATTTTTGTCCAAACATTCCCTCGAGCATACGAATCACCCTCGAGGAAATTGTACTTCTTAGCGGGTTGAGAATCGATAGATCGTAGTCGACCGGAATGTTTGTCCCGGCTTCAGTTTCGTGGTCGGAAAGTTTGGATGGTTCAGCGAGTCCGCGAAGTGCTGCGTCTCCACGCAGCCATCTGCGATTTCCCTCGCAATCAGTACGCTTCCCTCAAGAACGCTGCGCTAAGCCAACGACCTCGATTTTCTTCTACATCCTTTTGATAACGAAAGAAATCTTATGGAACGCTACGAAACGGGTTGGTAAAGTCCGCCTGAGGACGGTTAGCCCAGAAGCCTCCTGACTTACCGATATTGGGAGACACAAATGGAAATCGAGTCGGAACAACGCACCATCGTCATTCACCGGCCGGATCCGGCCGTCTTGCAACGGGCCGCCATTGTTGAGGCAGGCTTCGCGAAGGCCCCGGCCAAAAGAAGAATCATCCTCCCACGATGGAAAATGCGTTTCAGACCCTGGCTGGTCTCGCTGCTGCTCGGCGCTCCGCTGTTTAGCGCAGCAGCGACCTTCGCCCAGTACAATCCCCTGCCCAATCCAATTGAAGTGCAGGAAATCGCCGGCCCGGCGCAAGGAGCGGTGCGAGCGAGCCAGAACAATTCGATAATTTTGTCGCAAAGTCCCTACCTCGGCGGCGTTCCTTCCGGGAAACTGAGCGCAACACCGATCACGCTTTCGCTGCAGGACGCCGTCACCCGTGGACTCCGGCAAAATCTCGGAGGTTTTTTGGCTTCTGATTCGGTGACCGACGCGCGCGGACAGAAATGGCAAGCCCTGAGCGCGTTGCTTCCGAATGTAGTCACCGATACTGGATTTGGCACGCATCAAATCGACTTAAAAACCCAAATCGGCCTGAACATAACCGGAGTTCCCAAGATTATTGGTCCCTTCGGCTATTTCGATTCGCGGGCGTATCTCAAGCAGACCGTTTTTGATTGGGGCTCCATCGAAGGGGATCGCTCGGCCCAGGCGCAGCTGAAGTCGGTCCAGTATGGTTACAAGAACGCGCGCGAGTTAGTGGTGACGGTGATTGTTTCCAATTATTTGCTGCTGATTGCCGACCAGTCCGAGGTTGAATCGGCGATTTCGCAACGGGACACCGCCCAAGTGCTTTTTCAGCAGACCTCCGATCAGCACACCGCGGGCCTGGCCGCGGCGGTGGATGTGTTGCGTTCCCAGGTCACGCTGCAATCGCGCCAACAAAAATTAATCGTGGCCCAGAATAATTTGCAAAAGCAGAGATTGGTTCTGGGGCGAGCCATCGGTTTGCCGCTGGGGCAAAAATTCGAAATAACCACCCAGGTCGGCTACCAGGATCTCTCCATTCCCGCTCTCGATGACGCGATTCAGAGCGCCTACCAGGCTCGGCCCGATTTTCAGAGCCAGATGAACCAGGTCCGGTCCGCCGAGCTCGAGCGCAAAGCCAGTTTCGCAGAATACTACCCGTCGATTGAATCGGCAGCCGACTACGGAATCACTGGAGTCAATCCCGCTTCCACCCACGGCACCCTGGATGCGGCGATAACCCTCCGCGTCCCCATTTTTCAGGGCGGAAAAGTGCACGGTGACGTTTTGCGCGCCGACGCCTCGCTGCAGAGGGCCAGGCAAGTACTCGAAGACTTGCGCGCCCAGATCGACCAGGAGGTTCGCGACGCTTATTTCGATCTGGATGCCTCGGCGCAAGAAGTCGCGGTGGAAAAAAGCACGGTAGCGCTGGCGAACCAGACCTTGCAGCAATCTCGCGACCGGTTCAGCTCGGGAGTTACAGACAACATCGAAGTGGTGCAGGCCCAAGACGCGCTGGCGACCGCCAATGACGCGTATATCGCCAGCCTGTACAGCTACAACCTGGCCAAAATTTCTCTGGCTAGAGCAATCGGCGTCGCCGAGTCCCAGTTTGCGGCGTACTTGAAGGGAGAGTGAGCATGGCTGAACAAAATCAAGCACCGAATCCACCGCAAGCGACTCCGGCTGCAGCAAACGCCACAACCGGCGATTCCGGATCAGTGGCAGCGCCTCTGCCGTCTTACCCCCGGAAGCGCTCGCACAAGCGGCTGATCATTGGCGCGGCCCTCATCGTTTTGATCGTTCTCGGCATTTTCCTCTGGCATTATTTTTCCGGCTTCGAATCCACCGACGACGCGCAGGTCGACGTCCATCTCTACCCCGTCAGCGCCCGCATTTCCGGATACATCCAGAAAGTCAACGTCGAGGACAACCAATGGGTCGAGGCCGGCTCCACCCTGGTGGAAATCGATCCAAAAGATTATGAAGTGGCCTTGGCCCGAGCGCAGGGAGCACTGGACACTTCGGACGCGGCTGCCGAAAGTTTGCATATCGACGTACCCATCTCTTCAGTCGATACCTCGACCCAATTGAAATACACGTCTTCGGATATTCAGAACGTGCAGGCCGCGATCGAAGCAGCGGACAAGGAAGTAGCGGCGGCCCATGCCCACGTGTTGGAAACGCAGGCGGAGAACGTCAAGGCCCAGGAGGACGTCACCCGCTATCGTTTGCTGCTGGCGAAGGACGAGATTCCCAAACAGGTCTACGACCATGCCTATGCCGACGCCGCCACCGACCTCGCCGCCGTAGCTGCCGCCGAAGCCAGCGAATCCGCTGCTCGACAAGCCGTTCAAGAAGCGCACAGTCGCCTGCTGGAGGCGCAGGCACGATACGAAGACGCGCAAGCGGGTCCGCAACGCGTGGCCTCCACCCAAGCGAAAGCGCTGGCTGCGGTCGGGGACGTTCGCCAAAAAAGAGCGGCTCTCGAACAGGCCCAGTTAAATCTGGGGTACACCAAAATCTTCGCCCCGGTAACCGGCGAGGTGAACAAAAAAGTTGTTGTCGGATTAAACGTAGAACCGGGCGAGCAAATGCTTACCGTGGTGCCCCTGGATCAGGTCTGGATCACCGCGAACTTCAAAGAAACCCAGCTGAAACACATGCGCGTGGGCCAAAAAGTGGATGTTGAACTCGACTCGAACGGCCGCACTTATAAGGGTCACGTGGATAGCATTGCCGGGGCCACCGGCCCGATCTTCAGCCTGCTGCCCCCGGAAAATGCCACGGGCAATTACGTAAAAATTGTGCAGCGCGTGCCGGTGAAGATTGTTCTGGAACCCGGGGAGAATCGCGACCACCAACTGCGGCCCGGTATGAACGTCGAAGCGAAAGTGTACTTGCGATGAGTTCCGCAGCGTTGACCTTACCTTCGGAGCAGGTCGTCTGGCGTCCCAAGATAAATCCCTGGGCGATCGGCGCCACCGTTTCGATGGCCGCGTTTGTCGAAGTTTTAGACACCAGCGTGGCCAACGTGGCCTTGCCTTACATTTCAGGGGGGTTGGGAGCCAGTTACGACGACAGCACCTGGGTACTCACGTCCTATCTCGCCGCCAACGCCATCGTCCTGCCCATCAGCGGATGGCTGGCCGAATTGATCGGCCGCAAAAAGTATTTCATGATCTCCCTCTTTATTTTTACGGTGAGTTCTCTGCTTTGCGGACTCGCGCCGAGTCTGCCGGTGTTGCTTTTCTTCCGGGCGGTGCAAGGCGTCGGTGGTGGCGGATTGCAACCGATGGCCCAGGCGATCCTCAACGATTCGTTTCCCCCCGAAAAGCGCGGCGTCGCGTTTGCGCTGTATGGCATCTCGGCGGTGCTGGCCCCAACCGTGGGCCCGATGCTCGGAGGCTGGATTACCGACAACTATTCCTGGCGCTGGATATTTTTTATTACTTTGCCGGTGGTTTCGCTCGCTATTTATTTGACCTACACCCTGGTCGAAGATCCGCCGTTCCTCCGTCGGATAAAACGCGGGGGCATCCGGGTGGACTACATCGGTATATCGATGCTGATGCTCGGGGTGGGTTCGCTGCAAGTGCTGCTGGATAAGGGGCAGGAAGATGATTGGTTCGGATCGCACTTCATCACTACTCTGGCGATCACCGCCACGGTCTGCCTGATCACCCTGGTCATCTGGGAATGGTTCCGCAAAGATCCGATCATCGACGTTCGCATGTTCAAGAGCTTTAACTTCGCCGCCGCCAATCTGATGATGTTCATGATGGGCTTCATGCTTTTCAGCACGTTGGTTTTGATTCCTGAATTTCTGCAGACGCTCACCGGTTACACCGCCGAACTCGCGGGTCTGGTCTTATCCGGAGGAGGAGTGGTCCTGCTGGTCATGATGCCCATCACTGGCCGGCTTACCTCCAAAATTCAGGCTAGGCACTTGATCGCGACGGGATGGCTGTGTCTCGCCGTCGGACTGTTTTATTCCGCTCACCATATCGATTTATTCGTCAGTTTTGGTTTCGCGACCTGGCTGCGCATCACCCAAGTCGTGGGAATTGGCTTTCTTTTCGTCCCCATCACCGCCGCGGGCTATATCGGCATCCCTCCTGAAAAAGGCAACAGCGTCTCCGGAATCATCAACTTCATGCGCAACATCGGAGGCAGCATCGGGACTTCCGTGGTGACCACGCTGATCATCCGGCGGTCGCAGTATCACCAGCAAATTCTGGTCGGCCACGTCACTCCGGATACTCCCGGATTCCGCTCCGCTCTCCGTGCGTTGAGCCGAGCAATCAAACATTCCGGGCTGCGGGCGCTCGACGCCCACGACCAGGCCATTGCCAGGTTCTACGGTTTGGTGAATCAACAGGCCCGCGCGCTGTCTTATATGGACACATTTTTCATCCTGGGCGCGCTGTGCTCGGTCATGTTTGTTCTCGCGTTTTTCTTGAAGAAGAATGATCCCGGAGCCGGCGGCGCGGTCGCGGCTGGTTGAGGTAGGCGCATGATTCAAGCCATTACAATTGAGCGCGAGTTCGGCTGCGGCGGCTCGGAGATCGCGGCCAAGCTGGCCGCGCTTCTGGGTTGGAAGCTGTGGGATCACGAACTCACCCAGGAAATCGCGCGGCTGACCCAGAGTTCGCCGGAAGCCGTGGAGAAAATGGAATGGAGAAAAGATCCCGCCGTTAACCGGATCTTTTCCAACTTTCTTCGCGGAGCATTTGAGGGCGGCCTGCCTCCCACCAACCGCTTGCCGTTGCTCGACGCTCGGCGCATCGCGGTCGTTTCCGAAGCGGCCGTCAACCAGGCGCTCGCCTCCGGGCCGTGCGTCATCGTGGGCCGCGGCTCGCAGTATTTTCTGCGTAATCGCCAGGATGTCTTCCGCACCTTCCTCTACGCCTCGCGCGATTACAAGATCCACCGCTTGATCGCCGCGGGTACGCCCGAGCGTGAGGCCATCGACCAAGTCGACACCACCGACAACGATCGCGCCGCCTTCGTCCAGACCTACCTCGGCCTGCAGTGGCCCGAAAGGCATCTGTTTCACGCCATGTTCAGCACCGAGATTGGTGTATCGCGCACCGCGGCACTGCTTTTTGAATGCATCCAGCAGTTCGAAAAACCTGCTACGTAGGTTGCTGCTCTAAACGATTGCGTCACGAGGAGACAAGAATTTTGGCTGGGAGGCCTGGACTCGAACCAGGATAAGCAGATCCAGAATCTGCTGTACTGCCAATTGTACGACCTCCCAACACGGCAAACTGAGGGTCAGCTGAGGCTTATGCTCTACGTACGCCGCGCCAGCGCATACAGACTCTTATAACTCTACCGGCGCAGTCGTAAATTATAAGGCCAGAGCCGCGTTGGTTTCCAGCTTTATCCGCGCATTTCACCGCTGCAGGGACGCTATCAATTTTCCCGGCACACGTTTACTATGTGCGTGTCCAACCGCCAGCGAACCAGACGTCAGGAATCGAAGGAGGCCAAATGAAGCGAAATGCGTTGTTGATTGTGGCGCTCCTGATCGGTCTTACCATGCTCGCCTTCAATTCCACCAAGCTGAAATTCAGCTGGATGAACCCCCACTACACCGGCACGCTGCAATTCAAAAACATCATGGTTTTGGCGATCAACGGCCGCGCCAGCATTCGCGCTGAATTCGAAGACCAGCTGTGCGCCGGGCTGGCTCATCCCGGAGTTCAGGCTATTCCCAGCTATTCCCTGCTGCCGCGCCCGGATGCCACGCCCATTGACATGAACCAGCTCCGCGACGTGGTCCAAGGGCAGAATATCGACGCCATCGTCGTTTCGCGGCTGGTGAAATATCAGAAAACCGTCACGGTGATTCCCGGCGAAGCCTACTCGCCGTATCCCTATTACGGCACGTTTTACGGCTATTACGCCGAGGTCTACCCAGTAGTCTATGCGCCCGACTATCTGCAAGTGGAAAAAGTCGCGCAGGTCGAAACGAATTTCTATTCCACGGCGGCGGCCGACGGAGAGCTGATCTGGACCGGCACCAGCGACACGGTCAACCCGCGAACGCCAACCAAGGGCGTGGATGCTTTGGTGAAAGTCCTGATCGAAGAGCTGCAAAACCAAAAAATCATTCAGTAAGCGCCCCGGAGCCACTGCGGCTATAATTGAAGTGCGGGTTTGTTTAGTGATCCGACAGTGATCCGACGAGGAGTGCGATGTTTCCAGAAGAAATGGTTCGACCTTTTCGAGAAGAATTGACCAATATTGGATTTCGCGAATTGCGCACGCCGGCCCAGGTAGACGCGGTACTGAAAAACGAAAAAGGCACCGTGCTGGTCGTGGTGAATTCCGTCTGCGGGTGCGCGGCGGGCAAGGCGCGTCCGGCAATTGCCGCGGCTCTGCGCCTCGGTCCCAAGCCCGAATTGCTGACCACCGTGTTCGCCGGTCAGGATCCCGACGCAACCGCGCAGGCTCGCAGTTATTTTACCGGCTACGCGCCGTCGTCTCCGTCCATCGCGCTGCTGCGCGACGGTAAAATGCAATTCATGATGGAGCGCCACCAGATCGAATCGCGCGACGCACGGGCTATCGCTGAAGATCTGACCCGCGCCTTCCAGCAGTTCTGCGCCCCGGCGAATACCGCAAAAACCTCAGCGTAGTTGTTCGTTATGCTGGGCGCGAGAGCATCGCGCCCAGCGAGTCGTATGCGATGTGCCTCACGGTTTTTCGCCCAGGCGTCCTGAGACGCATAGCTTGACTCGACACATCCGCGGCAATTCGTTACAATTTTGCGCATGAGAATATCCGCCCGCAACCACCTGATCGGCAAAATCACCGAACTTCAGGTTGGAGACATCATGGCCCACGTAGTAATTGAGGTGGGCACCCACATGGTCGAAAGCGTCATCACCCGCCGCAGCGTCGAAGAAATGGACCTCAAGGTCGGCGACACCGTCGCCGCCGTCATCAAGTCCACCGAAGTCATGCTGCAAAAAGCCTAGACTCATCGGCTCGCACCACTTCCGGCCCAATCCCATTCGCTCGCGAAAAGTCAGATCTCAAATCCTCGCCACGTGTTCCTGCAATATCTTTCCGGCAATTTTGCGGCCGACCGCTGGTGCGATCATGCGCACTTCGTCCATAACTTCGTCGAACTGATCCGGGTACAGGCTCTGCGCCCCGTCGCTCAACGCGCGTTCCGGATTTTCGTGCACTTCGATCAGCAAGCCGTCGGCGCCGGCGGCGACCGCGGCGCGGGCCATCGCTGCGACTTTATCGCGGCGTCCCGTGCCGTGCGACGGGTCGGCCATCACTGGCAGATGCGAAAGCTGCTTGATCACCGGGATGGCGGCGATATCCATCGTGTTGCGCATATACGTGTCGAAGGTGCGGATGCCGCGCTCGCAGAGAATCACGTTGTAGTTGCCGCCGGACATGATGTATTCCGCGCTGAGCAAAAGTTCCTCAATCGTCGCGGACATTCCGCGTTTCAGCAAAATGGGCTTTTGAATTTCGCCCAGCGCCCGCAGCAGGTAGTAATTCTGCATGTTGCGCGCGCCCACTTGCAGCACATCCACGTAGCGCACCATCAGCTCAATCTGCGACGGGTCCATCACTTCGCTCACCACCAGCAGTCCATGGTTATCAGCGGCGGCGCGCATCATTTTCAAACCCGCTTCGCCGAGCCCCTGAAACGAGTACGGTGACGAGCGCGGCTTAAACGCGCCTCCACGGAGTAGTTTCGCGCCGGCCGCCGCTACGCGCCCGGCCACTTCCTCGATCTGCGGCGCGGATTCCACCGCGCAGGGTCCGGCACCGACAACCACTTGCGTGCCGCCGATGGTCACGCCCTTGCCCAGCTCGATGATCGAGCCTTCGGGACGCATGCTGCGCGAAGCCAGCTTGAATGGATTCGCAATGGGAATAATTTCATCCACGCCCGGCGTGGCTCGCAGCGCTTCCACTTCGCTGCGCCGCGCGCTGTCGCTTTTGCCCACAACTCCAATCACGGTGCGCTCCTCCCCTTCGCTCAGATGCGGCTGAAAGCCGCACTCTCGAATGCGTTCCACCACATGTTGGATTTGCTCTTTCGTTGCGTTTGTAGCCATTTTGATAAGCATTAGGCGCCCCCCGCCGTATGAGTTTCTTTTTTCACCGCGTTATTTGCCGCCGTTTCCGCTGATTTGTAAGAACCCAGAATGCGCAAGTCGACCGCGAAATCTTTCAGCTGCTCCAGGGCCGCGATGGTTGCCGCGCCGCCGGCCGCACCCTGCAGGTCGAGATAAAAACGGTACTCCCACGGCTTCCCCCGCATCGGCCGGCTCTCAATCTTCATCAGATTCAGGTTGCGTCGCGCAAACGGCGCGAGCGCTTGTTGCAAAGCTCCGGCTGTGTGTGGAAGTTGAAAGACCAGCGAAATCTTGTCAGCGTCGGAAGGTATTTCGTTGGACGCCGACAGCAAAAAGAAACGGGTGTAGTTCTCGCGATCGTCTTCCAGGTGGTCCTGCAGGATCGCCGCGCCATATAATTCCGCGGCATGCGCGCTGGCGATCGCCGCGCGACGCGGGTCCCCCGCGCGCATGATTTCGCGCACGCTCCCCGCGGTGTCTTCAGTGGCGATTCGTTTCAATCGCGGATTCGCGATAAAAAATTGCTCGCACTGCGCGAGACCCACCGGATGCGACTCTACCGACGTGAGCCCAGCGAAATTTGCGGATGGCAGAGCAATCAGATTGTGCACAATCGGAATCACCACTTCCCCGATGATGTGCAGACCGCTTTCCACCAGCAGATCGAACGAACGGTGCACCGATCCAGCCAGGCTGTTCTCCATCGGCGCCAACACATAATCCGCGGAGCCATCCTGAATGGCGGAAAAAGTCGCGTCGAACGATCCGCGCGGCACCAGAACGATTTCGGACCCCAGCAGTTCCAGCGCAGCTTCTTCGCTGAACGCTCCTCGTTCGCCTTGAAACGCAATACGCGCCCCCGGTTTCACTCTCATGCCGGCACCGCCTTGCGCGGCTTCGGCTGCGCGCTCTTCCGCGCGACGGCTGTCGCGGCAATCTCCGCGCTGCCCAATCCGTGCTGGACCTGAATGCGGATCGATTCGTCGAGGATCCGCTGGTAAATCGTCTCCACCGCGGCCGTATCGAGCGGGCCAGGATTGAGCTGCGTCATGCGCTCAAGGATTTCGCGCTCGCGCGCCGGGACGCGCAGCGCCTGGCCGCTCTCGCCCTTCAGCCGCCCCACCTCCAGCGCAAAACCCGCCCGCACGTTCAGCAAGTGCAGCAGCGTGGTATCGATGGCGTCGATTTTGGCCCGCCAATCCCCGATTTTCATGGCGCTCATTTGTTCCTCCGGTGCCGCTAACTGCCCAAAAACAAAAATGGCCGCGTACTCTTTCGAGTTCGCGGCCGGCTTAAGAAGACTTTTGCGGTTTTTAGCTATGCTTTGATGCTTTTCCCGCGCACGCCTCGCCGGCCCGCTTTCCCCAATAGGGGAAGCGGTAAGTAAAAGCGAAACGGTAATAAAAATTCTGGCTCACGGGTCTCGTGTTCTCGGGCACCGATCACCTGCCCGAAAACCCACTATACGAAACTCGCAGGCGGGCGTCAAGTGCTACGCCAAACCGGCTTAATAACTCTGGCTTATAGTTTCGTAAAGACTTACAAATTTGACTTATAGTACTCCAGACCGCTTACTACCAAGGAGAGACTCGGAATGCAAAGTGACGCCATCAAGAAAGGTGTATCGCGGGCTCCGGCCCGCGCCATGCTGAAGGCCACCGGCCTGACCGACGCCGATCTGGCGCGCCCCCTGGTCGCCGTCGCCAACACCTGGACCGAAGTAACGCCCTGCAATTTTCATCTGCGAAAACTAGCCGAACATGTCAAGGCCGGCATTCGCGCCGCCGGCGGCACGCCCATCGAGTTCGACACCATCACCATATCCGACGGCATCACCATGGGCACCGAAGGCATGAAAGCCTCGCTGATTTCGCGCGAAGTGATCGCCGATTCCATCGAACTTTTTGTCCGCGCGCACGCCTTCGACGCCGTAGTCGCGATTTGCGGATGCGATAAAACCATTCCTGGCACGGTTATGGCCCTGGCGCGGCTGAACATCCCTTCCCTGTCGCTCTATGGCGGCTCGATTCAGGCCGGCACCTTCGAAGGCCGGGCGGTCACGATTCAAGACGTGTTCGAAGCCGTCGGCGCCTGCGCCGCCGGAAAAATGACCGAGAAGCAATTGGCCGAACTGGAAGATCGTGCCTGTCCCGGAGCCGGCGCCTGCGGCGGCCAATACACCGCCAACACCATGGCCACCGCGATTACTTTCCTGGGAATTTCGCCGATGGGCGCAAATGAAGTTCCGGCGACCGACCCGAGCAAAGAAAAAGCCGCCTACGATTGCGGCAAGCGCGTCATGCAGCTGCTGCAAGACGATATTCGCCCCAGCCAGATCATCACCCGCGAATCGCTGCACAACGCGATCGCCTCGGTGGCCGCGACCGGCGGCTCGACCAATGCAGTTTTGCATTTGCTGGCGATTGCCAGTGACGCGGGGGTAGCGCTCGACCTGAAAGATTTCGACGAAATTTCCGCCAAGACTCCGATCCTTGCTGATTTGAAGCCCGGCGGCCGTTTTACCGCCCCCGACATGTATCGCGCCGGGGGCATGCGCGTGCTCGGCCAGCGTCTGCAGCAGGCTGGCCTGCTGAAAGATGGCATCACCGCTTCGGGACGGAAACTCTTCGCTGAAATCAGCGACGTCGCGGAAACCGCTGGTCAGCAGGTGATGCGCCCGCTGGCTTCGCCCATGAAACCCAATGGCGGTCTGGCCATCCTCCACGGCTCAATCGCGCCAGAAGGCTGCGTCGTAAAACTTTCCGGCCACGAACGCGTTTTGCACACCGGTCCCGCGCGCGTGTTCGATTCCGAAGAAGCCTGCTTCGCCGCGGTACAAAAACGCGAAATCAAATCCGGCGACGTCGTCGTGATTCGCTACGAAGGTCCCAGGGGCGGGCCTGGAATGCGCGAAATGCTCGCGGTGACGGGCGCGCTAGTCGGCCAAGGCTTGGATTCCTCAATCGCGTTGATCACCGATGGCCGTTTCAGCGGCGCGACCCATGGCTTAATGGTCGGCCATGTAGCGCCCGAAGCCGCCAATGGCGGACCCATCGCCCTGCTCCGTGACGGCGACATCATCACACTCGACGTAAAAGCACGGCGGCTCGACGTGCAAGGCGACATCGAAAGCCGGCGCGCGCAATGGAAACCCCCGGCGCCGCATTACAAAACCGGAGTGATGGCCAAATACGCGAAGCTGGTGTCCTCGGCCTCGCAAGGCGCGGTTACCAGCGCCGTTTAGAAATTCGCAGCAGGAAAATCGCGATTCGCATCGCGACTACAAGGGAGAAACAAGATGGCGAAAATGTTCTGGGCTAGCGACACGAATCCCCGCGCACTGGAAGGCAAGCGCGTAGCGGTTCTCGGCTATGGCAGTCAGGGCCGCGCGCACGCGCTCAATTTGCGCGACAGCAAAATTAATACCGTCGTCGGCCTGCGCCGTGGCGGTCCTTCCTGGAAGCAAGCCGAGCAAGACGGCTGGGCGCTGGTCGGCCCTTCCGAGGCCGCGGAAGGCGCGGACGTAATCGTGATGCTCGCCCCGGACATGGCGCAGCCTGCGCTCTACATCAACGAAGTGGTACCGAACCTGAAAGACGGCGCCATGATTCTTTTTTCGCACGGATTCAATATTCACTACGGGCAGATCACGCCGTCCAAGACCGTCGACGTGACCATGATCGCGCCCAAGGGCCCCGGCGCCTTGGTGCGCCGTACCTATGAAGATGGCCGCGGCGTTCCCTGCCTGCTGGCTATTCATCAAGATGCTTCGGGCCACGCCTTCGATCGTACGCTCGCCTACGCGCACGCGATCGGCGGCACGCGCGCCGGCGTGATTCAAACCACGTTCAAGGAAGAAACTGAGACCGATCTTTTCGGCGAGCAAGCTGTGCTCTGCGGCGGCACGCGCGAATTGATTCAAGCCGGATGGGAAACGCTGGTCAACGCCGGCTATCAGCCCGAAGCCGCCTACTTCGAATGTCTGCACGAACTGAAACTCATCGTCGACCTGATTTACGAAGGCGGAATCGCCAAGATGCACCAATTCATCAGCGAAACCGCGAAATATGGAGACATCACCCGCGGCTCGCGCGTGGTTGATGCCCACGTACGCGAAAGCATGAAGAAAATTCTGGAAGAAATTCAATCCGGCGCATTCGCCAAGGAATGGATTCTCGAAAATCAGGCTGGCCGCCCCCAATATTCCAAGCTGCTCGACAAGGATCGCAATCACCCCATCGAGAAAGTCGGCGAGGAATTGCGCGCGCAGATGTCCTGGCTGAAGCCGGAAGCCACCGCCGCCCGAGGTGCGAAATGAAAGGCGCCCAATTTCTGGTCAAGGCCCTCGAGCGCGAGGGCGTCGAGGTGATTTTCGGCTATCCCGGCGGCGCGATTATGCCGGTCTACGACGCGCTGATCGATTCGAAGATCCGCCACATTCTGGTGCGCCACGAACAGGCCGCGGCGCTTGCCGCCGACGGTTACGCGCGCGCGTCGGGAAAAGTCGGCGTTTGCATGGCCACCTCCGGTCCCGGTGCGACCAATCTCGTCACCGGAATCGCCAACGCCTACATGGATTCCGTGCCAGTCGTCGCCATCACCGGACAAGTCGCGACGAATTTGATGGGCACCGACGCGTTTCAGGAAGTCGACATCTTCGGGATCACGCTGCCGGTCGTAAAGCACAGCTTTTTGGTGCGCACCGCCGCCGAGCTGCCGCAAATTGTGCACGAAGCTTTTCGCATCGCGCGCTCGGGTCGCCCGGGCCCTGTCCTCATCGATCTGCCTAAGGACATCGCGAACACCGTCGCCGGTTACGAATTCGACGCCAATGGAAAGGGCGAAGTCACTCCTGCGCCTGACAACGAATCGATTGCACACGCGCTCGAACTGCTGCGCCAGAGCGAACGCCCGGTTGCCTATGTAGGCGGCGGCGTGGGCATGGCCAACGCGCTGGCCGAACTGAAAACTTTCATCGAAACCACCAGCATTCCGTTTGTCGCCACTTTGAAAGGCCTCGGCTCGATTTCTACCAGGCACGAACTCGCCTTGGGCATGATGGGAATGCACGGCATGAAGGCCGCGAATCACGCGGTGCAGGAAAGTGATTTGCTGATTTGCATCGGCGCGCGCTTTGACGATCGCGCCACCGGCCGCCTGAACGGTTTTGCGCCGCACGCCAAAGTAATCCATTTGGATGTCGATGCTGCGGAAATCGGAAAATTGCGCCACGCCGAAGCTCCGGTCGCGGGCAATCTGCGCGACAGCCTGAAGGCGCTCGCCTGCCAACTCAATATCGAACCGTGGCGCCGAAAGTGTCTCGCCATGAAGGAAGCCACCGAATGGGATTACGACGCGCCCGGATCACAGGTCTACGCGCCGGATTTTCTGCGGCGCCTGTCTGAACGCGCCGGAGAAAATTGCATCGTGGCCTGCGACGTGGGCCAGCACCAGATGTGGGTCGCGCAGCATTTTCATTTCACCAATCCGGCGCAGCACCTGACCAGCGGCGGACTTGGCACCATGGGCTTCGGTTTGCCGGCCGCGATTGGCGCGCAATTCGCATTCCCAGACGCCACCGTGATCAATGTTTCGGGTGACGGCTCGATCATGATGAACCTGCAGGAATTCGCCACGCTGCGGCGCTACGAATTGCCGGTGAAAGTCGTGCTGTTCGATAATTCCGCCCTCGGCATGGTCCGCCAGTGGCAGGAATTGTTTCACGACCGCCGCTATAGCGAAGTCGATCTCTCCGACAATCCCGATTTCGCGCTGGTCGCGCAATCCATGGGCTTGACCTCCTTCCGCGTGGATCGCCGCCAGGATGTGGATGGCGCAATCGATCAGCTGCTCGCCGCGCGCGGTCCGGTTCTGGCGCATGTGATCATTCATCAGGAAGCGAACGTCTGGCCCATCGTCGGGCCGGGCAAATCGAATTCGGAAATGATGGACGAGGTCACGCTGTGAACACGTTGAAACTGCGCATGCGCGTGAGACATTCCGAAGGCGCGTTGGTGCGCGTGCTGAGCGTAACGCGTCGCCGGCGCTTCGATTTACTGCACGTTTCCGCCGACGCCACGCCGGATGGCGCGTTCCTTGAAGTACAGATGACCGTGCAGGCGGAACGCGCCGGACATACGTTGCTCTCGCAACTGGCCAAGCTCGAAGACGTTTCCGAAGTGGAAATCCTCGAACCTGCCGAAACCGAACGCGACGCCCAGGTCGCCAGCCTCGGAGCCTGACGAATTTCGCGCGTTTGCATTAGACTAGACGCGTGCC
>Ga0302177_10001011_pt1 | contig 20360 bp, 12 predicted proteins | sample I_Palsa_E1_2_FD_198780 | JGI IMG/M metagenome (GOLD analysis project Ga0302177, IMG submission 198780) | Peat permafrost microbial communities from Stordalen Mire near Abisko, Sweden - I_Palsa_E1_2 | ecosystem: Environmental > Terrestrial > Soil > Palsa > Peat permafrost | place: Sweden... | reverse complement strand
TGAGCAGCTGTCACGGAGCGTCACGATCGGTGCGCGTCTGCGCCGCACCAATCGGATCACGCTGTGCGCGGCGATCGCGATCGTCGCGCTGACCGTCATTGCGAGCACGTTCACACTCGGGCTCTTCCGCCTTGCGAACACGACTCAGGTGCAGGCCAAGATGCTGGCCGAAAGCGCGGCCGCGGCTCTCATGTTTCAGGATGAGACCGCGGCACAGGAGCTCCTGCAGACGCTGCGCAATGCGCCAAACGTCCACATTGCCGTCCTGTACACGCAACAGGGGCACGTGTTTGCTTCCTACCGCAGCGAAGCACAAGTGCCCGTGCCACCCGCGCTTGCTGCGTTGTCGGCCGGCGTCTCGATCGCGTTGACTCACATTGACATCCTGCAGCCGGTTCAGTTCCAGGGCACGCGCCGCGGATCCTTGTATCTGCGTGTTGACGTCGCTGGTCTTTACCGCCAACTCGCGGCTCAGATTCTCGTCACGCTCTTCGCGGCAGCCCTGGCGCTGATGGTCAGCGGTCTGATGCTGCGACGGCTGAATCTCTCGGTGCTGCAACCGCTTTCGAAATTAACCGAGCTCACGGATCGGGTGTCCAGCTCGGCCAACTTCCGGGTGCGAGCAGCCTCCAGCGACATCGCAGAATTGGATGCACTTGCCCGGGGCTTCAACGGCATGCTCGAGAACATTGAGCAGCGCGATGCTCACCTGGCGGCACAGCGCGATCATCTCGAGGATCAAGTCGCGGAGCGCACCGCCGATCTGCGGCACGCCAAGGACACTGCAGAATCCGCGAGTCGGACCAAGAGTGAGTTTCTAGCCACCATGAGCCACGAGATTCGCACACCCTTGAATGGCGTGCTCGGAATGAATGAGCTGCTTCTGGCCAGCGATCTCACCGCCCGGCAGCGAGAATGGGGCGTCGCCGTCCAGACCTCCGGAGAGCATTTGTTAGGCGTCATCAACGACATTCTCGATTTCTCCAAGATCGAGTCCGGGAACATGGCGCTTGAGAACGTCGCCTTCAGCCTCGTCGATCTCGTCGAGGAGACTCTGGCCATGTTCGCATACTCTGCCGAAAGGAAAGGCCTTGAACTGGCGGTACAGTTCACGCCGCTTAACTCCGCGCTGCCGGGCGTGCGCGGCGACCCGCTGCGCCTTCGCCAGGTCTTGGCCAATCTCATCGGCAATGCGCTCAAGTTCACTGAGCACGGCGAAGTCGTCGTGCGACTGCGGCTGGAGAGTGAGACCGACACCGACGTCGCTTTGAGTGTGTCCGTAGAGGACACAGGCATAGGGATTGCCCCGGAAACGCTCGACAGGATCTTTGAGCACTTTTCGCAGGCGGATGGTTCGACCACCCGCCGCTATGGCGGCACTGGCCTCGGTCTTGCGATCTCCCGCCGTCTCCTGACTTTAATGGGTGGCACGATTCGCGTGGAGAGTTCCTTGGGCCACGGCTCGCGATTTATCGTCAGCCTGCAACTTTCGAAATCGCGAGCCTTGCCGCGGGATCCGTTGGAGCCGACGGCCCTCGCGGGCGCGCGCGTGCTGGTGGTGGACGACAATCAGACAAACCGCGAGATCCTGCAGCAACAGCTTGAAAGTTGGCACATGCGCGTGACGTGTGCACGCAGCGGCGAGGAGGCCCTGGAGTTGATGGCGCAAGCAGCCGGCTCTGGCTCTTTCTTTGCCCTCAGCATTCTTGATATGCACATGCCTCGGATGAATGGGCTGCAACTGGCGAGCTCGATCCAACGACAGCCTGCTCTCGCCAAAACCCCGCTCATGATGCTGACGTCCACTGCCTTCAACTTGACCGATTCGGAGCGGCAGGCATCCGGCATCCTGCGCTTCCTCAACAAGCCAGTCCGGCGTGCCGACCTGTTCCGCGTCGTCTGCAGTATCTTGGCGCCGCCAGCCCCATACATCGATGCACCTACTGCCGCCGCGGTAGACGCTGGACTCTCATTACGGCGAAGGGTTCTGGTGGTCGAGGACAATCCCATCAATCAGCAGGTCGCCAACGCAATGCTGAAGAGCCTCGGCGTGCAAGTCACCCTAGCCAACAACGGACAACAGGCCCTCGACCTCGTGCAGAATTTCGACTATGACTTGGTGCTGATGGACTGCCAGATGCCGGTAATGGACGGGTTTCAGGCCACAGCTGCCATCCGTCGGTTGCCGTTCGGGCGCGGTGAACGTCTGCCGATCGCCGCCGTGACCGCCAACGCACTGCAGGGTGACGAACGGAACTGCCTCGAAGCGGGCATGAACGATTTTCTCCCAAAACCATTCAAGCTGGCGCACCTACAGGCACTCCTTTCCCGATGGCTGCCGCGCGCGGGCGAGCCTAGCAGTACCAACATCGCGCCCAGGACAGCCCACGCGCGCGATGCTGCGGTCACTCCGCGGTCCGATGCGATTGACTTAGCGGCGCTGCAAACCGTGCGTGACCTCGATCCCGCCGGCGGGATGGACCTTGTGAAGGCCATATTGCGCATCTTTATTGAGTCTGCGAGCGAATCGATCACGCGTGTTGAGAACGCCATTCTCGCGCACGACGGTGGGCAGCTGGCCGCTGCCGCGCACGCTTTGAAGTCGAGTAGCGCAAATGTCGGCGCAAAAACCTTGTCGGAATTCTATCGCCAGCTGGAGCAGCTCGGGCGCGAGGGACGGCTCGCGGACGCGCGCGAACTCCTCATACAGGTCAGACCCGAACATCAACGCGCCGTAGCCCGCATGTACGAGATTCTTCAGGAGGCTGCGTGACAACGGCGACCAAGACCATTTTGATCGTCGATGATGATCTCACGGCGATTACGTTGATGCGCGCCGCCTTGCAGAAGGCCGGCTTCGCTGTCACCACCGCGGTCGACGGTACCGATGCCTTGCGACAGTTCCGCGACAAGCCCAGTGACATGGTCATGCTGGACGTGGACATGCCAGGTCTGAGCGGATACGACGTCTGTGGAGCACTGCGTCTCGAGGCGGGTCCCCTGCTACCCATCATGATGGTGACGGGATTCGATGATTTTCGCTCCGTCGACGCGGCCTACGTCGCGGGTGCCACGGATTTCATAGCCAAGCCGATCAATTGGACGCTGCTGGCGCATCGCGTGCGCTATCTGCTGCGCAGCTACCAGGCCGTGCTGGATCTCGCGACAGCCGAGGCCCGCAATACCGCGCTGTTGGCGGCGCTCCCTGATCTACTGTTCGAGCTCGACATTGAGGGGCGCTACATTCAGTACCATCCGCCGCGTTCGGAGTTGGCGCCTACGGCGGTCGAGAATTACATCGGCAAGACCGTGGAGGAAATACTCTCACCCGAAGCGGCGCGCGTGTGCCGCACAGCGATACAGGAAGCGTATGAATCGGGCGTATCGATCGGCAAGCAGCTGGAGTTACGGCTATCGGATGGAACGGCGTGGGTCGAGCTATCCGTATCGAGGTCCGTGGATTCAGGTCAAACGCCGCACTTTATTGTCCTCGCGCGCGATGTCACGGAACGTCGCGCGGCCGCCGATCAGATTCGACGGCTTGCGTATTACGATCAGCTGACGGGTCTGCCGAACCGCGAGCAATTCCGCAGCCGTGTGGCAAGCGCGCTCGGCGAGGCCCGAGCGACCAAGAGCCAGTTGGCGATACTTTGCATCGATCTCGACAAATTCAAACGCATCAACGACACGCTCGGCCACAGTGTCGGAGACGATTTACTGCGCATGACGGCACTGCGCCTGCGTGAAGCGGTGCGCAGTGGCGACCTCATGGAACGGGCAATACCTGGGAGTTCCGGGGATGGGGATCTTTCCAGGCTGGGTGGCGATGAGTTCATGTTCCTGATTGCAGGTCTCGACGCTCCAAACCAGGCCGCGATTGTCGGCACCCGCATTTTGTCTGCGATCACGCGACCCATTCTGCTCGCCCGACATGAGGTCATGGTAACGCCCAGCATTGGCATCGCTGTCTATCCGACCGATGGCGAGGACTTCGAAACGCTATTCAAAAACGCAGATCTGGCGATGTATTTTGCCAAACGCCAGGGCCCGGGGACGCTCGCCTTTTACAAGCCATCGATGAATGCGAACGCTTTAAAGCGCCTGACCATGGAGGGCAAGCTGTCAGGCGCCATCGCCGGAAACGAACTCTCGCTGCGATTTCAACCGCAGTTTGACTTGGCGACCGGGTTGATCGTCGGTATGGAAGCGCTGCTTCGCTGGACCAACGCGGACCTCGGACAAGTACCGCCTTTGGATTTTATTCCGGTCGCGGAAGAGACTGGCATGATCCTGCCCATTGGCGAGTGGGTACTGCGCGCTGCGTGCACGCAAGCCAAAGCGTGGCTCGACGAAGGCGTTTCAGCCCTCCGCCTTGCCGTAAACGTGTCCGGATTGCAGCTGGCCCAACGGGGTTTCCCCGGGCTCGTTGCCGCTGTACTGCGCGACACAGGCCTGCCCGCCGCTGCGCTGGAACTCGAAATTACCGAGAGCGTAATCATGGCCAATGAGGACTGGACGAGACAGGTACTCGGAGAGCTCAAGGCGATCGGAGTCCAGATCTCCATCGATGATTTCGGCACTGGCTACTCGAGTCTGGGTCGGCTCAGGGAGTTTCCGATCGATAGATTGAAAATAGATGGCTCATTTATCCGTCGCGTTCAAAACAACGGCGAGGATCGGGTAATTGCGGCGACCATAATTGCGATGGCGAAGACGCTCAAGCTAGAAGTTGTTGCGGAAGGCGTGGAGGACCTCGCACAGCTGCTGTTCTTGCAGGAGGAAAGCTGCACGTTGGCGCAGGGGTATTTCCTGAGCCCGCCCCTCACCGTTGCGGAATCAGGACAGCTGCTGCGCCGCCTCGCGCGCGACTTCGATGCAAGCCGCACCGAGCGTCTTAGGCGACTGCATGTCTAAAAGCAGACGTTGGCACTATTAGATTTGGGCCCTGCCACAGCACCGCAGCTGGTGATCTGCAATGACTTCCAGTGTTGACCACTAGCGGGTTGTCATTACCCGCCAGTGAGCGCGAGAAGTGCCTCTTTGATCTTTGCCACGGCGACGTGCCCAACCACGTCAAGCTCGAGATGCGGTAAGTTCGGCAGCTCATCGAAGGCCACTACCGCATCGACGATCGCCGGGCCTTCGGTCGCGAAGGCGGCGCTGACGGCCTCCTTCAGCTCCTCTGGGCGTCGGGCGGTAAATCCGTGCCCGCCGCAGGCTCGCGCGAGAGCCGCGAAGTCGGGATTGGGGAATTCGATGCCTTTTCGAAATGCAGGCAAGCCGACACTCTCGGCTTCGAGCGTGATCAAGCCAAAACCAGAGTTGTTGTAGATCACGACCTTAACCGGCAGTTGATGATGCACGGCAGTCATAAATTCGCACATCAACATGTTGAAGCCGCCGTCACCACACAGCGCAATCACCTGACGCGAGCGATCCAAAGCTTGTATCCCGTTGGCCTGACCGAGCGCGGTTCCCACCGCAGCGTTGTTGAAAGAACCAATGATGCGCTGTGACCCGCTCTGCCGGATCCAGTTGGCCGACCATAGTGTATTCAGTCCGGTATCGAAAACGAATACGGCATTGGGCTGGGCAAGGTCGCTTACCGTTCGGGCGAGCGCCTGCGGATGGATTCGATCGGCACTTCGTTCCAGATCAGCCTGCTTGTCCAGCATGGCATCCCACTTTCGCCGTTCTTTAGTCACCTTATCCCAAAAGCGGGTGTCATTCTTGGACGCCACCTGATCGAGCAGCATTTTGAGCGTCGGGCGTGCCGAACCTGCGACCCCGAGCACCGTGGGTGCGCGCCGCCCTAGCACTTCTGATCGCTCGTCGATCTGAATTACGGTTCCCGAGCGCGGCAGGAATTCAGAATAGGGGTAGTCTGTTCCGACCATCAACAAAAGGTCGCAGTGCATGACAGCGTTATAGACGGGCTTGGTTCCAATCATGCCGATGCCGCCCATCCAGTGGGGGTCATCGAAACTCATGATGTCCTTGCCCTTGACCGAATGAATCAGCGGAGCCTTGAGCCGGTCCGAAAGCGCGCGCAGCAGATCGGCAGAGCCATGGCATCCACTGCCGCACATGACGAGCACGCTGCTCGCCTGATCAAGGCGGCGGACCATATCCGCGACATCCTCAGAACTCGCAGGAAATTCCTGGCGAGGTTTAAGCGTTGCGACGCTCGTGACGACGCCTTCTGCCTTGGACGCGATCACGTCCTGCGGCAACGTTAGATGGGCAACTCCCCGCCCGGCGTAGGCCGCCGCGATGGCTTGGTGAATGACCTTCGGCGCTTGCTGAGGCGAATTGACGGTCTCGGTGTAGAGACTGACATCGCGAAAAAGAAGGTCGGGCTTGGTAGTCTGGATATAGTCTGTCCCCTGGAACTTGCGGGGCATATCACCGGAGAGCGCCAGAACGGGCGCATGGTCGCGGCTTGCCTCATAAAGGCCGGCCACCAAATGCGTGCTTCCAGGACCCGTGGTTCCGGCACATACCGCAAGCTTGCCAGTGAGCTTGGCCTGACCGGCGGCGGCGAGCGCAGCTCCTTCCTCATGACGCACGCCAACCCACTCGATTTGACTTTTGCGAACCGCATCAGCGATCGGATTCAAGGAGTCGCCGATCAATCCGAATATGTGCTTGACGTCCGCCTGTGCAAGCACGTCCACCAAGACCTCGGCAACCGTTTGGGACATTTTTCTTCGCTCCTATAGTCGGGATATCGAATGGAGGTTTTTAAGCGCCAGCAATGCTTTGCAAAGGTAGCATCCGCCGTACTGACACGCGACTGAGGCTCAAATAGTGGGCCATCTGCTATTATTGCATCGGAAATTGGAAGGGATCTCGCATGCGCTGGTACCACTACATTGCCTACTTCTTCGGGGGCGCATTCCTGGCCAACACAGTGCCCCATTTTGTCAATGGGATCTCGGGCAGTGCCTTCCAAAGCCCGTTCGCATCACCGCCCGGCGAAGGCTTATCCTCCTCAACGGTCAATGTCCTCTGGGGCCTGTTCAATCTCGCCGTCGCCTACCTCCTCGTCTGTCGCGTCGGCAGCTTCAACCTGCGCAAAACCACACACGTGCTGACACTCGGAGCCGGCATCCTGCTCATGTCGCTCATGCTTGCGCGTGCATTCGGGCGCTTCCACGGCGGATTATAAGTCGGTCATCGCATCTGGCTGTGCCGCGCTTGCGCGGCGCGAATTGGCAATTGCCAGCGTCCTTAGGTCTTAGGACGAGGCTGACGCAGCCCACGACAACGCTCAAGGCGATATCAAGCCCAATCTGCGTCGGCGCCGCTCGCAAAGAGGCGCAAGGTGCATCCCGGTGAGATCTGCGTCCGCCGCAGCGTTGAGGGAACCTCAAGGTGGTTAAAGACGTTAGGAAACTGGAGGTCGCTAGACCATAGCTGAAGTGAAGTTATGCGAAGATCCACATTCCTGGCGTTAGCTGCCATCGCTGGAGGTTGCTGCACCGTAGTCGCCCCAAGAGCGGACGCACAAGTAAGCGTCGACGTCGGAGTAGCACCAGAGTGTCCCTACGGATACTACGACGTTGCTCCTTATAACTGCGCTCCGGCTGGTTACTACGGCCCGGAGTGGTTTGTTGGAGGCGTCTTCATTGGCGCTGGCCCGTGGTTTCATGCGGCTGCCAATTTCCACGGCTACGTGAACAATAGCTTCCATCCGGACCACGGTTACAGGGGTCCCATGCCAAACCGCGGCGAGAAACCCGACCCGGCGAGACGTGTTGATCAAGCTCACTTCAAAGGAAACGAAGTGAGAGATGGACGCGGTCACGCCGTGGGCGACAAGCGCTGATCGCGTTTAGGCGCAAGACACGGCCAAGCGCGCACTTTCGGCAAAGGGCCACGCACGAATTGACGCTGGAATTACGTTCTTGGATGATTTTCGCAGGCTGACGAGCTGTCGAGCCAGGTAAGTCAGCTGAATTTCGGCCAGTATAAAATCGACTTCTCCATAGACTTTGATCTCGTCCTGTCGCAGGCACCTCACCGCGTCAGGCCCACACGGCGCAGCAGTGACTGAAATCGAACATCGGTTCGGAGTGGATCCAGCGCCGGCTCGACCCCGATCTCGGTCATCGGAAGCTCGCGCTCCGTGAATGCGCGTTCCAGTGAATCGAGTGCCCTATCCTTGTCCCCAAGCCGCGCATACAAGATCGCCATGCCGTAGCTTGTGCCGTATCCCTCAGGTTCGGCGGCACCGGTTTGGTTGCTACCAACCTGCGCGAATTCCAGGGTTTTCTCCCAATACCCACGCTCGCCGCGCGCAGCGTACGCTGCCCGCAGCGCATCCTCTTGATTGAGCGCTGCGCGGACATCCTCTCCAGACAGCATGCGCGCCTTCGTCTCTTCGGCGATGGCATCCTCAAACCTGCCAATATAGGTAAATAAATGTGCGAGCCGCACATGATTGATCGGAAAGTTCGGGAAGCGTTGGATGCACTTCTGGAATTGCGCAAGCGCATCGGCGTAGCGGCGCGCCCACAGGTAGGTACGGCCGAGAAAGGAGTCGATCGGAGGCGAGATCGGGTCAAGTTGAATGGCGGTTTTCACCTCGGCGATCGCCTCGTCATGTCGACCGAAGGGTGACAGGAAGCTGTTGGAATAGAAAAAGTGTGCCCATGCGTCGCTGGGATTAAGCTCGATTCCGCGGTGAAACTCACGTTCGGCAGCTCGCCAGTCATAGTCGGTGTGCGCATGAACGAAGCCCATGGTCGTATGCGCTGAGGCGACGGAGTCGTCAATTTGGAGGGCTTTGGCTGCGGCATCCCCCGCCCGGCGCCACATTTGAGCAGAGGTCCCAAGTCCGACGACGGTGCCGAGACTATAGGTGCGCGCAAGCGCCGCATAGGCGTCGGCATACATCGGCTCGAGGGCGATCGCTCGAGTGAACTCCGCGATCGCCTGCTCAGAGCCTTGCTGGGTGCGCAGATTCTCTCCCTGCAGACCTTGCAGGTACGCCTCGTGCGCCTGCGGGTCGAGGCTCGGCGTTCTAATCAGCCGGGCCGTCGTTTGTTCCGATAGCGTAAGCTGGATCTTATCTGCAATAGCGCGCGCGACCTCACCTTGCAGTCTCAATACGTCGCTCGAATCGCGGTCGAAGCTCTCAGCCCAGAGATGGGTCTGGTCGTTGGATGCGATGAGCTGGGCGGTGACGCGAACCCGTTGATGCGAGCCGCGTACGCTGCCTTCAAGCAGGTAGCTCACCCCGAGCTCTCTCGCGATATCGTGTACATCCTCATGCGAGCCTTTGTAGTGCATGGAGGAAGTGCGCGCGATCACGCCTAGACGCTTGGGATCGAGGCTGCCGAGCTGCGTGATTAGTTCTTCAGTCATCCCGTCGGAAAAGTAGTCCTGCCCCGCGTCGCCGCTGAGGTTTTGGAATGGCAGCACGACCAGCATCACCTTGTGCGGCAGCGATCTTGCGAAATACAGGTAGGTGAGCACGAGGGCTAACGGAATCAAGAGCGCGAATACGAACCAAAGGATCCGCGAAGCTGACACAGTGTTCGCTGGCGCCTGCTGCGACGGCGACTCCGCCTCTGGAATAGCAGGTAACTCCAGGTGTGTGCGAGCGGGTAAGTCCTCCCACGGCGCTACAGGCGCCACCAGGCGATAGCCGCGTCGCAGAATATTCGCGATGTACGTCGGCTCCTTCGTGCTGTCGCCCAGCACACGTCGCAGCGCCGCGACCGCGTGGTAGACCGAGTTTGGGGTCACGATCACGTCCTTCCAGACCTGCGCGAGCAGCTCTTCGACGCTGACGACCTCTCCGGCGTGTTCCGCGAGACAGAGGAGGAGCCCCATGGTCCGAGGTTCGAGCTTCACAGTGGTCCCGTCCCTGGAAATCTCATCGAGCGCGGGGTCGACGCGCCAGCTGCCGATGCGCAATACGTGACTGTCCTGCGACTTCAACGACAACCTGCCCGAAGCTCTTGATCAGAAAGGCGGTAGGCCCGACGGCATCCATTACTGGGGCTGGCCCGCAGTATTACCACACGCCGAGGACGTTCAGCCAGCGTCTGGGTGAGCTGAACTCTGAGGGCCCAAAGCGCCAACGGACTGCTTTCAGCGCGTCTTCATTCCGTACTCACGTCGTCCTCATTACAACGCTGTCCCACCTGGCGATGCTTGCCGCGGCCCATCGCACAGTTATCTGGAGTCCAACATGAACGCGAAAGCACGTTTCCATCGCGCGATACCCCTTATCTGCCTAGGCGCACTCACCGCCGGCAGCATTCTCTCGCGTCCGGTCCAGGCCGTCGGGCCATACCGAGATCACTGCACCAACGAGACCCTCAACGGCAATTATGGCTTCACAATCACTGGCATACGCCCCACCGGACCTGGCGGCCCCCAGGTGGCGATCGTCGGCACGGCGCTGACGACGTTTCACGGCGACGGCACCTTTGATCAATTCGACAACATCAACGTCAATTCGTCCGCCGATCCGTATCAACCTGACCGGCCCGGCTCCGGAACCTATAATTTGAATCCGGACTGTTCCGGTACCATGGCTCTCACCGCGGGGGGTGTGACGCTCGAACTCAGCATCGTCGTGGTGGACAATGGCCGAGAGATTCGCACCGCGGTGGTGACACCGAACGTAATCGTCTCAAGCAACGGAAGGAAGCTCTTCTAACAGCTGTCGCAATTGTGATCTAAGCGAGCTGGGTACTGGTCCGGCGTCCGGCGCGGATTGCGCTCCTCCCGCTCCGGACGCCACCAGGATCTCGGCAACTTGCGCTTCTTCAAAGGCACCGGCTTGACCTGCAGGGTGGTCAACGATTCTGCAGGTCCGAGCCGCACTAAGGATTGGCCATGAAAAATCAAATGCCTTGCATTTCAATTCCCCGGCGCACTATTAAGGAGCGCTCGCACAATCAAGGCTGGGCCCCTCACTCCTTATCATTTTTAGCGATCGCGGCGCTCCTTGTCTCATTGGATGGGTCGCCCGCCGCAGCATCGGAGAATGGTGCAGCGCATTATCCAACCGGCACCAATACGGTTGTACCGGCCTTGATGCCGCTGCCCGGCGACTCCCTATGGCTCAACTACCTGACCTACTATACGGCCGATCGTTTCAATAACAGCAGCGGCGCCTCGTCGGTTCCGGGTTACCTCGTAAATGCGGAATCGGAGGCCGCGCGCTTGCTGCACACATGGACTTCCTTCGATGGAGTGGCTTGGACCAGCGGCGTCGTACTCATCGCCACCGACGCCAAGCTCAATGTGCCGCATATGAGCGGCAGCGGTGGTGGCTTCGGGGATCTGGTGCTTCAGCCACTGCTTCTGACGGCCGCATTCGGGAATCTGCACGTTCTCGGCGGATTCGACGTGTCGCTGCCCACGGGGAATTACACCAAAGACAAGCTCGTAAACCCGGGTTTCAATTATACGACGGTCGCCCCGCAGGTGGCGCTGACGTGGCTGCCCACGACGCAGGTCGAGCTTTCTCTTTTTTCGATCGCAGGATTCAACTCGAAGAACCCGGCCACTCAGTACACTTCAGGCGACTACCTCGACATTGACTATTCGATAGGTTACCGACCGGTTGCTTCGTTGCGCGCGCTTCAGTTCAGCGTGGTGGGCTATTATTTCGATCAGTTCACCGATGACCAGCTCAAAGGCCGCCAGTTTCTGGACGGACACCGCAGCAAGGTATTTTCCGTGGGGCCGCAGGCTCGCTACCAGTTCGCCAAAGGAGGCATTGCCTTAAAGTGGCTGCACGAGACCTCGGCGGAGAACCGACCGGAGGGTGATCGAATCCAATTGCAATTCGCCGTCCCACTCTAGGATCACGCAGGACTGTCTTATGGTTTCGTCCGACCGTTTATGATGTGCTCGCTGCAACGTAAGTGGCCGAGCGGCCATGAAAAAGGTTTAGCAGCCAGCCTCCCCCGCAATGTTCAGCCGATCTTCTGAATAAGCGCCAGTCACACTTGACGTGCTCGGTAAAGACCACATTGCGACCCCAACGATTTTCTCACGATCTGCAGCAACACGCCCCTGCAAAGATCATTGAACCTGAATTAGCTACAATGCCCATCTCTAAATTTCTGGATTGTTGCGCAACGTAGGCGCCGCGTTGTCGCGCCATAAGTACTCAGCACCTCATGCGACGCACCAGCAGCGTCTCAATCTTTTCTGACAGCGAGCGCAAGTCTTCAGATACCCGGCGAAGTGCGGATGCTAGGCGCGAGTACTATCGGATTGAGTTCTTAACAGACTGGTATCACGACGGACCATCGCCACCGGCAGCCATCGGGAATCGAAATGGGTGCGATGACTCTTCCAAGGCAAGTTCATCTTGCGTTGGAACGACTTGCACCAAAGGGTCGGGCTCTAACGTCTTGAAGAGCCGTTTCCCTTCTTTACGCCGCTCAACCCACGCTTGCAGCTATGCCCCGGCCTCTGCCCGCATCCATTCAATCAGCTGGATTTCGTGGGCAGTCAACGCCGCGAGAATGCGCTGATCTTCCACGGGCCCCATGGCCTCGAGCGCCTTGAATTCTGCCACGTACCCGGCATACAACTTGATGGATTGCTGCATCACCTTCTTACAATCGCTGCCGGCGTCCCTGCGGGCGTCGAGTAGGCCGCGCTCCTCGAGCATGGTCTGCGCCCGTGGCGTCAGTTGATATTTCTGGAGCAGTGCACTTAGCTGAGTTACTGTTTCCCGTTCCAGCGCCGCGCACCGCTCCAGGAAGGCCGACTGCTGAGGGTACGCCAAAGCCAAACCGTCAAAATACGCAGCGCCCGCTACTTCGTCTTCGTAGGCCTCGAGGATTTGGAAGATGTATTGAATGCTTTCCACCGGGACCCGAGTCTAACGGGGCCGCCGTCTTCACCGCCATGCGATGAGCGATTGTGCGGCCCGATAACGGTCTTGTATCGGCCGACGGACCCCGGCCCGGCCCAGACGCAGTCGGTCAGCAGGCTGAACTAGCACCGCAAAGCTGCCATTCGACCTCGAGTCGCTAGATCCCATAGACTTCTCGGTGCCGTTGGAGAATGTCGGATCGTGTGCGGGTCGCCATCCGCTCAATAGGAAAACCGGAGTCGGCCTTGTCGGGAATTTTCATCAGCTACCGCCGCAGCGACAACCCCGATGCGACGGGGCGCCTCTATGACCGCCTGGTCGCCGAGTTTGGCAAGGCGACGGTGTTCAAGGATGTGGATTCGATCCCGCTCGGGCAAGATTTTCGCGGTCATCTGAACAGCATCGTTGGCAACTGCGCGGTCGTGCTCGCCATTATTGGTCCGCGCTGGATCGATGCGCGCAACGAGGCGGGCCAGCGGCGCCTGGAGGATCCGGATGACTTCGTGCGGATCGAACTGGAGGCGGCACTCTGCCGCGACATCCCGGTGGTGCCAGTGCTGGTCGGTCATGCGGCGATACCCGCAGCGTCACAGCTGCCGGAGTCATTGGCTGCGATGGCGTTTCGACAGTCGATCGAAGTGCGGCCGGATCCCGACTTTCACAACGACGCCACACGGCTGGTCACGGCGCTGCATGCGATCCTAGACCCGACAGCGGCAGCAGCAGAGTCATCGTCTTCCGTGAGTACGCGGCGTGCTGCAGCGACGGGAACGCAGAGCGGTCGATGGTTGGGCTGGATCGTTGCGGCTGTACTCGGCCTCGCTGTCGTGGCTCTTGCGCTTCCCGCCATCCGGCATCTGCGCGAACCACTACCCGCCGGGGCGCCTCTCGTCAATCTCATCATGGACGTGGCGCCTGCGGCTAAGCTCGGGCCCACACTTTTTTTCGATCGGCCCAGCCGTACCGCCATCGCGATTTCTCCCGACGGTGCAACCGTCGTGTTCAGTGGCGAGACAAAAGCGCCGGATGGCACTGCAACGCAGATGCTCTACCGGCGGCCGCTCGCCGAGACGCAGGCCGTTGCTCTGCCGGGAACTGAGGGCGCCGAATATCCTTTCTTTTCCCCCGATGGCCAGTGGGTGGGTTTCGCTGCCGGGAAAAAACTCAAGAAGGTGGCCTTGAGTGGTGGGCCTCCCATCGACCTGTGTGAATTGAGCGTCACCGACCCTATCGAGGGTGCCAGTTGGGGATCGGCAGGCGTCATGGCCTTTGCGGACGATGGGCTTTGGACGGTTTCTGATTCCGGCGGTAAACGGCAGAATCTGCTAAAAAACGACCCCGCTACCGAGCTGAGTACTCCGGCCTTTCTCCCGGATGGCCAGACCTTGCTATTCACGGTCTATCCCGGGGCGGGCCGATGGGATGCGGCGCATGTCGCTACGATCAATCTGACGACCAAGAAGCGCGCTACCCTGCTGACGAACGCGTCCGACGTGCGGTACTCCCCCACGGGTCACCTCGTATTCATGCGCAACGCCTCCCTCCTGGCAGTCCCGTTTGACGCAACCCGTGCGGAAATCACCGGCGCCCCGGTTCCTCTACTGGCCGGCATCATGCAGTCCACCAATGCTCCCGACACCGGCGGTGAAACGGGAATGGGTCAGTTCGCTCTGTCCGCGTCCGGCACGCTCATCTACGCCGCAGGCGATCGCTATCCCACGAGCGCAAGCACCCTGGTGCGTGTGGATGCCAAGGGCGCGGAAACCAAACTGGCGGAGATCAAGGGGAGGTTCTTGGGGCCCCGCCTCTCGCCATCAGGCTCCCGTGTGGTTGGGTTTAGGTACGGGGATGGCAGCAAAGCCAGTGACATCTGGATGTATGAGATTCCATCGGGTTCTCCGACGCGTCTCACGTCCACAGGCGATGCCGCTTGGCCATTGTTTTCGCCCGACGGCACGGGCGTCACGTTCGCCACTCTCACAGGCGACCCAGAGGAATACTCACTGCCGCTGAATGGCGGCAACGCACCGCAACGCCTGATTGAGCTGAAGCCCGGCATTCTTGCCTCGTCCTGGTCAGCGGACGGGAAGTGGCTGGCCTACCTGCAAGCCGTAGGCAGCGTCGTACAGGTTTTTGTCCGTCCCGTTCGCGATTCCAAACTCGGTTCCGGCGCACTTCGCCAGTTTTCTCCGTCGAGCTTTGATCAGTCGGAGGCGGAATTTTCGCCCGACGGTCGCTGGCTCGCCTACACCTCGAACGAATCGGGAGCCGAAGAGGTGTATGTACTGCCGTTCCCTGGCCCCGGCGAAAAACACCGCATCTCGTCCACGGGGGGTTTAAACCCGGCTTGGTCGCACGACGGTCGGCAACTGTTCTACCTTCGCAGAAACAGGGCGGCAAGCCGATCAATGATGACCGTCGATGTGTCGACCACGGGCGAGTTTAAGGCCGGCGCCCCCCGTGTTCTCTTCGAAGGGCCTTACCAAGCCTCAGTACCGGTTCGTAGTTTTGATGTGACCCCGGATGGACAGTTCATCATGGTTCGGACTCAAGACCCTCCCGACCAGCCCGTCACCAGGGTCAATGTTGTCCTCGGCTGGGCCGAGGAATTGAAACGCAGGGTTCCTGTCCACTAGCATCGATTTGCGTCTCGCGGAAGCCTATGTGCGGCTGTTCATCCCGCCGAGAGATATATTTAGTTGCCGCACAGAAAGCCTGAAAGTCACGCGCTCGAGGGCATACATACCGGTCGGCAGATCTCGCCGGCACAATTTGACAGTGTGCATTTAGAGGACGAACGGTAACGGGTCATGATGACCCGATGTTGCCCTTCGCGAACGTCGGCTTACCGAGCGCGCATAGCGCTGCTACCCGGTTTTATCGCAGGTCACGCTACCGGTACACGCCAATGTCACAAATGCTTCCGATTTCAGGCGCCAAGTGCCACCGTAGGGAATCCACATTGCAAGGTACACTCCCGTCCTTCGCATGGTCCCATCAGGCTTTCGCCAGATGCCCTCAAAACGCCCCGTCTCTGCAATCCGCTTCCCGGACTCGGCAATGACAATGGATGTTGGGGTGCGCCGGTACGTGACGAATGTCGGATCCTTGAATTCCTCGTTTGCGTAGCCCCGAGTTGCAGCATCTGCGCCGCTATCGACGTCGCCCGACGATCCCATAATGAGATGATAGTCATCAACAAAGAACGTACGCAGGCGCACGGCATCGTGGCCCGCAATCGCGGCGTTGTACTCCGCGCGCTGCGCTCTGACGATCGAGGTGGGGGGCTCAGCGGTGGATCCATTGGATTCACCCATGCAACCGACGGTCAGCAGGAAAATCGCGAAGCACGCCCTCATCGGCACATCCTCCTATCCGCTGTTTTCGATTTGCAACCCTATTGCAGAACGACAGCTTTCCGTCGCAGATTATTACATGCCGGATGACGGGTATTGGCAAGGAAGCGCGTTTCGCACAGGTCAAATCAGTGGACCGCGTGACGGGCCTGGCGCAGGCTAGCGGCCATGTTTGTGATTGGGCTCGTTTACGCAGCGCGAGCCCCGAAGTGGGTTCACCGGTCGAAAACACCGTAAAGAAAAGGCGCAGGATGAAGTTAAGAGCCTTACGTGCCGCAGGTCTGGGTGGAGTCGGAATTGAGACGCTTGCCGTGCTGGCCATGCTGGGAGCGCTGGCATGTGCCCCTGCCCACGGCCAAACGTATGACGTGGTGATCTCTCACGGCATTGTGATGGACCCCGAGTCGGGACTCGACGCGGTCCGCAGCGTGGGCATAAGCAATGGCAGGATTCGCACAATATCCACGGCTTCTCTCACCGGCAAACGGGACATCGACGCACGTGGACTGGTGGTGGCGCCGGGCTTTATCGACGTGCACGAGCATGGGCAGGAGCCCAGAAATTACCAATTTCAGGCTCATGATGGAGTCACCACTTCCCTGGAGCTCGAGTTGGGAACTGATGACGTGGGCAAATGGTATGCGGCGCGTGAGGGTAAATCGCTGATCAATTTCGGGGTCAGCGCCGGCCATATCCCCATGCGGATTCGCGCGATGACCGGCCAGGAGGTGCCTTCACTCAGTGCTATGAACACGCCGGTAGCGGAAGCTGCAAACCACCGTGAACTCACCGCGGAAGAACTCGGCAGGTTACGTGCCGCCATCGAGACGGGACTGCAAGAGGGCGCGCTGGCCGAGGGCATGGGGATCAATTACACGCCCGGAGCTTCCCACTGGGAGATCCTGGAAATGTTCCGTCTAGCGGTGAAGTACCATGCCCCGCTACAGGTCCACCTGCGCTACTCGTCGTTGCTTGAGCCGCAATCCGGAGCGGCCGCGCTCGAGGAAGTGATCGCGGCTGCGGCTGTCACCGGAGCGCAGTTGCACGTCGCCCACATCACCAGCATGGGACTGAAGTACACCCCGCAGTTCATCGAGATGATCGCGGGGGCTCGAAGGCAGGGAGTCGACATCACCACGGAGTGTTATCCCTACACTGCAAGCAGCACCAATCTCAATTCGGCCGTCTTCGACGAGGGCTGGCAGCAGCGGTACGACATCACATACAAGGACCTGCAGTGGGCGGAAACGGGTGAGCGTCTGACCCCGGAAAGCTTCGCGCGCTATCGCCGACAAGGTGGTCTGGTGGTGATCCATGAGATCCCCGAGGCAGCCGTGCGAGCCGCGGTGGCGGATCCGAGCATCATGATCGCGAGCGATGGACTACCTATTACCGGACCGAAGATTCATCCGCGGGGACAGGGGACTTTTTCGCGCGTACTGGGGCACTACGTGCGCGAGGAAAAGGTGCTGGACTTGATGACCGCGCTGCGCAAGATGACCTTGCTACCCGCGCAGCTACTCGAGAAGCGTGCGCCGTCGTTCAGGAACAAAGGGCGGCTTCGCGTGGGCGCCGATGCGGACGTTACAGTGTTCGACCCGAGTCGCGTTATCGACAAGGCGACGTTCGAGGAGCCTCTTCAATACTCAGAGGGGATAGTGTTCGTGCTTGTAAATGGCGTCCTGGTGGTAAAAGACGGTCAGCTTGTAGAGGGTGTCTACCCAGGACGCGAAGCGCGGGCCCCAATTCCCCACAAATAGGACGCAAGGACGCTGCCAATTCGGCTGGCCGTTGCGGCGAATGGCCGTTTTGCTGCGGGTTCCGAGCGGAGCTCGCTCATGGCCTGGTGACTCACAACACGCGGGAGTTCGGACTCATCACGGGGTTGCGTCTCAAGGATTGGCTCCCCCATAGCCCCAATCACGCAATTTCAATGTGCAGCAGACGCTGCAGACGGTGACGCGACGTCATCGCCCGATCGCGCACCCATCATTCGAAATAGATCCTCATCGGACCTGGCTCCCTGCGTTATGGCGCGGGTTACGCCGTAAGCAATATTCGTGGTGCGATGGAAACGGAACAATTCGGTCAGGGTATTGTTTAGCAGTACCGAGTACTCGCCCAGGTCCTGCGGTGTCATCCGCGAGACGTCAGGTACCGGTCTTACATCGGCAATATTATCCGCGACGCGGCTTTGGTCCGCGGGCGTCATGTGAGCCAGCTCAGATGCGGATACCTTACTTTCGATGACCGCGAAGCGGCTTTCAAACCGACGTAGCTGATCAAGCTCATTTAAGTACGCCAATACCACCTCCTTCACAAATCCCTGTTGCGCGTATACCAAGTCGTACATCCCGGCCTCATCGCGCGGCAGCAGCCCAATCTCCGCGCTCTCCTTTGCGGTATTCCAGTAAGGCGAGTCCGGAGACCATACACCTCGCGTCTTCGGCGGAGGCTGGTAGGTGAAATTCGCCTTACCGCCGCTTGCACGCGTTGCATCCACCTGGCCACGAAGCTCAATAAGCCATGCAAGCATAGCGTCGAAGTGCTGATTATCGATGTCCATCAGGATGAGGTTCTTCTTCGCCTCCATCTGCAGGTCTCGTTCCAAGCGGTGCCGCTCTTGCAGCCGATGTAGCGCTTCCACGCTCTGCTCAAGCCCAATGGCGATCAGCAACCCGATCGAAATCGTGCCCAGATGAATCCAGAAGTCCGTCCATGTGTGCGCGGCAGTACGGGGCGAGTGCACGTCAAACATGGCGACCGAGCTCCCCTTTATATTCGTTGATGCGCTAATCGGCTTCGGGTCGGGCGATGTCTCAGTCGGCGCAACGACATTTGCAGCCACAGTCGGCTTGAATGATGTCGGTGGTTGCGCAGGGCCAGGGGTGTCATCCACTAGTCTACCCACTCATCGGTCGCCACTCACATATGGTCAGCGATGCTGCCAGAGTTGGCAAGTAACGTCCGGCGACCAATATTTGAATGCCGGCTTGAGTCAGCTCAGAGGCAGACTGCGTTCGCCAGATTACTTGGCGATGGCTGTGATCGTCTCGGCCGGAAGCTGCAGGTAAACAAACAACTCGCTGATATCCAGGGGCTTCACCAAATGGGCATCGAAGCCGGCCTCGGCCGTGCGCTTGCGGTCGGTGTCCTGGCCCCAGCCTGTCAGCGCGATGAGCGTCATCGCCCGTCCCCAAGCTTCGGCGCAAATTTTTTTACCCACCTCGCCATCGAGTTTCGGCATGCCGATGTCGAGCAACGCGATCTCGGGCCGGTGCTTCGCGGCCTGCTCGACGGCTTGCTCGCCGTCGCATGCGGTGTACACCTCGTGCCCGTCGCAGCGCAGTAAGGCGGCGAGACTTTCGAGTGAATCGGCGTTATCGTCGGCCACCAAGATGCGCCGCGGTACCGTGAGCTCGCGTGTCGCAGTACTTACCGCCACGGGCTTGCGCTGCGGACGCCGTATATGCAACGGTAGCCGTATCAGGAATTGGCTACCCCGACTCGTCCTCTCGCTGTAAGCCGCCACCGTGCCACCGTGCATTTCAACTCGCTTGCGCACCAGCGCCAAACGAATGTCTAAACCGCCTTCCGCACGATGCGTCGTGGAGTCCGACTGAGTAAAGAGGTTGAACAAGCGCGGCAGCAACTCCGGGGAAATGCCGGAACCCGAATCCCGTACGCGGATTTCGACCAGTTCCTCGCCGCTGCACGTCACACCAATATTTATCTGGCCGCCCGGCTCCGTGTATTTGGTCGCGTTGTTCAGCAAATTGCTGAGCGCTTGGGTAAGCCGCGTCAGATCCCTATTATGTCGCTATCGCGTGCAATCCATTCCCACGGTAAAAGATCAATGTCCTAAAGAGACTTTGAAAAATCCCCGACGCCGCAACGGCAAAGCATGACGGCAAGCAACGATCGGATCGTGTATTCAACGGGCATCGGCCGGCGCTGTCCCAACTGCCTGCGAGCGGTAAGCGAATGCCTCTGCCGCAAGGGCACACCCGGGAAAGCAGGGGATGGGATCGCGCGAGTCAGCCGCGAGACGCAAGGGCGCAAGGGTAAGGGCGTCACCGTAATAAGCGGGCTCGGGCTTGCAACTGCGGGCCTCAAGGCGCTCGCCACCGAACTCAAAAAGCGCT
>Ga0302177_10001010_pt1 | contig 20369 bp, 18 predicted proteins | sample I_Palsa_E1_2_FD_198780 | JGI IMG/M metagenome (GOLD analysis project Ga0302177, IMG submission 198780) | Peat permafrost microbial communities from Stordalen Mire near Abisko, Sweden - I_Palsa_E1_2 | ecosystem: Environmental > Terrestrial > Soil > Palsa > Peat permafrost | place: Sweden... | reverse complement strand
CGCAGGTAGGCGTGGATCAGCTCGGAGTCCCCGCGGACCCCGCCGGCGCGCAGCAGGGCCTCGGCGTCGGCCGGGCGCAGCCCGGGCAGGCGCTGGTGCCGGACGCCGGGGATGGGCTGGCCGGCCTGGTTGACCAGGGTGCGGGGCACGAGCCGCGACGTGATCAGGATCTTGGACGGGGCCGCGCTGGCGAGGCTGCGCAGCAGGTCGTCGTCTTCGGGGCGGATGGCGGCCGAGGGATCGCGGTGGCCGATCTCGTCCGTGTGGCCGGCCTCCTCGTCGGCCACCTGCGCCGCGTCGTACCTGTGGTAGGCGACCAGGACGCGTTCCAGTCCGTCCAGGACCAGCAGCCAGGGCCGAGCCTGCAGCTGATGCAGCAGGAGCCTGCTCAGCTCGGGCTGTCTTTTCTTGCGGAAGGCGTCGAGCGGCTGGCCGGTCATGTAGGCAAGCGCGCGTCGGCCGAAGTCGGCCATGACTGCGCCATTTTCGTAGAAGGAATACCAGAACCGCCCGGCCCAGCCGAAGTCGGCATTGCCCGCGTGATGAACCGTCCATTCCCAGGTCAGCATGCTCTTGCCGGTCCCGCCGATCGCCTCGTACAGCAGGACCGGATCCGGCTCGCCGGAGGCGGCCCAGGAGCGCAGCGCCTTCAGCTCCGCGGCCCGCCCCACGAAGGCGTGGGATCCGATGTACCTAGGCTCCGCGTAGAGCGCCGGCGGCCTGGGAATGCCATCGGCGTTGCCGGGACTGGCCGCGGGAAAGGCAGGTGGCAGGTCAGCAGGGGCGGGCCGGTGCCGCTCGTCGAGGAGCCTGCGTAGCTCGGCGACCGACTGCGCCGCGGCCACCTCGAACTCGGTGAGGCTATTGAACTCCTTGTACACCCTGTGCACGCGTGAGTCGGCGGTCACGCGTTTCACGTCTTCCCGGAACGCCTCGAGCTTGCCGATTTTCTCCGGATCGCGCTCTACCTCGCCTAGCCTGACCTGATGGTTCTCGCCCATGATGAAGATGAGCGCCGGGCGCCCGAGCCGCCGTGCTTCTCGGAATTCCAGCTCGGTCAGTGACAGGCGCTCCGGATTGCTCTCGGCGGAATCCGGGATCTGGCCGTATGTATGGCTTATGACGCCGATGTAGGCAGCGGCATCACGGACCTTCTTCAGCGAGGAGTCGATGACGGTGCCGTCCGGCCGGGCCGCGTCCTGCTCCATCGCCAGGACATGCAGTCCCTGCCCCTCAATGATCCTCATCAGCGCGGCCCGGTGCCGCTCCAGGTCCCGGAAAGTGCTGGAGACCATCACGCCCAAGTACTGGCGGGGAACAAACACCTCGTCAGCCATCATTGCTCACCGAACCTCGCCATTGCCCGCCCGGAGGCCATGCCTACGGCTAACCCCGTGTCATGTTCGAGGAATCTCCGACTCTAACCCATCCAGATTCGGGTAATTCTCATCTTCCCCGGATCGCCTGCAGGTACTCCGGCAGCCGCAGTACCCACGACCAGCTGTGGTGATCGTCCGGCGCGGGCCGCCGCCTGGTGCGGCGGGTTCCCGAGCGGGCGCTACGCGCCCGCTCGCCGTGTCGGGCTCGTTGACCGTATTAGCAGGCGGCGTGATGCGCGGGAAATACAAGATGCTCAAACTGCGGTTAATCACCTGCATTAGCGAATGATGTTGATAATCGCCGCTACGAGGAGATCGAGGAAAAGAAGGCCAGTCAAAGTAGCCGTAACCAAACTAATGCGATGCGCAATGAGATAACGGTTCCTTCGATAACACGTTACGCGGACGATGAGCTCCTCGGCTCGTACCGGCGGATCATGCTGGCCTGCACTTCCGGGCGCGGTCGCAGGGTGAGCGGCCCGAGCTCATCAACGCAGGACATGATCTCCCTGCCGCACGGAGGGGGTGATCTCATCCCAGGACATCGCCTGAGCCCCGTACCGTGCCGGCGCGCGCAGGTTATCCTGGCTGAACCGCCGCTCCAGGCGCTTGCCCCCCGGATGCCGTTAAGACCGCGCTGCCGCCGGCACGTCCCGGCGCTCCCGGTGCCAGTTCCGCCAGCTTATGCCGTCGAATGGTGGTGCCCATTCCTGATGCCGCTGCCGCGTCCTCGCATGATTTCTGGCAGGACTTCCTGCGGGCCGACGACCCGGTCCTCACCGCGCCCAGCTACCAGGCCGGCTACCCGGCGTGGCTGGCCGACGGCCGCCATCTGCTCCTGCTCATACGGGGTGCTGCCGGGAGACGGCACGCGGGCGGTCGCGTCGCTGATCACCAATCAGGCCAGCTTCCGCGTACTCGACGCGATCGCCGACGTGCTTACCGCTCAGGTGGCGCAGCTCGGCGCCGAAGTCGTGATCGGAGTCCCGACCCTCGGCCTCCCTCTCGCTGAGGGCGTGGCGCGCCGGCTGGGGCATCGCCGCATGGTCGCGCTCAGCACGTCGCGCAAGTTCTGGTACGGCGAGGGCCTTTCCGAGCCGTTGTCCTCGATAACCAGCCCGCAGCAGAGCAAGCGGGTTTACCTCGATCCCAGGTCGCTCGCCCTGCTCGCCGACCGCCGCATCCTGCTGGTCGACGACGTGCTGAGCACGGGAACGTCGTTGTCGGCCGTGCTCCGGCTGCTGGTTCAGGCTGGGCGGCCGCCGACCGCGATCGGCGTGGCCATGACCCAGACGCAGGCGTGGCGGGCGGTCCTCGGCCGGATCGACAGCCGCTGGCCGACCGTGGTCCGGTCGGCCATGAGCACTCCACTGCTCGTCCCGCACGAGGATGGCGGGTGGCGGCCGGAAGCCGTCACCGCTGTCCGGGGAATGGACCGCATAGCACCAGCTGATCCTGGCCGAGGTCGGCCCGTGGGTCTGAGGTGCCCCCGAGTTCCCGGACAGGGAGATCAATAAGATCTTCCCTGAAGGGGGACGGGGGAAATGGCGAAAGGAAAGTATTACACTCCGGAATTCAAGGAACAGGCTGTGAAGATGGTGGTCGAATCAACCCCATCACGCACAACTGGCTCGGTGGCGCGGGAACTGCCGCTTTGCGGAAGAGGGGCATGACACCAGCCTTGATCAGCGAATCTGTTTGCGCAACTCGGTGCATGATCAGCTGCGGAGAAGATCGTTTCCCTCTGGGATCAATCTGCGCACACCCAGGTGGGAGGTCGTTTTCGCTGCCCCTATGTGGCCACTATGACCGTAGTTCCCCGCTGATTCTGGTACGACTGTGGCACGACCCGCGCCGCCACTTCCTCGGGTAACACCGTCAAAGCAACGTTTGGTTCAGTAATTTCTGTGAGCTATCAAACAATTGCCCCTTATTCTTAACGGGTCAGATAGCAGCTACTTACGATCAGTCTCTCCAGGGAAATGCGCCTTCTTCGCGGTGCTTCCCTTCGACGCTATCGTGGTCCTACGCGGGCACAGGCCCGCGAGCCCGGTCGCGCCTCCAGGAGACCCGGGTGACAAGGCCGAGGGCAACAGCGACCAAGGCCAAGCCGATGATGATGTAGATCTCGAATGTGCCGTTGTGGTGATCCGGGTCCCAGCCGGTCAGCGCCTCGATCCAGTCGTGCCAGAAGATGGTGACGAAGGCGAGTACGCCGACGATCGCGGTGAGAACCCCTTCGACCTTGGTCAGGATCGATAGCTGTCCCTGCTTTGGTGTCATGCCCGCTCCTTCGTATTTACCGGGTGTACGTCACCTTCCGGTCAGCACAGGCCGTCAGCGTTGCGGCCTTAGATGCCAGGAGGCCGACGTAGAACTATGTACTTGGGCCACCGCAGATCATGTTCGTCGGCGTAGACGGTAATCACGGTCCGCTCGAGCCAAGCCCGGTGGACGAGGTCCTCGATCTCCTGCTCGCGGCCACGGAACGTGACTTCATGACCAGATTCGGTCAGAAGGATGAACCCGTCGAAGTCGCCGAACCGGTTGTAGATCACGCCTGTGACCTTGCCCGTGGAGTAATAGCCTTCCAGCAACCCGAATCCGTGGCCCTCGTCGCTATGGCTGCCGTGACCTGGCTCGCCGCCATGCTGGCCGCCGCCCTTGCCGCGCGTCGGCCAGCCAGGTACCTCGCCGGTCGGGGAGGGCATAATTGTTCCTGGATCGCCACCGAATCCTCGGATACGTCCCTCGATGATCTCGATGTAGCGCGCGAGCACGGGATACCAGCGGTTGTTAATGTGGATCGACCTCTGGATCCAGAGCAGCCAGGAGAGCAGTCGCTCCTCCGAGAGGAGGATCTGCTCTTTGGTGCTTATTACGACCGCGATCTGGAACGCGCCGACTTGCCTGCGCCAGCCAAACGTGGTCGGCGGTCGTTCAGTGAGCGCCTGCGCCGTTATCGTGATCGGCGGGGGTGGTGGAGGCGCCGGGTGCGAAGTGGCTTGGGCTGCCGTCACCTGGCGCACGACGATGTCGAATTGCTCTCCTTTGCGGATACCCAGCGGCAACTCGACTGAGAGCAGCCCCGCATTCCGTGCCGTTCCCTTCGGGATTGGCACGATGGTTACGCCGCCGACCGGGCACTGAATGGTGTGAGCGTCGATCTGCGTGAGTTGATGAGTCTGGAACGCCCCATTCGCCAGGCCGATGATCTCGGAGGCCTGTACCGCCGGCAAGTACAGCGTCGCGGTACTGTTTCGTGGCGTATTGCCCCAGAAGATGAGGAGCTCGTCCGGGATGCCGCTCTCTGGGTTGGAGGCTTTGATTTCGATCGGATGAGGCATCTGCCGCGATTCGGCTTGCCCGGGGTTCGGGCCGTCGATCCAGGCGATGTTGCGCTGCGCGAGCTTGTCGGTCGTCGAGTCTGCCCCGAGTGGGATCGGCGTGTCGTCGTAGCGGATCTCCGCGATCAGGCATTGGTGCGGTGCGCGCGCGATCACCTCGCTGAGCGAGAGGAGGGTTCCGCTGAAGGGGCCGTCGGGATTGCCGGCGGGCGGGGTCTGGGGGAAGAGTGTCTGGTCGGGTTGGTTCAGGTCGAGGTAGCAGCCGAAGAACGAGTCAACCTCGACTCCGGGGTTGACGCCGATCGTGTAGGCGTTAGGTGTGTCCTCTGGCTGTGTTGTCATGTCGGCGGGTCCGCTGATGTTGACACGCTGTGAGGCGAAGCACGGCACTGTCACGTACTCCGGGTTCCCGTTCTGGTCGTTCTGAATGCCCAAGAGCGGCACCGTCACCCCGTTCAGCACCCCGTCCGAGTGAAAGCGGTAGGTCGTATCGGGGTTGAAGTTGCTTGCCGTCGTTTGCGCCTGGAATAGGCGGAAGAAAACGCGGACCTTCTTTGCCTGAGCGCCTGGTGTGTTGCCGAGCAGTCGTACTCGAGCGATCGCGAAGTTGAAGACGAGGTTGCCGGCGTTGTCCTGTTGCAGGAACTCCAGCGAGGATGCTTCTTCGTCCTGGCTCAGACCGGGATCAAACGTGTCGTTGCCTGCGGTGCCTTTCCCTGCCGTAAGGTTCGAGATCACGCTGGCGATGAACGCCGGGGCGTCGTTGCGATCACGCGTCATCGTGGCGCCGAATCGCGAAGCGGTCGAAACAGCCCCGGATGACGGCACTGTCATCTTGAGGAATCGAAGGTCGAAACTGAGCCACGATGGGAAGTCGCCTGGATGGTTCAGGTCGACGTTCTCGAAGCGCGGATCCTCACCGGAGGTGAGCAAGATCGTCGCGAACGCCGCCCTCGTGATCGGTCCGACCGTGAAGCTGGCGCTCATCGTGAGCGTAACCGTCTGATCAGCGCCAAGCGGGCTGAAGATGTTCCCGTTGTCAAAGGAGACCGTGAACGGGTAAAGGAATGTCTGGGGGTCTTGCTGAAACGTCGTGTCTGTTTCAACGATCGGCAGCGGGCCGAATGAGGCGCTGACCGAGGCTAGGTTCGCTGAGATCGCGGAGAGCTGCGCCGCGGTCAGCCCAGTGTTCAGTGAGTCGTCGAGCGAAATGGACACCGTCGGGATGGGCGAGGGGTTATTGCTGAGATCGCTCACGCTATGAAGGCCGAGCTGCTCATTACTGAACCCGGACACCTGAAGCCAGCCGGCTGGGCTGTAAGTCACCTTAGCCGCGACTTCGTCCTTGGCGTACGTACTCTGGCCGAACAAGAACGAGATGCCCGACGTCTGGATCGGCGCGCCCCAGATCTCTTCTAGGCCGGCATTCCGGCGATCGGTCCAGCATGCAAAGAAGTTTCCGTCATGCCCAGTGAGGCCGATGTAGTCGCCGTACTGGAAGTTGGCCTGTGCCCCTGCAGCAGTTTCGTCGGTTTCAGAGGTGGTCACCTGCACGGCGGACGACCAGGTTTCACCGTGGTCCAGCGAGATCTGCATCCAAAGATCGGTCTTCAGGCGGTCCGAGTCATTGATGGTGTCGTAATAGATCACGACCAAGGCGCCAGAGATCTGGTCCACTGACAGGCGGGTGAAGAACTGATCGTTCTTCGCGTTCTGGTCGTTGAGCTTTATCGAAGTGGACCAGGTCGAGCCACCATCGGTTGATCGTGAGAAGAACGCGCGAGTTTTGCAGCTCGAACTAACGTCGGAGCCCGGAGCGTTAGCCGACGAGTTGCAACCTGTACCTCCCGCGAGATCACTCCATACCGCGTACACGTAATCTGTTCCTGCCGCGGTGAACGCACCGCCAGAGATGTAGATGAGGCATCCCCGGCCGTTCTGGGCTGGAATGAAGTTCTGGAACGCACCGCTGGTCTTGGCGATGCTGACAGGCGTCGAGAAACTCGTCCCGCCGTCAGTGGACTTCGCGGTCCACAGGTTCTGGCTGACCGTGTCGGGCCAGAAGGCGAATATGTGGCCCTTCGCATTGGTCTTGATATCGCTCCCGACGGCCGTCCCTGTGGTCTCCAATCCGCTGACCTGCAAGGGAGCTGACCACGTGCCTCCCGGCCCCTTTCTCGTCGACACAAAACATGGATTGCTGTTGTGCCAGATCAAGTACATGTTGTCGGTATGGGGTGACGTCGCGCTGTGGTCGATCCACAGCGCCTGCTTATCCATACTCGATTGGGTGCTGGTGACGGTTGAGTCAAACGTCCAGGTGCCCCCCTGGTCGGTAGAGCTGAAGGTCCGCATCACCAGGTCGGTGGCCGCGCTAATGCCGATCGTGACAGTCCAAGCGGTGCCGTCGGAGGTCCAGTCGATCGTCGGGTCGCCCTGCCGTGCATCACCCGAGAACTCGGGAAGGCTGGCTTGGCTCCAGGTATCGCCGCCATCGGTGGAGTAGCTCATCGGCTGCGTGCCGCCGAGTTGGGTCGATGCACAGATGATCTGCTGGAGATTGTTGGTGTTGACCCGGATGTCCGACTCTTCGCGGGTCGTCGTCTGGGCACCGGTCAATCGGAGGTTAATCACCGCCCTCGCCCCATCAGCCCGTCTGCGGCGGCAGGTCTTGGTGCTCGATCATCCACTCATAGAGGTCTCGGAGAGCAAGCGGATAACCGCCAGTCGGATCGCCCGGAGTGGGTGTCGAGTCTGGGTGTTGCTTTCGGAACTGGACGCGCAGCCAAATGGGTATGCGAAGCCTGTCGTGAAGCTCTTCGGGCTGGAGCAAGCTGAAGTCCTGGTTATCTCTAATGAACTCTTCGAGCTTGCTGCCCGGTTGAACGCGAGCCACTCTGAGCTGTTCTTCGATCGTCGGCCACTCAGGGTCTTGTTTTGACGTCGGATGTGTCATGTCGCTTCCTCAGGTGTGGAATAGGCCAACCGTAACAGCTCACGTGGTTTATATCAACGGCACCCGGAAATTGGCTTTGGCGCAGTTCCCGGCTTCTGGCGCGGAATTCATGATCGGTGTTATCTGGGGGACGACGGCGTGTTTGCGCAGTAGGGCGGAGCTGGCACAGCCGTACAGTTTCCTTTTGGTCGGTTTATCCCAGCGGCGTTGCCTTCGATCGTGCCGGAGCTGTAGGACAGCTCTCCGGTGACAGGGAAAGGCTGGCTCGTGTCGGTGGCCTGCGAATTGCTGGGGAGCGCGCCTAGCGGGGTAAACGGGACGACGTTCACCTGGTCCTGGGTCTGTGAAATCTGCGGCGCCTCGCAGATGTTGAACACGATGCTTCCCTTCAATTTCGCCCAGATCTCTTCGATCCAGCTGAGATTGACATCGCCTGGCGCATTGGCGAGCAGCTGTTCGATGCTCTGGGTTACTTCGTTCCGCGAAGGAGCGGGCAGGTCCGGATACCCGACGGAGTTGAGCGCCAGGATCACCAGTACGCTGCCCGGCTCCGCAGGCGATTGAATGACCTCCACCGAACAGGAACCGTTGACGGTGAAGTGGTAGCTGCACTCCAGCCGGGGCGTCGTTGCCGTTTCCAGGCCCAGGTTCTTGGGGGGCGGGATGTCGACAGGAGGGCGGACGGTGAAGCTGACCAGGTGAATACCCTGGAAGGGCTTGGCGAAGAGAGGCGCGGCCATAGACGGCAACCCGGTCGCCTTGCTCGACGCGGTAGGCAGGCGGGATCAGGGCCCCGTCGATCTCGACTCCTAGTAGGCCCGAAGGGACGGGGATGCCAGCGGCTACGGCCGCTGCCCAGTCCTGCCTGTACGTCTTAAGGTCGGTCTGGTCCTTGTTGGCGGCGCCCAGGAGGTTTGTGTAGGCGGCATCGGGCGCAGTTGTGAACTCCCAGTCACCTGCCTTGAACCCGAACGGATGGCTGAACGGCAGATCTGCTCGCGACATTTCCGGGTTGACCGCCGTGCCGGCGACGCCTACCTCGTCGTCCTGCTCGATGGCGGGGCTGAGGACTGACACCCATTGAAACTTGTGGGCAGCCGATCCGTCGAAGAGCTGGCCCTGAACGACGTTGCTCGACCAGTCAGGGGCGCTGGTGTCGGAGGCCGGGTTCGTCCATGGACTGCCGTTGACCTGGGAAATGTCCAGCAGAGGCGCCGGCAGGTGCCATCCGTGAATCAAGTCCGAAGCCGGACCGCGGAGGTGCTCTGGCATGTCATACATCTTCATCTCCTGAACAGAGGTCTCGCTGATTCGCTGACATGCGCAGGGCGCTCTGCTCGTACGCAACTGCACCTGCCAAGCCCGGCCATCCCGGCAGGCGGCTGCCCGCCTGGTTCCTGGCTCACAGGTCGAGTGGGGCGACGGGCTGGCGGTGGCCCTGGCTGTGCGGTAATCGCGACGGGCAAGAATGAACGCGACGATCGCCGCGACACCTAGCACGATAACGACCAGCCATTCAGCAGAACCGTTCCCGCCATCGGGATCGACCCGGAACACGGTCTCTATCCAGTCCGGCCAGAACGCGGTAAGGAGGGCCATCCCGGCGAAAAGCACCGCCAGTGCCGTCTCAATTCGTGACTTGAGCATCGCAAGCCCCTTTCAGCCAGCTGACCACGACGGCCTTGCTCTGTCCATTGCAGTGAGTGGTGGAGGCGCAGGAAGAGCAACAGCGCTTTCGGCTTCCGATGGGCGAGGCTAATTGAGCTCCGTCCCGTCCCTGTTCCGGCTGATGCTGACTAGCGCCACGAAACTGGTTCCCTCCCCAGCGTGCATTCTGTCAGCGAGGCCTACCCACGCAGTAGGAACGCCCTGATGAACTCCAATCGGATGAATAGCGTGTGGAGACGATATGGAGACGGTGTGCAGACCATGCGGAGATTCCTTACGATCCGAAGGCAGCAACGCTTCCCTGAAGTTCCTCAGCCAGAAGGTGATTCAGTCAGGGGATAGTTCTACGCAGCGTTACGGATGCATGGTGGTAACCGCCGCTCCGCGTGGACCGGGTCACTGGATAATCCCAGCGCGTCGAGTGCCGTCGGTGCAATAGCCCAGGTCATCGCTGCAGCTAGCGCGCCCGGAGCGTCAGGCCGGGCCCCTCATAATCCGCCGGTCGTGGGTTCGAGCCCCACCCGCCCCACGAATGATCGCATTAGGTGATGGGCTGGCCAGGGGCGGGGCGGCGGAACTCTGCGAGCCAGTGGTGCTCGTCTGGCTCCCCGGAAGTGACCGTAATCTCGATCCGGGTCGGGCTCAGTCCGTCAGCGCCGAACGCTTCGATCGCGGCGCGCCGCAGTGGCCAGGGCGGGAGCGTTGTGGAGGGCGTGTCGTCATCGTGAACGGCGGCAATGGCAAGCAGCGTTCCACCAGGTCCGACCAAGCGGCTGGCGTTGGCGATGGCCTGGCGGCGGGGCGGGTCGGGCAGTGCCTGGACGGTAATGATCTCGATGACCAGGTCGTAGGCGCGCGGCCAGGCCTGCGGGTAATTGAGTAAGTCAGCGAATACGTACCGGACGGTGGAGCCGGGAAAGCGGTTCTTCGCAGTTGAGGGTGTGGCGGGCGTGTGACGTCGTCGAGCTATCCGGTTTTCAAAGGCCCGGCGACCTTGTAAGTGCTGAGGATGACGCCGGACGGCATTGCTTTCGTGCCGGCGAACTCGAATGACCGTGCCGGGGTTCCGTCCGCAAAGAAGCGCTTCCCCGTGCCCAGCAGGACCGGATAGACGATCAGCAGGATTTCATCCGCAAGCCCATGTTCGAGCAGCGTCGATGTCAGCGTGGAGCTACCCGAGAGGACAAGGTCCGGCCGTCCTCCGATTTGATGCGGCGAACGCCCTCGACGATGTTCTGTCCAAGGCCCTCGAACGGGCCCCATTCAAGACTTTCCGGATAGTGGGTCGCGATAAATTTTGTTGCCGCATTGAGGCGATCCGCCATCGGGCTGCTCGGCGCCTTTGGCCAGAAGCCGGACCAGAGATCGTAGGTGCGACGGCCAAGTAGCAGATCGAAGCTCTCGCCATGCGCGGCGAGCGTTTCATTCAGGCCCGCGGGGGTCCGATAGGGCGCGGTCCAGTCGCTGTAAGGGAAATCGCCGTCGTCGGCGGAATGCTGGATCACACCGTCCAGCGAGATGTGTTCGATGATTTTGAGCTTTCTCATTTGAGTCTCCGTGTTCCGAGGTTGGCGTCCGTCCTAGGCGTGCGCGGCGTGCGCGCCTCGTTCAGCCAGCACCGCGTCGAGTTGGGGTATCGCCGCGCGGAGCCCTTCTTCCATGCCCGGGACGGTTTGCTCCATGGCATCGACGCTTGAAAACCGGGTGACGCTGGTCATCCGCGATCCCGTAGGCGTGGCCTCGAAGGTGAACTTCATCGACGACGGCATATTCTCGTCCTCGGCGTTGTCTTCGCCGTCGTGCGCCTCGAACGAGTTGATGGGATTTACCGCGGTGAACTTCCAAGAGCCGCTCCACTTTTCTCCGTTCGGCCCGGTCAGGAAGTACTCGGCGCGACCGCCAACTTTGAAATCATGATACGTGAAGGTGGCGGGCGCGAAGGGCGGGCCCCAAAAGCGCTCGAGTTGCCGCGGGTCGGCCCAGGCGTCCCAAAGGCGTTTTTGCGGAACAGGAAAGTCGGCCACGACGGTGAGGGTGAGCTTTTCGGGGTCTTTGGTAACAGACGTAATTGGCATCGTCATTTTCCTTTCGGTAGAAGAACATCGTCGAGCTGCGCCACGCGCTGGCGCCAAATGGATTCGAAGGAGTCGAGAAGTTCGCCGGCGCGCTGGAGCCGCGCGCGGTTGGTGGAGACCAGTTACTCGCGGCCGTTGGCGCGCTTCTGAATGAGACCCGCGCGCTCGAGCACGGCGACGTGCTTTTGCACGGCGGCGAAGCTCATCTCGTAGCGCGCAGCAAGATCGGACACCGACGGCGTTTCCGTGAGCGACCGCGCCAAGATGTCGCGGCGCGTGCCATCGGCCAAGGCACGGAAGAGCTGGTTGAGCGACTCCTCGCTCTCCTTTCGAAGTACAACCATGTGGTTGTACGTTAGTCTCGTCCGATCACTTCCGCAAGGCAATTCTGAAGCACACCCACCCCTACACCGCCCATCGGGAAGACCTCGACGTGCCTGCCGCCACCTTCGCCTGCCCTGACCTGACCACGTTCTGCCGTCTTGAGGAGAAAGTTCCTGCACGCTGGCCCAGTTAGCCAGCAGCGGATGAGGCTGGCGGCGCCTCCACGGGACCGGCACCTGCCCGCACGCACCCGCCGCGTACAGGCGATCGAACCAGCCGGTCGGGTCGCCTGCGGCAAGCGATGCCGATGCCAGGCGGGCCTCCTCTTCTAGGGCGCGCTGGGCGACGTCCGTTGCCTCGTGTTCAGGCTGCCTGGGACTGGCGGACAGGGCCTACCTCCCTGGTTCCGCCGGACCTCCTGGAGTACTTACGGGATGCCGCCTCGGCGGTCAGCCCGGGCCCGCGTCGATTACCTCGCGCACCTTGGCCTTGGTAGGTTGCATGCCGAAATCGGTGACGATCCAGGTCGCACCGGCCCGCACCCATGGTTTCGTGTCGTCGGCCGGCGCGATGTCCACGACTATGTCGAACGGATCATCTGCGCGGCGTGATTCTCGGATCTCGCCAGTCAGTTCAGCTAGCGCCTCCGGGCCTGGCAGGCCGATTGGGAACACACCTTCCCACCGCAGCGCCCGTCGTACCGGCCGCCGGTGCGGCCAGACTGCGGCTACCCACACGGGGATCCTCGGCTGCTGCACTGGGACTGGCTGGAACTCCCCGGCCCAGTACCTGACTAGATCATCGAGACCTTGATCGAGTAGTCGAGCCCGTTCGATTGGATCCACGACCTCCCCGAACGGTTCGAGTTCGCCGTTTCGCGTTCCGCCGAGGCCAACCCCGAGCGTAAGACGGCCCGAACTCAGCAGATCCAGGGTGGCGGTCTCCCTGGCAACTTTATGCACGCGCCGCCGCGCTAGCGGGGTGATCAGCGGCCCGATCCGCAGACTGCTCGTGGCGCACGCCACCGCTGCGAGTGCCACCCACGGATCGGCCACGGCCCGCACCGGTGGGCGATACACGATGTGGTCCCAGACAAAGAAGCCGTGCCAGCCCCGCTCCTCTGCAGCGACCGCGACCTCGGCCAAAACCCGTGGGTCGGCTAGCTCGCCAAACGGTGCCACGTAGATTGCGCGCTTCACGCGCCTGAGTCTATTGCCGTCACCTGTTGCCCTTTTGGCCCGTTGTAAAGCGTCGGCTGCACCTTGAACTTTCCCGCCTTGATCCGGACAGAGGTGATCATGCGCCGGACCGACGATGACCATCCGCGCAAGGCGGAACTTGTTCCTTGTCGTCCGACCCGCGGCTGCCTGGTCCAGTCGCGGGTGTGAGTGCCGTGCCCTCAGTAAGGTTACAAAAGTAACGTGATGGTGCGGTCCAGGCGTTGCGGCCGGGGAACGGTGCGTGGAACGGCGTGCCGGCGGATGCTTCTATCGTCCCGGCTCCTTCACCCGAGCTCTAGGCCGTTTCACCCGAGCTCCAGGCCGTCGATCTGCGGAATGCCCTCACTTTTTAGCTTTCGGCCCAGCCGCGGCCGAGGTGCCAGACCGACACCGTCTCGGCAGTGATGTCGTACATCACCCGGTATCGGCCGATGCGCAGCCGCCGTCGGTGACCCATAGGGGAACGATCCAGCAGCGCGGGGCTCATCGGCGAGCCGCGCGACCGCGTCGAGCATCTCGCGAACCCGGTCGGGGTCGTCGCGAAGGAACCCGGCCGCCTGGTCGATCGCCTGGGCCTCCCAGATGACCTGGCGGCTCACCCGGCCAGGCCGAGCCGCCGCAGCGCCTCGTCATGCGTTACGTATGAGGTCTGCCCGGCGGCCTCCCGGGCACGCCAGTCCGCCAGCGCTGCCTTGTCTTCGGCGTCCTCTAGCTCCTGCGCGCTGGCGGCCTGTTCCAGGGCCTGCAGGCGCAGGAAGTCGGACACCGGCACCACCACCGCGGCTTGGCCGCTGAGGTGGATCACCTCGTACGACCCGGTGTCCGGGCCGCTCGCCGGGATCCGGTCGGCTGGCCGGGCGGTCATCGTACTGCCTCCTGTACGGGGCTTCCGTGCTTTGCTGTCCATCCTGGCATGCCTGCGGACCCGAGAGGTGTCATGCCGCTGCATCCACCAACGCCCAGATCGAGTTCCTGCTCCGCCGTGCGCTCGCCGACGCCGGGCGGCTGCCCGGGCGCGCCGGCTAATGCGGCCCCGCGGGCGGCCACCCACCGCCAGCCGCACCGGAAGCAGCCCGCCACTGCCCGGCGATGACTAGCCCGGGTGACGTCTGACCTGGATGCGGGCTGGAGAATCTGCGCTCCAGCGCCAGCATGATCACGTCGTTGCCGTCATTGATCTTGAGCCGGACAGGTCCTTGCGCTGCGTCTGCTCTACCTGGCCCAGTCTGCCCATGCGGTTCCCCACCCTTGACATCATCTATCAAAGTGATATCATTTTGATAGATGACCAGAGTGGCTGGACACCAAAGACCATAGGAGACATCCCATGTACGCACAGAATGACAACACCGCTCCCCGCGATCCTCCTGGCACCATCGTGAGGACCCTCCTGCATCAGATGCGTCCCTGGCCACCCGCATGGCGCAGGCCAGTGGAGGACCGGCCGCCCTACGCCGTGTGGGTCATCGGGGGCCTGATCGTCTGGGCATTCCTCCTGGCTGGCTTTATGGTATGGGACCTGCACAGCACATCCCGTACCACCATCTGGGCCATCTTCGCGGGCTGGTGCATCGGCGTGCTCGGTGCATCCATTGCCCGGAAAATCTACAGGTAAGGCAACTCAGCGACCGGGAACTCCGCCAGCTTCGACAGGCTCCAGGCAGAGAAGGGCAGGTCGTGCTCGGCTGGCTTCGACTTGGCGATCTTCTTGATCCCCGGCGCTGGCCCAAGGTGAACTTCAGCGGGTGGCCACCCTTGTACCGCGGGTATAGCGAAGTTGCGGATCACGTTGCGGACCCGATCCTCGCTGGTGAAGGCGACTTTCGCGATCTCGGGCACGTCCATGCCCTGGGCTGACAGCAGCACCATCTAGGCCCGCCGCCAGTTCACCACGGATCCGATGCCCCGGCGGACGATCCGCACCAGCCGGGCGTCCCCGGGCACGCCGGTCCGCCAGCGCTGCCTTGTCTTCGGCGTCCTCAAGCTCCTGCTGCCTGGCGACTGAATCCCGGCGAGCGGCCCGGACACTGCCTGGCTCAGTACTACAGGTCTGCGAGCCGGACGGCATCGACCCGGTGGCCGCGACTCGCGCTCAGGTCGGGGTGTTCATCCGGGAGCTGACCTCGCGGCCCAGCCGCCGGGACCGAATGTGCTGGCGACGTTGGATTCCGGGGCGGGCTGTCCAACGCCACGTTGCAGCAGCGGTCACCAGCTGTGGGCCCTTGCCGCCGTAGATCGGGTCGTTACACTGCCGGCATGTCGGCATAATCGCAGCGGGATGGCCCCGTCCGCGCAGTTTCCTTACGGCCGGGGCTCCTGAGCTCAGGTGGCGGTGCGGCCGCCGTCGACGGGGATGGTGGCGCCGTGGATGAAGCTGGCTTCGTTGCTGGCGAGGTAGGCGATGGCGGCGGCGATCTCCTCGGGTTCGGCGACGCGGCCGGCGGGTGCCAGTGCCGCGAACCGCTCCGGCATGTCGCCGTAGGCCTCGTTCATCGGGGTCCGGGTCGGTCCGGGGGCGACCGCGTTGACCCGGACGCCGCGGGGGCCGTATTCGGCGGCCCAGGCCTTGGTCAGCAGTTCGAGGGCGGCGCGGCTTGCCCCGTAGATGGCCATGCCCGGCTGGCCGAAGCTGGCGACCATGGTGGTGGTGCTGACGATGGCGCCGTGCCCGCGCGCGGCCATGGCGGGTGCCAGGGACGCGACGAGGAAGAACGGGACCTTGACGTTGACGGTGAAGGCCTGGTCGAACTCGGCTTCGGTGGCGGACTCCGTGGGTCCCGCCGGGGCGACGCCGGTGTTGTTGACGAGGATGTCGACGTGGCCGTCGCCGGCCTCTGCGGCCCACGCGGCCAGGTCACGGGCCGCCGCTGCGCCGTCCAGTGCGGTCAGGCGGTAGGCGGCGGTGCCGCCGCCGGACTCGATCTCGGCGACCACGCTGGCGGCTCGCTGCTCGTTGCGGCCGGTCACCAGCACGCGGGCGCCGCGGGCGGCGAGCGCGAGGGCTGTGGCCCTGCCGATCCCGCTTGTTGAGCCCGTGACCAGCGCGGTCCTGTCCTTGAAGTCCTTCATGACTTGTCTGCTCCTGTCTTTGTCTTTATGCCTGGCCCGGAGTCGCCGTCGCGTTAGCGAGGTCAGGAGAACGCGGCGGCGTGGTCGGCGGCGAACTGCTCGAAGGGGCGGGCGGGGCGGCCGAGGATGGCCGGGACGTCGTCGGTGACCCATTCAGCGTCGCCGTCGGCGGTGAGGCTGAATGCCTGGGCGTTCATCTCGGCGATCTGCTCGGGGACTCCGGCGCGGATCATCGCGTCCTTGTTCTCCTCGAAGGTGAGCTTCCGGTAGGTGACGGTCCGGCCGAGGAGCTTCGACAGCACGGCGGCCACGTCGTAGTTGGACAGGAGCTCCGGTCCGGTGAGCCAGTAGGTTTCGCCGACGTGCGAGGGGGGGAAGGCGGCGATGGCCGCGGCTACGGCGGCGACGTCGCGGGCGTCGACCATCCCGGCGCGGCCGTTGCCTGCCGCGGAGCCGAAGTTGCTGGTCGCGGCGATGGTCGGGGCCAGGGCGAGGATGTTCTGCATGTAGGCGTTGGAGCGCAGCAGCGTGTGCGGGATCCCGGCGGCGACCAGGCCCGCCTCGATCTCGGCCTGCCCGCGCCGCCGGGCGATCGGCGAGTCGGCCGAGGCCTTGCTGGTCGCCTTGACGACGTGCGCTACGCCGGCCCGGGCGGCGCTGGCGACGACGTTCAGCTCCTGGGCCGGGACGGCCGGGCTGACCAGCACCACCGCGCTGACGCCGCCCATTGCGGCGTCGATGCTCGCGGGCACGTCCAGGTCGCCGACGGCGATCTCCGCCCCGGCCGCGGCCAGCGCTCTGGGGGTCGCCTTGTCCGGGTCCCGCACTAGCGCCCGCACGGGCACGTCCTGCTCGCGCAGCAGCCGCGCCGCCTCGGTGCCGACCTTTCCCGCAGTCGTCACAAGAATCACGGTGGACCTCCCAGGTATCTGAAAATGAGTTACACAACTCATTATTGTCATCTTGGACTGGGTTGTCAAACTCAGAAACCTGATACGGTGGGGACCATGGGAAGCGAGGAGCAAGGTCGGCCGAGGCTCACTGCCAAGGGGGAGCGGACCCGCGCGCGGATCGTGGAGGCGGCTGCGCGGCTGATCTACGAGCGGGGCGTGGCGGCTACCACTCTCGATGACGTCAAGGCGGCGGCGGGGGTGAGCGGGTCGCAGATGTACCACTACTTTCCCGACAAGGACGAACTCGTGCAGGCGGTCATCAGCTACCAGGCCGACGTCATCGCCGGGAATCAGCGGCAGGCGGACCTCGGCAGCGCCGAGGGGCTGCGAGCCTGGCGCGACATGGTGATCGCCCAGGCCAGGAGTGGAGAGGGCAAGGGCGGCTGCCCCCTCGGCTCGCTCGCCGGCCAGCTCGCGGAGACCGACCCGAACGTCCGGACCCTGCTGGCCGACGGCTTCGGGCAGTGGCAGGCCGCCATCGGCGAAGACCTGCGCCGCCTGAACCGGGCCGGGCGGCTCCCGGACGGCACCGACCCGGACGCCCTCGCCGTCACCCTTCTCGCCACGCTCCAGGGAGGCCTTCTCCTCGCCCAGGTTCAGCGGGACACCCGCCCCCTGGAAAAGGCGGTCGACACTCTCCTCCAACTCGCCCGAAGCAGCCGCCCGGATGTTTCCGCAGGCAGCGGAGTACCCGCGCCCTAGATCTCATCGGACTGCATCCGACGGTACCGGCAAGGATGCCAGGCGGAATCGCTCCATGCTGACCGGGCCGGGCACTCGAACCTGCCCGCGCGCCCGCGGTCGGCCGGGTAGCGACACGCCGCGCTTCCGCAGTCGCCTGCCCGTTGGCGCGAACGAATAGAGGCTGCGTCAGAGGCAAGAAGCCGGGCGGGCGGTCAGCGTAACCGCTCCCACCGGCCCCGTCCGTGGCCCACGCCCGGTGCGCACGGACGCATAGCGGACGGCGGCGGCGCGGGACGGAGCCTCGAACGGCGTATGTCCTGTTCAGCGGCATGGGTCCTGGGTAGGAGCGACGGTCTGTAAAACCGTCGGCTCAGCCTACGTTGGTTCGAACCCAACACCTGCCACACCCTGGGGAAACGGCCCGATAGCTGCGTATTCTCGGCTATCCGGGCCGTTTTCTTCTTGTCCCGCCATGTGTCACCTTGTAGCGCTGTAGGTCCCTGTGTCGCGGTGTCCACGGACGCATAGCGGACAGGATTCGTGCCCCAGGACGGTCGGTGTGCACCGTCGGCTTTCCACGGACGGCCACGGACAGGCCGCGCCGGCTGGGTGTCCGGCTTGACGTGAGCCGCTGAGTCGAGCGTGCATCCACGTGTGTCCGCCCGGCGGCCCGGTGGCTTTCCCCCGGGATGGTGCTGGGCGGGGAAGGGCGGGTGCGCTGATGGCTGGGATAGCGGTCTGGGAGAGCGTGACGGTGGCCGGGCGGGAGGAGCGGGCGCGTGTCGCCCCCGCGTTCGCAGCCGGGGTGCTCGGTCCCGGGCACCCGTGCGGGGACGACGCCGCGCTGCTGGTGAGCGAGCTGTTCGGCAATAGTGTCCGACACAGCCGGTCGGGCGCTGCGGGCGGGACGGTCACGGTCGCGGTCAGGGCCGGCGACGGTCTTGTCCGGGTGGAGGTGACCGATCGCAGCGGCCCGGGCGTGCCGGAGCTTTCCTGTGCTGGCCGGGACGCGGAAGGTGGCCGGGGGCTGCATCTCGTGGCGGGCCTGGCGGCGCGGTGGGGGTGGCGGCAGCGTGGCGGGCGGACGGTGACCTGGTTCGAGCTGCGGCACCCCGCCTGCGAGCGGCACAGGTGACGTCTAGTCCGCCGCGAGCCGAGGTCCGGCCACCAGCATGCCGGAGAGGTCATGTGCCAGGGCACCGTCATCCCCCTGCAGGTTTCCTGCGCTTGCGCCATGGACTGGACCTGGCGGGGCCGCCATGTACCTGGCGTGGACTGGTGATGGACCTGGGGTGTACCTGCGCCGAGCGCGCGCCGGATCACGAGGCTGCGAAGCCGGCCGCCGGCCAGCATGGATCTGAGCAGGGAAGCCATGTGATCCGCCGCTCGCCGAAGCCGGCGGACAAGTCGTTTCCAAGCACCAGCGAAAATCCGCTGGGGACTCATAGGCCACCCGGGGACGGCGGACGGGGGCGGCCGGGGATTGATCCAGGAGTTCTTCTTCGACCGCGTACTTGTAGAACCCGGCGATGGTGGATAGCCGCCGGGTGACGGTCGCGCGGGCACGGCCCCTGGCCTCGAGTTTCCTGGCGAAGCTTTCGATGTCGTCGCGGCGGGCCGCGAACAAGGCCAGTGAGCGGACTCGGCACCATGTAGTGAACTGGCGCAGGTCCAGCGCGTAAGCCTCCCTGGTCAGGCCGCGGTACCCGGTCAGAAACCCAGCAAGGGCAAGCCGTTCGGCGTCGGTGAAGGCAGTTTGCATCGTGGCGAGCGCGGTGGATGGGGCGGCAGTGGTCATTGAGCATCTCCCGGCCGGGCTGGAACCGGGGAAGCTGGGCCAGTTCCGGTCCCAGCGGTTAACGGAAAACCCAAAACCCAACGTAAGCCGCCCGCCCCCGTCAGGCTATGCCACCAGCGAGCAAACGACGCGGCGCGGAAGGGACTGCGAAATGCTCCAGACCGAATACGTGCTACCTGTCGGTGACGAGTTCGCAGCTGCGGAGCGGAACGGAACTGCCAATTGTGGCGCCGCATGCCTGTAGGTCGCGGCGTTGCGCTCGCGGGTTCTGCAGTGAAGGTTCTTGACGAACCGCGCAGCGGTCGCAGCTGACGTGACAGGTCATCGGGGGGCAGTTCAGGTGTGATCACATTCATGAAGGGTAAGTTCGGGCTATGCGCCGCGGGGAGCTGCCGGCTAGCGGCAAGTGGTTCGTCGGCCGGGTCAGCGAGTTGGCCGCGATCGGGGCCTGTGTCGATGCCGTGTCGGGCGGGGCGGGCCGGGTGGTGTGGGTCGAGGGGGATCCGGGCTCGGGTAAGACAGCGCTCGTCAGCCATGTGGTGGCTGAGCTTCCGGCTGCCTTTGTGGTGGTGCGGGCTACGGCAGACGAGTCGGCGGCCGGCCGGCCGTTCGCTGTGCTAGAGCAGCTCGGCGTCGAGGGTGGGGGAAGTCCGCAGGCCGCCGGACTGGACCTTGTGGCGTTGTTGACCGAGGCGGGCGGCGGGGGTCCGGTGGCGGTGGTGGTAGAGGACTTGCATTGGGCGGATCGTGAGTCCCGCCAGGCGTTGTTGACCGTCGTCCGGCGTGTGGGCGAGGAGCGGGTGCTGGTGTTGGTGACTAGCCGTCCCGACGGGTGGGAGCGCCTGTCTTTGGATCCGTCTGGTTGTTTGCGGGTCGTGCTGGGCGCTCTGAGCAGG
>Ga0302177_10001008_pt1 | contig 20374 bp, 16 predicted proteins | sample I_Palsa_E1_2_FD_198780 | JGI IMG/M metagenome (GOLD analysis project Ga0302177, IMG submission 198780) | Peat permafrost microbial communities from Stordalen Mire near Abisko, Sweden - I_Palsa_E1_2 | ecosystem: Environmental > Terrestrial > Soil > Palsa > Peat permafrost | place: Sweden... | reverse complement strand
TCCATGTTGCAAGTCTCAATCGGGTGAAAGACCAAACGACGCTGCTCGTTGCGCTTGCGGAGCTTGCCAGATCGGGCACGCGCTTTGAGATGGACATAGTCGGTGAGGATACGTTGGGCGGCGAGGTGCAGGCGCTCGCCAGTCGCTTAGGGATTGCCGGCAGCATAAATTTCCGCGGCTTCGTGCCGCAGCGCGACCTGCGCGCGCTGGTCGCAGTGGCCGATCTCATGATCATGGCGTCGCGCCACGAGGCAGGCCCAATGGCAATGCTGGAGGCCGCCGTCCTCGGAGTACCGACGGTGGGAACTGCGGTAGGCCATATCACTGAATGGGCGCCCGGCGCCGCCACTTGTGTGCCTGTCGGCGATGCGACGGCGCTGGCGCGCGCGATTGGCGCGCTGTTAAACGATGAGGAACAGCGGCTGCGTATCGCGCACGAAGCTCTGCAGCGCGCCACGCGCGAGGATGCCGACTTCACGGCGCGGCGTTTTCAAACGCTCTATGACGGGCTCACGGCGCCACGGTAGCTCGTGCGCTCTCAGCGCGGTCCTGCAAGGCCATGCGCACCGGGCGCAACGTCTCCGCTCTCACCTGACGCGCGATCAACCAGCGCAAAATCCGCCGGCCTTGCGGCAAGCGCGCCCATGGATCCTCGGCGGCACACGGTTGGGTGACGGCGATGACTTCACGCATCGCGCGCACTTCGGCATTCGGCACGAGACGCCGCCCGGCGTAGGCAAGCATTTCGCGAAGCGACTGTGCCCACTCTATTCCCGGAAAAGCACTGATCCAAAGATAAGAGAACGACACGTCCGTGAGGCTGCGGCGCCGACACGCCTGCCGCAGGAGCCAGGGACATCCGGCGCCAACAGGCACGAGAATCCGCTGCGCTATGCACCAATAGTAGCGTGCGGTCAGCGACAGAGGAGGCAGCGCCCACCACATCCGTTTGTCCTGCGCGTTGCCGCGATGCAGGAACTCGTCCCAGTCCTCATCTGTCATGAGCGCCGCCAAGCGCGCGATATCGTGCAGATTGATCAGGCGCAGCGCCCGGAACACCATGGCGCCGGATGCGTGCAGCACTAGATGCGTCATGAGAGCCGCTCTCGACGGATAGCCGTTGAGACCGGGCCGCAGTTTGTGCGCGAACATTTGTGCCGATATGTCCACCGCGCGCAGCGGCAGGATCTCGCGGATGCGGGTATGCAGTTCGATCTTCATGGCGTTGTCGGCATGCTCGCCGAATGCCGCCGACGTGCGCGCCTCGCGAGGCTCGAAGACGCGGTGCTTCCACGTCGCATAGGTTTCGCGAAACCCAAGCGCCTCGAGGAGCCGCGCGACGCGCTCGGAGTCCTTCTCATGTGCGAGGAGATCGATGTCCGCCATGGGCCGCTCACCGGCAGCATAGAGGCCGATGGCGTGCAAAGCTGTGCCCTTCAGCCCCATGAGAGCGATTCCGCAAGCACGCGCGCGCACATCGATGAGATGCAGTAGTTCGCTCATGCGCTCTTGCCGCCGTGCCGTCTGCGCGCGTTGCTCGCTGAGAAATTGTGGCCAGCCGGCCGGCCCGCGCCAGCGCAGGACACCCGCAAGCAGCGGCGACACGCCGTGCATGGTCGCGGTCGCACGGGCGACGCGCCACTCGAACTCGGACCACTCGGGCGCGGCCTCCCGCGGCCGTGCAAGCTCGGTGGCGAGAGCCTCCGTAGTCTTACGCAATGCCGCCTGCATGGCGATGCGTGACGGTTCGATGACCTGTCCCTGGGATGTAAGGCCGTCGCTCACGGCGCGTCGCGTCGAGCGAGCCGGTTCATGCGTTCGCGGTAGCGGCGCTCATCACCGGTGCAACATTTCGGCAAGCGCATCAACTCATTGCCGCCGGCGTGCCCGCGTCCGGGTGCACGCGGTAGCGTTGCTCGCTTGAGATCAGGTGCGCCCAGCGACGCTCGAGCGAGCGCCGCTCGCGCTGGTAGTCGACGGGGCGCCTGTGTTGCTGCAGCTTCTCGACAGCGACCAGATCATGCAGCAGGTCGCGAATCGTGCGGTAGAAGTCCGAAGCGTAAGTGCCCTCGAACATCATCTCCAGATCATTGCTTTGCTGCCAGTGGGTCTTCGCCTGGAGCTGATCCCTGACGAGTTCGTAGAACTTCGTGCCCGGCAGCGGATACGAGACGCTGACGCCTATGTCGTCGGGTCGGGCGCGCTCGACAAGGCGGCGGGTGGCGAGAATATCTTGCAGATCCTCGCCGAGATAGCCCAGCTGGATGAAGAGCCCGACGCGAATGTCCTGTGCTCCAAGGCGTTCGCGGGCGATCGGGATGTCTTCGACCTGTGTGCCCTTGTTCATCGCATCGAGGATTTTCTGGCTGCCGCTCTCGGCTCCCAGCCAGACTTCTCGGCAGTGCGCGTCCTTGAGCGCGCGCGCCATGGCGTCGCTCATGAGGTCCGCGCGCGACTGAATCGTAAAGGGAATGGATCCGTGTGCTCGATGCACCGCGGCGGCGAACTCTGTCACCCAAGCAACGCGAAAACCAAATATGTCATCGGCGAACCATATGTGATCGGGATTGAACGCCTGCTTCAAATAAGTCATTTCGGCGGCCACGTCCGCCGCGGGGCGCTGCAGGTAACGGTTTCCCCAGATCGGTTTGGCGCACCAGTTGCAGCGGAAGGAGCAGCCGCGCGACGCCGCCATGTTGAGGCTGAAGTAACCGTGAGCGGCGCGCCATAGCGCACGATACCGTTCCACGTCGATGAGGTCCCAGGCGGGGCGCTCTGTGGCAGAGGCATGCACGGGCGGCGCCTTCAGGCTTGTTGCAATGATGGAGTTGTCGACCATTGCCGCAATGCCCGTAAGACCCGCTACCAGCGCGGACGTGGGCAGACGCACGCAGGCATCGAGCCTTTCGAGAAGGGCGCTCAAGGTGGTGAGGCCTTCGCCGATGAGGACCACTTCGGCTCCCGCCGCCAGGTAGGCCTGCGGCGCGTCGGAAGCATCGGATCCCGCGACGATGACGCGGGCGCCGGCGCGGCGTGCGCTTGCGACCATCCGGCAGGCAGCGGCGCGCATCGTGCTCAGGCACATTTTACTCAGGAAATTGTAGTTGTCCTCGTACAGCACCGCGATCTGCGGGGCGTCGCGCCGCAATTGAGCGTCGTAGTCTTGCGTGTCCTGCGCGAGCATCGCATCGAATAGAGTCACCGCGTGTCCCGAGCGGCGCAGCAGCGCGGCCACCTGCAGTGTGGCCAACGGCGGATACGGCTTTGCGCGCTCCCATTGCTTCTGGTCAAACCGTAGGAAGTACGAATGTCCAACCAGAATCGAAAGCATGCTCTTGAGCGCTCCGGGCCTTTGCAGGTGCGACGTCCGCAGTCGCGCTCGCGCTGTTGCAAAGGCGCAGGGCGCATTCCGATGAGAGTCTTCTCCGGTCTGTGCCTGCGGCGGCGGATTAGGTTCAACCGGGCCTGGAATTCTCAGGGCGGTGCTTGCCGCGCGCCGCCGTATTCATAGAGTCGCCTGCGCGTGCGGCTTTGCCGCGACAGCGGAACTATCTTTTTGTGGCATCGAAACCGTGACTGGAAGCTGCGGGTACCTACCCGCAGATTTCTCGGCGCGCGAGCCATCGGCATGCTATGGAACGGACCACCACGCGGACTTTCTTTGCTTGCGATCCTGGCGATCGCGGGCTGTGCGGGCAATGGCGCGGGATTGGACCAGAATGGTCAACCCATCGGGTCCGAAGCCAGCGGCTCAAATGGACCGCTGACCGCCGACCTGCAATCGATCCAGGACAACGTATTTACCCCTATCTGCACGCGCTGCCATATCGGGGCAAGCGCGCCGGAGGGGCTGCGCCTGGATGCCGCCGACAGCTATAACCTTCTCGTCGGTGTGCCAAGTGCGGAAGTCCCGAGTTTGCTGCGCGTCATGCCGGGTGATCCGGATGAGAGTTATCTCGTCCTGAAGCTGCAGGGTAGCGCGGGAATCGTCGGCGGCCAGATGCCGCTCGGGGGTCCCTATCTGCCGCAATCCGCCATCGATGCGATCCGGCAATGGATCACGAATGGGGCGCCAAATCCGGCCACCATGGGCGCAAGCGCGAGCCGCGAATCCGTCCGGGCATTCTCCATAGTCGGCACTGCACCGCTTGACGGCGCGCACGTGTCAGCACCCCTCAAGCAGATCGTCGTTGCCTTCAATCATGAAATTGACGCATCGCTCGTCAATGAAACGAATATCGCATTGGAGCGGATTGATCTCGCCGCCACCACGGCAATGCAGACAGTGCCGATCGACGCCGCGCTCGCAACAGGAAATCCAACCGTCATCGTCATTCAGCCGCGCGCCGCCCTTGCTCCTGGGTCGTATCGCGTAAGCGTGCGCGGCACTGGCGGCGGTGCCCTGGCGGATGTCGATGCCACGGCGCTTGAGTCTGATCATGCGTTTGCATTTGCCGTAGAAGCCGCTCCATGAGAGTCCGCCAATTTCGAGCGGCGCTTGGCAGCTTGGTGATCCCGCTCTTGTTACTCGCCTGCCCCGCGCATGCGGAGCCCTATCTTGCGGTGGAAACGGGACTCAAGTGTGGTCAGTGCCACGTCAATCCGACCGGCGGCGGCCTGCGCACCGCCTTTGGGGATGCGTTCGCGCAGGGCGTCATGCCGCAGCACCATCTAGATACCGGCGCCGACACCTGGGTGGGGGAAATCAACCGGTTCCTGAGCGTCGGCGGCGACCTGCGCTTTGACGGCCAATATCAAACGGTACCGGGCAGTGCCTCAGTCGACTCCTTCGCTCTGGAGCAGGCACGCATCTACCTCGATGCAACGGTCATCCCCAATCGCCTCGCGGCATATGTGGATGAGCAAGTGGCTCCGGGCGGCGCGCTCAACCGCGAAGCGTATGCCATGTACTGGTCGGCTTCCCACGAATGGTATCTGAAGGCGGGACAGCTGTATCTGCCCTTCGGCCTGCGGCTGCAGGACCAGACCGCATTCATTCAAACGACCTCGGGCATCAACATGACGACGCCGGATCAGGGCGTGGAGGTTGGCTGGGAACACAAGGCGTGGGATGCGCAATTTGCCGTGAGCAACGGCACGGCCGCAGGCCCCGAAGTCGATCATGGCAAGCAGTACAGCGGCCAGCTCATCTACGTCGAACCGCAGTGGCGGCTGGGATTGGGCATGAATGTCAATGACGCGGCCGTGGGCAGCAAAAACGCTGTGGCGCTATTTGGGGGGCTGAAGACTGGCCCGATTGCATGGCTCGCGCAGGCCGAATTGGTGGATGACAAGAGTATTCCCGACGACGGCGGCCGGATGCTGGCAACCCTGCTCGAGGCAAACTGGCTCCTGGCGCGCGGCAACAATTTGAAGATTACGAGCGAATTCCTCGACCCCGACCGCAATGTGGCTCATAACGAGCAGACACGCTGGAGTTTGGTGTACGAGCTGACGCCGATTCAGTTCCTGCAGCTGCGCGCGGGGGTGCGCTACTCGGACGGCATCCCGCAGGATGATTCCGAGCACGTACGGCTCTACTTTGTTGAAGTGCACGGCTTCTTCTGAGAAAGCCGCGACGGCGCACATGTTCGACCGCCCGACGCCTCTTTATCCACGACGACTGAGTCCCGGCTCAGCGGGCCTTCTCGGCGACACACCGGCGCGCGACTACGTGCGAAAATTACAGCTATTCAACTCATTCGCCGCACCCGAGCTTCGCGCTGCGATCGCAAGCCTCGACCTTAGGGCCGGGATGCGCGTCGTCGATGCGGGGTGCGGAACCGGCGCGGCGCTTCCATGGCTTCTGCAGGCGGTTGAGCGCGGTGGTCTGGTCGTCGGCTTTGATCTTGCAGCCGCCCACGCCCAGGCTGCGCACGCCTGCACGGCTGCGCACGCGACGGTGCTGCAAGCCGACCTCATGAAGCCGCCGCTCGCTCGCGCCGGGTTCGATCTCATCTGGTCGGTCAACACGATCAACCATCTGCGCGACCCGTTGCAGGGCGTTCGCACGCTTGCGACGCTGCTGCGCCCGGGCGGGCGCATCGCCTTCGGCCAAAGCTCGTTCGTGCCCGACATGTACTTTGCCTGGAATGCACGACTCGAACGAATGACCAATGAGGCGGTGCGTCAGTATTACCTTGAGCGCTATGGCCTCGATGAACGCGCGCTTGCGAACGTCCGCGGCCTCCTTGGACTCCTGCGCCGCGCACAGTTGCGTAATGTCAGCGTGCGCACCTGCATGATCGAGCGCGTTTCTCCGTTGGCGAGCGAAGATGAGGCCTACATTCTCGAGGCGATCTTCCGCGGCACCTGGGGCGAGAGGCTGCGGCCCTACCTTTGCGGTGAGGACTTCGCTGAGCTCGGACGTCTGTGCGATCCACTGCATGTGCAGTTCGCCCTGCGCCGGCCGGATTTCCATTATCTGCAGAGTTTCACGCTCGCCGTGGGCGAGATCGCGTAATGCCGGGCGGCACTTCCCAAAGGGTCATCACGGGCGCGGAATACGTCCAGCAGATCACCGCGCTTGAATCGGACCGGCGCGCGCGCGCAGCATTCTTGGATCTCGCGCTTCAGATTGCGCCGCCGGGCGCTGCGCTCTTCGATTTCGGAGCAGGGCCTGGTATCGATGCCCGGTTCTATGCAGAGCATGACCGCAGCGTCGTGGCATACGATGTTGACGCCAAGATGTGCGAGTTTTTTGCCGAACACTGCCGCGATCTCATCGCCGCCGGCAGCGTCACGCTTGAGACGGGGACATATCCCGACTTCCTCGCCCGCCACCGCGCGGATGGCGGCCGCGCCATTGATCTTGTGACGTCAAACTTTGCGCCGCTCAACCTGATCGGCGACCTCTCCGAGCTGTTTGCGACCTTCCATGCTCTCACCGGACCGAGCGGTCGAGTGCTGGCAAGCGTTCTAAACCCGTATTTCATCGGCGATCTGCGCTACGGCTGGTGGTGGCGGAACGCGCCGCGGCTGTGGTGGAACGGCCGCTATTCGGTACTGGGCGCTCAAGCGCCCATCATTCGGCGGCGGCTCGCAGACTTCGCGGCCCAAGGCGCGCCCTACTTCAAACTCGAACGCGTCATTCGCGGCCTACCATCCAATGAGACGCAACAGTTGATCGGCGGCCAGCGTCACTCGTGGATGTACATGACTACATGCCGGTTTCTGTTTCTTTTGTTCCAAAAGCGCGGCTTTGGAAATTAGCTGCGCTGCAATGGATTTCAGGCGTGGCGCCGCCGCTCACCCTGGCGAGCGCAGTGACGCGATAGGCTCCGGCAAGACCCGGCTTCGCAGCGGCGCCTGCACGGCCGCGCGCAGAGATTTGCGCTTGCGCTTAAGAAACGGTCGCTCGACGAGCCACCAGGATGCCGTGCCAAGGCCGAGCGATATGGCTAGAGCGGCCAATGCAGACAGGAAGCCGCCGTGCACGCCGAACAGCAGCATTAGATTGAGCACCAGTGCGTGATAGATATAGGTGCCGTAGGAGACGTCATTGTGGCGCAACAGCCGGTCCGAGAGGGCAGGCAGCGATATCGCGCACGACAGAACGAGTCCAGCCAAGGGCAGCAGAAATAATGGGCTGATGTCTGCGCTGCCGACGTATATGTGCAGCCGCTTCGTAACAACGCAGAGCAAAAGGTAGCCGAGGAGCCACCAATGCGTGCGGCGCGCGAGCCAGCCGCGCAGGGAAGTCCAATGTCTTTGCATCAGCACGCCGACGAGAAATATCCACAAGTACGGCGCTGCGGTCTCCACCAGGAACGTATGTTCTGGAGGAGCCGGCAGAAGTGATGGACGGCAGTACACGAAGTGAAGGACGAGACTGCCTGCCAGCACGCCGAGCAGAGCCAGATCGCCGCGCCGCTGCCGCAGCCGGAATGCTGCATACATCAGCGGCAGTAGCAGATAGAACTCCAGCTCAATTGGAATCGTCCAGAGACTGCCGTTGAGCGAGCCCATGCCCACCGGCTGCAGAAAATCGGGACCGAATTGCTGGTAGAGGCTCATCTGCGCGCCCCACCAGGCAAGCCACTCGTGCGTCGATACCGGACCCAAGACACCGACGCCGGCAATCAATATCACGCCGACGCTCGCCGCCAGGCACACCCACAGCGCGGGGAAAATGCGCAGGCACCGGTTTCTATAATAGTCACGCAGCGAATTAGAGCGTTCGTAGGACTTCGAAATCAAAAAGCCGCTGATCACGAAAAAAATCGGCACACCGGGAAACATGCGCACGCCGAGGTTGAAAAAAGTGGCATCTACCCCGTACAACTTGAAGGCGGTCATCGTATGCACGATCGCCACTTGCAGGGCAGCGAGCAGCCGGATGAGGTCAAAGTTATTGATCCGCCAATCATTCGCCGGGGATACAGACTCGATTCTCATGAGCGCCGCTAGCCCCCGTGCGCGATCTCGCGGTGACGATAGCGGCGAATCACTGCTTGCACGGCCGCCGGCGCAAATGCCTTGGCCGTCGCCGCCAATGCGCCGAGCCACCATTCACGGTGACGCCAGGAGTACGGCACGCTAGAGAGGAGCGTAGCAAGGACGTTGATGCGTTCGCCTGAGGCTGCCTGGCTCTTCGCAAGGCCGGTAGCCATGGCGACCCGCAGCTTGCGTAGCAGGGCGGCGTGCTCGGCGCCGGCGCCAGCGCGCGCCGCCTTGTCGAAGACGCGTCTGCGATCCTGCCATGCGGCAATGTCGCTTCCGGAATGCTGGCCGTGGCGGCGTACCAAGGTGAGAGGTTCGTCTACGCCGTCGATTTCGCCGTGCGCCGCCAAGCGCAGCCAGAGCTCGTCGTCTTCGCACATCACGAGTTCTTCATCGAATCCCCCGAGCTCGCGCAAGAGCTGCCGCGACACGATTACGCTCGGCAGGGCGATGACCGTTTCCTCCTTCAGAAGCTTCTCCAGAATCCAGCCGCCCGGGGCTGGCCAGTCCGTGATGTTTGCCGAGGCACGCGGATGACCCGTTGCGTCCAGTTGGGCAAACCTCGTGTAACTCCATTGGCGCTTCGGGTGCCGACGCAGCGATGCAATCTGGGTCGCAAGCTTCCCCGGCAGCCAGACATCGTCAGAGTCCAGAAAGGCAACATACTCGCCGCGCGCTGCGCGCAACGCGGCATTGCGTACGACACTCGGCTTTCCAGTGTGCGCCAGCCAGATCACCCTGACCCGTGGCGGATCAGCAAGAGTCTGCAGATAACTGCGCGTGTCGCCGCTTGAGCCGTCGTCGGCAACGATTAATTCCCAATCCGTGAAGCTCTGCGCCAACACCGACTCAATCGCGGCGGGGATGAATTCCAGGCGATTGAACGTGGGCAGAATGATTGACACCGCCGGCGACATGGCAGCTACCCCTCAGGTCGTCCGTGGCGCCGCGTCATGTTCGGCTCGGTTTGCAGATAGGACGGTGCTGCCCTTGCGCGCGATCAGATCCCGATACGTCGCGGCGAGCTTCGACCCCAGGGCATCAAAGGACAATTCACGCTCGAAGTGTGTGCGCACGGCGGCACGCCTCTCGGGGCTCACGTGCGCCGCGATCGATAGCAACGCCGCGCACAGAGCGCGTGGATCGCCACACGGCCACAACCTTCCCACCGTCCCCGCTCCGGTGAGACTGCGAAAGGAGGGGATATCCGTGACTACCGGCGGCAAGCCGCAGGCGAGCGCTTCGAGCAAGGAAAAGCCGCTGCCTTCGCGATGACTGCCGAGCACGAATAGATCCGCCGCGCGCATCAGATGCTCGATTCTCTCGTGCGGGACGCGCCCCAGGAGGTGTACGCGTGCGCGCAGCAGTGGATCCCGTGCGATTCGCGCCTGTACTGCGCGCAGGAGTGGGGCGACACCAAAGCAACAGTACAGCTGCAATCCGGGCAACACTTGTGCGGCCTCACTGATGCCGCCGAGCACCGTCAGTGGGTCTTTGTTTACGTCGAGGTGCCCGACCCATAGAACAGCCGGATCGCCTCTGATATCAGTAGCGCGGCGCGCCTCCTCCTGATCCCCGGGAGTAAATCGGCTTGTCGACTCGGGGATGGCGTACAGCTCCGTGCTTGGGTCAATAAGGCCGGCATCTACGAAGGGCCGCGCCTGATCCAAGGAGCAAAATGTGATTCCTGCAGCGACGGACATCCCGCGTCGCCACAGCGCTCGCCGCCACAGGCGCGGCGGCCTACTGGCATGGTCCTGCAGGACAATGGGAATGCGCGAAACCATCGCAGCGAGCGCGAGTACATCCTGATGAAAGCCGAGGCCGTGCACGTGGCAGACATCCGGGGCGAGAGTGCGCAGCAATTCGCCAAGAGCGCCGTTGTGGTCGCTCCCGGGCGACGCGTGGCCGAATGGCAGAAAGTGGTAGCGTACGCCCCTGCGGTCCAGCTGCTGCAAATGCGCACATGCCTGGATTACCGACACGCGAATGCCGGCCTTGCGGGCTGCGTCAGCCACGTCGACGAGAGACGGCCACGCCACCAGCAGCTCCTCCGGCAGGCGTCCTGCCGGGTCATTGAAGAAACTAATCTGGGCGACGTGCATGGGCGGGGTGCAACGAGAGCGTTACAGGCTCATGACGCGCGGGTCCCAATGACGGACGAGTTTTCTCGAAGCGCGCAGCTCCCAGGGGTCATCGTATTTGCGATAGCGATAGCGCCACGACGCCAGCGTTCGTAGGGCGGATTTACCCCACGCGGACGCGCGGATGTCCATGATGGTCGGGAATCGGCAGCCCAGAACGGTCGTGAAATCGACGATTCGCTGCCGCAGGCGCGCGGAGAGCCAAGGTGCATCCTTGTGGCACCAGTAGGCGAGCCATTCTGGGCTCGCCCATTCATCTGCTGTACCCGGAAACACGACGGGACGACCTGCGCAATCGCGAAGCTCCTGCGCCTTGGGCTGAGCACCGTGCGGCGCGTCCTGCCGCGGCAGCGGGGTATAGATGTAAATCATGACCTCCGTTGCGGGGTGCACCTGCTTGATCAGGCGGATGAACTCGAAGGTTTTTTCGGTCTCGCCCTCCGGATCCTGCGGCGGCGCTAGCATGAAAGACAGCTCTGGCACGACACCATGGCTGCGGCATTTCTCTATTGCCGCCAGAGTCTGATCGGAGCGTGTGCCTTTGCGGATATCGTGCAGCAGCCAATCGCTGGGCGACTCCGCACCAATGTAGGCCATGCGCAGGCGGCTCTTCTTGACGAGCGCCCAGGAGCGCTCCGATAGATTCGCCAAAGCATCGGAGCGTGCAAAGCACCACCACGGCAGCTCGAATTTCGCCATCACTTCAAGGAGTGGCACCATGTCGACTTCGCGATCGAAGAAGTTGTGATCGTAGAACTGGATCGAGTCGACGCCGAGCCGGTCGCGCAGAAATCCGAGGTCCTGCTCGAGCCGCGCCGCCGGCGGCAGTGCCATTTTGCCGCGGAACATTGTTGCGACTCCGCAGAAGGTGCAGCGAAACCGGCACCCGAGCGCCGCCTGATAGCCCGCGGTGTGCATCCCAAGGTAGGTCTTGGGCAGATATTGCCGCGGATTTTGCAGTTGCTCGTAGGGAAGCATCCCCGCGAGGCTGGTGGCGGAGAACACGCGGTGCGGGTTATGCACGATCTCGCCGCCGCGGCGCCAGGTCAGGCCGCGAATCGCGCCGAGCGCCTCATTCGCGCCGGCGCCAAGAGCATCCAGAAGCTCAACAAAGGTAGTCTCGCCCTGGCCCCTCACCGCATACCCGACGTACGGCGCGCGCAACGCAGCATCCGGACAGACGGTTGGGAAAGCGCCTCCCCAGATGATCGGTAATGCCGGGCGCTGCGCATGGATCGCTTTTGAAACTGCAATGGCCGAAGTCAGCTGCGGGCCGCCCATGACCGTGACCCCGACGGCGTCGATGCGCCCCGCATCGAGCGCGCGCACGGCGGTGGCGACAAAGTCGCGATCGACGTTGCCGTCGATCATGGTCGCTGCGTACTTGCCATGAAGGGACGCCGACAGACTCAGAATCGCGAGCGGGAAGCGCGCATGGCGCCGTCCCGTGATCGTCGGATTGATGAGGAGGATTCGTGGCGCTGGATTCATGAGAGCCTCTGCGCCGGGACAATCCAGCGTGTCAGCAGCATCTCGACGGGCCATCGATAGTCATCCTGCATGCAGCGGTAGCGCGCAAGCTGCTGCAGGAGCTTCTTGCCACGCGAGGCGCGCTTCCACGCGAGGTCGTGGAAAAACTTGAAGCGCTCGATGAGCTTGAATTTCTCGCGCGTGACCCATGGGCCCGGCAATCCCGCGACGTAGTCGAATTGCGCCCACGCCTCGAGCGTCTGCGGCAGGCGAAAGCCGCGGGCCACGGCTTCGATGACGAGCTCGCTGCCCGGGTACGGCTTGAAGTAGTAGATCGGCGTTAGGAAATCCGGGCTCAGCGATCGCAGTCTCTTCGCGCAGTCGAGTGTCGCCTGAATGCTTGCGTCGCTTTCGTCGGGGAAACCGACGATGAAGGGAAAGTGCCCGGCAATATCGTATTTGAGCATCTTCTCGGCGGTGTGAAACACCTGCTCAATCTTGATGTCCTTGCGAATGCGCTTCAGCATTTCGTTGGATCCGGACTCAACGCCGACCAGCAGCCGGCGCAGACCGGACTGCTTGCAGCGTGCCCAAGTTTCCTCCGGCAGTCGCACGCCTTGGTCGGCACGCATGGTCGCCGCCCAGGTGATTCTCATTCCCGACTCGACGATGCGATCGGCCAGTGCCTGCACGCGATCGCGCCGCGTGAAGAAGGTCTCGTCCTGAAAATTGACGTCATCAAAATGGTATTGATCCCACAGCTCTTTCAAGCGCAGCGCCATCCGCGTCGGCTCGAGCCCAACCCATTTGCGGCCGTAGACGAAGGGGTCCGAGCAGAATGCGCAGCGAAAGTTGCAGCCTTGCGAGGAGATGTAGTCGAGCTGGCGCTTGCCCTTGAGCTTGAAATAGCGCTCCACCGGAATGAGCCCATAATCGTGCGCCCGGAATCTGTCGAGCGGCGCGAGCGGCCGCGAGGGATTCTCGTGGATGGTTCCGTCAGGCAGCCGCAGCGTGCATCCGGCACAGCCTTGCAGAGAGTGGCCTTCCGCGAGTCGCTGGACGATTTCGGCAAACGTCTCCTCGCCCTGGCCGCGCACGGTGACATCGACGGACGCCTCGAGCAGACACTCACGGGAGAACATCGAGGGATGCCAGCCGCCCCAGATGACCGGCAGGTTCGGCCGCGCGCGCTTCGCCGCGCGCGATATACGTAGCGCATCGGAGATCGGCGCTCCCGTGAGTACCGTGACCCCCAAGCACAACGCCGTATCGATGTGTGACAGGAGAGTGTTTTCCGCATCCGGATCCAGACGGCCGTCTATGGTCACGACCTCATAGACTTCCGGGTCGAGCTCCGAGCCGATGGCGAGCAGCGCCAGCGGCATGGTGAAGAAAACAGCCTGGGGATTGTAGAGCACGATCTTGATCCGCCGCCCGGAGGGCGGCGCAGACGGTCGTGTGCCATTGCCGTCAGCTTGCGCAGCGCTCATGTCGGCCCTCTTGGGCCCGGCGGCGTGAGCTTGAATATCGCCAAGCGCTCATTGACGAAGCGGCGCTCGGCGAGCACGGCGATTGCAAGGCCATGCTTTCGGAACTCTTCGAGAAAGTGGCGCGCATCACCAAAGCTCGACAGCAGCACGAGCGCGCATCCGCCGGGCTTCAGGTGCTTGGGAAGCCCGGCCGCAAAGCGCTCCGCGACGTCACTTGAACGCCACGCGCGGTCGCGGTCATCGCGCGGCGTGCCGCGCAGGAAGGGCGGATTGAAGACAATGAGATCGAAGCGTTCTGACTGCAGGGGTGCGAATAGGTCGCCGTGGCGCACTTCGATCTTGTGCTCCAGATGATTCAGGCGCGCATTGATCCCGGCACAGCGAACCGCGGCGGCATTGATGTCCACCGCCACGACGCGGCGCGCATGACGTGCGGCGAAGACCGCGCAGACCCCGCAGCCCGTACCCATGTCGAGAACTTCCGCAGCGCGGTCGACGCGGGTCGCATCGAGCAGCGACGCGAGGAATGCACCGGTGCGCGGCACCTTCGGATTGAAGACGCTCGGCGTGACGATGAAGGGCACGCCGAGCACCCGCTCGAGAAGGAAATCGTCGTAGCGGTCCTTGCCCGTAAGCTTGTACGCCAGGGTCATCGCCTTGCCGATGAGGCGGCCGGTGAGCGCGCGGCGCGCAGGCCGCATCAGCTCCGCGACCGACCGCACGCGATCTTCGTGCGTGAGATCAAGCATGTGCTTTCGGCTGCAACAAGAAATTGGAGATGTGAGCGCCTGGCTCGCGCCATAGTGAGCACACGCACCTTTCGCATTCGGAACGCGCGCCGTGGCGAATGTCCTGGCGCAATCCAAGCATCGAGTCACTGTTGAGGGCTTTCTCGAGATCCTCGCGCACGCTGGCATCGGAAGGACCGGCAATGAAGAAGCAGGGGTTGACACGGCCGTCAGCAGCGATTACCGCGGAGAATTCGGGTGCGTTGCAGCGCACTGGCGGAAACTCTGCAGCACCGCAGACGGCGGTGAAGTATTGGTGAATGTGCCGCAAACGGTGCGCGCTCTCCGCGATGAATCCCGAGCGGAAGGCGTCGGCGTAGTCGCTTTCCATGGTGCACAGAATCTGCTCGAGCTTGGGGAGGTCAGCGTGCTCGAGGGCGAGGTCGGCGCTGAAGCCGGTGCTGCGGCCGAACGCATGCGGGCTCGCCACGTCGACTGCAAGAAACGAAACCTGCCGGGCGCCGGCTTGTCGCGCCAGATCGACGAATGCGGGAAACTGCTGATAGTTGGCGCGCTGGACAGTAACGCGTACGCCAACCGGAACACCAGTGGCCGCCGCTGCGCGGATGCCCGCGCACACCTTGTCAAATGCGTCCAATCCCCGAATGGCGGCGTAGGTCTCACGATTGGTGCCATCCAGCGATACCGTGATGGCGTCAAATAGCTGTCCCGCGCGGCGCGCGTGCTTGAGGAGCGATAGGCCGGAGGTCAGGAGCCACAGCTGCATGCCGCTGGCCCTCAGCAGCTGCGCGATCTCCGCCCATTCGGGGTTCATGAGCGGTTCGCCGCCTGAGAGCAGGACTACCCGGGTTTCCAGGCGAGCAAGGCTCGGCAGCAGGCGCGTGACCGATTCCAGGCTCATATTGTCGCGGCCATGGCGCCAGTAGTCGCAGGTGATGCAACGTGAATTGCAACGCTCCGTGAGGTAGAGCGTAGCGAGGGGCAGACGTTCGAGCCGCGGACCGAAGTGCAATGGCATGCCAGGCAAGATGCTCACCTACTGTGTGCGGGCGAGTTCACGTACCCCGAAAAGTGCCTTTGAACGCAGGGCAGGTATTTCCATACGATCTCAAGCAATGCTGCGCCCAACACATGCACGGGTTACGATCACACCGCAGCTGCGTGCGCATTCGTATGGCGCCACGCGGATGCAATAGTCCTGACATCAAAAGCTGCGCCGACTGTGCGGCGTACACGCGCGGGGAACGCCACGGGTACCCCAAGCGATGAGTTCCCCGCGTTGCGCAAAAGGTTCAGCGCCTGCGGATGATCAATAGTTAGTCCATGGATCGTCCGAACAGTGCTACCACGCTGGCGCCCGAGGTTCTAAGGGTTCGGCATTGCCGATATGCCGGAGGGCCTAACGACGGCTAAGAACTTCGGCGACGTTTCGCGACGCGCTACGCCATAGGCGCGCCGCTCGGATACGTTGCCAAGCCCGCGGCTATCAGGTAAAACTCCGCTCTCCTTGGGGAGTAGTCGCCCGGCGTGACCGGGCCGTACGTCAACACACTTGGGCTGCGGCTCGTGGCGTGCGGGGCCTTCGGGCATGGCGAGACCAACGGCAGGACCTCCGGCAGCGAGCGGCGGGGGTGCCCGGCCGTGGTCTGCGGCACGCTCGGCCTGGAGTCTCCCGGTGGAATCTTTCCTGGTTTCGGTTTCGACCGTGGCAATCGCCGAGATGGGCGATCGTACGCAGTTGCTGGCTTTGATGCTGGCCGCACACTTCCGCAAGCCCTGGCCCATTCTGACAGGCATCTTCTGCGCGACACTCGCCAACCATGCGTTGGCCGGGCTCATTGGCGTGCATCTCGGGCGCTTCCTGACGCCCGCGCTACTGGACGGCGTTGTCGGGGTGAGCATGGTGGGCATGGCTCTGTGGGCGCTCAAGCCCGACAAGCTGGAGGAAGGTACGGCCAGTGTGCGCCGCACGAGCGCCTTTGCCGCGACCGCCATCGCGTTCTTCATCGCAGAGATGGGCGATAAGACGCAATTTGCGACGGTCGCGCTTGCTGCGGCGTATTCCAATCTTGCCGCGGTAGTTGCCGGCACGACTGCGGGCATGTTGCTGGCCAACGCGCCGGTGGTGTTTCTCGGCAAGGCTTTCTCGGAGCGCCTGCCGCTGAAAGCGATCCACTACGTCGCGAGTTCTCTGTTCCTGATTCTCGGCGTGGTATTTATCTTGCGCGCTGTCCGTTACGCCGGCTAGCCTCGGCCGGCTTCAATAAACGATGGACGATCGCGGTCGCGCACTGCATCGATCAGACCCGCGCAGCGGGCTTCGAGCGGCGAAGCGTCCCAAAAGCAGCCGTTTGCCAAACGTTCGGCGGCTACTGGGCGCAGCGCGCCCTCAAGAATTGTCTTTTTCATTAAATCAAATATGCTGCGGAGTGTCCGGCGTACCACGCGTTGAGCAGTGATTACACCTCCAAATAAAATATTTTGTGAGTTGCTCATTCCCCCCATGACCTGCGTCTGCCATTTGCTCTTCAAATGGTCATTCAAGCTGCGCCGCGCTCGCAGCGGGCTGTCGACCGCAGCTCACCCGTCGCGTGACGATGATGCGCATGTTATGGCGCCTAGGTGCGGCCGTGCTGCTCGCCGCGAGTGTTGCGCGGGCGGCGGATCCTGCCGCGCCGGGGGTTTCCGGACCGGGAAGCATGTCAAAGCAGGCGGCGAGCGGCGCCAACGAGCAGCCGAATTCAAATCGCCTGTACGTCGAGCAGATCGCGTTTCGCGGCAATCGCGCGTTGCCGCTACGCACACTCGAAGCGGTCGCGGCGCCGTATTTGGGGCGCGATCTCAGCGCCGCTGACATTGAGGAGCTGCGCGACGCGTTGACGCATCGGTATACCGAACACGGCTACATCAACTTGGTCGGGGCAGCAGGATTTGAACCTGCGACCCTCTGCTCCCAAAGCAGATGCGCTACCAGACTGCGCCATGCCCCGACCGCAGCGCATCCTAGCACCTCGGAGACCACGCGCAACCTAACGCAATGTCGCGCCTGAAATGTGCGCGTTGAAAGGCGCTTTTCCGAGCAAAAAATCGGATAGCCTAAGGATGCCGCGGCGCATGAGTGCACAAAGCGCCTCGGCCGGTCGCGATAGCCGCAACGCGGAATTTCACGCAGCGTCAAACAGGCCGAAGCCATGCCGCCGAACCGAAATCGAGGCACCCGCAGCATTGACAAGCCCGACGAGGGTGATGTGTGCTGGCTAGGATCAATTCCGGCGAATGATTCGATCAAACAGGCTGGCGCTGTTATTTGAGTCCACAATGGGACGGAACACGTCCCCAGTGCGGCGGACGGAACGATCTTGAGTGTGCTGCTCAGAATTCTTAGACGACAGATGCAGCACCAGCTGCAGGCCTTGTTATACCAAGGATGCGAGTCATACGCCGCGACGCTCGACCTCATGCCAGGCTCGCTGCAACAAACGGTCATCCAGGCGCACCGTTGGTCGCATCCGCTGAATATCCGTCGCAAGTACGCATAAGCAAATTTGCGGGAACGGCATTTGAGTCGTACGACCCACGGTCATAACGCGGCGCGGCGACGCTCTTGTGCTGCAGCCTCGTGACTCCCGGATGCGGCTTCTGGCCGCCCGAGTGCTCCTCCGGATGCGCAAAAGGGCGAGTTCATTGCGATCGGAGGCCTGCAGCCGCTAAAGTGTGCAAGCTGTAGCATCGTTTTGCAGTATGATTTGAACGCGGGGCGCTAACCGGCCGCGGCGCGGTAAGTCTCTGATTTAAAAGGGCGCCCGTAGCTCAGGCGGATAGAGCATCGGCCTTCTAAGCCGAGGGTCGCAGGTTCGAGTCCTGCCGGGCGCGCCAGTCGCGCAATGTAGACGATGGTGGACGTAGCTCAGTTGGTAGAGCCCCGGGTTGTGGTCCCGGTTGTCGTGGGTTCGATCCCCATCGTCCACCCCATTTGCGGGTGATTGGAAATGCAAGCTTGGGCCGTTAGCTCAGTTGGTAGAGCAGGAGACTCTTAATCTCTTTGTCGTAGGTTCGATCCCTACACGGCCCACCATTTAGACCAATGACTTGCGCCTCAGTCGGTGCGTGTCGATCCGTGAAAACGCGCATACGATTTGACACTCCGCCACTTCGCATTTTTCCGACGCGATAAAATGGCTCCGGTATCGCTGAGTCGCCTGCAGGCGTTCAGGGACCGGCCAAGACTGCCCACTGCCGCGCTTCATCCTCGCGAGGCTCATGCCTCGAATCGAGGTGCGGCCGGGCAGAGACGTCGAGTAATTAAGGACATCGCACCGGCTCCTTTGCGACGGATACGCAGCTAAGCAGGTAGAGCGTCGCCTTTGCGCGAATGGCGGCGGTTCGACCCGTCAACACCCGTTTTCCTTGCGATCCGCGGCATCCCGGCAGCTCCAAAGTCGCCCAACAATGGTTATCTCGAGAATAGCGATTTCGGATGTCGTCATTCGCTGAGGTTTTCCGATTTAGCGTGTGAAGAGCTTCAAACGGCTCTGCGACGGGCGCGCCAGCAGATACGAGTGCTCGCGAACCTGGTTAGTGAAGCTGAACGTTCGCGCCGTGCGGGGCCGCTACGCGAATGTGAGCGGTTACCGCGGGACTTTGATCATGAGTATTCGCGCAGTGCACTCGGCAACGCGGCCAATTTTCTCAGGCTTGAGGCCCGTCAAATGAGTCAAATCACCGGTACCGTCAATCATACCGTCGAGATCGCTCCCGGCCACCCGAGAGGCGGCTACGGCTCGCCGCTCACAGTAACCAGTACCGGAGCGGTACTGGCGGCAACGGGCACGGTCGGCGTTGACGGCCTTGCCGGCGCATCGGGTCTGGGTCTCACCAATCACGGCGTAATCGCTGGCGGCACCGGCGCGGAGTACGGCAGTGGGGGGGGCGGCGTCGAACTCTCTCAAGCCAGCGTCTATAACAATGGCTACATCTACGGTGGTCACGCGGGCAGTACGTATAGCGATGGCGGGACCGGAGTTGATCTGACCAATTGCACACTGGTCAATACATTGGCGATTTACGGTGGTGACGATGCGGCTAGATACGGAGCCAACTTGCTCGGGGCCCACGCCGGCGTGGGTGCGTACCTCTCGGGCGGCACTGCCACGAACTACGGATTCATCGACGGCGGTGACAGCACAGCCTGGGATGGGGGCAACGCGGTCGACTTGACCAACAACGCGAACTTTGTAGATGACGGTACGCCGGGCCATGCGGCTATCATTACGGGCGGCTCCGGCGAGGAGTACGGGGGGATTGGCGTCAGTATGAGCTCAGGCGCGACTCTAAATTGTGGAAAATACGGCACCATCACCGGCGGCACAGGCTTCGGTGGCGGAGACGGCGTTGCTGCCTCTGGCACTTCCACCCGTGTCGATAATTATGGGTCCATCATCGGCGGCCATGGCTACCAAAGTGGTGTAGGCGTGAGTCTTTCCTCGGAAGCCTCTTTGTATAACGCAGGGATCGTACAGGGGGGCACAGGCCAGCTCCTTGGAGACGGGATTGGTGTATATGGCAACGCGGCCACAGTATATAATGCTGGGTCGATATTAGGCGGCGTGAACCTCGTACAGAGCGCCAATTTGATCAATTACGACGGCGCGGTCATTCAGGGGGAGGGAGTGGGCGCCGGAGCGGGCGCCGAGGTTGCCGACGGATCCTCGCTGACGAACGATTATGGGGGGTTGATCGGCGCTACGTACGCGAAGGCGGGCGTGTATGTGGCTCGCGGGGCGCTCAATAACCACGGCACGATTCAAGGCGGGGTTGGCGCTACCGCCACCGGTACCCCCTTCGGTGGCACCGGTGGCTTAGGTGTGAGCTTGAATGCCGGTACGGTGACCAACACCGGCGATATTACCGGTGGCGACGGCGGCGCCAGCGACACGAACGGCGGACATGGCGGGGCGGGTGTGCTCTTGAACGGGGGAACACTCACAACGTCCGGCACGATTTCGGGTGGGGTCGGCGGTAAGGGTACGATCAACGGCGCAAGCGGCGTTGCGGTGCAATTTGGCAAGACGGCCAGCAC
>Ga0302177_10001007_pt1 | contig 20387 bp, 19 predicted proteins | sample I_Palsa_E1_2_FD_198780 | JGI IMG/M metagenome (GOLD analysis project Ga0302177, IMG submission 198780) | Peat permafrost microbial communities from Stordalen Mire near Abisko, Sweden - I_Palsa_E1_2 | ecosystem: Environmental > Terrestrial > Soil > Palsa > Peat permafrost | place: Sweden... | reverse complement strand
CCCTGGTCCGGGCTGACTTCATCGCCGGGTTCCGCGGGATGTTCGACGCCGACCGGCTCGCCCGATTCGAGGGCAAGCCGCCGGCCATGGTGCCGGTGGTCGACGAGGACCCGCTGGCCCCGTCCGCGCTGCCCACCCCGGATTCCTGGCAGTGGTTCACCGAGACCGGCAAGACCCGCGCGCCGTCCTGGCGGAACGAGGTGACGCTGCGCAGCGTCGAGTTGTTCACCGAGTACGAGCCGGGCGGCTACCTGCCCTACATCAGTCCGACGCCGCTGCTGCTAATTGTGGCGATGGGCGACCATCTGGTGCCATCCGAGCTTGCCATCGCCGCCTACGACAAGGCGCACGAGCCCAAGAAGCTCGTCATTCTGCCCGACGGTCACTTCGACGCCTACGTGAAGGGCTTCGAGGCCGCCAGCGGCCCGGCCCGCGACTGGTTCACTCAGCACCTCGCCCGCTGAGGTCCGGTACCACCGCCTCTCCCTCGATTTGCTCTCCCAGCCGCGCCGCCCGGTACACCCAGGACGTGCCGGCCGCGCAGGCCCGGGCCGGGGAGGCCCCGGTCCGGAGATTGCCCTGACCAAGAGCACTTTGTCCAATAGCATGAAGCGGCGGGCCGAGTTCATAGCCGCAGTTCTCGGACCAGCCCTGATCGCCGGCACCGGCGCCTGGAAACGCCATCGCACAGCGGGTCCTCGGCCTCCCGCGGCCCCTCTTGAGGAGCAGTTTCATGGCCATCCGCGACTCCCTAGCCCCCGACGAGGACTCTCGCGACCTGCCGGACACCCTGCGCGGCTTGCTGGCCGATCAGCTTTCCTCCGCCGCGCTGCGGAGCTCGCTGGACACCGACACCGGCTACGACGCTCAGCTGCACGGCCGGCTGGCGACCGAGTTCGGCCTGGCCGGGCTGACGATTCCCGAGGAGTTCGGCGGGCTCGGCATGTCGCAGGCTGAGGCAGGCATGGTCCACACCGAACTCGGCCGTGCCCTGTACCCGGGTCCGTTCCTGGCCGGCTGCCTGGCCGCCGGCGCGCTGCTCGCGTCCGGTGACCAGACGGCGGCGCAGTACTGGCTTCCGCGGCTGGCCGACGGGTCAGTGACCGGGACGGTGGCGGCCGCGGGCGAAGACGGTCGCTGGTCGCCCGGATCCGACAGCGTAGAGGCCGGGCGGTCGGCCCAGGGATGGTACCTGCGCGGCAGCCGGTGGTACGTCATCGCAGGCCATGTCGCGGGCATCGTCGTGGTACCAGCGATCACCGATGCGGGACCCGCGGTGTTCCTGGTGGAATCGGGCTCCCCGGGGTTCTCGGTATCCCGCCAGCTGGGTATCGACCTGACCCGCCGCGTCTATGTCGTGACCTTCGACACGACCCCGGCCTACCTGCTCAGCGACGGCCCGAACGCGGCCGCCATCCTGGACCGGGCCGAGCGCGAGCTCCTGCTCGCGACCGCCGCGGAGGCGGCCGGCGGTATCGGCTGGTGCCTGGACGCGACGATCGCGTACGTGAAGGACCGCGAGCAGTTCGGGCGCCCGATCGGCTCTTTCCAGGACGTCGCGCACTCGTGCGTCGACATGCTCGCGGACCTGCAGTCCGTCTCGGCGGCGGCCAGGTACGCCGCGGCCGCGAGCGCGGACGACGCGGCCGAGGCCCCGATGGCGGCCCGCGTCGCCGCGCTGCGAGCCGGCGAGGCCTATCGCGGAGTGACCGAATCCGCCATTCACCTCTTCGGCGGTATCGGGTTCACCTGGGAGCATGACGCCCACCTGTACTACCGGCGCGCGTGGTCGGCCGAGCGCCTGGCCGGCGGCCCGCACGCGCACCGCGCGGCCATCGCCGATATCGCCGGCCTTTAGTCAGCGGGCGGGGGAGATGAACTCGGGCTGGTCGAGCAGTCGCAGCCAGGTGCCGTCGGGCTGCCTGCAGGCGACCTGGGCGCGGGCGCCCGCGCCGTCTTTGGGCGGGGTGGCGGTGAGTGCAATGTCGCCGCTGATCAGCGTCGGCAGCGGCAGCTCCTGCTCGAAGTGCGGCGCGTTCGCCAGGACCTTTTCCCACAGTGCTCGAATGGCGTCGCGGCCGGCCGTCTGGCTGCCCGGCGGGTAGGCCATGACGGCGTTTTCTTCGTAGAGCGCGGCGATGCCGGCCGCATCGCCCTCGTTGGCGCGCTCGACGAACAAGCGGGTGAGGTCTTCCGGCTTCAGGGCTCTGTCGTTGTGCGGCATGGGAGTCCTCCCTTTGCGAGTTGGAATACTGTCAATCCTGGCTGCCCTCGAACCAGAAGTCCAACAGATTGTTCTTCTTGCAACTAGAATCTGTAGATATGGAAATGAGGCAGCTGGAGTACTTCATCGCCGTGGCCGACGAAGCGAACTTCACCCGCGCGGCGCAGCGCGTGCATATCAGCCAGTCGGGGGTCAGTGCCCAGATCCGGCAGCTCGAGCACGATCTCGGCGCGACCCTGATCGACCGGTCAGGCCGTACGGCCACGCTGACGGCCGCGGGAGCGGCGGCGCTGCCGCACGCCCGCGCCGTACTCGCCTCCGCCGGAGCCGTCCGGCAGTCAGTGGACGCCGTGAACGGGCTGATCCGCGGCCGGCTTGTGGTCGGCATGGTCACCGCGTGCACCGTCGCCCCGCTGTTCAATGCCCTCGCCGCGTTTCACCGCGCCCACCCCGGCGTCGAGATCACCCTGATCGAGGACAGCTCCGACCGGCTCACCGAACGCGTCCGCGCCGGCCAGGCGGACCTGGCCCTTATCGGGGCGGCCGGCGCCCCGCCCCCAGGGCTGAGCGCGCTGCCGATCGTCAGCGAACGGCTCGCCGCCGTGCTGCCGCCCGGCCACCCCCTGGCCGGGCAACGGCGGGTCACCCTGGCGGACATCACCGCGTACCCGATCGTGTGCATGCCCGCAGGGACAGGGATCCGGACCGTGCTCGATCAGGCCTGCGCCGCCCGGGGCATACAACCCGACATCGCGCTGCAAGCCAGCGCGCCGGGCGCCGTCGCCGATCTCGCCATCCGCGGCCTCGGCATCGCCATCCTCTCCGAGTCCATGGTGACCAGCTACGACACTGAGCTGAAGACCCTGGTCATCGATGACATCCAGACACCCGCGGTGCTCGCCCTGATCTGGACCGAGACGGACAGCCCCGCCCTCCGCGAACTCCTGCACCACAGCCGCCATGCCTTTGGCCGGGACTTATGCTGCGACGAGCAGGATGCCGATCGCGGCGAGCACGAGGCCGGCCCGCTGGACCCAGCGCAGCCGCTCGCCGAGCACCACCCTGGCCAGCAGGACGGTGACCCCGGGGTAGAGCGCGGCCAGCACGACGGCCAGGCCGAACATGCCGATTCGGGTGGCCGCCACGTAGCAGATGTTCGCCACGACATCGATCACGCCCGCGCCCGCGGCCGCCAGCAGCGGCCGCCTGCCCGTGCCGCGCGGCAGCAGGCCACGGCGCAGCACGGCCGCGGCGATCAGGACGGTGGCCAGCTCGCCGATCCGTCCGGCGGCCACGGGCCAGAACGTCCCGGACTGCCCGGCATTTCGGATAAGGAGGAAGAACAGGCCGAACGAGGCACCCGAGGTGATGCCGTAGACGATGGCCCGGCCTCGACCCGACGGCACGGGCCGCCCGGACCCGTCTGCTGCCCTGGTGCGGCCGGCGGAGCTAGCCAGCACGACCGCGACCAGGCAGAGCAGCGCGCCCGCGTAGACGCCGGCTCCGGGCCGTTCGCCCTCGGCCAGCGCTACCGCGACCGGCAGGACCGTGGATACGAGTCCGGATACCGGCGCGACCACGCTCATCGGTCCGACCGCCAGGCCGACATAGAAGACGATCAGGCCGAGCCCTCCGGTCAGGCCCGCACTGATCCCCCAGGCCAGGCCGGCCAGGCTGGCATGGCCCGGGAACATCGCCGCCGCGGCCATCGCGGTGATGACCGCGGCCGTGTCGGCCACCGTGAGCACCGCCAGCACGTGTGCCCTGCGGGTCGCCATGCCGCCGAGGAAGTCGCCGCTGCCGTAGAGCAGGGCGGCGGCGAGTCCGAGCAGGATCACCATGACACGCACCTCCGATCGGTCAGGCCGCCTGTGAGCCGGCGGCTGCCACCTCTTTGGTGACTAGTAAACCTATTTTAGGAGTCATTATGAGACCAGTCAAATAAGTTAGAAGGTCACGTATGGTAGAATGAGATGGTGACTATGCCGTCGTGGGTGCCCGGCCAGGAGACGAAGCCGGCCCCGATGCCGCTGCTGCTCGTGCAGTCGTTCGTCAACACCTGGGACGGCGACCACGGCTCGGACCTGCTCCTGGATCCCGTCGCCGCCGGGGACTGGCTGACCGATGCCGGCCTGTGGAGCGCCGGGCGCGCACCGGACCCGGCCGAGTTGCACCTCGCCCGCGGCGTGCGCGAGGGCATCCGGGCCATGCTGGCGGCCAACGCCGGCGGCCCCCGGCCCGGGCCCGGCGATCTGCAGCCCCTGCAGGCCGTCGCGCAGGCCTCCCGGCCCGCGCTGCGGGTCGGGCCGGGCGGGCAGGTCAGCCTCGGTCCCGAACCTGCCGGCCGGCCCGACGCCGGCCTCCTCAGCGTGCTGCTGACGATCCGCGACGCGCAGCACGATGGCACCTGGCCGCGGCTGAAAGCCTGCGGGAACCCGGACTGCCGGTGGGCTTTCTACGACCGCTCCCACAGCCGGGCAGGTGCCTGGTGCGACATGGCCACCTGCGGTAACCGGATCAAGAACCGCAGGCTCAGGGAGCGGCAGCGTTGACCGGGTGCCGCCGGTCCGTGCGGCCCTAGGCGATGCGGGCTGACCTGACCTACCCACCGGTACCGCGGGGGGCGGCGAGGGGTGAGCACTGATCCGGTGACGGTCCCCGGGCCTGGCGCGGCGGTGCTCCGTCTGCATCGCTGGAACGACCGCGCCGTGGTCGCTGTGGCCATCGCCGCCTTCGCCTCGGGGTTCGCGCAATTCGGCGTGGTCGCCGCCCTCGGCGACGTGGCGCGGGGGTTCGGTCAGGTGAACCTGGGCGCGACCCTCGCCGACCAGGCCGGGTTGTCAGGCACCGACCTGGGTATCGGACTGGCCATCATGCGCCTGGCGTCGCTGGGCGCCCTTCCCATCACCGGCCTGGCCGACCGCTTCGGCCGCCGGAAGATGCTGCTCATTACGGTCGGCCTGGGGCTGGCCATGACCGCGGCCGCGGCGGCCAGCCCCAGCTACTGGTGGTTCGTGGCCATCTTCGCCAGCGGGCGTCCCCTGCTCAGCGCCTCGAATGCGCTGGCGCAAGTCACCGCGGCCGAGCAGACCGGCTCGGCCGACCGGGCCAAGGCAGTGGCGCTCATCGCCGCCGGGTACGGCACCGGCGCCGGGGTCGTCGCCATCGTGCACAGCCTGGCGGAACGCGCGATCGGGTTCCGTGGCGTCTTCGTCCTGGCGCTGGTCCCGCTGGCCTTGCTGCCCCTGCTGTCGCGCTGGATTTCCGAACCTGACCGGTTCGCCGTGGCCGCGGCGGAAGCGGACCAGCCGGTTCCGGTGCTTGGTGCCGTGGCACCTCGTTTCCGGCGGCGCCTGCTGGTGATCGCGGTGCTGGCTTTCGCCGTCTCGGTGATCACAGGGCCGGCCAACAGCTTCGTCTTCCTCTTCGCGCAGAATTTCCTTCACCAGCGCGGCATCGTGACGGCCGCCATGGTGGTAGGCGCCGGTGCCGCCGGACTGGTCGGGCTCCTGGCCGGACGGTGGCTGGCGGACCGGGTGGGCCGGCGCCTGACCGGCGCGCTGGCCATGGTGGCGGTGGCCCTGTTCGCCACCCTGACCTACACCGGCTCCGCCCCGGCCCTGCTGGCCGGCTACATCCTCGGCGTGTTCGCCGGCTCGGTCTTCGCCCCGGCCGCCGGGTCGCTGGTCAACGAGTTGTTCCCGACGTCGGTCCGGGCCTCGGTGGCAGGCTGGTCCCTGGCGGCGGGCGTCCTGGGCGCGGTAGCCGGCCTGGTCATCTTCGGGGCGGTCGCCGAGGCCGTCCACCGGTTCGCGGTGGCCGGGCTGGTCACCTTCTTGCCTGCGGCACTGGTCATGGCGCTGTTCTGGCTGCTTCCCGAGACCCGCGGGGTTGAACCGGAGGATCTGTGGTCCGCTTCCTGAGGCTCTTCCGCGTCGCTCCCTTCGCCGCGCAGGAAGAGCAGCATGGTGTCGAGCGCGGCTTCGAGGTGCTGGCTGCTGCCGGTGGACATCAGGATCGTGACCCCGCCCTGGATGGCGGCGATGATCGCGGCGGCGGTGCGGGCCGCGTCGAGGGCCGGCGCGATCTGGCCTGACCGCTGCATCGCGGTGATTCCCGCCTGCACGGCGCTCTGCCACTGCTCGATGAGCCGTCCGGTGATGGCCTGGGCCGCGGGGGAGTGCCGCCCTAGCTCGGTGATCAAGGTTCCGAGCGGGCAGTGCACGCCCTGGTGCCGGTACCGCCGGACCAGCGTGTCGCGCCATGACCGCCACGCCGCCCAGGAATCCAGCTGACCCAGGTAGGGCTGCTGGTCAAGCAGGACACGTTCGCTCTCATAGTCGGCCACCGCGAGCAGAAGCTCCTCGCGGCCGCCCGGGAAGTAGTGGAACAGCTGACCTTTGCTGGTCGCGGTGACGGCGATCACGTCGTCCAGCGTGGTCGCCGCCACGCCGTGCTCACGGATCTCGGCCGCAGCCCCGTCAATGATGCGCTGGCGGGTCGCGGTCCCCTTGACGGTGAGCATCCTGCCTCCGCACCTTTGGACTTGCTAGTCCACTTTAGATCGGCGAAGGTGATAGCGCCAGGGGTTGAAGCCGCAGCCAGAGGAGCTCGCCGTGCAGGCCATCGTCGTTTCCGAACTAGGCGGTCCCGAGGTGCTGCGGCTGAGCGAGCAGCCCGCGCCGGTGCCCGGACCCGGGCAGATCCTGGTCGACATCAGCGCCGCGGGCGTGAACTTCATGGATACCGGGGCCCGCCGGCAAGCTGCTGTTGCTGCCCTGATAACGACGGCAGCTGCCGGTCGAAGGCTTCGCGCATCCGGTCGAGGCCCCGGACGACGCCAGTGGTCAGCACGCCGATTTCGCCCACGATCACGGCGACCACGTCGCCGTCGGCCAGGCTGAACGGCGCCGGCGGCACCAGGCAGGTCCCGGTAGCCAGAACCACCCCGTCGGGATAGATGTCCGCCCGCAGCAGGAAACCGACGAGTTCGTCGAACTTCCGGCGCAGCGCCGAGGTGCTGGCGCGGCCCCGCCAGGCGATCACGCCGTCGCGGTAGATGGCTAGCTCGATGGGCAGGTCGTAGGGATCGGCGATCTCCCAGGAAGGGCGGATCGCCGGCCCCAGTGCGCAACCGCCCAGGTAGACCTTGGCCTGCGGCAGGTAGAGCGGGTTCTCACCCTCGATCGACCGGGACGATACATCGTTGCAGGCGGTGTAGCCGGCGACCTCGCCGAACCGGTTGATCACCAGGGCGACCTCGGGCTCAGGGACATCGAGAACCGAGTCGGCCCTGATCGCTATGGTCTGCCCGTCGCCGGCCACCCGCCAGGCCGCCGACTTGAAGAACAGCTCGGGCCGCTCGGCCTCGTAGACCTGGCGGTAGACATCGGACGAGCGCTCGCTCTCCTCGACCCGTGCCTCACGCGAGGTGAAGTACGTGACGCCGGCCGCCCAGACCTCGGTGCGGCCGTCGATGGGAGGCAGCAACGTGACGCCGGCGGCCGCTATCGGCCGGGATCTCTGGCCTTCCTGCGTCCTCCGCTTGATCTCCTCAAGCGGCAGCGCCAGCAGCGCGGCCAGCGAGGGCACGTCAGGCAGGCTGAACACGAGGCCCTGGTCACGGACTCCGACCTGCGGTATCCGGGTCTCGCGGGTGTGATACCTGATGATGTCCACGAGGCGTCAGCCCCAGCAGAGGCAGAACGGATGCCCGGCCGGGTCCGCGTAGACCTGATATCCCTCAGTCGACTCGATGTCATCCGTCGTCTTCAGCAGCTTGGCCCCCAGCGAGATGACCTCGTCATGGGCGGCCCTGACGTCATCGACGAACAAGTCGAGATGGATCTGCTGCGAGGTCCCATCGGGCCAGTCGGGCGGAACGTGACCGGGCGCGAACTGAACGGCAAGCCGCGGTTCGCCGTCGACGTAGACATTGTGCCAATCGTCCTCCACGTCGACCGTGCCACCCAGCAGTTCGGCCCAGAAGGTACTCTCGGCGGTCAGGTCGGCGGCGTCGAGGACGACGATCTGCCGAGCAATTTTCATGCCGACATCCTCCCACGGACCCGCACGTGATGCCCTTAGATCACGTTCGGTCGTGCACGGGTCGCGACCGGAGAGGGCGCCCCGGGAATGCGGCAGGGTGACGCGGCATTGTGCTGATGATGGATATCGTGGATGAATCACTCCCGCTGGCTGTGCTGGATTTCGTCGGAATCGAGCATGGTGAAAGTGCCGCCGCGTCAATTGCTGGTGCGGTGGGCATCGCCCAGGCCGTTGAGGCAGCCGGCTACCGGCGGTACTGGGTATCTGAGCATCACAACATGACCAGCCTGGCGTGCAGCGCGCCCGAGCTGCTGACCGCGCACGTCGGGGCGCGGACCTCGCGCATCCGGGTCGGGGCGGCCGGCATCATGCTGCCCAACCACGCGCCGCTTAAGGTCGCGGAAATGTTCCGCACCTTGCTGGCGATGTATCCGGGGCGCATCGACCTGGCGCTGGGCCGGGCACCGGGCACCGACCCGCTGACCGCGCACGTCCTGCGCCGGGGGATGGTTACCGATGCCGCCACGGAGTTTCCGGCGCAGGTCGGGGAACTGCTGGCGTTTCTCGGCGACGGATTCCCGGCCGGGCATCCCTACGCTCAGCTGGTGGCCGCGCCGCTGGTGGGCGAGCAGCCGGAGTTGTTCGTCCTGGGCTCCAGTGCCTACGGGCCGCGGTTCGCCGCGGTGAACGGGATGAGCGCGGCATTCGCGCATCACATGAGCCCGGACCTGGCGTTCGAGGCGCTGCGGGAATACCGCCGCGGGTTCACGCCGCGCACGGAGGACGGATCGCCGTACTCGGTGATGTCGGTGCTGGCCTTCGCCAGCCACGACGACGAGGCGATCACCGACTTTGAAGCGGCGTGGACGCTGACCATCCAGAACATCCGCCGCGGGATACGTGAGCCGCTGCGGCCCGAGCAGGTACGTGAGTTCGCGCGCTCGCGGGAGTTCCGCGCCAGCCGTCAGGACGACTCCCGGATGGTGACCGGGGAACCTAAGGCCGTGGCCGAGCGGCTCCTTGAGATGAAGGAGCTCGCCCAGGCCGACGAGATCGCCGTCGTCACCCCGAGCCTGGACCGGGAGCGCCGCCGGGCCAGCTATGTTGCCGTCGCGGAAGCCTGGCGCCGCGCCGCGTGAACTGAGCGTGCGCACGAGCCAGGGCCGTTCCGCCCTGGTCTATTCATTGGCCTGATCACGGGCTCGGTCGCGGGCGCGATCGCGGAGCACGTTCTTTTGGATCTTTCCGGTGGAGGTTTTCGGGAGGATCTCGAAGTACACCTGATCCGGCGCCTTGAAATGCGCCAGCCGCTCGCGGACGAACTCGGTGAGTTCGGTCTCGCTGAGGTCGGCCCGTTCGGTGGTGATGAAGGCGACCGGCCGTTCGCCCCAGCGCGGGTCGGGCCGGGCCACCACCGCGGCCTCGATCACGTCGGGGTGGGCGGCGAGGGCCTTTTCCACCTCGACCGAGGCGATGTTCTCCCCGCCGCTGATGATGATGTCCTTGCTGCGGTCGGTCAGTTCGATGTACCCGTCGGGGTGCATGACCCCCAGGTCACCGGTGTGGAACCAGCCGCCGCGGAACGCCTCGACGGTGGCCGCGTCGTCGTCGAGGTATCCGGCGGCGACCGTGTTGGAGCGGATCAGGATCTCGCCGGTGCTCGTGCCGTCGGCCGGCAGCGGCCGCAGCTTGTCATCGGCGATCTGGACGTCGGAGACGGAGATCGCGGGTACGCCCTGCCGGCTGAGCCGCCCGGCGAGGTCGGCCGCGGGCAGATCCGTCCAGCCCTGCTGGTATTCGCAGACCAGCGACGGGCCGTAGGTCTCGGTCAGCCCGTACAGGTGCGTCACCGTGATGCCCATCTGCTGCACCGCGGCGATCGTCTCCTTGGTCGGCGGAGCACCGCCGACCGCGGCCCGCAGCCGGCGTCCGGCGGTGAAGCCGCGCTCCGCCCCGGCCCGCGCGAGCTCGCTGAGCACGACAGGCGCGCCGCACAGGTGCGAGACCGGGTAGCGCCCGGCCAGGTCGAGCGCCCGCTGCGGATCGAAGGAGCCCAGGCAGACGTGGGTGGCGCCGACGGCGGTCGCGCCCCAGGTCATCGACCAGCCGTTGCAGTGGAACATCGGCAGGGTCCACAGCAGCCAGCTGGCCGAGGTGAGCTCGAACTCCAGCGCGGCGCTGAGGGCGTTGAGGTAGGCGCCGCGGTGAGTGTAGATCACGCCCTTCGGGCGACCGGTCGTCCCGCTGGTGTAGTTCACCGCGATCATGCCGTCCTCGTCGCCGGGCAGCGTGATGCCCCGGCCGTCGGTGTCCGCGAGCCATTCGTCGTAGCTCACGGCGCCGGGCAGCAGCACCACCCGTCCGGCCGGCAGTTCGGCGGCCGTACGCACGTCCAGCCGCGGCAGCAGGTCGCCGGACACGAGCAGGATCTTGGCCCGGGAGTGGGCCAGGATGTCCCGGTACTCGCTGGCGGCCAGCCGCGTATTCAGCGCGACCAGCGCCGCGCCCGCGCCGGGTACCGCGAAGTGCGCGGCCAGCAGCCAGCGGGAGTTAAGGTCCAGCACGGCCACCCGGTCGCCCGGCCGCGCCCCGTCGGCCCGGAGCGCGCCGGCCAGCGCGTCACAGTCCCGGCCCAGCTCGGCATAGCTGACCGCCGTCTCGTCGGCATCCACCACCGCGACCATGTCCGGGAAGGCGCGCCGCGCCCGGGCCAGGAAGCTGAGCGGAGAAAGCGGCACGTGATTGGCCGCACTGATCATGTAGCCCTCCCGCACGTCTTAAGGTCCTAACCTCACTTATCTGCCCGGGAGGCTTCGTGCCACACTCCAGCGCGATGATCACCGGGACTGGGTCCACCCTGAGGGAGGACCGGCCCCCCGGCGTCAGCGTGCGGGAAGGGTTACCGCGGTCCGTTGTATAGGCCAGCAGCGGGTCGTGGTCGCTGGTCTGGCCGGCGAAATCGGCGTTGATGTGCACCGGGCCGGCCGAGGCGACCAGATGAGCTGGGTCTGCTGCACCCGCTGGATTTCCGACCAGAGCACCGGCGGCTGGTAGCGGCCGAAGTCCGCGTCGTCCTCGAGCTTGGCGTCGAGGTGGTTGTTGATCACGAAGAGCGTGTGACCATCCCAGCTGAACTGGGCAGCCAGCGGCTTGCGGCTGGCACTGGACGCCATGGTCCTGGTGGTGGCCGGCGAGGTCAGGGTGTACCCGGCGTTGTATACCGGGCTGGCCGGGTCGATCCGGCCAGGGCTTTGCGCCAGGGCGATGGCGGCACCGGAACCGGTCACCGAGTCAGCGACCATGGCACCGCCCGCGGTCAGCAGGCCGCCGACACAGCCCGCGCTGGCAGGCGAAGTTACGGATGTATCGACTCATGACCACTCACCGTACTGACCGGCTCGCCCGCGACAATGACCTTAGCCCGAACATCCGGTAACAGCACAGAACATTTTCCCTCAGCGCCGCCCGTATGGCCGCCGAAGAAGGCCACCTCGCGTCCCGCCTTACTCAAAACCCTTTATTCGGAACGAACCTGGTTCCCGCGCTGGCTCATGATGGCCGAGATCCGGCCGGCGAACGGCGGCGGTCCCTACTTCGTCCGGCCGGCGAAGGACGCTGCGCTCATTGTTTGCCGTCGGGTCGGCGAGAGTTTCAGCAGTGAGGGTGGAGGTGGTACGCGTGCGCTCCCTAGCGTCGTGGCTGAACCGCCAGATCGCTGCGATGAGTAGGGGCCTGCCATGAACTCGACCGTGCGATATCTGCGTGCCGTCATCCCGGTCGCCCTGCTGCTCGCCGGAACACTGGCGCTGAGTCACCCGGCCAGCGCGTCAGCGTCGGCCGCTGACCGCTCGGTCGCGGCCGGTCCGGCCGCCGCCAGCGGCAGCAACCTCCTGGTGAATCCGAGGGCAACCGCAGGAGACGTGTCGGCCCAGGGATGGGACGCCGTCACGATTCCCGGCTGGCAGGTATCGACTGGGCTGCCCACGGTGGTACGGCCCGGCACTGCCGGCTTCCCCAAGGCCGCGGGAGCGTGGCCCGCCGGCCGGGGCAAGGTCTTGGCGGGCGGGGCAGGCGGGACCGCCCGTCTGGTGCAGAGCGTTTCGCTGCTCCTGCCGTCGGGCCAGCCAGCGCCCAGGCACACGCCCTACCGGCTGTCCGGCTGGCTGGGCGGCACGGTGAGCAGCTGGGCCGAGGTCACGGTGCGGTTCTTGTCCGCCACCAACCGGGTGCTCGCCTCCCGCACCGTCGGCCCGGTCGGCCGGACCCGCCGCGCCGAGTTCGCCCCGCGTACGGGCAGCGGCGTGCTGCCAGCCGGCACGACATCCGCTCAGGTCACGGTGGAACTGGCGACATCGCTCACCAGCGCCAACGGCCCGAACGCGCCGCTCACAGGCTACAACCGGGCTGTCGCCGCAGATCTCAGCCTGACCGTCTCGGCGCCGGTGCGCCGGCCTGCGCCGCTGACCCCGCCGCCCGCGCAGGTTCCGGGCTACCAGCATGTCTTCTTGTTCTACTTCGAGAACGAGGATTACCACCAGATCATCGGGAACACCAAGCAGGCCCCGTACATGAACAGCCTGCTAAAGCAGGGGAGTCTGCTCTCCCAGTTCTACGCCGAAGAACACCCGAGCGACGGCAACTACCTCGCGGTAGCCGGCGGGAGCACCTTCGGCATCCCGCTGGATGACCCCGAGGAAGAAAACCCGCTGTACACGATCCGCGCCGGCGACATCGGCGATCTGATCGACGCGGCGCACGAGACGTGGAAGACCTACTTGCAAAGCGCGAACGGCCCGTGTGATGACACCGTGCACGGTTACTACTGGAACGACGACCAGCCGATGATGTACTTCACCTGGCCAGCACCGCCACGACGCCGAACTTCGCCTGGGTCTCACCAGACGACTGCTCCGACATGGAGGGCTGCGGGATCGCCGCGGGGGACGCGTTCCTCGCCCAGGAGCTCGGCATGATCATGGCCTCGCCGGCCTGGACCACGCAGCGCTCCCTGGCCATCATCACGTTCGACGAGGACGCGCAGGACTACCAGCACCCGGCGCAGCGCATACCGACGATCATCGTGGGCTCGACAGGCGTGAAACAGGGTTACGTCTCCACCGCCCGTTACACCCACTACAGCCTGCTCCGCACGATCGAGGGCGCGCTCGGGCTGGGCACCATGACCGCGAACGACTACTACGCGCCTGCGATCAACGACGTCTTCAGCCCTGGCGATGCGGACCCTGCCGCCGCTGGCACCACCGCCGATATACGTGTGTCCGTCCCGGCGTCGGCCTCCGGCCAGGCCGCGGCTACCGCGGCTGCCGCAGCCTCCGCCAGCCAGGCCGGGAAGGCCGTGCGGGAGCCAGTGGCCTGGGTGGCGAATTACATGTCGGGGACAGTCACACCCGTGAATCTGTCCACCAGGAAAGCCGGGAAGGCGATCGCGGTCGGTACCAGCCCGCAGGCGATCGCGGTGACACCGAACGCCAAGACCGCCTACGTGCTGGACTGGGCGGGCGGTACGGTCACGCCTATCGATACCGCGACCGATACCGCCCAGCGGCCGATCCAGGTCGGGTCCTTCCCGTCCGCCATCGCCATCAGCCCGCGTGGCGGCACCGCCTACGTCGCCAACTACGGGTCAGACACCGTGACGCCGATCACGCTCGCGACCGAAACGGCGGGCCGGGCCATCCCGGCTGGTGATGCGCCAAACTCCCTCGCCGTGACCCCGAACGGCAAGAAGGTCTACATAGTCGACGGCAATACCGACGAAGTCACCCCGATCGCGACGGCTACCGGGCGGCCGGGCCGGGCCGTCCCGGTCGGCTACTCGCCAGTCGCGGTGACGACGATGGCAGCATCCGGGGCGACCGCCTACGTGGTGAGCTCTATCTCAGGCACGGTGACGCCGCTGGCCGCCGCATCCGGCCGGGTCGGCTCGCCGATCTCGGTCGGCCTCTACTCCTATCCCACCGTCCTGGCCGTCACCGGTTCCACCGCCGTGGTCCTGGACACTTACGCTGGCCAGGTCTCTGTCATCAATACCCGCACGCGGCACGTCTTCGCGCCGGTAACGGTAGGGAACTTCCCCGTCGCCGTGGCGATTTCCCCCTGAGCCAAGGACCGTCGGCTGGCTGCTTCTGCATCCTGGGGAAGCCAGCCTGAGAGACGGGAAGCTCGACAGTTACCGCCTCGGCAAGTCCCGGCCGCGACGAAGGCGGCCCGGAACCCGTAAGCTGTCTGCGTTCCTAGTGTCCAGTACGCGGATCACAGTCAGGGCGCATAGCTCAGTGGAAGAGCGCTCGCCTTACAAGCGAGAAGCCGGTGGTTCGAACCCACCTGCGCCCACCAGATTTTTGCAGCTAGATGGCCTTTTTGAAACGCTAATCGGAGGCCCGGTAACCACAGCCGGGAACCACCGGTGCATGCTCCCAGACGGGGGAAGGGTGCCCAGCGGCCCTAGCCGCCGTACATCGCGGCGCTTCCGATGACAGCCGCAGCAAGCTGAAGCCCGAGATCCCGGTGGCGGGCGCCTATGGGATTCGGCTGCGCGACGAGATTGAGGTCTCCGGATCCATGCGGTCCATGACCGGCGCCCAGACCTTCTGCGCCATCCGCTCCTACCTCCCCACCGCCACCCGCCATATCATCAGCTCTACGCTCCCACCAGGCCGCCCAGGGCCGTCCCTGGATCCCCGACTGGCGAGACTGCGTTCTCGCAGCTGCTGGGTGTACCGGCCCGCTTATGCTGCGGGATCGTCGAGGTGGTGGATCCTTTCTGATGGCTCGATGCCGTCGAGGAATTCCTGGTAGCGCACGGCGTACATGAGGTGAGCCAGTGGTACGGCGATGCGCAGCGCGGGCGGGCTCGCACCCAGGGATGCGCGATGCCCAGGCGTCGATCTAGGCCCGGGCCGCGGTGGCCTCTCTGCGCCCGGGCAGGAAATCACAGGCCCGCAGCCCGTCCAGCACCGGGTTGCCGAGATGAGCGTCGGCCCAGTCCACGATGGCCGGCCGTCCGCCGTCGCTGCGCCAGTTTCCTGGGTGGAAGTCACCGTGCACAATGGTGTCGGGCAGGCCGCACTCATCCAGCAGCCGGAACCGGCCCGGCCGTGCCGGGTCCGGGGTGCGCATGCAGTGACGCTCGTTGGACGGCCCCTGAATAAGCCTCAGTGTCCTCTTCACCGCGCTACAAGGCAGTGAAATGGTATTGAAGGACGAGGAACACCTGCTGCGTCAGGTCGCGGACCAGCACGGCGTCGTCGGTGTCGTCGGTAGGCAGGCTGAGCTGGGCTTGGCCTGTACTGCCTGCGAGGCCGCTGGACAGTGCCCCCAGGTCGACCGTGGGGGTCACCGAGGCGAGCCCCGGCGGGGCGGATGCGCTCGCTGCCCGCGCCGCGTAAAGCGTCAGTTCGTCGATGGTCAGGCCGCTCGAGGCCTGCACCAAATAGGGGAAGAACTGCTTGTCGAGCGTGACCGTGAAGTCACCGGTCCCGTTCACGAACGCCGACCACTCGGTCGGGAAGTCGTAGCGCAGGCAGAACAGCAGCGCCTGGCCGCAGGTACCCGCGCTCTTGAGCATGCCCTTGAGCTCCTTGGTCGCCTGGCTGCCCAGCGGGTCGCCCCCGTCCCTGGCGGTGTACCGGATGTGCAGGATGACGTCGGAGATCGTCATGTAGTCGAACGACCGGAGCTCCGCGGGCAGCGACAAGTTCCAGGTGCTGATCGCGCCCGCGCCCTCGAACGGCAGGAAGCGCTCGTCGCGCAGGTTCGTCTCGAACATGCCGCTGTCGTTCGCGCCGCCGCTGGTCACGATGACGTCGGTTGAGCCGTAAGAGTCGACGAAGCGGTCGTCGTCCTGGGTGGTGTCGCGCGCGTACACGCCGTTCGCGAGCAGCGGCGAGACGCGGATCGTGCTGCTGCTCAGGGTCACGGTCAGGTTCAGGCTCGTGGTGGGGCCGGTGACCGACGGCGTGGAGGCCGCCAGGGCCTTCAGGCGGCGGTGGTAGTGGCCGGGGCCGTCCAGGTCGTACAGCCACTCCGGGACGGTGACCGTGCAGGAGCCGGTGACCTTGAGCGCGAGCAGCGCCACAGGGTCGAGCTGGCGCAGCGAGACGTGCCGCGTGAGCTCGAGCTCGCGCTTGTTGCTGTCGTGGTAGGCCAGCTCCATCCGCTTGATGTCGAGGTAGAGGGCCTCGCCGGACAGCAGCCCCTGATGGCCGGAGTCCCAGTAGTTGTACTGGATGAACTGGGTGGCGTCGAGCTCGGGCCGCATCAGCTCCTGCTTCATCGTCTGCTCGGCCTTGCGGGCCGTATCGCAGGCGAACCGGTAGTACTGGTAGTAGAGCCCGGACAGGTCGCTCTGCATCCAGGTGTAGAAGCTGGCGCTGGTGAACTTGTTCTGCAGGAACGCCTGCACCTCCGTTGCCTGCTCCACCTGCTTCTTGACGGTGGCGTAGTCGTGGTAGGCGACCTGCTCGGCGATGAGGGAGGCGATGATCTGCCGGCCGATCTGCCGCAGCTCACGCGCCGCGAGGTTCGCCTGCAGCGTCCACTCCTCGGCGCGGCGCTGGTAGCCGGCCGTGCGGCCGGCGATGCTGGCCTGGTCCTGCTGCCAGCCAGCCAGGACCTGCGCGACTTCGGCCGCGTCCCGCGCGACCTGGCCCAGAACCTGGCCTGAGAAGAAGTTGGTGTGAAAGCCGATGCCCCACCAGGCCACGTGTGCTTCCGCGCTTGGGATGGGGGTGACGCCGGCGGCGATCGTGTTGGCTATGCCCGCGACGATCCGCAGGTCTCTGGCCGCGGGGAGATTCGTGTTCAGCTCCGCGTCCTCCTGCTTGTTCAGGTAGAGCTGGCCCTGGCCCGTCGCGCCCGCCTGGTTCGAGGGGGACGATCCCTGCGCCAGCTGCGGGACCGGGTAGGCCTGCAGGGGCACCGCCAGGTCGTACTCGCCGACCAGCGCGTCGTAGGTGTCCTGGAAGTTGTCCTCGGTGAGCTCCCGGCGGTCCACGCTGGTACTCGTGATCGCCGGGACCGTCGTCTGATCCGGGGCCTGGCCGAGCAGGCTGAGGTAGTACGTGTACCGCTCGACGGCGCTGTCCCTGGTCCTGAGCAGCCCGTTCGTCGTCTCCACGGCGTGCTGCCACTGCAGGTAGCGCACGTTCTGGATCATCTGCTGCAGCGCAACCTCGTGGCCCTGTCGCAGGAGGGCGAGCTTGTTCCGCGTCGCCCTTCTCGAAGGATGACAGCAGCGCGCTGCCGAGCGAGCGGACCTCCCCGGCGATCTCGAGGGCCTTCTGGATGAGCAGCGGCGAGCGGACGGGGCCGACCGGCTGGTTCAGGCCGCTGACGATGCTGCCGATGTCGAGCCCCGCCGCGGCGGCCTTGACCAGCATGCCCGGGTCGATGAACGAGTCGGACAACGGAAGCTGCTGGACGACGCCCTGGATGTTCTCGCTGTTGCGGATCTTGAAGAGCCGGTCGGCGACGACGTCCCAGTAGGCGAGCACGTTCTGGTTCGGCGGGGAATATTGCGATCTTGAAATGGCCGCATGGGAGCCAAATGGGGAGCCACTCGGATTGGCTTTTTCACTGCATGCGGAGACCAAGATCTGCGGCTGGTCAAGGCGTAACGCTGAAGGGGCCCGGACGGGAATCATCGGCAGGCGTCAGGGCACGCGGGCAAGCCGACGCGTGCCTGGGGTGAGGGCATGCATGGCCCGCCCCGCCAGCAGGTTGGCCGGGCATACTAATGCCACATCCGGCGATCTCCACCACCTTGCAGCCACGTCGCGGATGCCTCTTACAAACGAGGGGCCGGTGGTTCGAACCCACCTGCGCCCACCGGGTCAGCGGTCACCTTCGGAATCCTGCCCAAGTCACGAGGAAGGGGAGCCGAAGGTCACGCTGGGTTGTTTCCGGCCGGACCGCAGCCCGCTCCTCTAGCTCGGCTAGTCCGCCGTCCCGAACTCCTCTGACGCTAGCGGCCTGTGAGCCGGTCTACTGCGGCCGTTCCGGACGACCGGACGTTAGCCGGACGGAACCGTTGTTTGTGCGGCTAGCGGCTGCGGGTGGCGATGATTTCGCGCTGTCTGCGCGTCCAGTAGTCAACGATCTGCTGACGTGATACAGGGAGAGCGTCGTCAGGGTCGACGTCGTCGAAGTAGCCGAGGCCGAGCAGGATGTGGTTGATCGCCTGGTCGGGATATTCAGGCTGGAAGCGTTCGAGAAAGAGAGCTAGGCCTTCGTCAACCATGCGGCCTGTCCGCTGCTCGATGGTCATGAGATCGAAGTAGTCGCGGAGTTCGCCACGGTCACCCACCACCTTGAGCTTCATCGCCATCAGGTCGCTGATCTGCGCAATGTGCAGTCCGTCGACTTGCGTGGGGCTTTCGAGCAGCCGTTGCAGGCGTGCTTCGTCCGCGTGAAGGAACTGCACCCTGGTGGCCGAGAATACGCCGTTGAGCGTGCCAGATGCGCGTTCAGTGACCGCGAACGGTCCGGCTGCGGACAGCTTGGTCGTGAGCTCTTCCAGGTCGACGCTGTTCCGATGGAAGAAGAAGTCCAGGTCCCGGCTTGCCCGGTGGGCGAGATGGACGGCAATGGCCGTGCCTCCGCCGAGATAGGCGGCCGGCGGTACGACCGGAGCGATGGTCTCCCATGTCAATACCGTATCCGGCGGCAGGATACTGCTGAGGCGTTCAGGCGGCACGCGCGTACCTGGCCAGGTTGTGGGCGAGCGCGCGTTGGGCCGGCTCAAGGCCGCGGGTGGCTGCCGCGTGTTCCCAGGCGCTGGCGGGAAGGTTGACAGTGCCCCAGGCAAGGCCGTCCGGGTCGAAGGTCGTGAGCAGCCGCCTGGCGATATACGGCGCTGAGGTAGCGACATCGAGCTGAGCGGGGGCTGTATTCCAGAACAGGTGCAGCAGGAACGGGGGAACCCGTTTAGCGCGCGGTCTGCTGGCGCGGCCAGGCAGTTGGACCTTCGCCACGACAGGGGCGAGCGCGAGCCACTCGTCTGATCCGAACCGCACCTGATAGACCGTCACTTCGCTGGCGTGTCCCCTGGCGAGCATGATCGGTGTCTGCGTGATGAGGCCCTGGGTTACCAGGCGCGCCAGCGCGCGTCCTGCGGCAGTCGGACTGACTCCAGCCCGCCGGGCAGCTTCACGGGCCGAGGAGACGCCCCGCGGGGACCGGGACAGGGCGGCGAGCACCTGGGCATCCGTCCGCGACATGCCAGGAATCAGCGGAGTGACCCCCAGCTCGCGGGCAAGCTCGCTGACCTGCTCCTCGGTCAGATGGAAGACACCTGACGAATCTCGCTCTACAGGCAAGCCTAGACGATCCACCGCACGCCGTATACGCGGAGACGAGGTCCCCAGCCGCCGTGCTGCGTCGGCGAGACTATAGGTGTCCATATCGTTATTCTACCCCGATCGGTCGTCGGACAGGGCGTACGTGGGCGGTATTTCAAGCCCGAACCGCTCTGGCGTAGGGCGTCGGTATCGATCCCGATCACGTGGTCACCGACGAGGAGTCGTACGCCTCGAAGTGGATACCGACGATCCCACTCGGAAATACCTCCTATTTCGCCGGGATCACCAAGATGAAGGTCAGTGCTGATGGTCGTAAGGCCGGTCTTCGGTATTCGACTGTGACGTCTTCCAGCCCTGAACGACCGCGCATCCCGCACAGCCGCCGCTACCAGGTCACCCCCGAAGGACTCAGCATCGCCCTGTTCCTGACCCGCGTGACCCAGCGGTTCCTCATCCCCGGACTAGGCCAGCTCACCGGCACCGGCCCGCCCGGCTCACCGCTGAGCCAGGCAGACCGCGCCTACAATGCCGCGATCACCAGCCTCGCCCAGCAGGCATCCATCATCACCTGACCACCCGCAGTCACGACGGCCGACCCGCGCCCAGCCCCAGGAGTCACACACCGCAACTTGACTCGAAATTCAGAATCCCTGCGGGGAAAGATAACTTACCGTCCGGGGCGGCCGCTATGACGGGAGTCCCAGCCATCCGGCGGGCGTTTTCGGTAGCCTTGGCGCCAGGCCCTAACCCGCTCAGGTCGCATAGGGTGGCAAGGTTTTCGGTACTGACACGCT
>Ga0302177_10001004_pt1 | contig 20411 bp, 16 predicted proteins | sample I_Palsa_E1_2_FD_198780 | JGI IMG/M metagenome (GOLD analysis project Ga0302177, IMG submission 198780) | Peat permafrost microbial communities from Stordalen Mire near Abisko, Sweden - I_Palsa_E1_2 | ecosystem: Environmental > Terrestrial > Soil > Palsa > Peat permafrost | place: Sweden... | reverse complement strand
GCGAAAAACGCAAAGACCAGGTTGAGGGCGAAGATCCACCACAGCAGGCGCTGCCACTTCCAGACCAGACCCGCGCCGCTTATCGAATTTCCGTAATTCGCTCGATCCATTGCGTCCGTCCTCCGCTCGATTCCGTTCGGTTTTCTAGGTCAGCCAGGCAAGCAACTGCGAGAGCCACTCGCTGACGAAAACCCACAGATTGCGAAATTTGTGGGTGGCGCGAGCATCGCCTCGCTCGACATAACTGTTGTTGAAGAAATTACGATCCAGATACAACTGAGTCTGCGGGTCGATTTCGGCGGAGACGATCTGCGCCTTGCGGTCGTACTGGTAGCGGAACCAACGATCTTTTCCGTCCCAATGCTCGGTGGCGGTGGTGCCGTCGTCGAATTTAACTTCAAGGTCGACCGGGAAGATGAAATCGCCTTTGCGGCGGACGGTGACGTAGGTGCGGTAAATTCCGTCGGCCGGCTTGGGATGGGCCATGGAGGTATCCCACCACTTCAGCGGATCGGAATGGGCATCGTCGATTTCATAATCGAAAACATTGGTGCCGTAGACGGCCTGATCGAAATACCACTTCAGATCTTTTCCGGAAACTTCTTCAATCGTTTTGATGAAGTCGGTGCCGGTGGGATGAGTGAAACGGTAGCGCATGAAGTAGGTGTGAATGGCCTGGCGCAAAGTATCTTCGCCGATGACTTGTTCGAGAGTGGCGAGCATGGTGGCGGTCTTGCCGTAGGTAATGGCGCCGTAGGAATTGCTGTTGCGATATTTCCAGGCGAACTGGGCGATGGCGTCGCTGTCGTCACTGCCCAGGTAGCCGGCGCGTTGTTGGCCATGTTCGCCCATCTGCGCGAAACTCCAAGCCATGGTCGAGGTATTTTTCCCGTAGAGCGCGTCCATGACTTTTACTTCGGTGTAGCTATTGATGCCTTCGTCGAGCCAGGCTTCTTCGAATTCGTTGGTGGCGACCATGCCGTACCAATATTGATGACCGAATTCATGCTCAGTGACGCCTTCGGGCGCGAGCAAGCCTTTGGGCATATCCCAGGCGGTGCCGGCGGTGATCAAGGTGGGGTATTCCATACCACCGGCGTCGAGACCACCATGAGGGGGATCGATCAGGGTGATGCGGTCGTAGGCGTACGGTCCATACCAGTCGTTGAAGAGCTGCAGCGTGCCTTTCAAGTTGCTGAGGTAACGCGGATAAGTGGCCATGTGGCCGGGGGACATCAGAATGTGAATAGCGACCGGACCGTTGGGACCGTCCCAGCTATCGTTTTTCTCGGTGAAGCTCGGACTCGCCGCCCAGGAAAAATCGTGAACGTCTTCCGAATGGTAGGCGAGGGTCTTGGTGCCATCGGAATTGGGATGACTGGAAACCAGATCGCCGCCGGCTCCGACAATTTCATTTTGCGGGACGGTGATCTTGACGTCGAAAGTGCCGAAGTCAGCGAAGAATTCGGAATTGGCGTGGAACTGGTGGCAGTTCCAGGCGTCTTTCCACCAGACGCCGACTTTGGGGAACCATTGGCCGACCATATCGAAGTCGTGTTTGTAACCGGTGCGTTCGACGACTTCCGGGAGTTGGTCGCGGAAGGTCATATGAAATGTTACGGAGGAACCGGGAGCGACGGGTTTATCGAGGGTGACCTGAAAGACGGTGCGATCTTCGGTGTTGTCATCGTCGGGATGGATGAACTCCATCTTGGAGGTAAGGTCGCCGCTGCCTTCGGCTTCGAGCTTTTCCATGGTGATCGCGCCGAAATGTTTCGGATCCCAGGCGGTATCTGGTCCGCTGCCGCGAGTTCCGGCGCGGCGGACTTCAGTCATAAATGTGGATTGCGGCTGGAAGGCGTTGAGATACATGTGAAAAGGAAAAGTTTGCTGCGGCTTTCCGGTCAGGTTGCGGTAGGTGAGGGTTTCAGTGGCGTCGATGACGTGCTTGGTGGGGTCGAGTTTGGCGTCGATGGTGTAGGCCACAATGCGGACGGAGAGAGTTTTTTCGTCGGAGGGCGCGACGGGAGCGGGATGGGAGAGCAGCGGGCCGGCGGCAGCCTGCGCGAAGAGCGGCGCGCTCGACATGCCGCTGAAAATGGCGCAGCCTAAAATAACGCAGGAAAGTCCGGCGAGTCGCATGCTTCCTCCAGAATCTTCGGCGGTTCTACAGGCAAGGCAGCCGCAGTTTCACCCCAAGGCGACAACACAATATGATACGTAGAACTGGCGTGCAAGTTCCCTTTACCGAAATTCATGCTGCGACGATATGCGGTTGAAGTGCGGGGGATTGGGAGAGGCTGGCGATTTGCGATCGGTATACACTCCGCGCCGGGATTTTAGGGCTGCGTTGACGGCTTTCGGCGCAGCGACTAAACTGGAGATACGGATAACGTGCGCGTTAGTGGCGAAACGAGCCGGTTAATGGTGGTCCCGCCGGATGTTAAGAGAGTCTATGAGCCCTACGGTTCTGCAATTAAAACGCAACCAGCAGATTTTGACGGAACTGGTGCGGGTGTACATCGAAACGGGCGAACCGGTTTCATCGCGCAGCGTGGCGCGGCGGCATGTGGAAGCGCTGAGTTCGGCGACGATTCGCAATGTGATGGCGGATCTGGAAGATGAAGGTTTGCTGTACCAGCCGCACACTTCCGCGGGGCGGGTGCCGACGGCGGCGGCGTATCGTTTTTTTGTGGAGCAGGTGACGGCGCAGGCGACGGCGAGCCCGGAAGACCGGCTGTGGATCCGGCGGGAGCTGGAAGCAGCGCAGACTCCGGAAGCGGTGATGGAGCGGGCCAGCCAGGTGCTGGCGGCGGTTTCGCGCGGGCTAGGAATATTTATTTCCCCGCCACTGGCGAGCGCGGTGGTGGAGCATATTCGATTTCTACTGCTGCCGGATGGGCGCGTGCTGGTGGTGCTGATTTCGGCGGGAAATAATACGCGGGACAAATTGATCCGGCCGGAGCGTCCGTTCCGGCAAGAAGATTTGGACCGCACCGCGGATTATTTGAACCGGCACTACGTGGGTTGGACGCTGGAAGCGATGCGCGCGGATTTGCGGAAGCAATTGGAGATGGATCGCGAGCGTTACGGGCAATTGGCGAATGATGCGCTGCTGTTGTGCGATCCGAGTATTTTGGGCGACGCGGGCGAGCGGAAAATCTATGTGGATGGCGCGGCGCAGATTGCGTCGTCGCCGGACTTCACGAATCCGGAGCAGCTGCGGGAATTGCTGGAGGCGATCGATGAAAAGGATCGCTTGATTGCGCTGCTGAGCGGGTGCATCGAATCGCCGGAGCCGGTGCATGTGGAATTGGGACTGGATAAGATTTCGAATGAAGGGAAACACCTGGCCATCGTTTCGGCGTCGTATTCATCTAAAGACCAGGCGCAGGGGACGCTGGGGATACTGGCGCCGATGCGCATGCATTACGACCGGGTGATTACGGCGGTGGCGTTCATGGCGCAAATATTTTCGGAAGAACGACAAGGGAGTTGAGATCCGTGGCAAGCCATAAACGAAATTCCAGTGCGGAACCGAATGCGGCTGCGGCGGGCGCGGCGAAGGACTCCATTACGCCCGATACGAATCCGGAGGGAGTGGGCGGACCGGAGATTGTTTCCGGCGAGGGGTTCGTCGGCGACGCGATGCAGAAGCTGCAGGCTGAAAAACAGGAAATGATGAACACGCTGGTGCGGCGGCAGGCGGATTTCGAGAATTTCAAGAAGCGCGTGGAAAAAGAAAAGGCGCAGGACCGGCAGCGCGGGATTGAAGTGACGATCGAGCAGATGTTGCCGGTGCTGGACGCGTTTGATCGCGCGCTGGCCGGGCCGGTTTCGCCGGAGAATGCGGATTATCGAAAAGGTTTTGAAATGATTCGCACGCAGATGTGGAATGGGTTGGCGAAACAGGGGCTGGAGCGAATCGATACGAAGGGGAAGGAGTTTGATCCGAATCTGCATCACGCGATCGAGAGCGTGGAGAATTCGGATCAGGCGGAAGGCGTGGTGGTGGGGGAGATGCAGCCGGGGTATATGTTTCAGGGGCGGGTGCTGCGTCCGGCGATGGTGCGGGTTTCGGCGGGGCGGGCGAATTAGCTGGGGGAGTGAGTAAGGAACTTCGGGGGCCAAAGCCCAGTGGCTTCGGGGTTGTGTTTTGGTCGTGGCTAAAGCCACGACCTACAAAGATTCTCAGCGGAGTCGTATCGGAGTTTTGCGAATCCAATTCTTAAGCGGCTGCTTGAGCCGCTAATTCCAATTCAAAGAGAAAAATTGAAATTATGGCGGCAGCGAATACATCGGACTTTTACGTAATTCTGGGCGTGGAGCGGGACGCTTCGGCGGAGCAGATCAAGTCGGCGTACCGCAAAGCTGCGCTGCAGTGGCATCCGGATCGCAATCCGAACAATAAGGATGAGGCGGAGCATAATTTCCGGCTGGCGGCGGAGGCGTATGCGGTGCTGTCCGATCCGCAGAAGCGGCCGATTTACGATCGGTATGGCGCGGCGGGGTTGGGGAGCCGTGGATTTGATTCGGGGATCAACGCGACAATTTTTGAAGAGTTTCAAGATATTCTCGGCGATCTTTTTGGAATTGACGATGTGTTGGGCGGCGGGCGGCGTCGCGGGGGACGAGGGACGCGCGGGCAGCGCGGGGCGGATTTGCGTTACGACATGACGCTGACGTTTGAAGAAGCGGCAACCGGCGTCAGTTCGAAAATCAAAATGGCGCGGAATGAAATTTGCGAGACGTGCAAGGGAACCGGGTCGAAGCCCGGGACGGGGACCACGACTTGCCGGACTTGCGCGGGACGCGGGCAGATGGCGTACTCGCAGGGATTTTTTTCAATTACGCGGACATGCCCGGCATGCCAGGGCGCGGGGCAAGTGATTAAGGATGCGTGCCTGGATTGCCGCGGGCAGGGGCGCATCGAGCGCGAACGCACGCTGGAAGTGGGCGTGCCGGCCGGCGTGGATTCGGGGACGCGTTTGCGGATGCAGGGGCAGGGCGAGCCGGGGATCAATGGCGGGCCGGCGGGGGATCTTTATATTTTTCTGGAAGTGAAGGAGCACGCGTTTTTCGAGCGGCGCGGGTCGGATTTGATTTGCGAGATTCCGATCAGTTTTGCGCAGGCGGCGTTGGGCGCGAAGATCAAAGTGCCGACGCTGAAGGGCGACGAGGATTTGGAAATTCCGGAAGGGACGCAGTCCGGGCAGATTTTCCGGAAGAAGGCGAAGGGCTTGCCGAATCCGCATGGCGGGCGCGGGGATATGTACATCTCGATACGCGTGGTGGTGCCGGCGAAGGTGTCGCGGGAGCAGCGGCGGATTTTGGAGCAGTTGGGCGCGACGATGAAGGTCGAGAATAAGCCGGCGGAGAGGAATTCGACGTTTTTCGATAAGGTCAAGGATATTTTTGGGTAGAAGCGCTTCGCGACCCCGAAACTCCGTTAGTGTGCGCTGGCGTCGGAGTTGATATGGAAGGAGCTGTAACGAAGGAAACACAGGGCCGCTTGCAGTCTCTTCGGCCTGTGTTGCTCGAGGAAGGCGCTTCGTCTGCCCTCGCTCTGTTCGACGAGTTTGTGCGGGAGCATGAATTTGATTTGGCGCTTCACGTAGTGTGCGATTACGTTCTTGATTCGGATTCCCGCCAAGTCAGCGAATCGATCATCGACCAGATTCAGCTCCTGCATACGGCGATGGAAATAGATGATGCCTGTTTCCGTCAGCTGCAAACCCACAAATCGGCGTGATTCGCTGAATTCTCCGCTCTCCCCCGTTGGGAAATAATTCAATCATCAACCGATTGGGTTGTTTTGTGTGCGGGGAGTACAATTCAGCGCGTGCGGCGGCGATTTTTCGTTGAACAATTTGAGGGTGAACGCGCGACGATGCGTGGCGACGCGGCCGAGCACTTGGGTCGGGTGCTGCGGGCGGAGCCGGGGCAGATGTATGAATTGAGCGACGGCGAGCGTGTGTGGCTGGCGCGGGTGGAAAGCATCGGGATGCTCAAGCGCGGAGAAAACCGCGTGGAATTTTCGCTGGTCGAGCCGGTGGTGGTGCGCGAATCGAAGCTGCGGGTGGATTTGCTGATTGCCTTAGTGAAATTCGATCGGTTTGAGTGGTGCTTGGAGAAGGCTACGGAATTGGGCGTGGCGAATATTGTGCCGATGGCGGCGGCGCGGAGTGACAAGGCTTTGGTGGCGGCGGCGGAGAAACGGCGGGAGCGGTGGGAGAAGATTTTGGTGGAGTCGGCGCAGCAGTCGCGGCGGGTGAGCGCGCCAAAATTCGGTGCGGTGATTGCGACGGAGAAAGCGTTTGCGGCGAGCGGTGAGGCGGAGTGCAAGATTTTGCTTTCGGAGCGGAGTGAGGCGGAGCCTTTGCGAAACGTGTTGCGGGGGAAGACGTCTAATTCTGTGGCGCTGGCGATTGGGCCGGAGGGGGGCTGGACGGACGGCGAGGTTGCGGCTGCGGGCGCGGCGGGATTTGCGGGGACGTCGCTGGGACATTTGATATTGCGGACGGAGACGGCGGTGGTAGCGGGCTTGGCTAGCGTGAGTTTTGCGTTGGGGTCGTGAGGCGAGTGGACGATGGTGTTGACGGGTTCTTGGCGGTGATTTTGATGAGGCTACTACGAGGCGTCGGAGCGTAAGAAGCAGACCCCTCGCTGCGCTTCGGGATGACAACTGTTTTATTGGTGGCCGAGACTGAATGGAGAGATGGTCGTGGTCAGATTTCAGGGCTATTGGCGGGTTAGCGGTCGGCGTGTTATAAATATTCGAGCAGAGAATGTCAGAAACTCCTCAGCCGGAACCAATTCTCCCCAACGAAAATAGTTCATTGCCCCAATTGCGGCGGGAATTGCGCAGCTGGACGCGCGATTTAGCGGTGGCGCTGGGCTTGGCGCTGGTCATTATTATTTTTCTGTACCAGCCGGTGAAAGTGGAAGGGACCAGCATGGCTCCGTTGCTGACGGATCAGGAGCGGATTTTCATCAACAAATTTGTGTACCGGTTTGAGCCGATCGAGCGCGGCGACGTGGTGGTTTTCTGGTATCCTCTCGACCGTTCGAAATCTTTTATCAAGCGGGTGATCGGGCTGCCGGGCGAGACGATTGAAATTCGCGGCGGACGTTTATATGTAAATGCGAAGGAGTTGGGCGAGCCCTACGTTCCGGCGATGTATTTGGACGGATCGAATTACGGGCCGGTGCAGATTCCGGTGGGAAATTATTTTGTGATGGGCGATCACCGCGACAGTTCGAACGATTCGCGGGTGTTTGGTCCGGTGGGGCGGCCGTACATTTATGGCAAGGCGGTTTTTGCTTATTGGCCGGCGGATCATTTTGGTTCGCTGACCTCCTCGTACACGGTAAACGCGGCATCACGATGACGAAAGTTGGAGGACACACTGACGCAGCAGCAGGCAGGGCGCGCGATTCTCGCGCTGGAAGACGGAAGAGTATTTAACGGCCGTGCGGCCGGCGCTCGAACGCGCCGCGGCGGAGAAGTCGTTTTTAATACCAGCCTCACCGGTTACCAGGAAGTTTTCACCGACCCCAGTTATTCCGGCCAGATTGTTTGCCTGACCTACCCGCACATCGGAAACGTCGGCGCGAATATCGACGACGAGGAATCTCCCAAGCCGTACATCGAAGGCCTGGTGGTGCGCGAATTTTCGGCGCTGGCCTCGAACTGGCGGTCGACGGAGACGGCGCAGAAATATCTGGAGCGGCATGGCGTTCCGGTGATTTGGGATATGGACACGCGGGCGCTGGTGCGGCACTTGCGGCAATTCGGTGCGCTGCGCGGCATGGTGGCGACGGATGAGACGCCGGCGGAGAAGTTGATTATTGAGGCGAAGGCGTTGCCCACGATGGCCGGGCAGGAATTGGCCAGTCGGGTGAGTTCGCCAACGAAATATGAATGGAAAGATGGATCGATCGGAATTGCTTCGCCGATTTTGGCGGACGCGGAAGGCGGGAAGCGCGGGCGGCATCGGGTGGTGGCCTACGATTTCGGGATTAAGCAGAACATTTTGCGATTGCTGGTGGATCACGACTGCGACGTGACCGTGGTTCCGGCGCAGACTTCCGCAGAAGACGTGCTGGCGTTGAAACCGGACGGGGTGTTTTTGTCGAATGGGCCGGGAGATCCGGAGCCGATTCATTACGCGGTTTCGAATATTCGGAAATTGGTGGGGCGCGTGCCGATTTTCGGAATTTGCCTGGGGCATCAATTGTGCGGTCTGGCGTTGGGCGGGAAGACGTTCAAGTTGAAGTTCGGGCATCACGGCGCGAATCACCCGGTGCAGAATTTGCTGACGAAGAAGGTGGAGATTACGTCGCAGAACCATGGATTTTGCGTGGACCCGGAATCGTTGCCGTCGAGCGAAGTGGAAATTACGCATGTGAATTTGAATGACCATACGAATGAGGGAATGCGGCATCGGTCGTTGCCGCTTTTTAGCGTGCAATATCATCCGGAGGCGTCGCCGGGGCCGCATGACGCGCGGTATTTGTTTGGGCAGTTTGTGGAGATGATGGAGGCGGGGAAGTGAGGCGATGAAACTTGCGGCGGTGACGATCGTCGCGGCGGTTGCACTCTACAACTGTTCCCCGAAGCAGTATTCGCAATTTACGGTGGACCATCCGGCGCGGCTTGCGGGTGAATTACTGGATCCTCAGGGCGCGACAGTTCCGAATTTAAAGTTGGTTTTGCGCTGTGGCGAGGCGAAGCCGCTTGAAGTAAAAACGGACCTGGGAGGAAAGTACGATTTCGGCGTTTTGCCCGCGGGCATCTGCAAGATTGGCACGCCGAACAAGGTCTGGCTACCGCCCCAGGTGAAATGCGATGAGCACGGTTGTGCGCTGGAACATTTGCGGATTGGATTGGCGGTAATGACGTAGGGAAGTCGGTGGGTCGTTGGATGCAGTAACTCGGAAGGGCGGGGCTTTAGCCCCGCCCTTCCGTTGCCGGAACCAAGGAAGTGGTTTGATTCACTATGCCGAAGCGAACTGACATTAAGAAGATTTTGATCATTGGGTCGGGGCCGATCATTATCGGGCAGGCTTGCGAGTTTGATTATTCCGGGACGCAGGCGTGCAAGGCTTTGCGTTCGGAGGGATACGAAGTCGTTTTGGTCAATTCGAATCCGGCTACCGTCATGACGGATCCGGAGACGGCTGATCGGACATACATTGAGCCGCTGTCGAAGGAATATCTCGAGGCGATTATTGCGGTGGAGCGGCCGGATGCGCTGTTGCCTACCGTGGGCGGGCAGACCGGATTGAATCTGGCGGTGGAATTGGCAGAGGCTGGGATTCTGGAAAAGCATGGGGTGAAGTTGATTGGCGCGTCTTTGAGCGCGATCAAGATTGCGGAAGACCGGCTGTTGTTTAAGGATGTGTGCCGTCGATTGGGGCTCGAGGTGCCAGCCTCGGAAGTGGTGACGACCGTACCGGACGCGGTGCGGCTGGCGGATCAGCTCGGGTATCCGGTGGTGATTCGGCCTTCGTTTACGTTGGGCGGCACGGGCGGGTCGATTGCTTACAACCGCGAGGAATTTGCGGACTTGATCGCGCGGGCGTTGGACGCGAGCCCGGTGCATCAGGCGCTGATTGAAGAATCGGTTTTGGGGTGGAAAGAATACGAGCTGGAAGTGATGCGCGACCACCGCGACAATTTCGTGGTGATCTGCACGATTGAAAATTTTGACCCGATGGGGATTCACACCGGCGATTCGATTACGGTGGCGCCAGCGCAGACGCTCACCGACAAGGAATATCAGCGGATGCGCGACGCGGCGGCGGCGATCATTCGCGAAGTGGGCGTAGAGACTGGCGGATCGAATATTCAGTTTGCGGTGGATCCGGAAACCGGGCGGATGACCGTGATCGAAATGAACCCGCGGGTTTCGCGCAGTTCGGCGCTGGCCAGCAAGGCGACGGGGTTTCCCATCGCGAAAATCGCGGCGAAACTGGCCGTAGGCATGACGCTGGATGAAATTCCCAACGACATCACCAAGAAGACGCCATCGTCGTTCGAGCCGACGATTGATTATGTGGTGGCGAAAATTCCGAAGTGGCAATTCGAAAAATTTCCGGGGGCCGATACCACGCTTTCGACCCAGATGAAATCGGTGGGCGAAGTGATGGCCATCGGGCGCACGTTTCAGGAAGCGCTGTGCAAGGCGATTCGTTCGCTCGAGCCGAGTTCGGCGTGGCGGCCGCCGGCCGAAGTAACTACTGTTTTGCTGCGCGAGAAATTGCATGTGCCGGGGCCGGACCGTTTGCACTGGCTGTTCGAAGCGCTGGAACGCGGGATGTCCAGCGAAGAAGTCTGCGATTTGACGAAAATCGATCCTTGGTTCATTCAGCAGTTGCAAGACATGCTGGCGATCGACAAGCGCGTGGCGGCGACGACCTTGAGCAAGTGCTCGGCGGAATTGCTGCTGGAATCGAAGCGGTCGGGCGCGAGCGACGAAGAAATCGCGAAGTTGTGGAATGTGAAAGCGGCGAGCGTGCGCGCGCGGCGCAAAGAACTGGGCGTGCGTCCGGTGTTCAAGCGGGTGGACACCTGCGCGGCGGAATTCGAATCGTTCACGCCGTATCTTTATTCGACCTACGAAGAAGAAGATGAGGCGGCGGTGGTGGACCGGCCCAAGGTGGTGATTCTGGGCAGCGGGCCGAACCGCATCGGGCAGGGAATCGAGTTTGATTATTGCTGCTGCCACGCGTCGTTCGCGCTGAAAGAAGATGGATTCGAAACGATCATGGTGAATTGCAATCCGGAAACGGTTTCGACGGATTACGACACGTCGGACCGTTTATATTTCGAACCATTGACGCTGGAAGACGTGCTGGCGATTCTGGATTGCGAAAAGCCGCAGGGCGTGATCGTGCAGTTCGGCGGGCAGACGCCGCTGAATCTGGCGCTGGAACTGAAGAAAAATGGCGCGCAAATTATCGGGACGGTGCCGGAATCGATTGATCTGGCCGAGGATCGGCGAAGATTCGGAGCACTGCTCGAGGAACTAAAAATTCCGACGCCGAAGAACGGCAGCGCGTTCGCGCCACAGGAAGCGGTGGCGCTGGCGAACGAAATTGGATTGCCAGTACTGGTGCGGCCGAGTTATGTGCTGGGCGGGCGGGCGATGGTGATCGCCTATGATTTGAAGACGGTGGAAGAATATGTGACCCAGGCGACCATGATTGGCGGGCTTTCGGATGCGAAGCGGCCGATTCTGATCGATCAATTTTTGGAAGACGCCACGGAAGTGGACGTGGACGCGCTGGCGGATGGCGAGGACGTGCTGATCGCCGGAATCATGGAGCACATTGAAGAGGCGGGGATCCATTCGGGAGATTCTTCGTGCGTGCTGCCGTCGGTGACGCTGAAGCCGTCGATTCTGGAGAAGATTCGCGAATACACGACGAAGCTGGCGCGGGCGTTGAACGTGGTCGGGCTGATGAACGTACAGTATGCGATCCAGCGCGACACGGTGTACGTACTGGAAGTGAATCCGCGGGCGTCACGAACGATTCCTTATGTGAGCAAGGCGACCGGCGTGCCGCTGGCGAAAGTAGCGGCGCGGTTGATGACCGGGCGGAAATTGCGCGATTTGAATTTGCCGTACACGAAAATCAATGGAGTGATGGAACTGACGGTGCGGAATTTTTATGCGGTGAAATCGCCGGTGTTTCCGTTCAACAAGTTTCGCGGCGTGGATACGATTCTGGGGCCGGAGATGCGGTCGACGGGCGAGGTGATGGGAATTTCGTCGACGTTCGGGCTGGCGTTTGCGAAGGCGCAACTGGCGGCGGGGCAGCGGTTGCCGCAGCAGGGGACGGTGTTCTTGAGCGTGAATGATCACGACAAGCGGCATGTGGCGTTTGTGGTGCAGGATTTGCTGGCGGCGGGATTGAAGGTGGTGGCGACGCGCGGGACGGCGGCGGCGCTGGCGAGCGCGGGGATTGAAGTGGAGTCGGTATACAAGGTGAATGAAGGGCGGCCGAATATTGTGGACCTGATTAAAACCGCGAAGGTGGATCTGGTCATTAATACGCCGTTGGGGCGGGAATCGTTTTACGACGAGAAATCGATCCGGCGAGCGGCGGTGCGTTACAACATTCCGTGCATTACGACGCTGTCGGCTGCGAGCGCGGCGGCGCGCGGGATTCGAGCGATGGCGGGGCATAAGGTGGAAGTGGCGGCGTTGCAGGATTTGCACGCGCGGAAGGCGAATGCATCGGCGGAGCGGTCGTAGGGACGCTGACGGAAGGCGCGATGACCGATCGATTATGGCCAGGGTTACGAAGGCTTGCGCAGAAAGGGCGCAAGCGGTGGGGCGACGAAGGCGTCTTCTTTGGCACGGCTGAAGCCGTGCCCGGACGAGAGATATTCCTCGTTTCGGTTTTCTTCGCGATTGTTTCTGCCGTGACGCCGCTAAAAAGCGGATCCCTCGCTGCGCTTCGGGGTGACAATTTTTTAGATATCGCTGGATGTTGCTGGTGGATACGGCGCGGCCGAGGGTGCTGACATGGATGGTGGAGGCGTGGCCGTACGTGCTGCGCGGACGGCTTTGAGGTAAAATGCCGGACGTGAAACTACCCGGAATTTTTGCACCGCTTACTACTCCTTTTGCCGCGGATGGAAGTGTCGATCATGCGTGGATTCGCAGCAATGTCGCGTTGTACAACAAGACTGGGTTGGCCGGGTACGCGTCGAATGGGTCGACGGGCGAATCGGTTTTGCTGCGGTGGGAAGAAGTTTACAAAATTTGGGAAACGGTGAAGGCGGCTGCGGCGCCGGAGAAGATTCTGATCGCCGGGACGGGCGCGGAATCGACGGCCGAGACGATTGTGCATACGAACCGCGCGGCGGCACTGGGGTATGCCGCGGCTTTGGTGCGCACGCCGAGTTTTTATAAGCCGGCGGTGAATGACGATCTGCTGGCGGAACATTATTTAAGGGTGGCGGACGCGGCGAAAATTCCGGTGCTGCTGTATGCGGTGCCGATTTATACGCACATCAAGATTGAGGCGACGCTGGTGGCGCGGGTGGCGAAGCATCCGAATATTGTGGGGATGAAGGACAGTTCCGGAGACGTGGACGGCGTGCGGCAAAATGTGGAGGCTGCGCCGGAAACTTTTCAGACGCTGATCGGCTGGCCAACGATTTTGTTTGAGTCGCTGGAAGTGGGCGCGGTGGGCGCGATTCTGGCGGTGGCCAACGCGTTTCCGGAATTGTGCGTCGGGATCTTTCAGGCGGCGCGCGCGGGCCAGCGCGAAAAAGCGCAGGAATTGGCGCAAAAACTGGTGGCGCCGGCGAAAATATTTGGTTCGCAGGCCGGGCTTTCCGGCCTGAAATACGCGATGGACCGGCAGGGCTACTATGGCGGCCCGACGCGCCCTCCGCTGCTGCCGTTGAGTCTCGCTGCGAAACACGAAATCGAGGCGATGCTGGCGAATCTTGCCCAGCAGCCAGCGCATCAGTAGTAGAGAACAATTGGCTGGCGAATTCCTGAAAATTTGAGGCGGGGCGAGACGTTGGGGCTGGGCAAACGTCCAACGGGCAAGTCCTTGGGTGTCATTTGGCAGAGCGAGATCACAGACCGGTGAGTTTTTTGGCGGGCGTGATGAGTGGCGCCGCCGGCTGCGGCTGTTGCTGTTGCAAGGCGTGGGCGTCATGACCCTGGCGATGGAACCGCACTGCATTTCCTTCCGTGAAATTCCGCAGACGACGAAGATCTATTCGGCTTTTCTGGACGATTTCGAGCACGTGGCGAAGTACTACGCGTATCGGCCGGACATCGAGGGCGTGTGTGCGGCTGCGGGCAAAGTGAATTTGGATCCCGCGGTGCGGCAGGGCGTGGTGGAAGTTTTGCGCGCGCAGAACCGGCGATTTGCCCCGGGCGGAGTGACGGAGGCGGCGACGGAAAAAAATCTGGAGCGCCTGGCGAATGGCGCGGTGGCGATTGTGACCGGGCAGCAGGTCGGATTGTTCGGCGGGCCGGCTTATAGTTTGTTCAAGGCGATCACGGCGGCGAGTTATGCGGCGGAATTGACGCGGCGATGTATCGATTCCGTGCCGGTTTTTTGGCTGGCCACGGAAGATCACGACCTGGCGGAAATCAATCACGCGGCGTGGAACACGCGGGATGGGCTGGCGGAATTTAAATTAGCGGCGACGGACGGCAGCGAAGGGCGGCGGGTCGGCGAAATTTTGCTGGGCGACGGGATCAGCCCGCTGGTCGGGGACGCGATCGGGAAATTGGAAGGGCCGGACGCGGAAAAGATGGCGGCGGCGCTGCGGGAATCGTACACGCCAGGCGACACGTACGGGTCGGCGTTTGGAAAATTGATGGCGCGGCTGCTGGCAGGCCGCGGGATTGTGTTCATCGACCCGCTGGATGCGAAGCTGCATCAACTGGCGGCGCCGGTATACCGGCGGGCGCTGGAGGAGTCGGACGCGCTGCGCGATTTGCTGATGACGCGATCGAAGGAACTGGAGAACGGCGGATTGCACGCGCAGGTGAAGGTCGCCGCGGAATCGACGCTGCTGTTCTACAACGTAGACGGAATTCGCGAACCGTTGCGGGCGCGCGCCGGAAAATTTCAGGCGGGTTCGGCGACGTTCACGGAGGAGGAATTGCGGGCGGCGATTGCGGTGACGCCGGTTGCGTTCACGCCCAGCGTGCTGCTGCGGCCGATCGTGCAGGATACTTTGCTGCCGACGGCGGCGTATGTGGGCGGACCGGCGGAAGTGGCGTACATGGCCCAGGCCGAAGTGGTGTACCAGAAATTACTGGGGCGCATGCCGGCGATTTTGCCGCGGGCCAGTTTTACGGTGATTGAGCCGGGCATGGACCGGATATTGAAGAAATTCGAACTGAGTTTTCGCGATGTGATGCGCGGACGGCAGCACGTGCGCCGCCGGATGGAAGAGAAATTCCTGCCGGCGGCGCTGGCGGAAAAATTCGAGAAAGACGAGATCGCGTTGCAGGAATTGCTGGCGGCATACCGGGAGCCGATTTCGAAGCTGGACGCGAGCCTGGCGGGGTCGCTGGAATTGGCGGAGCAGAAAATCCTGCATCAATTCACGACGTTGAAAGCCAAGGCCGGGCGGGCGGAAAGCTTGCGTAATGACGTGCTGGATCGCAAAGAAAAAATGATTTTTGATTCGATTTACCCGCATCACGAGTTGCAGGAACGCACGCTGTCGGCGCTGCCCTGGCTGGCGACGTACGGCGCGGAACTTCTGGATGGATTGTCGCAGATCGGGCCGATCGCGGATGCGCTAGTGGATGAAGCGAATGGCGATTCGGATCTGGCGCAGATGGGCGTGCATGAACCGAATCCGGTGCTGGAATTTGTGGCGGCCTGCGCGAACCAGCATCACGTCGTCACTTTGTAATCCCCCTTTATGTTATGTGCAGTTTTCGCCGCTGGAGGCCACGGTGGCGGCATTTTTCGGTTGGGTCCCATGCTAAAATGCAGCGCGAATTAAGACAGCTCCTATCCTGGGGAGGCATAGATGAAGATTACTCCTGGCAAAAAGAAGGGCATGACGGCGGTATCGGACGAGCGCGGCGTGATCGCGGCGGCGGCCATGGACCAGCGCGGCTCGCTGAAGAGCGCGATCGCCAAAGAAAAGGGCGTGGATAAAAAAGATGTGCCGGCGGAGATGCTGGAAGAGTTCAAGACCATTGTGACCAAGGTTTTGACGCCGCACGCCAGCGCGATTTTGCTGGATCCGGAATATGGATTGGGCGCGGCCAAGGCGCGGTCGAAGAATGCGGGATTGCTGCTGGCGTACGAGAACAGCGGTTACGACAACACGCGGCCGGGACGTTTGCCGGATTTGCTCGATATCTGGTCGGCGCTGCGGTTGAAGGAAGTGGGCGCGGACTGCGTGAAGATTTTGTTGTACTACACGCCGTTTGATCCGCCCGAGGTGAATAACATCAAGCACGCCTGGGTGGAACGCATTGGCGGCGAGTGCATCGCGGCGGACATTCCGTTCTTTTTGGAATTTGTGGGGTACGTGGAGAACGGCGACGAAAAGGGAATTGAATACGCGAAGCAGAAGCCGGAAATCGTGGCGAAAAGCATGGAAGAATTTTCCAAGCCGCAGTACGCGGTGGACGTGCTGAAGGTCGAAGTGCCGGTGAACATGGCGTTCGTGGCCGGATCGAAGGCCTGCAAGGGCGAATCGGCGTACACGCGGGATCAGGCCAAGGAATATTTTCGGAAGGCGGCGCAGTCGGCGAAGAAGCCGTTCATTTATTTGTCGGCGGGCGTGAACAACGACGTGTTTTTGGAGACGCTGGAACTGGCCGCGGATTCGGGCGTGGAATTTTCGGGCGTGTTGTGCGGCCGGGCGACCTGGAAGGAAGGAATTCCGGTGTACGCCAAGCAGGGTGGGAAGGCGCTGGAAGCGTGGTTGAACGACGAAGGCGTGAGGAATATTAACAATGTGAATGCGCGATTGAAGGCGGCGAAGCCGTGGTTCAGTTTTTATGGCGCGGCGTCGGCTGCGGCCTTGGGCGACTAGTTCGCGCGGTTGAAAGTGTTTTGAAGGCGGCAACGGTTTACGCTGCAAGGCGTAATGTTGCCGCCTTTTTATTGGTGCGGACATTTTTGTTGGCGCTGACATCGAAGAGAGATCCCTCGTCGGCGCGGGAAACTCGGCCGCGCCTCTGTCGAGATGACACCGTGAACCGAAGCAAGACAAGACAAATTCCAAAGCGAGACGAAGCAAAACAAGACCCGAAGCAAAACCCAAGAACCCAGACGCAAAATCAGGCTTCCGAGGAAAAAAGCTTGGACTCGGTGTCACTTTGCGGCGTTTGAATCATTTTCTCGAAGCGAAAGCCGAGTTTTTCGAGTACTTTTTCGGAGTCGCGATTGTGAGGCTTGGTGGTGGCTACAATGCGTTTGAGTCCTAACGTATTTCGCGCGTAGCGCATGACGGCTTCGGCGGATTCGTGAGCGTAGCCCTGGCCCCAAAAGCATTGCAGAAACGCGAAGCCGAGGTCGACGTCGTCGAGGTATTCGCGTTTTAGCACGCCGCAAATTCCGATCAGCTCTGCTGATTCCTTCCGTTCGACGCCGTAGAGGCCAAACCCGAATTTTTCGTAGCTCGCTATCGGGCCGTTCGTCAGGTAGGTCTTAGCGTCCGCGAGAGTTCTGACGCCGCGATCACCTATGTTTTCCAGGAACGGCTTTTCATTCAGGAGCTGGAGGATGAACGCGGCATCCTGGATGGATAGCTGCCGGAGTTTCAGCCGCGGCGAGGATAAGACTTCGACGGGTGCGGTCACTTGCCGGCGAGGGACGCGTATTGCTCGGCGGTGAGCGGGACGACCGAGAGGCGGCCGATGCGCACGAGCGGCGAGGTGGCGAACAGTTTGCGGGATTTTATTTCGGCGAGAGTGACCGGCTCGGCGATGGGTTTTCCGGCCTTGATCTCAACTACAGGCTTTTTGGGATCGGTGGTGGTGACCGAGACGACCGTCGCTGTGCCTACCGCGCTTTTCTCGTCGCCGGTGTGATAGATGATCAGTTTGTCGCCGGGCTTCATTTCGCGGAGATTTTTTACGGCGGTGGGATTGGTGACGCCGTCCCACTGGGTTTGTTTGTCGCGTTGGAGATCGGCGAAGGAATAGGCGGAAGATTCGGTTTTCAGCAGGTAGTAGGACGGCATGGGGTCACCTCGGTTTGATGAGATTCGATTATGGGATGATTTTGCCTTGGCGGGGAAGAGGGCGCTAGCGATAAGTGAGCAACGGTCACGGCCCACGGGGGCGGTTGGAGATAAAGGCAGCGGCTGTTGCTAGTGACCAGTGGCCAGTGGACGGCGAATGGTTATGAGGCGGTTCCGAGGCGGAGGGCGATTTGCGCGTCTGACTCATGAAAGATCCGGCAGCGTGGGTGGGAAAGATATTTTGCGGCGGTGTGGGCATGGCGGTATAATTGGGGATTCAGATACCGTGCGCGAACCGCATGAGCGGCCCTTCTGTGAAGAAGGGTAGGCTCCGGGACCTTCGAGGGAATGGCAGAACAAATCGATCGAATTGCTTTTACGTTTGACGCCGCAGACGAATATCGCCCGGAAGCACCCCCACCGCCTGAAATACCAGCCTGGAAAGACGGCAGCATCCGCATTGGAATCCATACCAGCATAGCCGGGGACATTTCGGGGTCGCTGGAGATTGCGCACGGACTGGGCGCGAACGCCTTGCAGATTTTTTCATGCAGCCCGCGGATGTGGGATCGTGGAGGGATGCGCATTGCGGAAACGGAAGCGACGCGTTTTCGCGCGCGGCGGAAAGAATTGGGGCTAGGACCCCTCGTCATTCACGACAATTATTTGATTAATTTGGCTTCGCCGAATCCGGTGCTGCGCACGCGGTCGGTGCAGGCGTTTCACCAGGAACTGGTGCGGGCGATTGCGTTGGGCGCGGATTATCTGGTGGCGCATCCGGGCAGCGGGCGCGAGAGCACGCCGCAGGCGGCGGTGGCGGCGATTTCGCAGGGGCTGAAGCAGGCCGCGCGCGGGTTGCGACTGGGCGACATGAAAATTTTGCTGGAGAATACGGCGGGACAGGGAACGTCGATCGGGTCGCGATTCGAAGAATTGCGCGCGATTATCGACGCGACGCCCGGGTTGCCGCTGGGAATTTGCATTGATACGGCGCATACCTTTGCGGCGGGTTGGGATTTGCGCACGGCCGAAGGGTTGGAAGCGACGCTGCAGGCGCTCGACCGGACGGTGGGATTGGATAAAGTTTACGTGATCCACATGAACGATTCGAAGACGCATCATGGATCGCGGGTGGACCGGCACGAACATATTGGCCAGGGAAAAATCGGGCTGGAAGCGTTTGGGCGGATTTTGAATCACCGCTTGCTGGCGGGGCGCGCGTTTATTCTGGAGACGCCGATCGATAAGCCGGGCGACGACAAGCGCAACGTGGCGGCGTTGTGGAAATTGTTGGGCCGCGAAGTGGTGGCCAACGGCGACGGGATGAAGCCGCGGCCAAAGCGGTCGGCGGCTGCCGCGAAAAAAACCAAGAAGGCGAGGCCGGCCAAGAAAGCGGCCGCGAAGCCGAAGAAGAAGACGAAGAGCAAGCCGAAAGTTCGATCGCGAGGAAAGTAAAATTGGCCGATCCCGACCAGCGCATAGCGAATTACGACCCGGCTCAGATTGAAGCGAAATGGCAGAAAGTGTGGGAAGAGCAGGGAGCCTTCAACGCGGTAGATAACGACGCCTCACGCCCCAAATATTATTTCCTCGAAATGCTGCCGTACCCCTCCGGAACTTTGCACATGGGCCACATGCGCAATTACACGATTGGCGACGCGGTGGCGCGTTACAAGCGCATGCGCGGATTCAACGTGCTGCACCCGATGGGCTGGGATGCGTTCGGTTTGCCGGCGGAAAATGCGGCGATCAAAAATAAAATGCCGCCGCGGGAATGGACCGAGAAAAATATCATCGAGTTCCGGCGGGTGTTGCGGCGGTTTGGATTCAGCTACGACTGGCGCCGGGAATTTGCGACCTGCGATCCGGAATATTACCGCTGGAACCAGTGGCTGTTCTTGCGGATGTACGAGAAGGGCCTGGCGTTCCGCAAGAAAAGCAAGGTGAACTGGTGCCCGGCGTGTTGTACGGTGCTGGCCAACGAGCAGGTGATCGACGGATTTTGCTGGCGGCATGAAACCACGCTGGTGGAGAGCCGCGAGCTGGAACAGTGGTTTTTCCGCATCACGCAATATTCGGATCAGTTGCTGGACGACATGAAGCAGCTGGAGGGCGGCTGGCCGGAACGCGTGCTGTCGATGCAGCGAAACTGGATCGGCAAGTCGCGCGGGACGCGGGTGAAATTCGCGGTGGCGCAGATGCCGGATACGGCGCTGGAAGTTTTCACCACGCGGGTGGATACGATTTACGGTGCGACGGCGATTGCGATTTCCGCGGCGCATCCGATGCTGGACCGATTGCTCGAAGGCGTGCCGGGGCAGAACGCGATGAGTTCGCAGTTGAAGGCGCTGCGGCAGAAGAGCATGCGCGCGGCGGATATTGCGACGGCGGAGAAAGAGGGATTTTTCACCGGGCGGTTTGCGGTGAATCCGTATTCGGGCGCGCAGATTCCGATTTGGGTGGCGAATTTTGTGCTGGCGGAATACGGGACCGGCGCGTTGATGTGCGTGCCGGCGCATGACGAGCGGGATTATGAGTTCGCCGAAAAATATCATCTGGCGCTGAAGATTGTGGTGCAGCCGCTCGATGGGACGCCGCTGCGGATCGATCGGATGAGCGAAGCGTTTACGTCCCACGGGCGGCTGGTGGATTCCGGGCCGTACACGGGCCTGACGTCGGACGCGGCGATCGAGAAAATGACGGC
>Ga0302177_10001003_pt1 | contig 20421 bp, 14 predicted proteins | sample I_Palsa_E1_2_FD_198780 | JGI IMG/M metagenome (GOLD analysis project Ga0302177, IMG submission 198780) | Peat permafrost microbial communities from Stordalen Mire near Abisko, Sweden - I_Palsa_E1_2 | ecosystem: Environmental > Terrestrial > Soil > Palsa > Peat permafrost | place: Sweden... | reverse complement strand
CTGCCTGCTCGATGCTCAACCCGGCATCATCCAATTCAGCCAAACTATAACCTTCCGTGGGAACCAGCCGATTGCGTCGCGAGAGATCCACCGGGCGCGGAGGCCGGTGCGCGCTCCAGCGCTTTCCTACAATGGCGGCAAAATCATCCCAGTCCCGTCGATTCCACATATTTCCCCCAATGCCCCGGGTTCGTCAGTCCCGGTCACGCTATTTGGATGCTGGCATCGCACTTTCGGTAACTCGAATTTCGCGTGAACATCGCAGCGCCCCGAGACTCGTTTGGCGGCGAGCTGCTCAGGATTCGAGTGGAGCAGATAGTAACTCCATTGTCGTTCGAAAGTCGCCTCAGAAAACCTCGTGTATCGATAAAGTTATTGGATAGGAGGACCGCCGCCCGGCCGTCGGCGAGTCGGTTCCACCAACGGCGGGGCGGGCGTTCGCGGTGCTATACTTTTGGTACGCCCATTCACTTTGTCGCCCGCGTGCGCCTGATATGAGCAATCCAGTTATCGTCGTCCACTACCACGAAGTCTGGCTGAAGGGCCGGAACCGCCGATTTTTCCTGCGCAAGCTGCACACCTCGTTGCGACTCGCGCTACAAGGGCTTCCCGTAAATCGTATCGAGCCGCTGGGCGATCGCATGCTGGTTTGGATTGACGATTCTTCCGCGCTTCCCGAGATCTCCGCAAGAATCGATCGCGTTTTGGGAATTGCCTTTTATGCAATTGCCCAACCTACTGACCGAGCGATGGAAGTTCTTTGCGAAACAGCCTGGAAGCAGGTCGAAGATCTTCGATTTTTCAATTTTGCGGTGCGTGCAAAGCGCAGTGACAAATCCTTCCCGTTATCCAGCGTGGAAACGGAAGCGGCGGTTGGAAAATATATTCTCGATCGTGTGCACGCGCAGAATCGCGAGGTGCGTGTCCGGCTGAAAGATCCGGAGCTGACCTGCTACATCGAAATCATGCGGGGTATCGCTTTCGTTTACGCACGCAAGATTCCTGGTGCCGGAGGCCTGCCCGCCAATACGGCTGGCCGCCTGACGTGCCTTCTTTCCGGAGGATTCGACTCCGCGGTTGCTGCGTATCAAATGATGAAGCGCGGCGCTCATCTGACTTTCGTGCATTTTTATGGTGCCGGCGTACAGCCCGGCGAATCATCGGCCTATGTCGCGGGCGAACTGGTTAAACAGTTGGTGCCGTACCAGACCCACGCGAAATTATATCGAGTGCCTTTTGAACCGATTCAGCGCGAAATTGCGAGCAGCGCGCCGGAGGAATTCCGGGTGCTGTTGTACCGGCGCATGATGTTGCGAATTGCCGAAGCTTTCGCCCGGCGTGATCGTTCGCTCGCGCTGGTCACCGGCGACAGCCTCGGCCAGGTCGCATCCCAAACTATGCATAATATGGTTGCGGTGGACGCCGCGTCGAAGATGGTTGTTTTTCGCCCGCTGGTGGGAACCGACAAAGAAGACATCATCGTTGCGGCCAGAAAAATCGGCACGTACCCCATTTCCGCCGAACCTTTTCATGATTGCTGTCCGATGTTTCTTCCGCGCCAGCCCGCGCTGTACGCTTCACCGGAAGACTTGGCAAGGGCCGAAGAAAAACTTGACGTCAACGAGTTGACTTTCAGGGGAATCCGCACTGCTTCGCTGCTGAAATACGAATACAAATCCGGCCGCGTGGAAGTTTCAGAAGTGGCGATGAAGGCTGGCCGGCACAACTCCCAAATCGCCGTCGGCTAAATTCGCGAGTCGCATTCAAAACGCCTTAAACTGCCTAGAAATTACCAAGTGTGAAAAAAAGAGGAGCGACCACGTCGCGCCTCTTTTGCATGCAGACACTCCGCAACACTATCGATCGCGTCCGCCGCCTCCGACATATCCTCCGCCGCGACCACCGCGATTGCCTCCGCCGCCTTGTCCGCCGCGTCCGCCGCCGCTTCCGCCTTGCCCACCACGGCCTCCGCGACCACCTCCGCCTCCACCTTCCTGCGGTCGTGCTTCATTCACCACTAACGCGCGTCCCAGAAAATCTTTTCCGTTCAACGCTTCAATCGCTTTCACCGCGTCGGCATCATTGGCAATTTCCGCGAAGCCGAAACCGCGCGGCTGATCGGTAAAGCGGTCCCGTAAAAGCGTGAGCTGATCGGGTTGCACTCCGATCTCCGCGAACATCGCTGCAATTTGTTCTTCAGTAGCCTTGAATGGCAAATTGCCCAGATACAGTTTCTTCATGGACCGTGCTCCTTGGGCTCCTGATCCACGCCAGGGCGCCATTGAGAAGCTGAAGAAGCAGGATTTCGGCCGCGGGACTCCATCTGGCGATGGGCCCTACCCGGTCTGAAGCGAGCGCTCCAGCAACTGGCAGCATCTTGTTCTTATTGCCTTGGACAGTCAACAACTGGGAGTTTCAGAAGGGCTTCGGCGGGAGTTCTTGCGGGTGACGATATTTCAGTGCAATTTCACTGCGTTTTCTGATTTCGAACTACGTGCGGTAGCTCGCGTTGATGTGAATATATTCCGTCGTGAAATCGCAGGTCCACATGCGTGCTGTCCCGCCGCCCGAATTCAAATTGACGCCGACCGGAACAAACGATGCCAACATCTTGCGATGCGCGACGCGCTCGTCGAAAGCGTGTTCGCGGCCGTGGCGGCAAACCGGAAGACCAGCCAGATGGATGTCCACGCGATTGGATTCAAATTTGACGCCGGAGCGGCCCGCGGCTGCGATAATCCGGCCCCAATTGGGATCCGCGCCGGCGAAAGCCGTCTTGACCAATGGAGAATTCGCGATGGTGCGCGCGATCTGAACGGCCGCGGCATCGGACGGCGCTCCGCGCACTTCGATTTCGATCACCCGTTGGGCGCCTTCGCCATCGGCCACAATTTGCAAGGCGAGCGATTTGCAGACTTCCTCGAGCGCCCCGCAGAAATTCTTGTACGCTGCATCTTGTCGCGTAATTTTGCGCGCGCCGGATTCTCCATTCGCCAGCAGCGTCACCGTATCATTCGTGGACGTGTCGCCATCCACAGTAATGGCGTTGAATGTGCCATTCACGACTGATCGCAGCGCCCGCGCGAGTAACGCCGGAGAAACCGAAGCGTCGGTAGCCAGAAAAGCGAGCATGGTCGCCATTTTGGGCTGAATCATTCCCGCGCCTTTCGTGCATCCGAGAATGCGCACCTCTTTGCCCCCGACGCGAAATTTGGCCCACGCGCTTTTAGGACGGCTGTCAGTGGTCATAATCGCGCGCGTAAACTCGGTGAACGCACGCGCGTTGTTTCCGCGGGCGCGAACCAGCTTCGGTACCGCGTTAACTATTTTCTGCCATCGCAGCGGAACCCCGATAACGCCCGTGGAACAAACCATAATTTGCGTCGGACGAAGCTTTCCTAATTCTTTAGCGACCTTGAGCGTCGTTGCCGTAGCGGCGGTGAATCCTTCCGAACCTGTGCAGCAGTTCGCGTTTCCGGAATTCACGACGACGCCGCGCATCTCCGTTCGGGACTTCTTCAGATGGAGCTGCGAGGTGATGACCGGGGCGGCCTTGACCCGGTTGGTGGTAAAAACGGCCGCGGCGGTAGCCGGTGTTTCGCTGACGATTAGTCCCAAGTCCAATCCGGATTTTTTCAGGCCGCACGCCATGGAGGAATACGCGAAACCGCGCGGAACGTCCGCATTCGAAATGCGTCGCGATGCGGATGTTGGGTTCGGCAGCTTCGATTGTTGGGATTTCATGAAATCTTCGCGCGTGAACTGAGCCGCGCCTTGAATTCATCGAGTGCCGCGCGAACAGCAGTGGGCGCTGTACCGCCGGGAAGGTTGCGGCGCGCGAGCGCCGAATCAAGCGTAAGCATCGTGCCCAAATCGTCGCCGAAGGCTGGCGAAAATGTCTTCAGCCGCGCGAGCGGCATATCGCGAACCGTCTTTTCTTCCTGTTCCGCGGCGCGCAGCACTTTTCCCACGATTTCATGCGCCTCGCGAAATGGCACGCCGTGATTCACTAGGTAGTCCGCGATTTCAGTGGCCACCAGCGCAGGATCCGAAGCCGACTCACGAAGTTTGTCCTCGCGGAAGCGGGTCGCACCCAACGTTGCCGCCGCGATTCGCGTCATGGCCAGAGCCTGATCGTGCGCGGTGAACAACGCTTCCTTGTCTTCCTGCAAATCGCGCTGGTAGCTCGAGGGCAGACCCTTGCAGGTCGTGAGCACGGTAATCAGTGCGCCATAAATCCGGCCCGTTTTCCCGCGGATCAACTCCCAGGCATCGGGGTTCTTTTTTTGGGGCATCAGGCTGCTGCCCGTGGAAAACTCATCGGGCAATTCGATGAACGCAAACTCGGGAGTCGCAAACAAAACGAAATCTTCCGCTAACCGGGACAAATGCATGGCCAGTGCAGACAGCGCAAAAAGATACTCGAGCGCGAAATCGCGGTCACTGACCGCATCCAGGCTATTTGCAGTGATCCGGGAAAATCCGAGACCCTGCGCGAGTGCATTGCGATCCAACGGAAACGCACATCCCGCCAGCGCGCCGGAGCCGAGTGGGCAAGCATCCGCGCTTTTTGCCGCCGCCAAAAACCTTTCCGCGTCACGATCAAACGCTTCTCCATGCGCCAGCAACCAGTGCGAGAGCAGCAACGGCTGGGCGTGCTGCATGTGAGTGGTGCCCGGCATGGGAACTCCAAGGTTTTTCTCGGCCTGCGCGGCAAATGCAGCTTCGAGCAGACCGACTGTGGAAATGATTTCCCTGGCAGCCTGCTTCACATACATCCGAAATTCCGTCGCAACCATTTCATTGCGGCTGCGGCCGGTGTGCAGCTTGGCGCCGAGCGGCCCCAGCTTTTCGATCAACGCGGTCTCGGCGAAATGATGCACGTCTTCCGCTGGCGACGAATCAAGCCAGGCCAGATCGGTTTGAGCGCGCTTTTCAATTTGATCGAGCGCCTCAATAATCGCCGCACATTCTTTGGTCGTGAGGATTTCAGCTGTGGTGATGGCTCGCGCCCAGGCGCGATCGAGTGCGAGTTCCTGCGGCAGCAAACGGCGATCGAAACTCCACGAGCGTTCAAACTCATAGAACGACGCGTCGGGTCCGCGCTCGAACCGGCCTCCCCACATTTTTTGAGGACCGGGAGCGGTCATCAGGCGCGGGCCTTCTGCGTGGTTTTTTCAGTATGGGGCACTTGCGCCTCTTGCGGCACCGTGATTGGCAGCGCGAAAAGATTGATGAAGCCTTCCGCGTCTTTTGGGTTATAGCCGGTCATGGTGAAGCTGGCGAGATTGGTGCGGTACAGCGAATACGGCGAGCGTCGCGAAGCGATGGTGACGTTTCCGCGACAAAGCGTGAGCGCAACCGAGCCGGTGACTCGCTTTTGCGACGCGGTAAAGAACGCGTCAAGCGATTCTCGCAAAGGAGTAAACCACATGCCGTAGTAAACCATTTCAGCATAACGCAAAGCCAATTGTTGCTGGTAATGCGCGGTTTCGCGATCCAGCGCGAGAGATTCCAGTTCGCGGTGAGCAGTAACCAGCAAAGTGCCGCCGGGAGTCTCGTATGCTCCCCGAGATTTTATTCCTACCAGCCGATTTTCGACGATGTCCATCCGGCCAACGCCGTTAGCCGCCGCGATCTCGTTCAATGTATTGAGCAGTGCCATCGCGCTCAGATTTTTACCATCGACAGAGACTGGTGTTCCACCTTCGAACCCAATTTCGACCGTAGTCGGTTTTTCCGCCGCCTTTTCGGGAGCCACCACCCATTGCCACATCGCTTCATCGGGAGCGTTGGCCGGATCTTCCAGTACGCCGCCTTCGTGGCTCAGGTGCCAAATATTACGATCCCGGCTGTAGATATTTTTCTTGGTTTGCTCCACCGGAATGTTGTGGCTCTGCGCGTAGGCAATAGCCTCCTCGCGCGAGACGATGCTCCATTCGCGCCAAGGAGCAATAATTTTCAAATCCGGCGCAAGCGCTTTCGCGGCCAATTCAAAGCGGACCTGATCGTTGCCCTTTCCGGTGCAGCCATGCGCCACCGCGTCAGCGCCCAATTGCTTCGCCAATTGAACCTGACGTTGTGCCAGTAAGGGCCGCGCGAAAGAGGTGCCGAGCAAATATTTGTGTTCGTAAACGGCACCGGCGCGCAATGTCGGCCAAATGTATTGCGTGATGAACTCTTCGCGAAGATCTTCGACATACGCCGAGCTGGCGCCAGTGGCCAGCGCCTTCTTGCGCGCGGCCTCCAGGTCTTCTTGCTGGCCCAGATCGCCAATCATGGCGATCACTTCGCAGCCGTCATAATTTTCCTTGAGCCAGGGAATGATGATCGAGGTGTCCAAACCTCCGGAATAGGCCAGCACTACTTTCTTTGGCAAAGGTATCTCCTCTATAGGCATGATGATTTCGAATTGTTACGCGAACATGAATCTGTTTTTGTAGGGCAATTTAGTTGAGTAGCGTAAGCAAAATCGCTTTCTGCATATGCAGGCGATTTTCGGCTTGTTCGAAGACGATGGATCGCGGCGAATCCATAACCTCCGCCGTAACCTCTGCTCCGCGATGAGCGGGAAGGCAATGCATAAAGATCGCGTCTGCCGCTGCGTGGGAAAACAACTTGTCATTTACCTGGTAGTCCGCGAAAGCCGCCGCGCGCGATGCTGATTCATCTTCTTGCCCCATGCTGGTCCACACATCGGTGTAGATCGCCTGCGTATCCGCCACCGCTTCTTCGGGCGAGTGAAGCAACTCAATTTTTCCACGGGTCTCGCGAGCCATACGCTTGGCCTCGGAGACCACGCTCGGGTCCGGCTCGTAGCCCGGCGGCGTCGCGACGCGGATATGCGCGCCGGTGCGCGAGCCGATGCTGAGCAGCGAGTGACACACATTATTGCCATCGCCGACGTACGCGATTTTCAGCCCGCGCAAATTGCCAAACCGCTCTTCCAGCGTGAAGAAATCCGCGAATCCCTGGCACGGATGGTAGAGATCCGAAAGCGCGTTGATCACCGGCACATTCGAATTGTCAGCCAACTGACTCAGCGATTCTTGCTTGAAGACGCGCGCCACAATACCGTTCACCCAACGCGACAAACTCTTCGCCACGTCACCCACGGGTTCACGTTCGCCAAGATGCGAAACGGTGTGATCCAGAAAAACCGAGCCGCCGCCGAGACTCGCGATACCCACTTCAAACGAGACCCGTGTGCGTAGCGAAGGCTTTTCAAAAATCAGCGCCAGAAAGCGTCCGGCCAAGGCTCCACGGTAGCGATCCGGACGCACCTTCACGTCCGCAGCGAGGTGGAGCAGCTCGCGTGTTTGCGCCGGACTCCACTCCATCCCGGTCAGGAGATCATTGGTTCGAATTGCCGGCGATGTTGCCGTTGCGTTCATGTTTACCTCGCTGCAGCCCGTGTTGCGGGCTGCTTTCGCGTTGCAGATGTGGTTTGAGTGGTAGAACTTGCAGCGGTGGAGATAACTTCCAAAACATTCGCAAACTTCGTCAGAAACTCGGTGACATCTGCACGGGTCACAATAAATGCGGGAAGCAACCGGATGATGTGCTCATGAGTGCAGTTGAGGATCAGACCTTGACGCAGCGCCTCGCTGACGATCGGCCCGCCGTCAATCGAAAGATCGACGCCGACAATCAAGCCTTCCCCTCGTATCTCGCGGATAAAATTGAAACGCGCCGCCAATTTTTCCAGGCCCACCCGCAATTGCTCGCCGCGTTCACGCACGTTCTCCAGCAAGTTCCGCTTCTCGATGACGGTCAACACCTGCAGAGCAGCCGCACAAATCAAGGGCCCGCCTCCGAAGGTGGTGCCGTGCATTCCCGGCGTAAATGCAGACGCGAACTGCTCGTTCGCGATAATTGCGCCAAGTGGCAATCCGCCGGCCAGTGGCTTGGCGATCGTTACCGCATCGGGCCCCGACGCGAACCGCTGATACGCAAAATATCGGCCGGTGCGGCCCAGGCCGCACTGAATTTCGTCCGCGATCATCGCGGCGTCGTGCTGCGTAGCCAGCGCCCGAGCGCGATTCCAGAATTCCTCGCTGACCGGAAAAATCCCGCCTTCGCCCTGAATCGTTTCCAGAACGATGGCGCACACCGTATCGTCGAATTTGCGCTCGAGGTCCGCGACATCATTGAACTTCACAAATTCCACGCCGGGCACCAGCGGAGCAAAAGGCTCGCGATATTTTTCCGGATAGGTGATCGAAACGGCGCCGAAAGTTCGGCCATGGAACGAATTTTCGAGCGCCAGGATTCGAATTTTCTTGGCCGTGCTGCCGCTGGCGGACGTGGCGTGCGCGTACGCTCGCGCCAGCTTAAGCACTCCGTCCATCGCTTCGGTGCCGCTGTTCGTAAAGAAAACGCGATCGAGGCCAGACCATTCCGCTAGCTTCCGTGCCAGCGGCCCCTGAAACGGATTCTGGAAAAGATTCGACAGGTGGATCGCGCGCCCTGCCTCGCGGCGAATCACCCGCACCAGATCACGATGCGCGTGGCCCAAAGCATTGACCGCAATGCCACCCAGAAAATCCAGATACTCGCGGCCTTCAGAATCGCAGAGCCGGCAGCCACGCCCCCGCGTGAAAACGATCGCCGGGCGGCGATAGGTATTAATAAGGTAGCGCGATTCATCAGCGCGGATTTGCTCCGCGACAGACTGCCGGCGCGCTGCTGCTGTTGATTTTTTCATTGTACCGGCGCGGCTCCGTGTGTTGCGGCCGCCGAGGAATGAAGCAGAGGCAGCACCCGCGTGCCATGGGAAGTTGATCCGCTAATCGCGGAAGCCAGCGCTTCGGGCAACGTGCCGCCGACAATCCGTACTTCAGAAATTCCCGCCGCCAGTGCGCGCTTGGCCGCTTCGAGTTTCAGAATCATCCCGCCCGAAACTTTGTTATGGCGAATCAATTCTTCGATCTCACCGCCGCCGATGACGCGCAACACTTTTGCGCCATCCAGCACACCTTCCACGTCGGTCAGGAAAATCAGGCGATCGGCCTGAACAAATTCCGCCGCCGCAGCCGCCATGTGGTCGGCATTGATGTTGTAGATTTCTCCGTCGGCGCCGAGCCCCAGGCAACAAGCAACCGGAACCAGCGAAGCGCGCCATAGCGAACGCAGAAAATCGAGGTTTACTCCAGTTAGGTAGCCGACAAATCCCAAGCCCCCTTCCCGTTCGTCCAATTGCATCGGCTCGGCCAGAAAACACGCCGCATCGCTCGCGCTGATGCCCACCGCCGGTTGCCCGGCCAAAGAAATTGCGCCGGCGAGGCGCTTGTTCAGCAGTCCGCCAAAAACCATGATGGCGGCGTCGCGTATTTCGCGATCGGTCACCCGCAAGCCGTTGACGAACTGGCTGGTGATTCCCATACGCGCCAGGGTTGCCGTAAATATTTTTCCGCCGCCGTGAATCACCAGCAACTCGTGGCCGTCACGGGCCAGTTCGCTGATCTGGCGTGCGAGGGTGTGCACCGTTTCCTCGCGTTCCAGAAGCGCGCCAGCAATTTTGATTACGAATCTCACAGTAAACCTGCCGTTTCGGGAAAGCCCCACATCCCGTTCATGTTTTGAACTGCTTGACCAGCCGCACCCTTGCCCAAATTGTCGAGGCACGAAACGATGACCAGTCTCTCGCCGCTCGGATCGAGCGCGAATCCGAGGTCGCAGAAATTCGTGTGCGTCACGTGCTGCAGTTCAGGAAGCTGCCCCGAAGGCAAAATTCGAACCATCGGGCGCGACGCATAGAATTTCCGGTACAACGCTTCGATGTCGCCCACGTTCCGGGTTTCCGCCAGCGAGACATATAACGTTGAAAGAATCCCGCGTTCGACCGGTAGCAGGTGCGTTGTGAATACAAAATCTTTCAACGCCAGTCCCGCGTGCTCCGCGATTTCCGGCGTGTGCTGATGGGAATGTACCCGGTAGGCTCGGAAATTTTCGTTAACTTCGACAAAATGTGTTTCCCGCTTCGGTTCTTTGCCTGCCCCGCTCACTCCAGATTTGCAGTCGCAGACAATCCCGCGCGACAGATCGATCCAGCCCGCTTCGACCAACGGACGCAGGCCAAGAATCACCGAAGTTGCATAGCAACCGGGGTTCGCGACTAACCGAGCTTCCGGAAGCGCATCGGCATACAACTCGGGAAGACCATAGACCGCCTCTGTCTGCGCGCCAAAGTCGGATGGCTTCAGTTTGTACCAACGCTCCAATGTTTCTCCATCGCGGAAACGAAATGCACCACTGAGATCCACCAGCCGCAAATCCGGATTTGCGGCTAGTAGCGCCGGAACAAGCTCCTGCGACGCTTCGTGCGGCGTCGAAAGAAAGACGACATCCGCCTCACTCTTGGCAATCGCATCTACGGATAGCGGCTTGCAAGGCGCGTCGCCCAAGCCGCGCAGCTGCGGATACAGTTCGGTGAGGCAACGAACGTCGGCATGCGTGCCGCGCAAATAAAATGTTGGCTTCCGCACGTTCGGATGGCGAAGCAAAAGCCGGGCGAGTTCGAATCCCGCGTAACCCGTGGCCCCCACCACCGCAACTTGTAAAGGTTCACTCACCGACCATCTCCTCGATCCGTTTCTGCACGGACGCGCGCGCTTTCATCGAAGGAGTAATGATCAGAACCGTATCGTCACCGGCCAGCGTGCCGGCCACTTCCTTCCAGCGTTCGGAATCCACGGCTGCCGCCAGCGGCTGCGCGCCGCCCGGAGGCGTTTTCAAGATCAACATGTTTTGCGCTGGGCGGATATCGAGCAAGAACGAATTAACCGCTCGGGCCAGGCGTGACACCACAGGCGATTCCCTCACTGCCGCACTCGCCAGCGGCTGATAGCCTTCCGTCGTTTTCACCAGATGAAGCTCGCGCAGGTCTCGCGACAATGTCGCCTGCGTCACCCGCAGGCCCAGGTGAATCAGCTGGCGGCGCAATTCGTCCTGGCTGGCCACGGGCTCCGCCGCCAGAACTTTTAGGATTTGCCCTTGTCGAAATCGTTTATGTGCCGGCATCGTAGCGCTATGCAGTTTTATGCATCTCCTTGCATAATCATACAGCAGCGGTTTCGCCTGTCAATCTTTGGATGCAAAATATTTCGGAAAGTTTCTTTCGCGGAAGCTTGAAGAAAAGAATCCAGAAATTCGCGGCATTCGCTATACAATTCCGCGTCGCTGAACCGGTGGCAAATCCGTCGAAGACAATTGCGTATCGTGGGGGAAACGAGATGAAGACTTGGCTGCGTTTGATCGTGTTGATTTTTATGTCGACCGCACTCTGCGCGGGGCAGGCGAAGCCCAATTCCCCAACCGAAGTAGCGATTCGCGCTGGGAAAGTCCTCGACGTTCGCACCGGCACCTACGCCAGTGATCAAATCGTCTGGATCGAAGGCGACCGCATCAAGGCCATCGGAAACGCGGCCGAGATGACCGGCAAACTGCCGCCGGGCACAAAAATCATCGATCTATCGCAGTCCACGGTATTGCCTGGCCTGATCGATTGCCACACGCACCTCACCATGACGCCCCGCGATTCCGGCCCGGCGGGGCTGCATCTTTCGTATCCGCGCCAAGCTCTCACCGGCGCCCGCAACGCTCGCGTCACCCTCGAAGCCGGTTTCACTACCGTCCGCAACGTAGGGGCGAGCGGCTATTCCGACATCGCTTTGCGCGACGCCATCAAGGCGGGCGATGTCCCCGGCCCGCGCATGCTCGTGTCTGGCCCTCCCCTCAGCATCACCGGCGGCCACGGCGATGAAAATTTCCTCGCGCCGCAATTCGATTGGTCGTCTGACGGTGTGGCGGACGGCGTCGATGGCGTCACCAAGAAAGTTCGCGAAAATATTAAATACGGCGCCGACGTAATCAAATTTATGGCCACCGGAGGAGTGCTTTCGGAAGGAGACAATCCCGCGCTGGCGCAGTACAGCCCGGAAGAGATGAAAGCCATCGTCGATACCGCGCACGGGCTGGGCCGCAAGGTCGCCGCGCACGCGCACGGTGCCGGCGGAATTAAGTACGCGGTTCTCGCCGGCGTCGATTCGATCGAACATGGCAGCTACATCAATGATGAGGATATTGCCTTGATGAAAGAGCGCGGAACCTATCTCGTTCCGACCGTGTATCTGGAAGATTGGCTGATCGAAAACGTGCAACTGCTGGGCCTCACGCCGAACATGATCGAGAAGGCCAAGCTCGTTCTGCCCATCGCTCAGCAAAACCTTTCGCACGCTTTCAAATCGGGTGTGAAAGTTGCGTTTGGCACGGACGCCGCCGTCTACCCGCACGGATTAAACGCTCACGAATTCGGCAAAATGGTGGAAATGGGCATGTCGCCCTTGCAAGCCATTCAGGCTGCAACGCTGAACGCTTCCGACTTAATCGGCTGGGCCGATCGCGTCGGCACGCTCGAACCGCGGAAATTTGCCGACATTATTGCCGTGCAGGGCGACCCGCTGACGAATGTGGGCGTGCTGGAAAACGTCCAATTCGTGATGAAAGGCGGCGAAGTGGTTAAGACTCAGTAAGCGATGTAGCCCGCGTCGCCGCGCGCCTCGTATGCTAAGATTGTGACCAGTCAGTAGGCCCGTAGCTCAGTTGGCTAGAGCGCCACCTTGACACGGTGGAGGTCAACGGTTCGAGCCCGTTCGGGCCTACCATCAATCCTCTCGAAGCTTTTGAACGCGATTCGTTCTGACATCACGCGGGGCGCCGCATGCGCTAAGAAATTCAGTCTTTCCCCCTCGCGCCAGTGCAGCGACCCGGTGCGTTCGAGTTACAGATTTTTGCGGTGGTGCGGAGGTCATGAACGGTGAAAAACCCGGATTTTGCATTCGGGTTCGTTCCACAAGCCACTTCGCCTCAACGACTTGCATTCATTCTTAAACGTGGCTAATATCCGGGTACCGTCGCGTCCCTCCCCGACCGTTCCTGGATGACTGTTTCGTGTCTGTTATCCTTGGGCTGTGCCAAAGATTCGCCCAAATGTGATATCACATAAATAACGGTACGTAAGGTTTCTGAAGGCAAATTCGGAGATACAGCCTTGAGCGTTCAAAACACCATCGGCAACAGGATTGCACCGGGCAACGGTGTTCCTGGCACTCGCCAAGTTTCCGATTGCGAGGCAGTCATCGTGGGCGCCGGCCCTTACGGGTTATCCGCGGCTGGGCACCTGAAAGCGTTGGGGATGGATGTCCGAGTGTTTGGTAAGCCGATGGAATTTTGGGCTAACCAGATGCCCGCGGGAATGCTTTTGCGCTCGCCGCGAGTGGCATCCAATATAGCAGACCCAATTCGGGAATTTTCTTTGGAAGCATATGAAAAGTCGGCAGGAATTCCGCCCAAGGCTCCGCTTCCGCTCCAAACCTTTGTCGATTATGGACGCTGGTTCCGAACCAAACTCGGCCAAGTGCATGACGAAAGGGAAATAGCATCGGTGAGTCGCGACCAAGCTGGCTTTCGCATTGAATTAAAGGATGGCGAGGTGTTTCACTGCCAACGCGTCATTGTGGCCGCTGGCATTGGGCCATTTCAGCGCATCCCGGCGGTCTTCGCGTCCTTGCCATCGACCCAGGCCTCACATTGTTATCAGGGTTGCGACGTAAAAAGTTTCCGCGGGAAGCGCGTTACGGTAATCGGCGCTGGTCAGAGCGCCTTGGAATCAGCCGCGCTACTGCACGAGGCCGGCGCGAGGGTAGAGGTAATCGCTAGAAATCCCGACTTCAAGTGGATTGGCGGACACGCCTGGTTGCACAAGCTCGGGCCCATCTCCGCGATGCTCTACTCCTCACATGACGTCGGGCCCATGGGGATCAGCCGCCTGGTGGCTTCACCGAATGTCGTGCGCCAAATTCCACTGAAACTGCGCGACAAAATTCGCATCCGTGCGGTGCGTCCGGCGGGGTCGCCCTGGCTGCCGCCTCGGTTGAAGGACGCCACGCTCACTACCGGACGCCATGTGACCGAGGCCACCTCAGCAGGAGCAGAAGTGCGTTTGAAATTGGACGATGGCAGCTCGCGCGTCACCGATCACGTGCTGCTCGGCACCGGATATTCCGTCGATATCTCGAAATACGGGTTTTTGTCGCAAGAGCTGGTGAAAGAGGTCGATCTTATGGACGGCTACCCGAAGTTGGGTGCCGGATTTTCGTGCTCTGTTCCGGGATTGCATTTTGTGGGAGCACCGGCCGCCCGCTCTTTTGGCCCGCTGCTTTATTTCGTGGCCGGTACCGAATTCGCATCACACGAGCTGGCTTCCCAGGTCGCTCGCCACCGAGTCGCGAAATAATGAAGCAAGCTGTGTCCCAAGAACCGTCCAGCGACGTTCCGGTAACCCGCCCTCCCAGACGTATAGAAGGTATTGGGGCGCTGGTCATAGGTGGCGATCATCCGGGACTGGCGATTGCACGCAGTCTGGGAAAGCGCGGAATTCCCGTTTACGTTCTGGATGACCAGCACTCCATTTCCATTTACTCGAAATATGCCACTCGCGTGCTGCGCGTTCCGGATTTGCGCGATCCCGAAAAAACTGTCGACTCCGTGCTCGAAGTGGGAGAGCGCTACGGCCTGAGGGATTGGGTTTTATTCCCGACAAGAGACGAGACCGTGATGGCTTTTTCCAAGCATCTTGATCGGCTATCCGAGTTCTTTCGCGTGACGACTCCGAAGTGGGAAACTACTCGGTGGGCTTGGGATAAAAACAATACTTATAAATTAGCCGAAGAGCTGGCCATTCCAGCGCCCCGAACCTGGAATGTATCGAGCGCCGAAGAACTTCCGGCGCTGTATTCCAAACTGCCACTGGCCATCAAACCGGCCATCAAGGAAAATTTTTTCTATGCGACCGGCGCGAAAGCCTGGCGCGCCGACACTCCGGAGCAGTTACAAAAATTGTTTCGCTCCGCCGCCAAACAGATCCCCTGCAGCGAAATCATGATCCAGGAAATTATTCCCGGCGATGGCGAATGCCAACTTTCTTACTGCGCATTTTTCCGTGACGGTGCCGCGCATAGCATTCTGGTAGCGACGCGCAAGAGGCAGCACCCGCGCGAATTTGGCCGCGCCGCAACTTACGTCGAAACCACCGAACTTCCTGAAGTGGAAGAGCTTGGCCAACGCTTTTTGAAGGCTATCGATTTCTACGGCATCGTTGAAGTGGAATTTAAACGCGATGCGCGCGACGGCCAACTCAAGCTTTTGGACGTCAATGCGCGCGCCTGGGGATTTCACGCTTTGGGCCCCGCTGCCGGCGTCGATTTTCCTTATCTACTTTTCGCCGATCAAATGGGATATCCGGTGGAGCGGGCCAGAGCCCGCGCGGGCGTCGGCTGGCTCCGGCTGGTCACCGACATCCCGGTTGCCTTGCGCGACATGCTGGGCGGGTACATGAGTCCGAGCGAGTACTTTCAATCGCTGCGCAGAACCAAAGTGGAATCCGTCTTCAGCTCCGGCGATCCGCTGCCCTCGGCGCTGGAGTTCGCGCTCTTTCCCTACTTCGTGGCCAAAAAACTTCAGAAAATCTCCCGCTAGGCGTCCCCAAATTTCTACATTAGAAATTAAAACTACTGGGTCTGAGGTTTCGGGCTTTCTCCAGCTGCGGGTGCAGGTGGAACCGCTGCAGGTGTGGCCGGCGGCGACAGCAGCGCCATGTACGTCCGGCTGAATGCAGAGTGCTGCGTTCCCGGCGCAATCACGATAGTCTGCAGCGTATACCGGCCTCCCTGCAGCTTGGACAGGGGCAGGCTGATCCGGAACGACGCCACCGATTTTTTCGCATCGACTTCGGAAGGCACCAGCAGCGGCGTCGCATTAATCTGCAAGCCATTTCGGAAAAAGATCAATCCCGCCCGCAGCGAATTCCCGTCGATCGCTTCTTTCTTCTCGTCTTTTTCGGGATAGTAAACTTGAAAGAAAACGTAGAGCGTCTGATTCTGGGTGAACAAGCGCGTAACACTGGGAATAATCGTTTGGCCGTTCATGTCCAGCGGCGAACTCGTTGTCTTGCTATGCAAGCCTTGAGTTTTGGTTTGAACTTCGCCCGATTTCTGGACCGGCACCAGTTGGCTCGACAACACCACTGAACTGAGCGTCAATTTTCCCGGCTGCGCCGCCGGCACCGTCAGGTTTTGCTCGAAAGTTCCAATCTTTCCAGACTCGTTCTCCCGCGCCACAAATTTCAGCCGGTAATTTCCGGGCGCGAGCAGAACCCCGCCCTGGTACAGCAGATTCTTTTTGTTGATCTCCTGAAAGCGTTCCGCGTCGAGCTTCACTTGCGTGGTGTCGTGCAGTTCGGCCACGGTTTGGCCCGACGGCACGGCGCGAACCTGCACCGCGAAATCAAACTCAGCCTGCCGGTTCCCATGCTTTTCGGCCCAATCCAAAGCGCTGGCGGAAATTTTCGCGGCGATCGGCACATACGTTTGTTGATCACTCAGTCGAAACATTCCGGTTTCGACCGCGACCGAAAGCTCCACCACGGGATTTTCGGAATTTACCGCGTCCGCGAGTTGCTGGGCGCGATCTTCCCGTTCCAGATGTTGGAAATCGCGCGGCGCGTAGTAGCCATCCCGATAACGCACATGCGCTCCCGGCACGTTGACCTTCACGTGAATCGACCGCCAGCGGCCGTCCCGCTTCACTTCTGCACCCAGGTTATACGCAATCAAATAGTATCCGCCGTTTTCCTGCTGGATCTTCGGGAACGCATCGCTCAAATCGCCCAGATCGAAGAACGCCTTTCCGCCCGTGTCCGTTGATAACGTGGCCAGCGTATCGCGCGAATCCTCGCGCTGATCAGTCTGATGGAATACCGAGGCGCCGGTGAACATCGAAGTCCCGGTGGCCGCGTTGGTGGTCACGTCGCCGCCCGGCGGCGCGGCCAGCAAGCCGCGCGAGTCAATCGAGTAGATCGATACGTCGGCCCGATTCGCGGCGTCCGTGGCGGCCCGCAATTGCGTGCGATTCTCTTCGCCGGTCTGCGTGATGCCGCCGGTAAATTCCACCACTGCTTTTCTTCCCGGAATTCCGCCGAGAACATTGGCCAGGCCTTCCACCGCCGCGAGCTTCTGGTCCGTATTGAAAACATTAAATTCGGTTTCGTCCGGAGTAAACGCTGCGCCGGTGTATTCCTGCACATCGTATTCGCCGTTCTGCGCCGCGGCGTATAGCGGATTCGAGATATCGGACGCGCTGGTTTCGGTCAGCTGCGCTACGGCTTTCTCCAGCGCAGCGCGATCGTTCGTGAAATTCGCCAGCACCGTAAGCTTGGTCGAAAAAGCGACAATGGCCACTACGTCGGCCTTGGTCATCTGCGTCTTCAGAAATTTATCCGCTGCGTCGTGAGCCCGGATCAAATCGTCCGGCTGCATGGACGTTAGATCGAAGAATAAGACCAACAAGCGGCGGTCGCGCAGCTGATCCTCGGCCACGGCAGCCGCCGGAGTATTCGGCCCTTCGTTATCGACCGGCACCACGATCGGTCTCGCGTCGTCTTCCGTGGCGGTCTCCACTTTTTCGATGTCCGCATAAGAAAAATTCGAAATGGATTGCGCCTTGCCATCATCAGTAACCACAAATTGATCGGCACGTAAGCCTTTGATGGGTTTGCCCGCCTTGTCGGTCACCTCCACATCGATGCGCACCAAATCTGACGAAGACTTCAACGCCGGAGCTTGAGCCGGTTTACCAGGCGGCGGCTGGTCTGCAGGCGAAGGCAGCGCCGGAACGGCAATCGGTGCGGGCTGACTCGCGCTCGCCGCTGCCGCTGCCGGCGGGTTTCCGGATTGTTGTTGCGCTTGGGCGCGAGCCGGACTCGCCGCCCCAGTCACGACGAACGCGAGGATCGCGAATGTGAAAGCTAAGCGTTTCATCAGAAGTTGTACCGCATCGTAATGTCCATCGTGCGCATCGTTCCGGCCGCTGTCACCCGGCCAAACGACGTCGACCCCAGCGTGGTCGAAAGTCCCGAAAAGCTGGGCGTATTCGAAAGATTCTGAACTTCCCAGCGAACATCCAGATGATGCCGTTCCTGCGGTCCAAACCGAAACGATTTGCCCAGCGACGCATTCCAATTAAATTTGCAAGGGCCCTCGATCGCGCCGCGTCGCTCGTTGCCATAAACCGTTGGAGCCGGCGTCGCAAAAGCAGCGGTGTTGAAAAAAGACAGGGGAGAACCTCCGCAGATCCCAAGGTTCGGATTGCCAATCTGGTCCGCTCGCAGCGAAAAGCTCGCGCCCGTACCATTATCAGATGCCAGGCCGCCCAAATAGGCCGTAACCGGATTTCCGGTTTGCCAGGTCACAATATTCTGTAGCCGCCAATTGCTCAGAATGTGCCGCGCCGCCCCGCTATTTCCATATCGGTGGTGTTCGCCGAAAGGCAGCTCGTACAGCGAAGCCAGGCGCACCTGGTGCCGCACGTCGAATGACGATAAACCGCGCTCCGCGGCGAAATTCCCATCCTGTTGCACCACAATCGGCGCCGTGCCGCCGATGGTGCTGGCATCGTCCAGTGACTTTGCGAATGTGTAGAACGCCTGCAGCGAAACGCCATGCGTGAAGCGGTGCACCAGCCGCACTTGCAGCCCGTTGTATATGGAATTCGCGCCGGACTGATCGAAATAAAAACTGTTCGCGTCCGGAATCTGCAACAAATTCTGCGTATTCAAAGGGCTGGTGCCCAGCGGCGCCCGATTGGGCGCGCGCAGAAAATCCAGATTCGTGCCTTTCGTGCCGGTATAGGTCAGATCGAGAATCCAGTTCTGCGAAAAAGATGTTTCGGTGCCCAGCGTCCAGATTTGCGCGTAGCCGTCTTTATAGAACGGATCGATGCCGCCCTTATTCGAAATCACGCTCGAAGTCGGGAAGCCATTCTGCAAAGTGAGCACCTGCGTTCCCGAAGTAATCAGATTTTCGGAGGTCGCGAACGGCGGCTCATATTCCAGATATTGCTGGGCTAGCGTGTTGTAAATTGCCTCGTTGTAAAAAATCGAATATCCGCCGCGAACCACCGTCTTGGGCTTGACGAACTTCGGAACCCACGCGAATCCGATGCGCGGAGCCCAGTTGTTGTAGTCGCCGTGAATCAACGCGCGCGGAAAATTTCCGCTGAAGGGGCCGGTTGACCCGGGAGTGACCACCGCAACCTGCGTCGCGTCAGAATTTAAATCGAGATTCGCCAGCCGATTGTAAACATCCACGGGCGGCGTGGCGGCCTCGTAGCGCGCGCCAAACAAAAACGTGAACTGTTTGTTCACCCGCCAGTCGTCCTGCGCGTAGCCAATAAAATCCCAGCTGCGCAGATACGCGTTCGGCCCGAATTGCACGGTCGTGCTGTACGGCAAGCCCAGCAGAAAATCCGCCAGCTCGTAGAATTGCTGCGTTCCGGGTGCAGGAGTGACCGGCTGGCCTGAGGCATCCAATTGCGACGTCAGCACCCCGGTAAAATTGAATCGCCCACGCGGCTGCGGATTGGAATCGGCATTGAGCTGAATCCGCCGAATCTCGCCGCCGAATGTAAAAGTATGCTTCAGGTGCACCCATTTCACGTTGTCGCCCAAGCGCAGCGTCTGGTTTCGCACCAGCGAGGGCAGCGGGTCATTCAGTCCCGAAATGCTGGAGAAATTGATCGCCGGAATTCCGAAACTCATCGGGTCCGTCGAAACGCCCGTGATCCCGAGTTCTCCAGCGATATTATTCTTGAACGAGTTGTCGCTGAGCACCTGCGTGCGGCTGCGGCTCCAGCTCAGCTGCGTATTCTCGACCACATGCGCGGTCCAATTGTGGGAAAGCCCCAGCGTGACCGCCTGATTCAGCGTGGACTGATTTCCCGCCGTGCTCGGAAAGCTTCCAAACGTTTGTTGCCGCGTGGAGCTCAGGTTATATCCGCCGTTCAGGCTGAATTTCGCATTGATCGTGTGCAGGATGTGGATGTTCAGATTGTCGCTATTCACCGGAACCGTGGTTTGCAACAGAAAGTTTTGTACCGTCCCGGGCAGATTCTGCTCCGGATAGAAAGCGAGCAGGCCCGCGGCCGCCGAATTGATCGAGGGAATCTGGCAGCCATTGCCCAGAGGTGTACGCGGACCGTTGAAGTTCGAAAAAGGATTGAACAACGTAACGCCCAGCCCGCAGAAATTTCCCATGCGTTCCGCGTCGGTGGGCACCGTCGAATAGTTATCGATCGCGCTGGATTGAGTTTCGTGCTGGTAGTTGATGAAAAAATACGTTTTGTTGCTGCCGTCATAGATATGCGGAATTTTCAACGGCCCGCCCAGATTTCCGCCGAATCGCTCGTCAAAATGGCTGGGCTTGGCCACTTCATTTCCGGTGATGGAATATGGCCTCGCGTCGAACGCAGAACTCTCGTAACGGTCGTAAAAACTGAATCGAACGCGATTCACCGTTTGGCGGCCCA
>Ga0302177_10000997_pt1 | contig 20478 bp, 22 predicted proteins | sample I_Palsa_E1_2_FD_198780 | JGI IMG/M metagenome (GOLD analysis project Ga0302177, IMG submission 198780) | Peat permafrost microbial communities from Stordalen Mire near Abisko, Sweden - I_Palsa_E1_2 | ecosystem: Environmental > Terrestrial > Soil > Palsa > Peat permafrost | place: Sweden... | reverse complement strand
GCTCATCCAAGACGACGGCGACCGCACCCGGGCGCTCGCGGCGCTGCTTGACCGGCGTGTCCTGCGGCCCGTCATCAGCCACGTGCTCCCCCTCGCGGCAGCAGCGGAGGCGCACCGGATACTGGAAGGCCGGCACGCTGGCGGCAAGATTGTCCTAAACGTCACCAGCAGCTAGCCGTCACACAAGTTTCGAGCGCCAGCGGCCACAGGGCTACAGCTCGGTCGTCTGGCTCCCCGGCCGCCGAAAGGGAGCAGGCAGACGCGTCGAGAACGACAGCGGATTGCCGCGCTGCCTGCGAGCCTGCCACACCCCAGCTGCCTCACGCAGCACATAGGCGGCCCGGCGGCGGTTATCAAGGCTCCGCACCTTTGACAATTCCGGCTGGAAGGTCCGACCACGGCCGAGCAGGCAGGCGGCCAGACCGTGTGTTGACGCATCGCTCGCGCTCGGCGTGAATGTCCTCATTTGCAGACAGCGTCGGCGCTGTGGTCACGTGCCGCGGTGCGGTGTAGATACGTTCCGAAGAGAATGTCTCGCACGCGACCGTAAGGCAGCGGTCAGGTGGTTGTATGTGGGACTTCGTCAGCCAGAGGCTTCGTCTGGCCAGCGGGTGGCGGGTGTGACCACCATGCCGACGCCCGGCACGGGCACTAGGTAGCCCGATCTGGGCAGCAGCCTGGTGTAGCTCTGGATCTGGGGTCGTTGGCTCCCCGTTTTGGCCCCCCGGAATTCCGTTAGCGATGCTATGTTCAGGCCCTCCAAGCCGCGATGCCGTATTGGATCACCGCCTCGGCCACCGCTAGTAAGGCCCCCGCCGCCAATCGCTAGCTGATCAGGGCAATTCGATGTTTCTGGTGAGCCTTGCGCGCTGGTGGCACCAGCGTGAGCGGGCTTGGTGGCGGCGTCGCCAGTCCAGCCAGTGCCCGGCATGCGCGGGCGGGTCCGGGCGCAGGAGAGCCGCGGCGAGCAGCAGCTTGATCTCCGGGACGGTCAGCGGGATCATCCCGGGTTCGGCGGGTGGCGGCTGATCAGGCCTGACTGGCGGCGGCACCTGGGTGCTGGTGCGGTCCTTCAGCAGGTCTTGGTGAGCAGCTGACCTTCGGGCACGTAGCAGTAATGGAAGGCCAGCTCGCCGGTCTTCAGGTGGCGGCGGACCGGCAGCTGGTGCCGCGGGCTGCCGGCGGCGATCCAGGCCCAGGCGTACCAGCGGTCGCCCTTGGAGCCCTTCCCGGCGGAGCGGACCTCCCAGCGGCGCTTGCCCTTCAGCAGCCGGACGGCGGCCTCCGCGCAGGTGAGCTTTGTCCCCGCGGCCAGCGTGAGGGTGAAATTCGACGCGACCCGCAGCACGTAGGCCTGCTCGCGGGCCTGGAGGAACTCCCGCAGGCGCGTGCAGGAACCGTATACCTCGTCCCCGCAGACGAAGCCGGAACGGAGGCCGTCAGCGTAGGCATCAGTACAGATGTCGATGGCCAGCTGTCCCTTGGTGCGGAACTGAAGGTCCAGCGGCAGTCCCATGACCAGCGACTTCACCGGGTCCTCGATCTGCTCGGCCGGTATCCACTGCCGCGCCCCGGCCAGCGCGTGCCCGGTCTTCTCCCGCACATACGACAGGTGCACCGTGTTGATGCCGTTCGCCACCCGGCCCGCGCAGTCCATGTACTGCCGTTTCACCCCGGCCATGGCCTCGCCGGCTTTTTCCTGCCCGGTCTCATCGATCGCCCCGATGACCAGGCCGTCCTGGCGCCGGCCCCGCCGCGCTGCCTCCTCCAGGCCCGCCACCGCGAACCGGCGGACCTCGCTCATCGCCGCGAACGTGCCCCACGACGCCCGGTTCAGCAGCCGCTGGGCCCGGTCCGGCGACCGGTCCCCGGCATGCTGGGCGATCGTCCACCCGTTCCGCCTCGGCAACCCGCTCACCACGGCAGACACGTACTTGCCCGCCTGCAGCCACGCCTCCGCTCGCACGAAACACGACCGGAATGCCGTCAGCAGCTCGATCCGTTTCCGGTCGGCCAGCCCGGCCCCTATGCTGGCAGCAGCAGCCGCCTTCGATTTTGTTGTCTTCACAAACCGCATGATCGTCAGGCGGCTGCGCCATGCCAAACCGAGGCCACGCGCCAGCCCCGCCGCAGGTCAAACTCCCAATGGCGGCTGCCTTACGAGGCGCTTTGTTCTAGTTCAATTATCGGCACTTCGGCGCCTCCATCGCCCACAGCTATAGACCATGCGGTTTGCGAAGATTAATGATCTTGACGATTTCCTGGGGGCAGGCTGTCGCCTCACTAGCGATGTAGTCACATAGGCGAAAAACTTGATTTGATCCGGAGAACTCTCCGCAGCTCAAGCGCGTTCACATATACAACTAATAGCCTCATTCGGGGAAGAACCTTGACATATATAGGAACGGAGTGCGAGCATCGCGCACATGCCTTTTCAGAGATCACGCCGGACCCGCGCTCGTACGCTGGTCGCGACGGCTGCGGTCCTGGCGGTTTCGGCGACGGCAGCGTGCTCGTCCGCGCCGTCCGGAGCCGTCCGGAGCCGTGAAGAACACTACTCTCACGGTTGTCGCGTTTAACCCGTTTACTGGCCCGGATGCGGCATTCGGGCCAGAGATGATGGCGGGCTGCCTGGCCGCGGCGACCGCGGTCAACGCGGCAGGCGGCGTGCTGAGCAACAAGGTGGCCTGCTCGAGCGTGGACACGCGCGGCGACCCGGCCGATGCGGTCACCGCCGCGGCGAAGATGCTGGCGACCACGTCGCACATATTCGGCGTGCTGGGCCCGAGCTCGGATGAGGCGGACGCGACCGCCCCGCTGATCAACGCGGCCAAGGTCACGATGTTCGCCGACACCGGAGAGGCGTCGTTCGACCAGACCAAGCTGCAGTATTTCTGGCGCATGACCCCCGCGGACGACGTGCTGGGCTACGCGATGGCGCTGTATGCCAAGCGGAAGGGCTATCTCCGAGGCGCGGCGGTGTTCGGCAACGACGTCGGCTCGCAGTCCGTCGTGCCGACGCTGCAGAAGGGCTACAGCGCAGTGGGCGGCCAGATGGTCCTCAACGAGAAGATCGCACTGGGCCAGACCTCCTATCAGCCGGAGGTGGAGCAGATCATCGCGGCCAAGCCGCAGGTCATCTTCACCGAAGCCTCGCCGCAGGCCGACGCGACGATCCTGGCCGAGCTGCAGCAGCTGGGCCACCTGATCCCGGTCATCGGCAGTGACGCGACGGTCGAGCCGTCCTGGCTGCAGGCGGTGGCCGGGGCGATCGGCAAGCCGGCGCTGAGCAAGTACTTCGTGGGCGCGATACCCTACGCCCCTGCGTCGGGGCCTGCGTGGCAGGTATACAACAAGTATGTGGTGGCCACACCCGGGGTGACCAAGCCGGCGTCGCAGTGGAGCGACGACTCGTACGCGATGGTGGACTACGACGGGCTCATCGTCATGGCGCTGGCCGCGACCGCGGCGAAGAGCACCAGCCCGGCCGTCTATAACAAGTCCATCGAGGCGGTCACCACGGCCTCCCCAGGGGGGTGGTGGTGCATTCGTACGCGGCCGGCCTCGCGGCGCTCAACGCGGGCAAGAAGATCGATTACGTCGGCGCCACAGGGCTCATCGCCTGGAACAAGTGGCACAACTCGACCGGCGGCTTCGAGGTCACGGGCTACCAGCCGAACGGGAGCACCCCCCTGGTGGACATTATCTCGGCCGCCGACATCGCACCTCTGAGCAAGTAACCGGCCGCGCCCGGGCCCCCGGCACACCGGTGCCCGGGCGTCAGGTCGTCGTCGGCCGGGCCCCCACCTGGGAGGGAGCCAGAGCATGTTCGTGCACGCTATCGGTTTCGGGATCGTCACCGCTGCGGTGATGGCGCTGGCAGCGGTCGGGTTCACCGTCCAGTTCGGGGTGACCAACATCCTCAACCTGGCCTACGGCGATGTCATGACCGCATCGGCGTTCGTGGCTTACGTGAGCCACTCGGCCGGGCTCAACCCGTGGTGGGGAATGGTGCTTGGCGGCCTGTTCGGCGCCGTATTCTCCGTCCTGTTGAACCGGTTCCTGTATACGCCGTTCATCCGCCGCGGGGCCCGGCTGTTTACGATGATCATCGTCACGATCGCGGTGAGCCTGATCCTGCAGAACTGCCTACAGGCGATCTGGGGGCCGGACTTCGTCAGCGCGAACATGTCCGCCGGCGCCTCGGTGCACATGCTGGGCATGATATTCACCACCAGTCAGCTCATCTTGATCGCGATCGCCGCCGTCGCGCTGGCCGGGTTGCACGGCTTGCTCAGGTACACCCGGCTGGGCAAGGCCATGCGCGCCACGGCCAGCGACCCCGAGCTGGCCCGCAACTGCGGCGTGCCGACGCGCCGGGTCATCGACGGCGCCTGGCTTCTGTCCGGACTGCTGTGCGGGCTGGCTGGGGTGGCGCTGGTGACCGAGCTGGGCAGCTTCGACTTCACGACCGGCTCGGCGTTCCTGGTCCCTGTCATCGCCGCCGCGGTGCTCGGCGGGGTCGGCCAGCCGTACGGGGCGATGCTGGGCGCGCTGGTCATCGGGCTCGCCACCGAGCTGGCCGGCACCTACTTCGATCCGACTTACAAGGATGTCGTGGCGTTCGGTGTGCTCATCGTGGTGCTTCTGATCCGCCCGCAGGGAATCTTCGCCGAGGTCGCCAGCCAGAAGGAGGTCGCCGCATGAGCCTCGCCTGGTCGTTCTACATCTCCACCGTGCTGGTCTACCTCGGGGTCGACGTGATGGCCTGCTGGGGGCTGAACCTGCAATACGGTTACACCGGGATCCTGAACTTCTCCTTCATCATCTACCAGTCCGCCGGTGCGTACGTCGCCGCCGTGCTGACCCTGGGGCCGAACACCGCCGGCAGTTTCCAGCAATACATCGGCGGCGCGAACCTGCCGTTCCCGCTCCCGATTATCGCCGGCGGGATCGCGGGCGGCCTGCTGTCGGCGGTGGCTGGCGTGATCGCGCTGCGCCGGCTGCGAAGCGACTACCAGGCGATGGTCTTCCTGGTCATCTCGCTGATCGCCACCGCCGTGGTCACCAGTGACGTGGGCCTGTTCAACGGCCCGGCTGGGCTGTCGCTCATCCCTCAGCCGCTGAGCACCGCCCTAAACCTCTCGCTGGTCGGCTACCGGTGGTTCTACGTCGGGCTGACCGCCGTCATCTGCCTGATCATCTACGCGTTCCTGCGGCTGATCACCAGTGCCCCGCTCGGCCGGTCGCTTCGTGCCGTGCGCGACCACGAACAGGGCGCCGCCGCGCTGGGCAAGAACGTGACCGGCCTGCGCATGACCTCGTTCGTCATCGGCGGCGTGATCGCCGGGATCAGCGGGGCCGTGCTGGTGGAGTTCATCAGCGCCTGGTCCCCCGGCGGCTGGCTCTACCAGGAGACCTTCGTCCTGTTCACCGCGCTGATCGTCGGCGGCACGGCCAACAACGCCGGCGCCGCGCTTGGTGCGCTGCTGGTACCCGTGGCGTTCCTGGAAGGCAGCCGCTTCCTGCCCCAGTTCGGCCCCCCCGGGCTCATTGACGCGCTGCAGTGGGTCGCCGTCGGGCTCATGGCGCTGATCTTCGTGTGGTTCTGGCCGCGCGGCTTGCTGCCCGAGCGCAGACGGATCATCAAGCTGCCCGGCCTGCCGCAGGCCGGGACCGGGCAGCCGTGACCCGTCGGCTACGAGAAAACGGCCGAGACCCGATGACCTCGGTGCAGGGACAGCGGACGACACCGGCCGCGCAGGCAGCGTTGCTGCGGGTCGATGATCTGGCCAAGAGCTACGGCGGCGTGCACGCCGTAGCCGGGGTGTCCTTCGACGTGCTGCGGGGCCGCATCACCGGCCTTATCGGCCCGAACGGCGCCGGCAAATCCACCGCGCTGGGCATGGTAGCGGGCGCGATCAAGCCGAGCCGCGGTTCGGTGCTGCTCAACGGCACCAACGTGGCCGGCTGGCCGAGCCACAAGATCGCGCGGCGCGGGCTGGCCAGGACCTTCCAGCAGTCCAGCGACTTCGCCGGGATGACCGTCACGGAGAACCTGCTCACCGCCCGGTACGGGCAGCGCGGAGACACGCTGCGCGGCGCGCTGCTCGGCCGCCGCTACTGGCGCGCCGAGCAGGAAAGCCTGACCGCGCGCGCCGCTGACGTCATCGCCCGCTTCGACATGGCCCGGATGGCGAACGAGTTCGCCGGAAACCTCAGCGGCGGCCAGCGGCGGCTGCTCGAGATCATGCGCGCGCTCATGACCGAGCCGGAGATCCTCCTGCTCGACGAGCCGATGGCCGGGGTCAACCCCGCTCTCGGCGAGCGAATCGAGGACTACCTGCTCCAGCTGAAGCAAGACGGGCTGACCATGCTGATGGTCGAGCACGAGATGGCGGTCGTCGAGCGGCTGTGCGACCCGATCATCGTGATGGCACAAGGTGAAATCCTCGCCGAGGGAACCATGGAGCAGATCCGATCCGACCAGAGGGTGCTCGATGCCTACCTCAACTGAGAGCCACCGCCCGGGCACCGGGTACCTCACCGTCCGCGGCCTGACCGCCGGCTACGACGCCGCGCCGATCATCAACGACATCTCGCTGACCGTCGCCGAAGGCGAGATAGTGACCGTGATCGGCCCCAACGGGTCCGGCAAATCGACACTACTCAAGTGCCTGACCGGACGGCTGAGACCCCTGGCCGGGCAGGTCCACCTCGACGGACATGACGTCACAGCGGCCAGCGGCAACGCCCTGACCAAGGGCGGACTGGGCTATGTCCCGCAGCACAACGACATCTTCCCGACCCTCACCGTCAGGGAAAACCTCGAAATGGGCGGCTACCTCCTGCCCAAAGCCCAGGTCGGCGAACGGATCGACTATGTGCTTCAGGCCTTCCCCTCCCTCCGGCCGCTCCTCAAACGCAGCGGCAAACTCCTCAGCGGCGGCGAACGGAAACTCCTCGGCATCGGCCGCTCCCTGATCAGCTCGCCGAAGCTCCTCATCCTCGACGAACCCACCGCTGGGCTCTCCCCGACCCTGGCCCGCGGCATCCTTGACGACAACGTCACCTCACTGGCCCGCGCCGGCGTGACCATCCTGCTCGTCGAGCAGCGCGCGCACCAGGCCATGCAGATCGCCGACTGGTGCTATGTCTTGGTCGCCGGCCGGGTCGAACTGAACGACGCACCCGCGACCCTGCTCGCCCGGCCCGACTTCGGCGCGCTGTTCCTCAGCCGGGGTGCCCGTAAGCCGCCGCCAGCCGCGCCGGGCCGGCCCCTGCCCTAGGCCACTACCGACCCGGCCGCCGGACCGTTATCGCGACAAGCCACGTTTCTACTAGTCCGAGCCGCCCCGTGAAGTGATCTTGCAAGGAGATGCGGCCAAAGAGCTCAGTAAGGCTCGTCCGCCTCGGGATGCTGGAAGAAGAGCGTCCGGACGACGCTCGCCGCGTCTACTACCACCGCACCAATAGCCCCCTGTGGAAGATCATCGAAGCTGCGGCTGACGTGATCGAGCCCTAGCTAGGACGAGGCATGTATGGGCATGACGAGATTCGCGCCACCAGACGCGCCCACACTCGGTCGCTTGAGAACACTCAGTCAGAAGCGCGACGATAATCTCAGGACCGGCAGATACCCTGACCAATCGTGAGGGACCAGATACGACGCCTGTATGACTTCGAATTGGAACCGGAAGTCCGCGACTGGCTGGACAGCCTCAGCGACAGCGACTTCAAGCGTGTCGACGAGGTATGCGGCATGCTCGCCGAGAAGGGCAGCGAACTCGGCGGCCCATGGTCTGATCACCTGGAAGGCCCGGTCTGAGAACTGCGGATCCGGCTGCGTGATGTTGCGGCGAGGATCACCTACTGGTGTACTGCTGATGGAAGGATCGTGCTGCTGGCAGTGTTCCGGAAGACCAAGCAGCACGACCAGAGGCAGATCGACCGGGCCGTCCGAGCACAGAAGAGTTGTGAGCGCGACCACCGGGCGCCAGCGGCCGAAGTCTACGAGAGGCAGGTGTGATGGCCGGCTACCACACCCGCTGGGTCCGCTTGCCGGAGCCGGCCGAGGATCCGGAGCGGATCGCCATCCGCGAGGCACTGGCTTTCGGCAAGGCGGTGTACGACCAGCGCCTTGCCCTGGGTCTCAGTGTCGCCGACCTAGCAAACCGGGCGGACATGACCATAGATGACATCGAGTGCATCGAAGAGGGCGGCACCGAGCCCACCATCGCCCTGCTGCGGCAACTGGCCGCCGCCCTAGACGCCGACGTACGCCTGACGCCAGGGCACGATCTTGGCTCCGTGTGGTTCGAACCCCACGCAGCCTGACGTGATCAGAGCAGCTTGCATTTGAAAGACAGCACTCTTGCGGAGACTCAACCTTCGCCATGCTGATCGCTGCAAATGTCAGCGGCACGACGCGTGCTAATGTCGAACCAAGAGCGTTGCGCCGTCTAATACTTATACATTTCTGCGGGCCACCGGCTGGCGCAGTCACCGCAGGTTCAAGACCTTGTTGTCTGCGTCGCAGGCACGCCGCCTGCCGAATATTGGGACCGACGCTTGGGCCACCACCGGGTTGCATCCGCCAAGCCTCCGATAAAACGAGATCAATAACGGCCGCTACGCCCGTGTCCGCCCCAGCCGCTTGTCGCCGCATAGTGGCACGTCAGCGCGGGGGTGGCTTGGGCAGGCTGATCAGGACATCCAAGCCTAGGTGTTCCTTGCAGAGGTACTTGACGTGCTCGCATTCCATGATTTCGATGCGGCCGTGGCGGGTCGCGAAGGCGTGACCGTCCTTGGTGACCCAGGACGTCGTGACAAGTACGCCCTTGGTGGCGTGCTTGTCTTCCATGACGCCGGCCAGCGCGCGAACGGCCTCGACTCCGACGGCGTTGCGGTAGCGCTTGGCCTGGATTATGCACATCCCGCCGAACACTGCGTTGTTGTTGACCGCGACGGCGTCGACGCCGTCGTCCTTGATTGCCTGCGTGTTCCAGGCTTGCATGCCCATTTCCTCGAAGATCTGGCGCACGAGGTGCTCGAACTCGTAAGGGTTCATGGCGAGGAGGTCAGGGCGGCTATCTAGTCCGGCAACGACGTCCATTCCGGCTATGAACCTGAACCGGGTCAGCAGGGAGTCGAAGTCCATGGTGGGCTGTACGGGCTCCAGGTCGTAAGGGTGGGGTGAGACCAAGGCGTTAAGGCGCTTGAGGCAGGCCACCGGGTCGAGGTCGGAGAGTACGTACGTGCTGAATACCTCTCGCTTCGCGCTCACCTGGAGCAGCAAAGGCCGGATCGGCTGGCCGCTCGCTGGATCCTTCGCGGAGACCTTCCCGTAGAAGGTCACCAGCTCGATCACGCTGCCCGGCGTAGAGACGAGGATCTCATGGATGGTGCGCAGCGCCACTTGCGCGATCACCGTTCGGTAGCGTTCTTTGATCTCTTTCTCTGCGCGAGGGAGGGCCTCGATGGCATCCCGGGTGGCCACGAACCGGTAGTCCCGGTCGAGTGGGATCACCGATTGCGGTGGCAGTTCCCACTCAATGACGGCTTCTCTCGGATCTGGCCGGTACACAGCGCGTGTCTGGTGCGGAAATCCCTCCGGATATACGGATGAGTCCAAGACAAGGGTGCAGAATTCCGCGACGGCTTCAGGGTCCCCGGCCCGGCAGTCCCGCTGGAACTGGTCGATGCCAGCATTGTGCTCGGCGACGTCGGCAGCGAACGCGGCGGCGGCTGAGTTGTAGGCGGCGCGCTGCTCTGCCAGTTGCCGGCGCCGGTCGGCCTCCGCGGCCGTGTGCTGCTCCACGGCCCGGGAGTAGGCTGCGCGGGCCATCTCGGCCTGTCTCTCAAAGCGGCCCCCGCCGCCGAAGACCTTGCCTAGCCCGGACGGCGGTGCGGGGACGAATTGCTCCCATATTGGGGGAGGCAGAGGCTCGACAAGCTGGCCCGCGTCGAACGCCGGGGAGGCATCAGTCCGTCTGAGGGAAGCAAACGTGACGACTGGCCGGTCACGGATGCCTGCCTTCAGTAGCCCGTCAAGTTCGGCGAGGCGGCCACTGACGTCTTCGGCCATGGCTGCCGCCTCGGCCTTGCGGTCCTCGACGTAGAGCTTCTTCCGTTCCCGCTCACCGGTAGCAGCCTGCCGCTTTCGGTCGCGCTCAGCCTTGGCAGCCTCGCGGACCGTCCGCGCCTCGGACCGCTGGAATTCGCGGAACTCCCGCTGGCGGATACGTTCGTGCCGGGCACGCTCCCGCTGTATCTCTGCCCACAGCCCTTGCTTCTTCGCCACGCCGACCCCTGCCACGGCTATGCCCGCACCTTACGTACGAGCCTCTATACGAACTGTGAGCATGTAAGCCTGAATTGTGAAGCCTTGCTAGGACGAGAATTATGGCCGTTTGGCTGCCGGTCATCGACACCCTGCTCCGCAACGACCTCATCCTGGTCGACGAGGTCGGGTTCGCGCCGCTGGACGACACCGGCACTCGTTCCCTCGCAGGCACGCTGCCTGACGTATGAGGTAGCGATCCATGATTGCCGCGCGTGATGCCCCGTGGGAGTGAAGGGCGGGTCACTGGAGCAGCGCGGTGACGAGACGCCGGCAGCGGAGGGGATCCTCGGTGAATCCATGCTGGAGACCCCACAGCCAGTAGTCGGTAGTGCGGAAGATCGCTGAGCGGCGAGCGTGTTCCCGGTCGAGGCCCGCAGCGTCGGCGATGATGTTCGGCTGCTCGTTGATCGTCGCGGTGTCGGGCATCTCGTGGAGCCTGTCCCACAGGCAGCGGGCGAGGTCGAACCCGATGTCGCCGCGCAGCAGGCAGGGATCGACGGTGAGCCAGGGTTCCCGCTCCCCCCCGAGCACCTGCTCGTGGTGCAGCGCGGCGTCAACGGCACGGTCGCCGGTGGCGGAGGTCAGGGTCTCGGCGGAGGTACAGGCAGCGGCCAGTATTCCGGCCGGCACCGGACGGCCCAGCGCGACCCAGGCTGACTTCAGCGTGACCAGCCGATCCCGCACTAGCTCGCCGGTACTGGGCACCCAACTGGGGGCAGGTACGGCGAGCCGGCGCATCATCCTGCCCGCATGATGATTGGCTTCGGCCAGCGGCAAGGTGGCCAGCGACCGCGTCGGATCCAGCCGTTCCAGCAGCATGGTCCCGGCCCCGAGGTCCGTCTCCACCAGCAGCACAGTGCCCCGGCCGGCCCAGAACCGCAGCGCCGCCACCTCGGCGGGGAAGCTCTCAACCGGTGCGGTCAGCCGCAACGCGAACTGCTCACCACCGCGTCGGACTGGAAGTACCAATGCGTTCGATCCGTGCCAGGAATTACCGTCGAGCGAGAGGTTCCAAGCCCGGCACTGCTGATCGACCCGCTCAGGCAGGGAGTCCAGCCACGCGCGCCTTTCGTGCGACCCGCGTAGCATGGCCCGAAAAGTGGACGGAACGGTAATCACAAAGATGAGTCCATCACACCGCTCCAGCCCGCGGTGATCACTTCACGGCCGTACGGGTACCACCGCGTCGCCTTCGCCCCGAACGCGGCAGCGGCTAGCGCTGCCGTGCCCGAGCTACCACTGACGCAAGTGCTGTGACCGCGGGCCGACCAGAAAGACGCCACGATACATCGGCTTCAGCGGAGGCCGTTGGCTCCCCGTTTGGCTCCCAGGTGGCGGCCGGCCTCTGCGACACATAGCTGGATCACAGTTCTGCCTGGTGAGCGCGCACTTGGTTGCGTATCCGCATGGTGCGTGTCAGATGGAGTGATTGCTTGCGAGCAGTACATCAATAAACGGTCGTAGTTTCGAATATAAAGTTCCACCAGCATTTATTTGCGCCCCGACCGCGACTCGAACGCGGGACCTACTGCTTAGGAGGCACTTTCGAAGGGTGCCTGCAGGGTGCTGGGCGTGGCCTGATGTGTCGTCGAGCTGCAGTGATAATGGCTGGACGTGTCCTGGCGTTTCCCTGTGCCTGTGGTCGTTGGCTCCCCGTTTGGCTCCCCGCGATCTCGTTAGCGGCGCTAATGTTCGAATGCTGACGGCCTCAGTCCGACCTCCGCGCGAGTCCGGTCAGCGGCCCGACCCGGTTCAGCCAGACCGCTCCTGTGGCGTGGCCTGCGGCGGCTGGACATGTGCCGGTTACCGCGAGCGTGGGCACGGGCCTAGACTTAAGCTGTTCCTTGAATTAAGTCCAGCCTTAAACCAGAGAGGGGAGCGTGTGGCGTGGAGCGTCAAGGTCACCGAGGAGTACGCCGCGTGGTTCACCGCCCTGATCAAGGACGACCTGGCTTCCGCGGTCAGGTCGCGCAGGCGGTCGCGGCACTGCGGGAGGAAGGTCCCGCGCTTGGCCGGCCGCTGGTGGACCGTATCCAGGGCAGCAGGATCCATCACCTCAAGGAGCTGCGCCCTGGCTCGGCGGCCCGGTCCGAGATCCGGGTGCTCTTAGCGTTCGATCCCACCCGCTCGGCGCTGCTGCTCCTCGGCGGCGACAAGGTGGGGAACTGGAAACGGTGGTACACGGACAACATCCCGACCGCCGAGCAGTTGTACCTGGACTACACCACGCAAGCAGAGGAATAGCCCGCCATGCCTAAGCGCACCCCCCTGGACTGGGAGGACCTGGAGCGCGAGCTGCACGCCGCCGGGGTCTCCCCCGAGGAAATCGAGGCCGGCGCGCGCCGGCTGCTCGCCCAGGCGCGCGGGCACCAGCTCGCCCAGACCCGCAAGCAACTGGCCCTGGGCCAGAAGCACATCGCCGCGGCGATGGGGGTGAGCATCGCCCGGGTATCCCAGATCGAGCACGGCGAGGTCACCTCCTTCGAGGTCATCGCCCGCTACGTCGAGGCCCTCGGCGGCCGACTGGACCTCGTCGCCGATTTCGGCGACAGAACCGTCCGGCTCCCCGTCAGCGACACCCCGACCGCCGCATGACAGCAACCGCGCGTGACAGCCACCGCCTCGCACGACCAGGCTGAGCTGGCACTTGCTGTGACCTCCGCCTTCCGACCAGGAACTGCCCACACGGCAAGCTGATCACGGTCCGCGACCATGCCAGCGTCTTAGACGTACAAGAGGCTCTCGTTATAGCGGGTAGCTTGGTCGCCAGGGCGCCGCCCTGGGCGCTGGCGAACTGGGTAATCTGAATGCGGGTACCCGTCGCTGTCGGATGACGAACGTCCGGATCTGCCGAAATGAGTGCGTTGCCCAGGCGCATACCTATGCGCCTGACGGCATACTCAGGCATGACTTGGTAAACGCCTGGGCGTTTCGGCAAAGACAGCCACGTAGCGGTTCTGCATCTCAAGACAAACCTGCTCATGGGCGCTTACCGTCCCGTGAAGGGATCAGTAGAGCGGCACTGATCAACCAATTCTGCACTCTGCATCTACAGGCTGTTTCTCGTCAGACGCCTGAATGAGTCCGACCAGCCCAAGTACACCCTGCCTTACATGATGTGGCGTATTGCGACCTTGTTGCATATCTCTGCCGGTAGGCCCTATCTCTAAGTTGGAGACTTCATGGCTTATGCGAAACTCTCTTTGAAGAAGTAGAGGCCGATTGCGGCTTGGAACGAAGAAGCGAACGTTCCAAGCGGCCTTCTGTAGTCGGTAAAGAGAATCCGCCAGGTCTTGAGGTTGGCGATGGCCCGCTCGACCGGCGCACGGAAAGAGCTGACCTGGTTATTGTAATCATGCTCGCGCATGTACAATTCCCGGTCTTCCGGTTTCCGGACCGGAGTGGTGATGTAATCAGTCCCGATGAAACCCTTGTCACCGAAAACGCCGCCCGCAACCTTGAGGATCGCCTCGCACTCTGATCCCTTCAGCTTGGCCATGTCATGCCTGTTGCCGGGAACCGGCTCGGATACGAAGGTTATGCAGCCTTCGAGATTGGTGATGATCAGGGAGCCGTGACCTGTTGTCTTGTATTTCCCGGCCCACAATTCACGCTTGCCCGACCAGGACCAGCATGGCCACAAGGTGCCATCTACCAGGGCAATCGCGCCCCTAGTGGCCTCCGCTGCCTCTTCCGCAGCTGGCCGGAACTCATCGGTCGCCTGATCTATTAACGGAGTAAGGAAAGTAATGCACCGCGAGATCGTGGACTGGCTCACGTCGAATATCTCGGCCCAGATCTCCTCGGTGATGTTATTGCGTTCGTATCCGCAGGTCACGATAAGTGCCTCGCGCAAGGTGAGCTCCCGCGGACGCCCGGATCCTTTGACCCAAGGCTCTTCGAGCAATTCGGTAACGCGTACTTCGAGTTCGTCGAGTTGCTCACAGGTCAGGCCTGACATACGATAGCAATGCAACGGCTTCTCCGTTTTGGAAGGTGTGTGTGAGAACCTCCTTTCTATCGGGCGGAGGAGCCGTTGCCTATTATCTGGCGCGGAGTGTCGCCAGCTTTCTCAATATTCTGGAAATCTACTCTATTAATAGCAATGATCGAGGTTTTGCATAAACCTCTTCTAATGCTGGATCCATATACCGGAGCATGCGGTGTAAGGTTCTGGGGATAAGATCCGCGCTAACGTGGTTAGTGTGGATGCGCCGAGAGTGTATGCCCACGCACGTGTCCTAGTTTCCTTGACCCGAACCGTCAAGGGTTTGAACCCGGCAGGGTCAATGAGGGAAGGTCGACGGACAATGACATTCTCGTAAAGGTAACTGGACGTGATGAACGCGATCTCGGCACCTGAGGTGGCGAGCATCCGCTTGAGTGCTGGCGAATCTAGCATTCTGTGCAGGAGGTTCACGTCGTGGCCTACGAACCCGTGCCCGTCATATTGGATTGGGCCAATGTGTGTCGCTACGCGTAGCTGGATTCGAGCTGCCTCGCACGAGACCCGGTTATGGCGACGGACGAGGCCGAGGAGTTTCTCGGGGATCGGATGGACTAGTCCAGCTACTGAGACGGTAGGCGGGAGCACTACGAGCGCTCCATCGCCCCGGTCTTCGTGCGCACACTCTCGCCAGGGTACCCCTGACCTGTCAAATACGGTCTCCAGCATGTCGTACAGAGACCTATGTACGTATACCTGAATGTCGTCGTCACGGCGCGGCCCATTGAATCCGGCGATATCGACAGCAAACAGGCCGCACAATTGCCCGTCTGCAGATACGGGTAGCAACCCGTTGCGTAGACGGGCGGGTCCTGACTCTGTGCCCGACAGCGCGGGTGGGAACGGGCACTGCCGGAGCAACCCGGCATGGTTTGGCCGGTGGCGCTTCGGCAGGGCTTGTCCAGGCACTCTGGCCGCCGTCCGGGCAACGTCTTGCAGCATAAGGTTCGCCCCCTGGCGCGCACAGAGTACTACTCTGCTAGAGTCTCATCGCAATCGCAATCGTGCAAGGTTTCACGACAGGTATCGTGATTACTTTACAGATACATCTATGTCTCCGTCTAGGCTGGCTTCGTCCACGCTGCAGGAGGAGGAGGTGCCCGTGTGGCCGGTCGACGCTCGCCATCCGTACGCTCCCGTCAGCTAGCGGCGGCGTTGCGGCGGCTCCGCGCATCCACGACCCTTACGGGGGATGAGGTCGCGACGCGGCTTGGCTGGTCGCCATCAAAGCTTTCCCGCATCGAGACGGGCCACACTGCGATCACTGTTCCGGACCTCAGCCGCCTGCTCGACCTATACCAGATTGCTGGCCCCCTCCGTGACCGGCTAGCCGAGCTGGGCCGCTCCGCCAGTCGGCGCGGCTGGTGGGATGCATACGACGACACGCTGCGGCATGAGTACTCGACGTTGCTGGCACTGGAGGACGACGCGGAATCTGAGTTCTCATATAACCAATTGGTCATACCCGGGCTCTTGCAGATCGAGGCGTATGCCCGGGAGATTAGCAGCTTCTTGAACGTGCCTCCCGGAGAAGTTAACCGCCGGGTCACCGTGCGGGTAACTCGGCAGCTTGTCCTCACTAAACAAAACCCACTTGAACTCGTTGCTGTTCTTGATGAGGCGTGCCTGCGGCGTCGAGCAGTAAGGAGCTCGATAATGAGCGGGCAACTATCTCACCTGATCGATATGGCGCGACTCCCGAACGTGACCATCCAGGTGCTGCCATTCGCTGCGGGATTCTATGAGGGCATGGCCGGCTCGTTCAAGATCCTGCACTTCCCCGAGGAAGGTGCGACCGACGTTGTGTTCTTGGAGAATATGACCAGCGATCTCTTCATCGAGAGCGAGAGTGAAGTCTTTCGTTATGTTCGCGTCTTTGGCAAATTGCGCGAGCTCGCTCTAGGAGAAGAGGAAACGATCGCCCTGGTGGAACAGATCGCAAGCCAGATCGAATAGATGACCGGAGGGACCAGCAATGGGCTGGTGTGTGATTCGTACTGAAGATTGGCGCAAGAGCAGCTATAGCTCAGATTCGGATTGTCTGGAAATAGCGCGGAGGCTTCCGGCATTCGTCGCTGTCCGCGACAGCAAGTATGCACATGGGCCTATGCTGGTCTTTGACCAAGCTGAGTGGGAAAGGTTCACTCGCCGAATCAAGAGCGGTGAGTTCTGATGTGTTCACGCAGCCAGCTACACGGCAAGTAACGGGGCACCCTCGTCTTCTATTGCGATCGGCTGCACAGCACGCAGAACATCCTTTCTGGACCTGTATCTTTGCCGCGCCGCTTCGCTGCGGTTGGCAGTAGGCGGTAGGCCAGCTTGCATAAACATCATCGCGCCGGGAAGGCACACTCTTTTGCCGCGATTAGGGGCAGTGTTGCATAGGGTGGTAACAGCAGGCCGACAGCTACGTCGTGGTGAGCGACCCGTTCATCCCACCGGCTCAGCGCCTGACGGGCAGTTTCCTCGACGACGGCCCCGCTCATAGTCCTCGCCGGCAAAGCGCCGGACAGCATCAACACTGGTGAAGAACGTGACTGAGGTGAACATGACCTCCTGCCCGTCGTTTTTGCGCAGCAGGCGCGCGCCACGGAAGCCGTCGATACCCTGCAGGTGGCTACTTACTTCAGATTCGTAGTGACGCTGGTAGTCGTCGGCTGTGGCCAACGGTGCCCACCCACGCCATATCCGCGCGATCATCTGCCCTCGCTTCGCTGATTAGGGTCTCGCGAACGAAAACCATAACTCCCTCGGGTGAGCTTCAGCCAACCAGGCGACAGGTACCAAAAAGACCTCGGGTGAACGCGCTCATCTGCCGCCAGGTGCTTGTTGGTCGGCTTTACGGCGACCTCGGGCCGTTGCAGCGTCAGGGTATGACGACCTTCACACAACTGGCGCCGGCACCTTCCGATCCTCCTGATCCGTTCACCGACCGGCTGCGGGGCCTGGACCCACTGTCAGCGCAGCGTCCGCATCTGGAGCTGTACATCCGGTGGGTGCAGGAGATCCGCCGGTTCCGGCCCTCAACCGTCTCGCGGAGGTTCTCGGTCACAGCCGGGTTCTACCGGACCTGCGTTCTGGACGGCATCCTGGAACACTCACCCGCCGAGCACGTCCGCCGCCCCGCGGTCCCGCCGAATCACCCACCCTCGGGTTCACCCACCTGCAGTTCGAGGCACTGCTCACCGCAGCCCGGGAATCACCGAACCCGTACGACTTCGCGCTGGTGGCCATGCTCGGCCTGCTGGGCTTGCGGATCTTCGAGGCCACCGGAGCAGACATCGCCGACCTCGGCGAGGAACACGGCCACCGAGTGCTGCGCGTGTGCGGCAAGGGCACCAAGATTGTCCTGGTCCCGCTGCCGCCTGCCGTCGGCCGGGCCATCGACCGAGCGATCGGATCTCGTACGCGCGGCCCGGTCCTGGTCAACACCCGCGGCGCCCGGATGGACCGGCATGCGGCCACGCGCCGTCTGCGGCAGCTCGCGCAGCAGGCCAGCGTGACGATATCCGCGTCACCTTGGCTATAGCAGCGGATGCATATAGCATCAGATGCATGACAGGGCTGTACGAAGTCGAGATCGAGCCTGAAGTCCGGTCCTGGCTAGCCGGGCTGTCCGATCGTGACTTCGGCCGGGTGGACTTTCTCGTCGGCCTGCTCGCTGAGCAAGCCGACGATCTCGGCGAGCCCTATACCCGTCACCTTGGCGGGAAGGTCAGGGAGCTGCGGTTCCACCTGCTGCGCCAGCAGACCAGGGTCACCTACTGGCTGGCCCCGGGGTCGGCGGGTGATATTAATGACGGTCTTCCGCAAGACCCGCGGCACCGAAACCGCCGAGGTCGCCCGCGCCCTGCGTGCCCAGATGATCTGCGAAACCTAGCACAGCCAAGCCCATCAGGTCTTCGACCGGGAGGTGAACTGACATGACAGACGAGCACACCGCCTACGAGGAACTCGCCGGCGACCGCCGCGGCAGCGAGCAATACCGTCAGGAATACGCCGAGGCCCGCCGGGCCTTCCTGATCGGCCAGGCCGTCCGCGAACGCCGCCTGGCCCTGGGCCTATCCCAGGTCGAACTGGCCGGCCGCGCCGGAATGACCCAGCCCGCGCTGTCCCGCCTGGAAGCAGGCGGTGTGGTGCCCACCATCCCACTGCTAGAACGGATCAGCATGGCCCTCAATGCCGACCTCATCGTCGAGATAGCCCCCCACGCCGCCTGAAACTCCAACCAGGATCAGGCCCGTCAGCCCCCACACTCGATTCTGCCGATGAGGGGTCGAGACTGTCGGCGGCAACTGAATACTGACCACAGCGCGGCAAGGCCGTTGACAGAGACAGCCCTTCGCCGTCGAGCCCTTAATGCGGCGCAACCTAGCTTGCCGCAGGCTCGCCCGGGGGCCGCTCGCGCCGAACGCGGATGCCTGCCCTACTAGGGCGACTGATCAACCGGCCACCGCGGCCCACCCCCGCGACACTAGCGCCGCCACCGAGCATCGGCCGCTTGACAACCCGTGCGCGCGAGAACCCCCAAGATCAAGATGACTCAGCGGGCGAACGCTAGAGGTCGATGACGACCTTGCCGTGCACGTGCCGGCCGGCTTGAAGCTCGACCGCGGCGCGGATCTGCCCGACCGGGAAGCTTGCCGCGATGGGCACACGGAGCTGGCCCGCCGCGACCAGGCGAGCAATCTCCTCGATGGCGCCGGGGGCGGCGTTAGCGCCGTTTGCCGGCGTGATTCCGTCGACCTGTGCAGCGATGGTGGTGATGCGCTCGTCCGGAACGCTAAGTTCTCGTGCCGCCTGCGCCGTCTCGGTCCCGTATAGGTCGATGGCCGCAGTGACGCCGGCGGGAGCCAGGGCACGGAGCCGGCCGGCCAGGCCGTCGCCATAAGCGACCGGCTCGGCCCCGAGGGCACGCAGGGCACCGGCCGACGTCGCCGATCCCGTCCCGATCACTCGCGCGCCCGCGCGGCGAGCGAGCTGCACGGCGAACACGCCGACCCCGCCTCCCGCGCCGCCAATGAGCAGCGTGTCGCCCGGGCCGGGTTTGACGACGGCGAGCGCGGCGGCGGCTGTGCACCCCCCTATAGCAAGGATGGCGGCGGTGCGGTCGTCGACGCCGCCGGGGGTATGGTGCGCGTCGCCGCCCGCCGCGATAGTCCCTGCCACGTCTATTACTACGTAGTCGGCGACCGCGCGGGACAGGGCGCCGCCGAACACCCGGTCACCGGCCGCGAACTCGGTCACGCCGTCACCGGCCTGGTCCACGACCCCGGCATAGTCGGTTCCGAACCCGGACGGCAGGCTCAAGCCGAATCGAGTGGCGGTCTCTGCGTCGGAGGTCATGAACCAGTCCATCGGGTTCAGTCCAGCCGCGGTGACTCGCACGCGGATCTGCCCCGGGCCAGCCTGCGGTGCGGGTACCTCGCGGAGGTTCAGGGCCTCGGGGCCGCCGAATGACTCGAGCTGGACCGCCCGGCTCGAGGCCGCCGACGTGCTGGCGCCCGGTTGCTGCATGCTCACTTGTCTCCTTGGGCGGCGAATGAAGGCAGCGAGAAGCGGACTATGCTCCGTTTATAAGAGGCACCGTACCATAACCGGAGCGTGATCCGTTTTGGCAGAGCCGGAAACTCGCGTGCTGCGAGCGGATGCGACTCGCAACCGCAGCCAACTCCTCGAAGTCGCGACCCGCGTGTTCGTGTCTGCCGACACCGAACCGTCAATGCGCGCGATCGCACGCGAAGCCGGGGTCGGCATCGCCACGCTCTACCGGCACTTCCCCACCCGCGAGTCTCTCGCCGACGCGGTCTACCGCGATCAGGTCGCGCGGCTCACCGACGGCGCCCGCGAGCTACTCGCCCAGCTTCCCCCGCCCGCGGCGCTGCGACGCTGGATGGAGCTGTTCGAGGACTGGATCGCGACCAAGAACGGCATGCTCGACACGCTGCTCGCGATGATCGAATCGGGCGAGATCGCCCATGCCCAGACCCAGACCGAGCTGCTCGCGGCCATCGACGAAATCCTCAACGCCGGCCGTGTGACGGGCGAACTCCGCGCCGACGTCACCGCCGAAGACATCGCCGCCAGCCTCATCGGCATCTTCACCGTGGCCCACCCGCCCGAACAC
>Ga0302177_10000996_pt1 | contig 20488 bp, 20 predicted proteins | sample I_Palsa_E1_2_FD_198780 | JGI IMG/M metagenome (GOLD analysis project Ga0302177, IMG submission 198780) | Peat permafrost microbial communities from Stordalen Mire near Abisko, Sweden - I_Palsa_E1_2 | ecosystem: Environmental > Terrestrial > Soil > Palsa > Peat permafrost | place: Sweden... | reverse complement strand
CACGCCGTCAGGCAATTCACCGCGCCGCGCCGTCAGCGGGATCGATCACGCGCGCGCTGCGATGATCGCCGCGGTGCTGGAAAAGCACGCCCGGCTCAGGATCGCCGTCAACGACGTGTACCTGTCCACTGTCGGCGGCATGCGGCTGACCGACCCGTCGTCGGATTTGGCGGTGGCGGTCGCGTTGGCGTCGGCGTACGTGAACCTGCCGTTGCCGGCCACCGCGGTGATGATCGGTGAGGTCGGGTTGGCTGGTGATCTGCGGCGGGTCAGCGGCATGGAACGGCGGCTGGCCGAAGCGGCGCGGCAGGGGTTCACCACGGCGCTGATCCCGTCGGGCTGTGACGCTGTGCCGCCGGGCTTGAAGACGCTGCAGGCACCCACCATCGCCGCTGCGCTCCAGCACGTGCTCGACATCGCCGGGCACCGCGACAAGGCCCCCACACCACCACATCGTCCGGACTCCGAACCCACAGAGCAGAATGAGTGGTGATGACAATGGGCAAACCAACGACGAACGGCTCAGCGGCGCAACAGCGGCCCTCCTTGCGTGAGGCCGTGGCGAGCCTTGCGCCGGGCACCGCGCTGCGCGACGGCCTGGAACGTATCCTGCGAGGCCGGACCGGCGCACTGATCGTCCTCGGCTTCGACGACAGCGTCGAAGCGATCTGCGACGGTGGCTTCTCCCTCGATGTGCGGTACGCGCCGACCAGGCTGCGTGAGCTGTGCAAGATGGACGGCGCGGTGGTGCTGTCCACCGACGGCAGCCGGATCCTGCGGGCCAACGTGCAACTGGTGCCGGACCCGTCGATACCCACCGACGAATCCGGGACCCGGCATCGCTCGGCCGAGCGGGCCGCCAACCAGGTTGGTTATCCGGTGATCTCGGTTAGCCACTCGATGAGCATCGTGACGGTCTACTACTGCGGTGAGCGCCATGTGCTGGCCGACTCGTCCACCATCTTGTCGCGGGCCAACCAAGCCCTCGCCACGCTGGAGCGATACAAGACACGGCTCGACGAGGTCAGCAGGCAGCTGTCGAGGGCCGAGATCGAAGACTTCGTGACGCTCCGCGACGTGATGACGGTGGTACAGCGGCTCGAATTGGTCCGCCGAATCGGCGTGGAACTGGACTACGAGGTCGTCGAATTGGGCACCGACGGACGCCAACTGCGGCTCCAGCTCGAAGAACTGCTCGGCGGTAACGAGGCCTCCCGCGAGTTGGTCGTGCGCGACTACCACGCCAACCCCGAGCCGTTGTCCAAGGCCGAGGTTGCGGTCACGCTCGACGAGCTGGATACCATGTCTGATGCCGAGTTGCTCGACTTCACCACGATGGCCAGGGTTTTCGGTTACCCGTCGACTGCGGAGGCTCAAGACTCGGCGGTGAGTTCGCGCGGCTACCGCGCGATGTCGGAGATCCCACGGCTACAGTTCGCCCACGCCGACCGGCTGGTCCGCGAGTTTGGCTCGCTGCAGGGCCTGCTGGCGGCGAGCGCGGGCGACCTGGAAGCCGTGGAAGGCATCGGCGAGATCTGGGCCCGCCACGTGCGAGAAGGACTGTCGCAGTTGGCCGAATCGACCATCGGCGATCCGCTCAGCTAGCTCAGCCGCCGGGGGCCGGTGGCGGACCGGGCAGCGGCCCAGGTCCCGGCGGGCCGGGCAATCCGGGCGGCGGAGGAGGCGGCGCGGCACCCGGAGGTAGCGGCGGAGCCATGATGAACGGAACCGCCAACGAGCGAAGATTGCCCAGCTGCACGACAAGGTTGTAGGTACCGGGCCCGATCGCCGGCCGCGGCAGCGGGCAGTGCGGGCCCGACCCCATGCCGGTCCAGGTAACGGCAGTGGTCACCTGTTCGCCAGGTGCAAAGGTCTTGACCAGGGTTTCGTTGGACGGCGCGCAGTCCAGGTTCGACCACAACCGCTTGTTGTCCAGCGAGTAGACGTAGGCGGCCAGCACTGCGGCGCCCACATCGCGCTTGCAGGCCACCAGCCCGATATTGGTGACCACCATGACGAACTTCGGCTGGTCGCCGACGGCATATTGCGGCGCGTTCGTCAGACCCTTGACGGCCAGCGTGGAGTCCGGGCAGTCGTCGCCTTCCTTGAGTACCGGCGGCGGCTGCACAGCGGCCGTCGCCGTCTCGGCCGGCTGGTCGGTGTTCTCACCGGCCGGCGGCTCCACCGGAGTCTTGACCTCGGGGTTGGTTCCTGGTGCGCCCTGCCCGGCCTGGGTTGACTTCTTGGCTGCGCCGTTGGAGGTGTTGGCGCCGGCACTTCCGCTCAGGACGGCGACGATGATCGCGACGACGATGGCGACTACAACGACCGCAACACCAATCGCCAATCCCCGGCGGCGCCAGTAAATCTCCGGCGGCAGTGGGCCTCGCGGTTCCAGATCCAGCACATTCACACGGTAAGGCCAGGTCACGTCGACCTGGGCGACCAAGCTCGGCGTGTCGCCCAGTTAGCTGAAGACGGCCATCGTCTACGCGTATGACCACGGCCTCGTCACGCCTCGATATTCGATTGAGGGCTAGGCGTCGACCTTGTCCCCGACGTCGCCGATGATGTTGCGCAGCACCACTCGCCCATCTTTGAGGTGATACGTGGCGCCGACGACCGCCAGGTCTCCGGCGGCGACCGCTTGGGCGATGGCCGACGAGCGCTCGAGCAGTTGCGTGCCGGTCTCGACCACGTGGCGTGCCTCGAACTCGTCGGTCCGGGTGAGGCCTTCACGGCGGCCCAGCAAGATGGACGGCGCCACCCGCTCGACCAGGTCGCGCACGTAGCCGCTGGGCATCGCGCCGTCGTCCAGCGCGGCCAGCGTCGCCTTGACCGCACCGCAGCTGTCGTGGCCGAGGATCACGATCACCGAAACGCCGAGCGCACCCACTGCGAATTCCAGTGATCCCAATACCGCGGAGTCCATCACGTGGCCGGCTGTCCGGACCACGAACATGTCTCCCAAGCCCTGATCGAAGATGAGCTCGGCGGCCACCCGGCTGTCGCCACAGCCGAATAGCGCGACGATGGGTTTCTGACCTTTGGTCAGGCTGGCCCGGTGCTGCACACTCTGGCTCGGGTGCTCGGGCTGGCCGGCAACGAACCGCTCGTTACCCTCTTTGAGTGATTTCCAAGCAGTTACGGGATCGGTGTTCGGCATGCGGCTCATTCTGCCGTAGCAAGCTATGAAGCTCTCACCAACGCAGCGTGAACTTCTGGACTGGTACGAGTGGTCGCGGCGTGACCTGCCGTGGCGCGACCCCGAGGTGACGCCGTGGCAGATTCTGGTCAGCGAGTTCATGTTGCAGCAAACCCCGGTGTCACGGGTGGAGCCGATCTGGCGGGACTGGGTGGCGCGTTGGCCGACGGCATCGGCGACGGCGGCGGCCAGCGCCGCTGACGTTGTGCGGGCCTGGGGCAAGCTGGGTTATCCGCGGCGGGCCAAACGCCTGCACGAGTGCGCCACCGTCATCGCCCGCGATCACGGCGACGTCGTTCCCGACGACGTCGACGTTCTGCTGACCCTGCCGGGAGTCGGCAGCTACACCGCTCGCGCGGTGGCGTGCTTCGCCTACCAGCAGGCGGTCCCGGTGGTCGACACAAACGTGCGCCGGGTGGTGGCGCGGGCCGTGCACGGACGCGCCGACGCGGCCGCGGCATCCGCCGTCCGCGATCACGCCGACGTGTCGGCGCTGCTGCCCAAAGATTCTTCAGCACATACGTTTTCAGCGGCGCTGATGGAGCTGGGCGCCACGGTGTGCACCGCGCGAACGCCGCGGTGCGGGCTGTGCCCGCTCAGCGTGTGTCAATGGCGTTCAGCCGGCTTCCCGCCCTCGGAAGGGCCGGCTCGTCGGCCCCAGGGCTACGCCGGAACCGACCGGCAGGTTCGGGGCCGGCTGATGGATGTGCTGCGCGCCAGCGAGGTCCCGGTCACCCGCGCCCAATTGGACGTCGCATGGGTGACCGACACCATCCAGCGCGACCGGGCCCTGGACTCGTTGCTTGCCGACGGGCTGGTGGCCAAGACCGGCGATGGGCGATTCGCATTGGCCGGCGAAGAGGGCTAGCGCGCAGCCAGGAACGATTCCACCGCCTGCCGATACAGCTGCGGTGCCTCGTCGTGAACCAGATGCCCGGCATCGGGCGCAGATAAATACGTTGTGCAGTAACCGTTTTCGTTCATAGAGCGCATCTGGCCGGCGGGAGTCACCGAGTTCCCGGCTTCGACGAGCAGCGCTGGGGAGCGCACCGCCTGCCATTGCGACCAGTAGTCGCGGGTGCCCCACTCGGCCGCGATCTCGATCCACTTCGACGTGTGTCCGTGCAGCCGCCACCCGGCCGCGGTCCGGTCGAATGCCTCCAAGAAGTACTGGCCGGCGAGTTCGCCGAATTCTGCGAATACCTTTTCGGCAGAATCGAATTCGACCGGCAGGTTATGGAGCCACGGCTCCCACGGCCCGGTGGTACGACCGCGGAAGTCCGGCGCCATGTCCTCGACGACCAGCGCCGAGACCAGCTCGGGGCGCTCGGCGGCCAAACACCAGGAGTGCAGCCCGCCCATCGAATGCCCGACCAACCGGACCGGCCCGTCCAGCGCGGCCACGGCGTCACCGAGGTCGGCCACGAAGCGTTCGGTGCTGATCGGACACGGGTCGGCGACATCGCGACCGCGGTGCCAAGGCGCGTCGTAGGTGTAGACGGCACCCAGCTGAGTCAGCCACGGCAGCTGACGCGACCAGGTGGTGCCGCGGCCCATCAGGCCGTGCACCAAGACCACCGGTTCGCCTCGTCCACCGCGGTGGGTTAGCAGATCAGCGGCCATGCACCTATCTTTGCGCGCTTTAGGTCGCCACCGGTCGGCACGGTAACCTTGCGCCATGCCAGTGGTGAAGATCAACGCAATCGAGGTGCCCGCGGACGCGGGCCCCGAATTGGAGAAGCGGTTCGCCCACCGCGCGCACGCGGTCGACAACTCGCCGGGCTTCCTCGGCTTTCAGCTGCTTCGTCCCGTCAAGGGCGAAGACCGGTACTTCGTGGTGACGCAGTGGGAGTCCGAAGAGGCATTCCAGGCCTGGGCGACCGGGCCTGCCATCGAGGCGCACGCCGGCGTGCGGAGCAACCCGGTGTCCACCGGCGCATCGCTGCTGGAATTCGAGGTTGTGTTAGACGTTGCCGGATCCGGACACACGGCGTAGTCCGCGCCAGGGCCGACTCCGCGTCGCGGCACTGACTTCCGCCGCCGTATTGATCGCCGCCCTGAGCCCGGGTTGCGCACCACCACCAGCACCGTCCGCTAACGCAGCGGGCGCCGGTCGGCAGATCAACATGACCACGCCGGCCGGTCTGCGAGCTCAGCAGACCCTGGACATGCTGAACTCTGACTGGCCGATCGGCCCTGTCGGAGTCGGCACCCTTGCCGCGCCGAAGATGGTCAACCAAATACAGACCATGATGGAAAAGCTCTGGTGGGACCGGCCGTTCACGTTCCGCGGAGTCGACCTCAAAGCGGGCGCGGCCACCCTGCAGCTGACGACGTCTTACGGTGCACAGCAAGAGATTCGGATCCACACCGCCGATGACACGTTGGTGGACGGGTTCGACCTCACCACGCTGGCCCCGCCCATCTCGTCGTGGCGTGACGTCGACGCGGTACTGCGCAAGACCGAGGCCCGCTACTCATGGCAGGTCACCAAGGTCAATGACGGCCGGTGCGACCGGATAGCCGGCACCAACCCCGATTTGTCACTCCCGTTGGCGTCGATCTTCAAGTTGTACGTGCTCTATGCCGTGGCTGATGCCATCAAGGCCGGCACAGTCTCCTGGGACGATCAGCTGACCGTAACCGACAAAGGCAAGGCCGTCGGTTCAAGCATGGATTTACCGGTCGGAGCGAATATCTCGGTGCGCACCGCGGCCGAGAAGATGATTGCCACCAGCGACAACATGGCCACAGACATGCTGATCGAGAGGGTCGGCCCGCAGGCCGTCGACAACGCGCTGGCCAACACCGGCCACCACGATCCGGCCGCGATGACGCCGTTCCCGACGATGTACGAACTGTTTTCGGTCGCCTGGGGCCGACCGGATGTCCGCGAGCAATGGCAGCGAAGCACAGCGCAGCAACGCGCTGCGATGCTAGAAGAAGCGAATTCCCATACTTATCAACCGGATCCGTGGCACGCGCACGTGCCCGCGTCGAAATACGATGCGGAATGGTATGGCACCGCTGAAGATATCTGTCGGGTGCACGTGGCTCTGCAGGCTGGCGCGGTAGGTGCGGCCGCACCCGTCAAGAAGATCCTGGATGCTTCACCGGGTGTCAACCTGGATCGCGGGCAATGGCCCTATGTCGCCGCCAAGGCCGGCGGCCTGCCGGGCGACCTGACGTTCAGCTGGTATGCGGTCAACCGGAGCGGGCAGCCCTGGGTGGTGAGCTTCCAGTTGAACTGGCCTCGCGATCACGGGCCGAGCATCACCGGTTGGATGCTGCAGATCGCCAAGCAGGTCTTCGCGCTGATACCCACGTAATAACAAATGGGCGGCCACCCGATCGGTGACCGCCCATCCGTTTGACTTGTTTACTGCGCTGCGGGCGGCGGACCACCGGCCGCGTGAGCGCCGGCGTTCGCCAGGTCCGGCGATTCGGCCGGCTTGCGGGCTCCGACGAAGGTGAACACGGCATCCTCGCCGGTACCCTCGCCGTCCCAGTTGTCCACGTCGACCGTGACAATCTGGCCCGGGCCAACCTCCTCGAACAGGATCTTCTCGGACAGCTGGTCCTCGATCTCCCGCTGGATGGTGCGCCGCAGCGGACGAGCGCCCAGCACCGGGTCGAAGCCGCGCTTGGCCAACAACGCCTTCGCCTTGTCGGTGAGCTCCATCGCCATGTCCTTGGCCTTGAGCTGCTTGCCCACCCGGCCGATCATCAAATCGACCATCTCGATGATCTCTTCGCGGGTCAGCTGGTGGAAGACGATGATGTCGTCGATGCGGTTGAGGAACTCGGGGCGGAAGTGCTTCTTCAGCTCGTCGTTGACCTTCTGCTTCATCCGCTCGTAGTTGTTCTCTCCGCCACCCTGGGTGAAGCCCAGTCCGACCGCCTTGCTGATGTCGGACGTACCCAGGTTGGAGGTGAAGATCAGCACCGTGTTCTTGAAGTCGACGGTGCGGCCCTGCCCGTCGGTCAGCCGGCCATCTTCGAGCACCTGCAACAGGCTGTTGTAGATCTCCTGGTGCGCCTTCTCGATCTCGTCGAACAGCACCACCGAGAACGGCTTGCGCCGCACCTTCTCGGTGAGCTGGCCGCCCTCCTCGTAACCGACGTATCCCGGAGGGGCACCGAACAACCGCGATGCGGTGAACCGGTCGTGAAACTCGCCCATGTCGATCTGGATGAGCGCGTCGTCGTCACCGAACAAGAAGTTGGCCAGCGCCTTGGACAGCTCGGTCTTACCGACACCGGACGGGCCGGCAAAGATGAACGAACCGGACGGGCGCTTCGGGTCCTTCAACCCGGCACGGGTACGACGGATCGCCTTCGAGACCGCCTTGACCGCGTCCTCCTGGCCGATGATCCGCTTGTGGATCTCGTCTTCCATGCGCAGCAACCGGGTGGTCTCGGCCTCGGTGAGCTTGAACACCGGGATACCGGTCCAGTTGCCGAGCACCTCGGCGATCTGCTCCTCGTCGACTTCGGCGACAACGTCAAGATCGCCTGAGCGCCACTGCTTTTCACGCTCAGCGCGCTGGGCAACCAGCTGCTTCTCCCGGTCGCGCAGGCTGGCCGCCTTCTCGAAGTCCTGCGCATCGATCGCGGACTCCTTCTCCCGGCGGGCATCGGCGATCTTCTCGTCGAACTCACGCAGGTCTGGCGGAGCCGTCATCCGGCGAATCCGCATCCGGGCGCCGGCCTCATCGATTAGGTCAATTGCCTTGTCCGGCAAGAACCTATCGTTGATGTAGCGGTCGGCCAGAGTAGCGGCAGCCGTCACCGCGCCGTCGGTGATGGAGACCCGGTGGTGCGCCTCGTAGCGGTCCCGCAGACCCTTGAGGATCTCGATGGTGTGCTCCACCGTCGGCTCGCCGACCTGTACCGGTTGGAACCGGCGTTCCAGCGCGGCGTCCTTCTCGATGTACTTGCGGTACTCGTCGAGCGTGGTCGCGCCGATGGTCTGCAGTTCGCCACGGGCCAGTTTCGGCTTGAGGATCGACGCCGCGTCGATCGCACCCTCGGCGGCACCCGCACCGACCAGCGTGTGCAGCTCGTCGATGAACAGGATGATGTCGCCGCGGGTGTTGATCTCCTTGAGCACCTTCTTCAGCCGCTCCTCGAAGTCACCGCGGTAGCGGCTGCCGGCCACCAAGGAACCCAGGTCGAGGGTGTACAGCTGCTTGTCTTTCAGAGTCTCGGGAACCTCGCCGTGCACGATCGCTTGTGCGAGGCCTTCCACGACCGCCGTCTTACCGACGCCGGGCTCACCGATCAGCACCGGGTTGTTCTTGGTGCGTCGGGACAGCACCTGCATGACCCGCTCGATTTCCTTCTCACGGCCGATGACCGGGTCGAGCTTGCCTTCCATGGCCGCCGCCGTCAGGTTGCGGCCGAACTGGTCGAGCACCAGCGAGGTCGACGGGCTGCCGGACTCGCCGCCACGGCCACCGGTACCGGCCTCCGCGGTCTCCTTGCCCTGGTAGCCACTCAGCAGCTGGATCACCTGCTGGCGCACCCGGGTCAGCTCGGCGCCCAGCTTGACCAGAACCTGGGCGGCAACGCCCTCACCCTCACGGATCAGACCGAGCAGAATGTGCTCGGTGCCGATGTAGTTGTGGCCGAGCTGAAGCGCTTCGCGCAGGCTCAGCTCCAAGACCTTCTTCGCGCGCGGGGTGAACGGGATGTGACCGGACGGAGCCTGCTGGCCCTGGCCGATGATCTCCTCGACCTGGCTGCGGACACCCTCCAGCGAGATGCCCAGCGACTCCAGCGACTTGGCCGCTACCCCTTCGCCTTCGTGGATAAGGCCCAGCAGGATGTGCTCGGTGCCGATGTAGTTGTGGTTGAGCATCCGGGCCTCTTCTTGCGCCAGGACGACAACCCTGCGGGCACGGTCCGTAAAACGTTCGAACATTGGCGGTTACCTGCTCTCCCTCACCATCGGTACTTCGTCATTCTCGGCTCAGGGGCCGACACCGCGTACCTGCCTTCCACTGTAGTGGGCGACCGGCCGGGCTTCCTACCTTGCGGTCCGAACCCCCATTGCGGAGTTCCCCGGCTACAACGCAGGTACAACAGAGCAACGCGGGAAAGCTGTGAATCGTTTCCCGATTTGGTGATCGATCAGTTCGCCACCAGCGAAAGCGCGTCTACCCGTGCTCCGGTTTAGGTCGCGGCGTGGAATGCGTCGATGACGTCAGCCGGGATACGGCCCCGAGTCGACACGTTGTGACCATTGCGACGGGCCCAGTCCCGGATTGCCGCGCTCTGCTCGCGATCAATGGCTCCACGTCCGCGGCCCGAGCTGGAACGTCCACGCCTGCGACCGCCGACCCGGCGGGAGGCCTCGACCCACTGCTTCAGGTCGTTGCGGAGTTTCGTCGCATTCTTAGCCGAAAGGTCAATCTCATAGGTCACGCCGTCGAGGCCGAATTCGACGGTTTCATCGGCGGCACCTTCGCCGTCGAAATCATCGACAAGGGTGACGGTCACTTTCTTTGCCATTGGCTGAGCCTCATACTTTCTTCTTAGACACTTGCCATACAAGACACGTGCTTGGACCGCCCCCGCCGCATCAATCTGCCATACGCAGACGGGTTATTCAATACGCAGCGCCAGCAGCACTCAGTTGCTATGCGGACGCACAATAGGAAATAAGACTGTTTCCCTTATTGACAGGCCGGTCAACGCCATCAGCAACCGATCGATGCCCATTCCGGTTCCCGTGCACGGCGGCATAGCGTGCTCGAGCGCAACGAGAAAATCCTCGTCGAGCAGCATCGCCTCGTCGTCGCCGGCCGCGGCGGCCCGGGCCTGCTCAGCGAACCTTTCCCGCTGCACCACCGGATCGATCAATTCCGAATATCCGGTGGCCAGTTCGAACCCGCGAATATACAGGTCCCACTTCTCGGTAACACCGGCGATGCTGCGGTGCTGACGCGTCAAAGGGGTTGTCTCCACCGGAAAATCCCGGACGAACGTTGGCGCCGTCAGCCCGGCGCCAACGGTGTGTTCCCAGAGTTCCTCGACCAGTTTTCCGTGCCCATACCCGCGATCGGCGGGCACTTCGACTTCGAGTCCTGCCGCGATAGCAAGCAAGCGATCGACACGGGTGTTTGGTGTGATCTCTTCGCCGAGAGCCGCCGATAGTGACGGATACATTTCTATCGACGCCCATTCTCCGTCGATGTCATACAGGCTGCCGTCGGGTAGCGGGAGTTGTCGAGTACCGATGGCCTCGTCAGCTACCTGTTGAATAAGCTCGCGCGTTACAACAGCGGAATCGTCATACGTTCCATACGCCTGATAGGTCTCCAACATGGAAAATTCCGGAGAATGTGTGGAATCGGATCCTTCGTTTCGGAACACCCGATTTAGCTCGAACACCTTGTCAAACCCACCGACGACACAGCGCTTCAGGAAGAGTTCTGGGGCGATCCGCAGGTAGAGGTCGATGTCGAGCGCATTGGAGTGCGTGACGAACGGCCGAGCCGCCGCGCCGCCTGCCAAAGTCTGCAACATCGGTGTTTCGACTTCCAGGAAGCCGCGTTGCTGTAGAGCGTTCCGTAATGCGCGAATGACGGCAATCCGCTGGCGGGCAACCGTGCGTGCCTGCGGACGCACAATCAGGTCGACGTAGCGTTGTCGCACCCGCGACTCTTCGCTCATCTCTTTATGCGCCACCGGCAGCGGTCGCAGCGCCTTGGACGCCATCTGCCAACTGTCGCCGAGCACGGACAGCTCACCGCGCCGCGAGCTGATCACCTCTCCGTGGACGCTGACGATGTCGCCGATATCGACGTCAGCTTTCCATTCCTCCAGCGCTTCCTCGCCGACGCTGGCCAAGCTGAGCATCACCTGCAACTGGGTGCCGTCGCCTTCTTGGAGCGTGGCGAAGCACAGCTTGCCCGAGTTGCGGGCGAACACCACCCGGCCGGCGACAGCGACGATGTCACCGGTGGTCGAATCTGCCGGCAGGTCGGGATATGCGGCGCGAATCTGAGCCAGGGTCTGGGTGCGCCCGACTTCGACGGGATAGGGGTCGCGTCCCTCGGCCGCCAGGCGGGCGCGTTTGTCCCGGCGTATCCGGAACTGCTCGGGGATATCTGCGTCGCCGGCGTTCACGACCAGCCAGCTTAAAGGAAACCCTGCGACGAGCCTTCGGGGCAGTCAGCGTGCCGTCTTGAGCCGTCCGCGTTGGCTGTCCCGATTGCGCTCGAACACCAGCCGAAGCCCCTGCAGGGTCAGGTGCTGGTCGTAGTGATCGACCGAATGCAGCTCCGCCAGTAGCAGGGGGGCGGTGTGTCCGGTGGCGACCACCGTGACGTTGTCGCCGGCGAACCCGTCGACGTCGTCGCGGATCCGGCCGACCAGGCCGTCCACCAAGCCGGCGAAGCCGAACACAGCACCGGCCTGCATGCACTCGACGGTGTTCTTACCGACCACGGAACGGGGACGGGCCAGCTCGACCCGCCGCAGGGCGGCGGAGCGCGCCGCAGCGGCGTCGGAGGAGACCTGTATGCCCGGCGCGATCGCACCGCCCAAGAACTCACCCTTCGCAGACACCACGTCCACGCAGATCGACGAGCCGAAGTCGATCACGATGGCCGCGGTCCCGTACTTCTGAAAAGCCGCGAGACAGTTGACAATTCGGTCCGCTCCGACTTCCTTCGGATTGTCGACCAGCAGCGGGATGCCGGTGCGAACACCCGGCTCGATCAGCACGTGCGGCACCGTCGGCCAATACTGCTCGAGCATCAGCCGCACCTCGTGCAGCACCGATGGCACGGTGGACAACGCAGCCGCGCCGGTGAGCTGATCCGAATCGTCACCGATCAGGCCGTCGAGGGTCAGCGCGAGTTCGTCTGCGGTGATTTCGGGTTCGGTGCGAATCCGCCACTGCTGGGTGACCTTCGCGTGCTCCTTAGCGCCCGAGATCAGCCCGACGACAGTGTGCGTGTTGCGGACGTCGATGGCCAGCAGCACGACTAGACATCCCTCATTGGGTCGAGCCTCATCGCGGCGAGACCAGCTCGCCCGCATCGGCGGGAACGAACGCCGGATCGTTGCCCAGATCGATCGCCCGGTTCTCGGCGTCGACGAAGACGATCTTCGGCTGGTAGCTGCGTGCCTCGGCGTCTTCCATCTGGGCGTAGGCGATCAGGATCACCAGGTCACCGGGATGCACGAGATGCGCGGCGGCGCCGTTGATTCCGATCACACCGCTGCCACGCTGGCCGGTGATCGCATACGTGACCAGCCGCGCGCCGTTGTCGATGTCGACGATGGTCACCTGTTCGCCCTCGAGCAGGTCGGCCGCGTCCATCAAGTCGGCGTCGATCGTCACCGAGCCGACGTAGTGCAGGTCGGCCTGTGTGACGGTGGCCCGGTGGATCTTCGACTTGAGCATCGTTCGTAACATCAATTCCTCCAATGTGATTCGAGGGATTCAGCCGCGCCGGCAGGCACTCGCCCGTCGGCGCCGACGGTAGTTCCGATTTCAATTGCGACGTTGTCGAGCAGCCTGGTCTTGCCGAGCCGGGCGGCGACCAGCAGGCGTCCGGCACCGCTGACCGGGGCGGGCCCCAACGCGCTGTCGCGCACTTCGAGATAGTCCACGTCGATCGCGGGCACCTCCGACAGCACCGAACCGGCCGCTCGCAGCGCCTCATCCGCGCCACCTTGGGCGGCGCGCGACCCGGCCAGCAGCGCCGCCGACAAGATGCCGGCCAGCTCGCGTTGTGCGGCGTTGAGGTAGCGGTTGCGCGACGACATCGCCAGGCCATCCGTCTCGCGCACGATCGGCACACCGACGACCTGAACATCGATGTTGAGGTCGCGGACCATCTGGCGAACCAGGACTAGTTGCTGATAGTCCTTCTCGCCGAAGAAGACTCGGTCCGGCGCTACGATCTGCAGCAGCTTGCAGACCACGGTCAGCATGCCGGCGAAGTGTGTGGGCCGGGCCGAGCCCTCGAGCTCGGATCCGAGCGGGCCGGGGTACACCGTGGTCCGCCGGCCGTCCGGGTACATCGCGACAGCGCTTGGGGTGAAGACAATTTCGACTCCTTCGCCACACAACAGCGCGAGGTCGTCGTCAAGGATCCGCGGGTAGGCGTCCAAATCCTCGTCGGCGCCGAATTGCAAAGGGTTGACGAAGATCGACACCACTACCACCGAACCGGGCACTCGCCTGGCGGCGCGGACAAGCGCGAGGTGTCCGTCGTGCAGCGCGCCCATGGTCGGCACCAGCATCACTCGTCGACCGGTGTGGCGCAGGGCGCGGCAGACCTCGCGCACATCGCCGGGGTTCGGGTAGACGTTAAGTTCGCCGGCATTGAACTTCGGCGGCCGTTGGATGGTCACCGCGCCAGCACCTCGAGCACGTCCTCGGGTGCGTGCACCCGCTGCGCGGTGCGCAATGCGTTGACCCGATAGGCCTGTGCCAGTTGCGGATCGACCGCCTCCAGCGCGCTGAGGTGACCGGCGACGGCGACGGCGTCACCGCGCGCGATCGGTCCGGTGAGTGCGGCCTGCCCGCGCTGCAGCGTGTTCTCCAGCGCCGCGCGGGCCAGCGGTCCGAGGATGCGCTCGGCGATGCCGCCGGGTTGGTTGTCGACGAGTTGCTGACCGAGCAGTTCGGTGCCCGACACCGCGGCCCGCAGAGCATCCAGGGCGTCGGCGACCACCGTGACAATGTGGTTGCCGGCGTGTGCCAATGCGGCGTGGTACAGCGTGCGGGCCTGCTCGGGGACCCGGAACGGCTCGCCGCCGATCTCGAGCACCAGGGACTGCGCGATCGCGTAACCGACCTCGTCGGCGGCGGTGATCCCGAAGCAGGTGTCCGGCAGCCGGGAGATGTCCTCATCGGATCCGGTGAACGTCATAGCCGGATGAATGGCCAGCGGTATGCAGTCCTGAGCGCTCAGCGGCGCCAGCACGTCGACGCCGTTGAAGCCAGAGGTGTGCGCGACGATGGTGCCCGGTCGCACCGCGGATGTGGCGGCCAGGCCCGAAACCAGGCCCGCCAGCTCAGTGTCCGGGACGGCCAACAGCAAAAGCTCGGCGTTACCGGCGACGTCGGGCACCGGAGCGACGGGGGTGTCGGGCAGCCAGCGCTCGGCACGCTGCCGGGATGCGCGGGACACGGCGCTGCACGCAACCACGACGTGGTCGACGCGTTCCAGCGCCACACCTAACGCGGTTCCCACCCGGCCTGCGGAGATGATCCCCACCTTGAGCCGAGCGGGGCGCAACCCGTCGAACTGCACCATCGCAGACGACCCTCACAACTCTCTTGGTTCGTTCCAGTCCCGCGTAGCGGGTACCGGACGGTCGTAAAGACTCTACCGCGAAGACGCAGCTACGACGCTGTGGTATTCGCCTCAGTCTTCGCGGCGACGGCGACGACCGCCCTCGGACGGAGCGGTTTGCAGCCTCGCCAGCAATTCGGCGACCGACTGGCCGCCAGACGGCGGCTCCTCGGCCTCTGGGTACGGGTCGGTGCTGCGGTGACGGGCGCTGGGCAGCGGCGGCGGTGACATCGCCGGCCCCTTGTCCAGCGATGACGGCGGCGACGGCGGAGGCGGCGGTGACATCGCCGGCGCCGGTGTCGCTGACCCAACGAAGCCGGGGTCGGGGTAGTCCGCGGAATGGCGGGATCGTGCAGTACGGCCCGACTCGCCCCATTCGGCCTCGGGTTCGCCGGGCTGGCCTGCCGACGGTTCGGCGGGTCCGCCGGAATGCCGTCCCCGGCGTTCGACCGGCGAGGACGGCGGTTCGCCGATGCCCGGCGAACGATGCGACGCCCTGTCGCGTGACGGCGCGTTGTCGTAGGCCCACGACGCCGGCGCGGCGCTGTCGGCCTGGCTGGCGTTCCAGTGGCTGCCGGGCTCTCCGGGAGGCAACCACTGTCCCTCGGAGCTGACCGGCTGCCAGGCCGGCTGCTCTTGCTGGCGTGGCGCCTCCGTGGGCGGCGGCCACGGAATCCGCGGCTGTTGCGATGGCGCCTCTGGCGGCGGAGGCGGCGGCAGAAATTGGGGCTCGGGTTGCGGAGGCGGCGCGAATTGAGGCTCTGGCGGTGCGACGAACTGCGGCTGCGGTTCTGGCGGCGGGGCGAACTGCTGCTCAGGCTGCGGAGGAGCCTCAGCCCGCCGATGTGAACGTCGCGGGCGCTGCGGTGGCTCGAATCGCTCGGGCCCGGGTGTGGGCGATCCCACCGACGCGGCCCAACCGCCTGGCTGCGGTTGCCGTTCCGGTGGGACCCAGCCTTGGCCTTCCTGCGGACGCTCGGCCGCAGGTGCGGGCGCGGGTGGCGCTGCCGGCGCGGCCCATGCGCCCGGCTGTCCGGTGTCGTTGCTCTGACGCCAATGGGCGCCGCGTTCCGGTTCCGGTGCCTGCTGCGCGTCCGGCGCCCGGTTTCGCCGCGGCGCTGCATACGCCTCGGCGGGCTGCTGCTGGGCGTACGCCTGCTGATAGCTGTCCGCGGCCGGCTGCCTTGGCGGAGTAGGGACCAGCGGCTCCTCGTGCACATCGATGATGGAGTCGTCGGTTCGCCGGGCCGGCTCTTCGGGCCGCACCGACGCGACCCGGTTGATCCGCTCGCGGGCGCTCTCGTTCTCGCGGTCCCATTCGCTGTAGCCGCGCACGGGCCTGCGTTCACTCTCCAGCGCCGGACGCTCGCTGAGCTCGGCGTCGAACAAGATCTCCAGGTTGGTGCGCAGCGCGGCCAGCTCGGCCCGCAGCTCGGACACCTCATCGGAGGCTTGCGCGCGCAGCTCGGTGGCCAGCTCACGGCGCAACTGGGATTCGACGGTCAGCTCATATTCGCGGCGCGCCGAGATCTCCCGGTCCAGTTGCAGGTCGTAGACCAGCTTCAGGTCCCGCGCCCGGGCCTGATCCACGTCGCTTTGTCGGCGGTAGATCACCGAGACGAACGCCGCAACCACGGCGGCCCACAAAGCGAGGATCACGGCAAGCTTGAGGAGCTCCACCTTGCTGGTGAAAACCAGCGCAGAACTGGCACCGATCGCCAAGACCAGCAACGTGGTCAGCAGCACCCAACCCGGTCTGCGGCCGCCGCGCCGCACCCGGGCGCCGCGGGACAGATCGGTCATGGCCCAAATGTACCGGCCCGAGGTCACTCCGCGTGTCGCCGTGGTCCGGCGTTTCTCACCTGGACTAATCGGCCGTCGCGCCCGAGCTAACCTTCGGCGCCCTCACCGTTCTCGGTCGGATCCCCTGGCGACTTACAGCAATGTTGCAACCACAGCCCAGCAATCACCAGAGCCAGCGCGCTGATGGCCGCGACCGCCGTCCCGACGGTGTCTTCGTTCGCCACTCTGAGCCAGGACCGCCGAGGCAACAGGTACACCAGAACCCCGACCCACCAGCCCAACGCCAGCGCTCCCACCCAGGCCGACGCCTTGGCGACGACCAGGCTGCGGGCCACCGAGAGAGGATGCAGCCAGCCGGGTCCGTCGCCGATCTCACCGTCGCTGATCTTGGTTCGCACGTAGCGCGCCCACCCGGCCTCGGCGACGCCGACCGCAAACAGTGACAGACCCGTCCAGATCGTGATCGGCGGAAACCACCGGTAGAGCAGCATAACCAGCAGGTATCCCGCCAGAGCCGTGCCGAGCACCGCTGCGGTCAGGTCCCGTTTTCGGGTAGGGCCCATCAGCTTTCCGGTGCGCGCGGCTCTAGCACCACATCGGTGCGTCGGACGCCGGAGCGATCGGCCACGTCCAGTTCGGCGAGCAACTTGGCCACCGACTGCTTTCCGCCCGCCACGGTCAACGCCGCGTCGGGGTCCACGGCCAGCCACGGAATCAGCACGAAGGCGCGCAGGTGGGCCAGCGGGTGCGGCAGGGTCAGGCCGTCGTCAAGGGAGAACAGCTCGCCATCCCCATCGAGCGACGTCAAATAGCAGCTGACCAGGTCCACATCGAGGGTCCGCGGGCCCCACCGCTGCCCCCGCACGCGATCCGCGGCCACCTCCATTTCCTGGGCGAGGCGTAACCAGCCGTGCCCATCGAGCGTCGGGTCATCGGCGATCAGCACCGCGTTGAGGAATGGGCCCTGCTCGACGCCGCCCCAGGCCGCCGTCTCGTACACCGGGGAGACCGCCTGCACGGCGTCCCCCAGCCGGTCAAGCACCGACTGCAGCCGGGCCTGCCGGTCACCGAGGTTCGATCCGATCGATAAGACGACGCGGGTCATAGGGCGCCTCCCGCGGGGACCACCTGACCACGTCCGCCGCGCCGTGACCGGCGGGCCACCGCGGCTACATCGTCGAAGCTCTGCGGAATCGGAGCTTGCGGCTTGTGCACTGTCACCTCCACTGCGTGCACTCGTTTGTCTTGCATAACGTCCTCGGCGATCTCGCCGGCGACAGTTTCGATCAAATTGCGGGCCGGGCCGGCGATGACGGCCGCTGCGCGCTCGGCCAGCTTGCCGTAGTCGTAGGTGTCAGCCAAGTCGTCGCTGGCCGCCGCGTCCGCCAGGTCGATCCAGACGGTGATGTCCACGACGAAATCCTGGCCGTCGGCGCGCTCATGGTCGAATACCCCATGGTGGCCGCGAACGGTCAAGCCGCGCAACACGATTCGATCAGCCATCAGATCCTATCGTGCCACCTCGCGTCCACGCCTCGACGACTTTGACGGCGTCGACCGAGGCTCGTACATCGTGTACCCGCACCCCCCACGCGCCATGTAAAACGGCCAGCGCCGACACCACCGCGGTTGCAGTCTCACGGCCATCGGGTGACCGCGCCACACCGTCCGGGCCGGCCAACAGGCTACCGAGAAAACGCTTGCGCGACGCTCCGACCAGCACCGGGATGCCACTGGCCACCAACTCCGGCAGCGCATGCAGCAAGGCCCAATTATCTTGGCCGGACTTGGCGAATCCCAGACCAGGGTCGACGATCAGCTTCGACGGATTGACTCCTGCGGCAACCGCGTCGTCGACGCAGGCCATGAGTTCGGCGCGTACTTCGGCCACCACATTGCGATAGGCCGGCAACTGATGCGGCCGATCGGCCGATACCGAACGCCAGTGCATCAACACCCAATGCACATCGGCCTCGACGAGTAGACCCGCCATGGCGGCGTCCGCGCGCCCGCCCGACACGTCGTTGACCATTGATGCGCCGCTTTCCAGCGCGGCACGCGCCACGCCGGCGTGCATCGTGTCGACGCTAACGGTAATTCCTTGCGATGCAAGCCCTTTGACGACAGGGACCACACGATCCGTCTCGACCCGCGGGTCGACGCGGACCGCACCGGGACGGGTCGACTCGCCCCCGACGTCGATGATCGACGCACCCTCGGCGGCCAACGCCAGGCCCTGCTCGACAGCACGATCGGCATCGAGGTAGCGACCGCCATCCGAGAACGAGTCGTCGGTGACGTTCACCACCCCCATGACTTGGACGTGCGTCGTGCTCACTTGCGCAAGATCAGTTCGAGCGCCTCGGCTCGAGATGCGTTGTCGGACTTGAACTGGCCGCGCACGGCCGAGGTCGTGGTGACAGCGCCGGGCTTGCGGACGCCCCGCATCGACATGCACAGGTGTTCGGCCTCGATGATGACCATGACTCCGCGCGGGTCCAGTTTGCGCATCAGAGCGTCGGCGATCTGCGCGGTGAGCCGCTCCTGGATTTGTGGCCGCTTGGCGTACAGGTCGACCAGTCGGGCGATCTTGGACAAACCCGTGACCCGGCCGTCATGACCGGGGATGTATCCGACATGAGCCACACCGTGAAACGCCACTAGATGGTGTTCGCAGGTGGAATACAGCGGGATCTCTTTGACCAACACCAACTCGTCGTGCTGTTCGTCAAAGGTAGTGTCCAGCACGGAATCCGGATCGGTGTAAAGGCCGGCGAACATCTCTCGGTAGCTGCGGGCGACGCGGGCCGGCGTGTCCACCAAACCGTTCCGGTCCGGGTCTTCTCCGATCGCGTAGAGCAACTCGCGGACAGCCGCTTCGGCGCGCGGTTGATCGAAGACTCGTCCGTTCAGGGTCGCGGATTGAGAATTCGGCCGCACCATCGCAGAACTCCGTTCGTTTCAGCCGTGAGTCGACGGGTTGGACGGGCTCGGGTCGCCACCCGGTGGGTCGCCGGCGGGGCCTGCCTCCGGTGCGGGTGCACAGGGCGGCGGCGGATACGGCGGATAGGGCTGACCCGCGTGGTCGTGCGGCGGCGCGGGCCAGTGCGGTGGCGGCTGCGTGGGCAAAGGCGGTGGGTACCAGTAACCCGGCGGCTGTTGCGCGGGCGACTGTGGCGGCGGCGGCCATCCCGGGGCGTGCCAGCCCGCCGGGGCGCCGTAATCGGGTTGCGTTGATTGCTGCGGACCGCCATGAGAACCGTTGTTGCCGTTGGTGGTTCGCTCAGCCTCGGCCTGCGCCGCATCGCGCGCCGCCGCTGCGATGGCAGCCTTGAACGCGGGCTCCGCCTCCGGCTTGGGCCACGGCTCGCCGCGCTCGATGGCCAGCTCGCCCGGTGTTTTGATCGGCGGCTTGTCCGACGGGATGCGGCCACCAAAGTCGTCGAACAAGGTTAGCCGGGGCCGCTTTTCGACGTCACCGAAGATCGCCTCCAACTCGGCACGGTGCAGGGTTTCCTTCTCCAGCAGCTCGCCGGCCACAATGTCCAGCACGTCGCGGTATTCGGTGAGGATCTCCCAGGCCTCGGTGTGCGCCGCCTCGATGAGCTTGCGCACCTCGTCGTCGATATCCCGCGCGACCTCATGGGAGTAGTCGGCTTGGTTGCCCATGGTCCGGCCGAGGAAGGGATCTCCGTGTTCGGTGCCGTATTTGACCGCACCGAGCTTGGAACTCATTCCGAATTCGGTGACCATCGCACGCGCGATTTTGGTGGCCTGCTGGATGTCAGACACCGCGCCGGTGGTGGGTTCGTGGAACACCAGTTCCTCGGCGGCGCGGCCGCCCAACGCCATCACCAGCCGGGCAATCAGCTCCGAACGGGTGTGCAGTCCCTTGTCGTCCTCGGGCACCGCCAGCGCGTGGCCCCCGGTGTTACCCCGGGCCAGGATCGTGACCTTGTAGACCGGATCGACGCCCGGCATCGCCCAGCCGGCCAGCGTGTGCCCGGCCTCGTGGTAGGCGGTGATCTTCTTCTCTTGCTCACTGATGATCCGACTCTTGCGCCGCGGCCCGCCGACCACCCGGTCCACCGCCTCTTCCAGGGCAGCGCCGGTGATCACCGTGCCGTTCTCGCGGGCGGTCAGCAGCGCCGCCTCG
>Ga0302177_10000993_pt1 | contig 20515 bp, 10 predicted proteins | sample I_Palsa_E1_2_FD_198780 | JGI IMG/M metagenome (GOLD analysis project Ga0302177, IMG submission 198780) | Peat permafrost microbial communities from Stordalen Mire near Abisko, Sweden - I_Palsa_E1_2 | ecosystem: Environmental > Terrestrial > Soil > Palsa > Peat permafrost | place: Sweden... | reverse complement strand
CTTCCAGCCAGGGCGAAGCGCCGACGGTGTGCTCGTCGAACGTCTGCCATGAGGTCAGGCGAGGTTCATCGACCTCGCGGTCGTACATCCAGCGGCGCCGCTGGCTCCAGGGAGCGTCACGAAGCAGCTCCTCGAAGGCCCGGTCGGAGCCCGACACCCAGCCGGGGCAGTAGTCGACCCAGGAGTCGGCGTCGAGCTGGGTTCGCTTCAGGCCACGAAAGGACGAGTCGACTTCAGTGCCCTGGTTCGCCCACAGCGACGGCTGCCAGGCAACGGTCGGTGCGATTGCAGAATTGCCCACGAAACAGTTGTACCGGGAGGTGCGTGCATCCGATCCACGACATCGTCTGACTCCGATGTCGAGACCTGAAGTCGGCGCTCGCCCAGCCCGTTCACCAGGGATTTGCTACCCGGCCGGTTTCCCAGTCCATGTCGGGCGCCGGGTTGCCCCAGTCCGGTCTTTCAGGAGTGCCCGATCATCCGCAGGCGGAACAAACCAGCCGAGTGCGGCCAGAGTGTGGCCGAACCTGCTCACTCGGAGACTGCCTGGAGGAGAACGCGGTCGTGCCGGCGCCAGTCGCCGTTGTGACCCCGGCCCGCTAGCGTGACTGCCGATCGAGAAAGGTTCCTGACATGACCAAGGAGACAGAGGCCGTTGCGACAGCGGCCGCAGACCTGACGCACGCCATGAGCAGGCTGGTCAAAGCCATCGATGACGTCGGTGACGACCGGGAGGCATTCCAGCACGTTCCCGAAGACCTTTCGCCGGAGCTCGATCGTCTGACGGCCCGGATCAGCGCCGCCCAGGGGTTGACTGACTGATTCGACCGGCGTCACGTTCGACCGGCGTCAAAACCGCCGGCCGTTGTGATGTCGCAGCAAGTGTCCCTCGTTCGCGTCGTATCTTGTGCGACCACCTGGCTCTGGCGGCTCGGTTCGTCATGGCCACCCGCGGCCAACGCTCGACCTACAGGAACGAGGCGGCGGCGCTGAGGCCCATGTCCGCGTGCGCCCCGACGGCGTTGGACTGGAGCGCGCCGACCCCAGTCGATCCGTCTTCGAGACTCTCCACTCGCACGATGCAGTCGCGATGCTGGTGGATGCGGTGGGCCACGGCAACGGTGTCGCACCCGGTGATGTGTTCACCGTCGGTGTGAAGGTCGCCGCGCCACTCGCCCTGGTAGTGCCCTTCGAAGCCACCGTAGAGCCCGGTGCCCAGGTGAAATCCTGTCGCCGAGAGGGGTTCGATCCGATACGTGCGATCCGTCCCGTCGGGGAGGACGGCGCGCAGGGTGCCACCGAGCAGGCGGCGATTGTCGTCTCGGAATCGCAGATCGGGGATGACGTCCTGAAACGGCTTGGTCCTCCCGTCGGGGAGCTCAATGGCTCCCCGGGCGCTCCCCGTTGACCAGCCCGGTCCGCTGAAGCGCTGGTAGTAGACGAACAGGGTGAAGGGACGGCCGTCGGGCCGTGTCATCGTCACCGGCATCCACACGAACATCCCCGACGCGTCGGCGGGCATCGGTTGTGCCTCTATGTCCTCGGGGGGAACGCCGACGCCGTAACGGACGCCCCAGGAGCGGTCGCGCGCGCCCACCCACTGCCCGTCGTCGATCTCGAGGCGTGTGCCTTCCACCTCCACCCAACCCCGTGCCACGCCGCTCTGATGAAAGCGGAGAATGTCGGCGTCGATCCGGGAGCGGCTTCGGCTGATGTGGGTTTCTCGTTCCTCCATCGACGGCGGCGCCACTCCCTCGATCTCGACGTCGAAACTGATCGGGACGATGTCGGTCGGCTCGAGCCGGTATCGGGTCCGCCGGAGGGGTTCGACGATGTCGTAGGCGATGGGCCCGACAACGCTCCTCTCCAGGTCAGGGGACAGACGGCGACTGGAGCGCACGGTCCACTGTTCTGTCCCGCGCGACACGCCGGCGAACCCGTCCATCACGTTCCGATTGATGTATTTGCCCAACCCGAACGCCACGCTCAACGACCCGTCCCTGGACGCGGCCATGGCCCATATCTTCTCGGTCCACGACCGATCGGTCTGACCCACCCGGGCGAAGGTGTCCGCGATCTGGTGGTTGAGCCCTTCGTCTGCCTCGAGCAGTGGTCCAGGTTTGGTCAAGGTGTCCTCCGATAGGGGCCCCGGATGCAGTCTCGGGGCGCTCCGGCTGCCGATCTATTCCGCACGCTTGCGTTCGAGAGCCGACCGCAGTGTCGCCCCCGTGCTCGACCGCATCGCCTTCTTCGTCAGCCGATAGCTGGCCGGGTGGAGACCTGCCATCTGATTCGCGACCTCCGTGGCACGAGGGAGGAGGTCACTCGCCGTGACGACCTCGTCGACGTAACCGGCCGACTCGGCCGCCTCTGCGCCGTAGAGCGTTCCTTGCAGGATCTGGTTGTAGGCGGAAGGGAGGAGCCGGTATCGCGCAAGCTCGAGGACGAAGGGAGAGAGTTCGATGCCGATGGTTGTCTCGTTGAATCCGATTTTCACCGGCCCGTCGCCGATAACGACATGATCCGCTCCTAAAAGAAGAAGGGTGCCGGCGGCGATGGCGTGACCCGTGCAGCCGACGACGACGGGTATCGGGGATTCGAAGATCTTCAGGGCGACCTCCAAACCTGCAAGTACCAGGCTCTTCCTGGCTTCAGGGTCCCGGCGCATCACGGAGAGATCGAATCCGGCAGAAAGACATCGATCGCTGCCGAGAATCAACGCCGCTCTGTCCCGGTCGACGGCGAGGTCGAGCGCCTCCGAAAGAGATTGCAGGAGATCTTCGGTGAAGGCATTGACCTTGCCGTCGTCGATGCGGATGGTGGCGACCGAGTCCGCCTCATGCAGCCGAACGCCTGAATACTCGGACATCGATCGCTGGTTCCCTTTCTTTTGGACGGATGCAACGTGTGATCAGCGCAGCCCTCTCGCTCGCCGAGACACGCTCAGAGAGCCGGTCGCCTGTGTCGATTCGTGCTGAGGCTACACGGGCTGTTCTCTACCGCCAAGGTCGGAGTGACCGCGGTGGAGACGCCTACGACAGGGACTCATCGAGTTCGCCGAGAGACCGAATCAGCTCGAGGTTCGCCGAATAGTCGACCGGACATGCGATGACCGAGACGGTGTCGTCGGCGAGGGCCGTCTGCAGAACGGGCAGGAGTTGCTCGGGCGCGGTGATCTGGTAGCCGGCTGCGCCGAAGCTCTCCGCGTAGGCCACGAAGTCAGGATTTCCGAATGTGGTGTCCACGTCGTGTCCCAGTTCGAGATCCATCTTCCAACTGATAAGACCGTACGCATCGTCGACCCAGACCAGGATCACCATGGCGATCCGTTCCCGCAGCGCAGTCTCGATCTCCTGGGAGTTCATCAGGAAGCCGCCGTCACCGGTGGCGACGAGCACCCGGGCGTCTGGCCGGGCGATCTTGGCGCCGATGGCTCCCGGCAAGGTCCAGGCCATCGTCGACAGGCCGTTCGAGATGAGGCAGGTGTTGGGCGAGTAGGTGCGATACAGCCGCGCCATCCACATCTTCAGCGCGCCCGTGTCGACCAGCACGATGTCGTCGCTGCGCATGGCCGCCCGAGTGTCGGCCACGATCCGTGCGGGAGCCATCGGGAACCTGTTGTCCGCGCTCCCTTGGGCCAACTCCTGAGCCAAGAGGCCGCGTATCTCGAGTTTCGCGGTCTGATTCTCGAAGTGGCAGTCCAGGGCGCCCGCGAGGGCGTCGAGGCTGTGCCCGATGTCGGCCTGCAGCCCGACCGCGACGTTGTAATGGCGATCGACTTCGGCCGGAAAGCGATGGATGTGAATGATCTGCTTGTCGCCTCCAGGATTGATCCGGACCGGGTCGAACTCCTGCAGCTCGTAGCCAACCGTGACGATGGCGTCGGCCTGGTCGAATCCGAAATTGACGTAGTCGTGACGCATGAACCCGATCGCACCCAGGGCCTGCGGGTGGTCGTCGGGGAACACGCCCTTGCCGTGGAACGTGGTGGCCACCGACACGCCAAGCGACTCGGCAAATCGGATCAGGTTCGGTCCGGCGTTGGCGCGCGCCGCACCGTGACCGGCCAGGACGATCGGATTGGAGGCCGCCTTGAGAATAGCGGCGGCACGGGCCACCTGGCTCGGAGACGGTTCGTCGGGTCGAGGGACGTTCACCTCGAGCGGTCTTGCGTCTGCCGGCGCGAGGGCGCTCTCGATGTCTTCAGGCACGGCGAGATACACAGCGCCCGGCCGCTCGGTCTGCGCCAGCTTGAAGGCCTTCCGGATCATCTCCGGTGGTGCCTCTCGGGTGGCCACGAGCGCCGACCATTTGGTGACGGGAGCAAACATCGAGACCAGGTCCACACCCTGGTGTGACTCCTTGAAGCTCCGGTTCATCCCCACCTGTGCCGAAACAGCCACGAGAGGTGTCGAGTTGGTTGTTGCGTCAGCGACGCCGAGGAGCAAGTTGATGGCCCCGGGCCCGAGAGTGGCGAGGCAGACGCCCGCCTTCCCGGTCAGCCTTCCGTACGTCTCGGCCATGAAGGAGGCCCCTTGCTCGTGACGCACGAGCACGAATCGGATGGACGAACGAGACAAGGCGTCGACGAGGTGAATGTTCTCTTCGCCCGGGATCCCGAAGACGTGGGTCACGCCCTCCTGTTCGAGGCATTCGACGATGAGGTCGGCAACGAGGAGCTGGTCTTCAGGCACCTGTAATCCCCCGTCTCCAGAAAGGTCGACCACCGCTCGAGGCGCGAGCTGCGGCATCCCGAGGAACCTACGTTTGGGCCGCGACTCCGTCAAGGCCGGGCGCCAGCTCCCGAGCAACGTCGTTCTGGACGGACAAAAGGGCACAGTGGTGGCTCACCCTTCGTCGGCGACGCGCAGCACCGCGACGGGGAGCACCCTGAGGACGTTCGCCACCTCAATGCGGCCGCGCGTGGTCGCGATACGCCGGCCCGTGAAGATGTCGACGTAGGACCGCGGGGCACCCTGGGGGAGCACACAGGTCGTGTTCTCCCAGATCCGGGATCCGATCGGGAATCGCCTTGGACCGCCTACCTCGAGTGCCAAGCGGGGGACCACGGCGACGACCCAATGGCGCCCGCGGCGCCGCGACCATGCCACCAGGTTCACCCCTCTCCGCCCTGACGTCGCAAGGGGAACATAGGAACCTTCGGCGAAGAGGTCCGGGAATGCGCGTCGCAGCTGCAAAAGGGCCCGGATGACGTGCAGCTTGATCTGCCCGTTCTCCCAGTCGTCCAGCATCCGCTGGACCTGGGGCACCAGGTCGGCCTCCGGTGTTCCCGGAGCCGGGAGTGACGCCAGCAGGGCCTTCCGGACCGTGAAATCGACCGGGCGACGGTTGTCGGGATCGGTCAGGGTGGCCTCGAAGAGCTCCGTGCCCTGGAAGAAGTCCGGAACTCCAGGGGTGCAGACCTTGAGCACCATGAGAGCCAAGGCATTCGAGGCCGCAGCCGGCGCGATGGTGCGGACGAACCGCCCCATCTCCGTCCGGAAGCGCCGATCGCGGCAGATGCGAGCAACGTAGGAACGGAGCGCCCGCTCATATCGGGGGTCCGGCTCCGTCCATGACGTGCGCAGCTTCGCCTCCCTGGCTGCCTTGAGGGCATAGTCCTGAACTCGCCGCACATCCCGTGCGGGCAGACCGGGCCGCCCGACGGGCCACAACACAGCGAGTGTCTGATACGCCACGATTGCATCGTGCGGTTGCAGCGCGGGAGAGGCGACGGCATAGCGGCCGTGCCAGCGGCCTACCAGACGTCCCCATTCGGCACTCGCTTCCGAGAGCACCGCCAGGCGGCTGCGGGCGTCCTCGTTGCGCTTCGAGTCGTGCGTCGACGTGGCGTTGAGACCTCCGTCGCTTCCTCGCTTGCGTGCGCGGCGGCGCACGAAACGGTGGAACTCCTCGACGCTACAGCTGGCCCGATCCGGGTCGCAGCCGACTTCGGCGTGGCTGAGGAGGCCGTCGTAGCGGTAGGTCGCGGTGTCCTCGACTCCCTTCGCCATCACGGCACCCGAGAGCTGCTGCCACTGGCTCGCCACGGTGAGCCACGAGCCCCCATTGCGCCCGCTTTCCAACAGGCCGCTCACGAGCAGCCCGATGGCTCGTTCCACCTCGTGGTCGGGTCCGCCGGCGCCACGCCGGGCCGCGGCCCGGGCCATCGTCGCCACATCGACGCGTGCCGGAGGGCGTCCGTCGAGATACGTCCGGTACACGTCGAGGAACACGGTGAGCTCCGCCACGGCCCGCCGCACATCGGTCGTGGCGAGATCGTGTCCGGGGACCTCGACGTCGAGCGCCAACAGCGCCGAACGCGCGACCCGGTCGAGCTGGGCCACGAACGTCCGCTCCAGCATCTCGCGCTTTGCCGCCAAGCCCAGATCGTCGAACGTCGTGTCTTTTCCCGTCAGTGCGGCCCCGAGGTCAGACAGCGCGCGGCAGCCCTCCTCTCTGAGGAAGAGACCACCGGCCCGGTCGGCGAACTCGTAACCGGTGGTGCCGTCGACCCGCCATCGTTCGTCGAGCACTTCGTCACGGCCGAGGATCTTCTCTACCAGGACGACTGGACGACGAGCGCGGTCCGGTGTCGCGATCGCCTCGTTGAGGCGATCGACGTAGCCGGTGGGATCCGACAGGCCGTCGATGTGGTCGACGCGGAGGCCGGCGACCCGCGGGTCGGCGCAGAGCACGGAGATGAAGTCGTGGGTCCGGGCGAAGACCTCGGGGTCTTCGACGCGTACGCCGACGAGACCGTTGATGTTGAAGAACCGCCTGTAGTTCCCGGCGGTGTCTCCCAGCCGCCAGGAGGCCGGCCGGAAGTGTTGCGCCGCCAAGAGGTCGAGGAGCGGCAGACGGCGCTCACTCTCGAGCGTGAGGGGAAAACGTTGCCCGCCCAGGTCGAGGATCACGCCGTCCGGGTCCCGGCGGACGGACGCCTCTCGAGAGGCATCGGCGAGAGGCTGGCTCAGGACCGGCGTCAGCACCCTCCCGCCGTGCTGGCTCCAATCGATGTCGAAGGTGTGTGCGACTTCTGAATCCTGTCCCCGGCGGAGGGTGTCCCACCACCAGGCGTTGGAGGGATCCGCAGCCATGTGGTTCGGCACAATGTCGAGAAGCGCCCGCATCCCGTGAGCACCGAGCTCATCGAGGAGCGCCGCGAATTGCGCGGACGAGCCGAGGGCGGGGTCGAGCCGGCCCGGATCGATCACGTCGTAGCCGTGCGTACTCCCCGGGGCGGCGGCCAACAGGGGTGAGAGGTAGAGGGTCTCGATCCCGAGCTCGTGGAGATAGGGGACGAGCGCACGGGCCCCCGAAAACCCGACCCCGTTGAGCTGCAATCGGTAGGTGGAGCCGAGCGTGTCGCCGAGGGTCATCCGCGGTGGCGTTCGGAATGTCGCAAAAGAAGCGTGGAGTGGGCGTTGAGAGAGACGGCCTCGTTACGGACGATGCGGGACCACGGTCCGGGCTGCGCCGTGTTCAGCACCTCCTCCCACTGGCCGGCGAGCTCCATCCGGGGGAGCGCGTACGAGCGGGACCGGGTTCCGGAGTTGAGCATCAAGAAGAGCGAGTCTCCCGCGTAGGACCGGCCCCTGATGTCGACCTCGTCGGTCGCCAGGCCGAACAGGAGCATGCCGATGCTGTGCAATTCGCGATCCGCCCAGTCCTGCTCCGTCATTTCCGAACCGTCAGGGCGGATCCAGGTGACGTCCTTGGTCTCCATGCCGGGGTGCGGCTCTCCGGTGAAGAAGGCACGACGCCGGAGAATGGGGTTGTCCTGCATGACCTCGATGACGTCGCGCACGAATTTGCGCAGATCCTCCCCGGTTTCGCCGACATCCCAGTTGAACCAGCTGACCTCGTTGTCCTGGCAGTAGGCGTTGTTGTTGCCCAGCTGCGTGCGACCGATCTCGTCTCCGCCCAGGAGCATGGGGACACCCTGGGAGAAGAACAGCGTGGCCAGGAAGTTCCGTTTCATCCGGTCGCGCGTCCGCTGAATCCGTGCCGACTCCGATTCGCCCTCGGCGCCCCAATTGCGGCTGTAGTTCTGGTCGCTCCCGTCGTGGTTGTCCTCGCCGTTGGTCTCGTTCCGCTTGTGCTCGAACCTCACCAGGTCGGTCAGGGTGAAGCCGTCGTGGCAGGTGATGAAGTTGACGCTGGCGTAGGTGCGCCGGCCGCTGGGGGCGTAAATGTCGCTTGAGCCGGTAAGACGCGACGCCAGCTCGGGCACCATGCCGGGGTCCCCTCGCCAGAAGCGCCGGATGCAGTCCCGGTAGGCCCCGTTCCACTCCGACCACCCCGGGGGGAAGTGGCCCAGTTGGTACCCGTCCGCGCTGGCGTCCCACGGCTCGGCGATCAGCTTCACGGTCGAGAGCACGGGGTCCTGAAGGAGGATCTCGAAGAAGGCGCTGGACTGCCCAGCGCCGTCGCCCCGGGCCAGCACCGGAGCCAGGTCGAAACGGAACCCGTCCACGTGCATGTCGGTGACCCAGTAGCGCAGGCTGTCGGTGACCAGACCCATGGTCCGTGGATGGAGGACGTTCAGGCTGTTGCCCGTGCCCGTGTAGTCGACGTAGTAACGCGGATCCTCGGGTGAGAGCCGGTAGTACACGGCGTTGTCGACGCCTTTGAGCGAGAGCGTCGGGCCCAGCTGGTTCCCTTCGCCGGTGTGGTTGTAGACGACGTCGAGGATCACCTCGATGCCAGCCCGGTGCAGCGTGCGCACCATCGACTTGAACTCGCCCACCTGCTCGCCGAGCGCCCCCGTGGCATACCCGACGTGAGGGGCGAAGAAGGCGATGGAGTTGTAGCCCCAGTAGTTGGTCAGATCCTTCGCGACCAGGTTCCGATCGGCCACGAAGTGATGGACGGGCATCAGCTCCACCGCGGTGACGCCCAGGTTCAGCAGGTGGTCGACGATGGGATCCGAGGCCAAGCCCAGGAAGGTGCCGCGCAGGTTGGGGGGCACCCCCGGATGCTGCATGGTCATCCCTCGCACGTGCGTCTCGTAGATGACCGTGCGGTTCCAGGGCGTACGGGGGGGACGGTCGTCCTGCCAGGTGAACGACGGATCGACGACGACGGACTTGGGCATGGCGCTGGTGGAGTCACGCGTGTCGAATGAGATGTCCTGTTCGGGGTCACCGACCGTATAGCCGAACAGATCGTCGCTCCAGTCGATCGGCCCGCTCACTGCCTTGGCGTAAGGGTCGATGAGGAGCTTGTGGGGGTTGAACCGGTGGCCGGCGGCGGGGTCGTAGGGGCCGTCGACCTTGTAGCCGTAGAGCGCGCCGGGCCTCACGTCGGGGAGGTAGACATGCCACACCTGGTCGGTCGTCTCCGTCAGCTGGATCACGGTGGAGGGCACGCCTGACCGCGGATCCTCGAACAGTTCCAGGCGGACGCCCTCAGCGTGCTCCGAGAAGAGGGCGAAGTTCACGCCTTCGCCGTCCCACGATGCGCCCAACGGGTAGGGGGCTCCGGGCCAGGCCCTCATCGGCCGCCCGTCGCCATCGCCGTCGCCTGCGCCCGGAACACCCGGAATCCCCACGGATCGAGAGGAATGGTCTCCATGGTCCCGTTTGCCCCGTCCGTCCGGATGGCCTCCTCCCAACGGCGTCCTGGGGGCAGCCGTCCGGCCCCCGCTTCTCCGCACAGGTTGAACAAAGCGGCAACGGAGCTCCCGGCACCCGAGCGGACGAGCGTCACGACTTTCCCGTCCGCGTGGGCCAGCGTGTTCTCGCGTGTCGAGCGATGAAGGGCCGGTTCGGTCCGGCGCAGGGCGATGAGATCGCGGTACAGGTGCCAGAGCTCGCCATGGAGGGAACGATCGCGCCGCAGCACGGCCGCGGCAAAGGTGGCCGGGTCGCCCGGGTCCGGGAGCGGCCCGCTCACATCGTGTGCATGCTCGGCCGCCCTCCCCTTTCGCACCGCGTCGAGGAGCCGGGGATCCCCGTGGTCGACAAAATAGGCAAAGGGGGCCACCTCGCCGTACTCCTCGCCCATGAACAGGAGGGGTACCCCTGGGGACAGGAGGAGGAGCCCCGCCGCCAGGCGCAGACGCTCCGGGGGAACGAGAGTCGAGAGGCGCGCTCCGTCGGCGCGGTTCCCGACTTGGTCATGGTTCTGGACGAAGGTCACGAACCGATCCGGTGGGATGGCAATCGACGGTGCGCCGTAGCGGCGCTTGCGGGACGTTGAATACTGGCCCTGGTACACAAAGCCTTGATCCATCGCCCGGGCCACGTCGTCAATCCCGCCGTAATCACCGTAGTAGCCGCCCCGCTCGCCTGTCACGACCGCATGGACGGAGTGGTGGAAATCGTCGCTCCATTGCGCATCCATGCCGAGGCCGTGGCTGGCCCGCGGCGTGACCGTCAGTGGATTGTTGTCGGCGCTCTCGGCAATGAGGCCGCACGTGCGGCCGAGGCGCCGGCCGAGCTCCTCGGCCGCACGGGCCAACTCGGCCAGGAAGGTCCGCGCGCTGCGGTCGATGAGTTCGTGGACCGCATCGAGGCGGAGGGCATCCACATGGAAGTCCTCGAACCACTGCCGGGCGTTGGCGAGGAAGTAGGCGCGGACGTCGTCGGAGAACGGCCCGTCCAGGTTGACGGCGGGACCCCAGGGGGTCTTGTAGCGATCGGTGAAATAGGGTGCGAATTCGGCGAGAACATTGCCTTCGGGCCCCAGGTGGTTGAAGACGACGTCCAAGACGACGGCGAGGTGGCGCTGGTGGCATTCGTCGACGAACATCTGCAGGCCCTTCGCCCCGCCGTACGTGTCCTGCACGGCGAAAGGAAAGACACCGTCGTAGCCCCAGTTCCGCTGGCCGGGGAACTGTGCGACGGGCATGATCTCTACCGCCGTGACGCCCAGTTCGACCAATTCGTCGAGTGCGGCCGCCGCGCCCGCAAAGGTGCCCTCCTCGGTGAACGTCCCGACGTGCAGCTCGTAGAGCACCCACTCTCGGAGTGGTCGGGAGCGGAACGCCTGGTCGCGCCAGGGGTAGGAGAGGTCAACCACCTCGGAAGGCCCGTGCACGCCGCGTGGCTGTGACCGCGAGGCGGGGTCCGGCAGCTCGCCCCTCCCGTCGAGGACGTAGTGGTAGAGCGAACCAGGACCCCAGGGTGCCGATCCCCGGTGGTACCCGTCGGTTCCGCGCGTGAGGCGGACCTGGTCGCCGGGGCCGCGCACCTCGACCGTGTCCGCCGTGGGTGCCCACACCGTGAAGGAAGTTGTGGACGGGCCGCTGGGTTCTGCGCCCAGGGCGGTCCTCATTGCGGCTGGAGGAAGAGGCAGCCGAGCGGAGGGACGGTCAGGGTCAGCGTGTGCGGCATCCCGTGGTTGGGCAGTGGGTGGGTGCGCGTCCCGCCGAGGTTTCCCGCACCACTGCCTCCGTACTCGCTGGCGTCGCTGTTGAAGAGCTCGCTCCAGTAGCCCCCGCGGGGGACCCCCGCCAAGACGTTCGTCCGTATGACCGGTGTGAAGTTGCACACGATGAGGACGGCCTCGCCAGACGACGAGTAGCGCAGGAAGCTCAGCAAGCCGGACTCGGGCTCATTGGGTTGGGTCCAGGCGAACCCACGCGCGTCCGTGTCGAGTTCGTGCAGCGCGGCAACGCCGCGGTGTAGGCGGTTGAGGTCGGCGACCAGCCTGCCGACCCCCTCATGGAGCGGTGAACCGGACAGCCCCCAGTCCAGCTCACTCTCGTGATCCCACTCGCGCCATTGGGCGAGCTCGGCCCCCATGAAGAGGAGCTTCTTGCCTGGCGTCGCGAATTGGTAAGCGTACAGGAGTCGGAGATTGGCAAAGCGCTGCCAGTCGTCACCGGGCATCTTGGTCAGCAGCGAGCCCTTTCCATGGACGACCTCGTCGTGCGAGAGCGGCAAAGTGAAATTCTCGCTGTAGGCGTAGACGCTGCGGAATGTGAGCTCGCCTTGGTGATGGCGACGGTGAATCGGATCGCGCGAGAGGAACTCGAGCGTGTCGTGCATCCAGCCCATGTCCCACTTGAGACCGAAGCCGATCCCGCCGTACTCCACAGGGCGGGATATTCCAGGGAAGGCCGTCGACTCCTCGGCGAAGACCTGGACGTCAGGGTGATCCGCGTAGATCCCCGTATTCAGCTGGCGCAGGAAGGAGATGGCGTCCAGGTTCTCGCGTCCACCCTCCGGATTCGGGATCCACTCGCCGGGCCGGCGCGAATAGTCCAGGTACAACATGGAGGCGACAGCATCGACCCGTAGCCCGTCGGCGTGGTACGTGCTGAGCCAGTGCTCGGCGGACGAGGCCAGGAAGCTGCGTACCTCGTGGCGGCCGTAGTTGAAGATCAAGCTTTTCCAGTCGGGATGGAAGCCGAGACGGGGATCGGCATGCTCGAAAAGGTGGGTGCCGTCGAACTCGGCGAGGGCGAAGCTGTCGGCGGGGAAGTGGGACGGGACCCAGTCGAGGATCACTCCGATGCCCGCTCCGTGGAGGCGGTCGATCAGCGACATCAGATCCTGGGGATCGCCGTAGCGTCGGGTGGGCGCGAAGTAGCCGGTCGTCTGATACCCCCACGATCCGTAGAACGGATGCTCCATGACCGGAAGAAGTTCGACGTGGGTGAACCCGCAGCCCGTGACGTGATCGATGAGGGGTTCTGCCATTCGGTCGTAGCCGAGAAAGCCACCGGGACCAGAGGCGTCTCGCCGCCAGCTCCCCAGGTGGAGTTCGTAGATGGAGAGGGGCGCATCGAGTGCCGCGTGTCGACCCCGCTCCGCCATCCATTCGGCGTCGTGCCACTGGTACGCCAGGTTCCACAGGACCGACCCTGTCCTGGGCGGAGTCTCCGTGCAGTGCGCGAAAGGGTCCGCCTTGTGCAGGACCTCCCCGTTTTGGGTCGTGACCGCGAACTTGTAAACCTGGCCGACCCGCGCTGACGGAACGACCGCTTCCCAGATGCCGGAGGCGTCCAATGAGCGCAGGGGGTCGGCGCTCGCCTGCCAGGAGTTGAAATCGCCGATGACGCTGACGGCCCGGGCATTGGGTGCCCAGACGGCGAAGCGCACGCCACCGCCCGGCAGGAGATGACCGCCCAGACGCCACCCCAGGCTTCGGTGTGTGCCCTCGTTGAACCAGTACACGTCGTCGGAAGTGATGGTGGCGGCACCGGGGAACGTGTCGACCATCCGCTGCCCGGTCGTCACGACGCACGCTCGGCGGTCAGTTGTGACAGCGCACGGCGGATGTCCGTGTCCGAGGAAAAATCCTCGAAGGTGCGCTCGGCCCGGCGACGCCAGTTCTCGGGGGATTGGGTCCCGGGGTGATTCTGCGCCCGGCGCTCGTCCCACAGCTCTTCGAGGTCGACCAGGAGGATCTGCGCGTCGCCCCCAGCCAAGTGCCGGAGGCATCCACGGAGGGCTTCGGCGGTGACCTGCGCCGGCTCTCCGTCGGCGGGAAGGCCGAGTTCGCCGAAGAGGCGGTGTCGCCAGCGCCTCCGAGCGGTGCGATCCGCGTCCCCACGGTCAGCGCTCAATGCGCCGGTGCCCTCGCGTTCGTCGATGTCCTCTCCCCAGAGAAAGGCGCCGAAGCGAGGCAGATCGTGGGTTCCGAGCGAGGCCAGGGTGTTCGGGGGCGGCTGGGGGAGGGGCTGCTCGAGGGTGGATTCGAACTGGAAGACCCAGGTGCGCAGCATGTGCTCTCGTGCCATGCGGCGCCGAACGCCCGCGGGCACCGTGCCGAGGTCCTCACCCACGACGACCGCATCTGCCCGGTGCGCCTCCAGTGCGACCACGGCGTGAAGCTCCTCGGCCCGGTAGGACACGTACGCACCGTCGGTCGCGCTGAGCCCAGCAGGGATCATGTACATCCGCTCCAGACCCATCACGTGGTCGATGCGCAGGCAATCGGCGTGCGCAAAGGCACGTCGCAACGCAGCGGAGAAGAAGCGGTACCCGTCTTCGCGGATTCGCTCCGGGTGGAAGGGCCGGAATCCCCAACTCTGTCCACCGGCGAAGAAGCGGTCCGGTGGCGCTCCGCCCTGCACCTCCGGGACGAAGGACTCCGGTGACCAGACGGGATCGAACCCGCTGGGGTGGGACCCCACCGGGAAGTCGGCGTAGCGACCTGCGTGGTGGCCCGCTGCTTCGAGTTGCTCGTACGCCACCCACTGCGTGTACAGGTGGTAGCTCACCGCGCTGGGGTCCGACGCACCCCCGCCCCGTGCGCCTTCCTGTTCGGCGCGAAACCGCGCGTACGCCGCCAGTTCGGGGTGCGCCGAGGAGAATTCGGTGAAGCGCCGCAGGCGTTGAGGGAATGCGCCGGAGCAGACGGCGCGAGCCAGAGGCTCCAACTGTCGGCGTCGCATGGCGGCGATCTTCTCGTAGTCGACCGGCGAAGACGAAGGCAATACCGTCAATCGACTATTTGGATTCACGGAGGCCGGGTCTTCTGCCGGCGCCCCGTATTCAGGAAGGACCGATGGATCGATGAACAGCTCGTTATAGGCGAGTCTGCTGAGAGGGAGGTAGGGGCTCGGGTCGATCGGGGGACCGGGGAACACCGGGTACAACGGCAGGGTGCCGACCAGGCCTCCCCCGAGGGAGGTGACCCAGTCACCAAGGCGGCCCAGGTCCGAATAGGTGCCGATCCCGGCGTCCTTCTCGCTGCGTAGCGCGTGGAGCGGAAGGAACGCACCCCATCGCCGGGGGCCGTCGGGACAGTCAGGGGCGGCCACGACCAGCGCCGTCTCGGGGAAGCCCGCTCCCTCGAGTGTCAGGCGGTGGTACCCGGGAGGCACGGCCACGTCGCCGATGGCGTCGAGCTCGAACTCCACACGGGCGTAACGGCCACTCCCGCCTCGTTCATGCGTCGCGAACCCCGTGAGCGCTGACGTCAGCTCGCGTCGGCTTGTCGTCCCGTCCTCGAGTTCGAGGGTGAGCCACACCGAGTCTGGCTCGGTGCCGCCCGGCAGCGTCGCCACGACCGACTCCCGACGGCCGATGCGGTGGACCACGACAGGCTCGAGTTGCCGGCGCAGTGCGCCGGCCCGTTGATCTCGCAGGACGGCGGCGGCGTCCTCGGGTCGCTCGAGCGGCACGCCAAGCGCCTGCAGCAGGGCGAACACGACTGCCGGGTCCGCTTGTCGGCTCACGCCGTCGACGTCGCTATACGAGGTGTGCACGCCGTGGAACATCGCCAGCTCCGCCAGGCTGCCCAGTCCGTCCCGCGTCACTCGTGGCCCAAGAGGTCGAGGATGCCACGCGCCGGGACGTCGACCCAGGTCGGTCGCATGTTGACTTCATAGCCCAGCTCGTACATGGCCTTTTCGAGCCGGAAGAAATCGAGCAGGCATTCGAGGTCCGCCTGACTCGATGGAAGGTGTGGGCTGACGGTGGCCACTTCCAGGTACGAGTCCAAGAACTGTCCCGACACCTCGCGGTGCCAGATGGAGAGCCAGTCCGCCAATCGGCCCGGCTGGCCCGTCTCGAACGAGGCGCCGAACTCGAGGTTGACCCTGAGCGCAGCCGCTTGCCCCGCGTAGTGCAACGAGCGGATCATGCCGGCCAGGTCGAAGGCGGCCGGACGCTTGAGCCGCCTCCAGCCCAGCGACCGCGAAGGCTCGCCCTCGAAATCGATGATCACGAAGTCCTTCCCCGTCCACAGCACCTGCCCGAGGTGATAGTCGCCGTGGCAACGGATGCGATCCGCTTCGACGGGCGTGGCGCTCAGGCGGCGGAGGCGCTCGATGATCTCGTTCTCGCTCTGCAGCACGCGTGCGACGAGGGGCGTGACCTCTCCTTTCGAGACCACGTCCCGGAGGACCTGACGGCTGAGGCTCCTGGCCCCGTGGAAAAGGGCCTGACGATCGAGGCTGGTCAGGGGCTCGGGCGCGAACGCCGGGTCACGTTCCTCGCCGGCCAGGGCGACGTGCAGCTCCGCCGTCCGGCGACCGAGCAGCGTGGCCCACTCGAGGTGAGGACCCACCAGCGGGTGCACGGGATCCGCCAGTTGGTCCTGCGTGGAAGGACTGCTCCGCGTCGAGGCGACTTCGTGATCGCCGGAGGACGAGTTGGTCAGGGCGTCCTCCAACCCCAGCGTCAGCGCGTCCACCACGTATTGCCAGCCGTCGCCTTCGTTGGGGACGTACTCCTCCAGGACGGAGATCGTGGCCGGTGTCGCGCCCAGTCCGTCGCCGCGGTATTCGATGCTTCCGCCCGCCCCGGGGGCGTGGGTGAAGCGCCCGCGCTCGCTCAGGAACCGGCTGATCTCAACCCCAGGATTGATGCCTTCCTCGAACCGGCGGATGAACTTCATGATGGCCTGATCGCCCAGCAACACCGATGTGTTGGATTGTTCGCCTGAGATCGGGGTGGCGGGGCAGTCTTCGCGCAGGCATCCATTGAACCGGCGCAGGCCCGGAGACGGCAGCCCGACGATCTGACCGTGCCGGCCAGGAAGCGTCCGGCGCCGCGCCAGGAGGTCCGCCATGGTCCTCACGAAATCAGGCGAGTGGGTGGCGTCGATCAGGACGCCTTCGTGGTCCCCTACGCGAAGATCCGCGATCACGTCGTCGGCATGCCACTTCTTCGTGTTCTCGGCCTCCACGTCGGCCACGAACGCCACCGGGACGACGTACCGTTCCGCGGCACCTTGGTCGAACTCGAGTTGCACAATGAGGATGGTGGCGGCGGGAGGCGAGGGATCACGACCGCTCCCGTTCCCGTTGGTCTGCGACGCCGATGGAACGAGCAGCGATTCGACAATGGAGGCCGAAGTGATGGTCCGGGTCTTCTGGCCGAACCAGCGCCGGTCGGCCATGTAGGTCTCGAGCCAGGACTCGAATCGATGCCGGGAAGAACCATCGAAGAGTGCCGTCCAAGATCCTGCCGTCGTGAAGGACGGCCGTCCCGGCAGCGTTTCCTCGGGCTCGCGTTCGAGCGAGAACCAGAAGAATCCATGGGAGCCCAGCGTGATGAAGTACGGGAGCTCGCCGATCGGAGGAAACTCCTGGTTGCCGGACAACTCGACGGGCACGGCGCCACGGAATTCCGAGAGGTCGAGCTCGACGCACTGCACGTGTCGGGACAGGTTGAACACGCAAAGAATCTGCTCGTCTCCCAGCCGGCGGATGAATGCGAACACCTTGCGATTGTCGGGCAGCAAGATCTCGAGGGAGCCTCTTCCGAAGGCCTTGTAGCGCTGACGCAGGGCGATGAGGCGCCTCATCCACCACAGGAGCGAGTTCGAGTTCTGCGTCTGGGCCTCGACGTTGATCGCCTGCGAGTGGTACTCCGGGTCGATGATGACGGGTAGATAGAGCCGCTGGGGGTTGGCGTCCGAGAACCCGGCGTTCCGGTCGCTGTTCCATTGCATGGGGGTGCGCACGGAGTTGCGGTCCCCGAGGTAGATGTTGTCGCCCATGCCGATCTCGTCGCCGTAGTAGATGATCGGCGTCCCCGGCAGTGCGAAGAGGAGGCCGTTCATCATTTCGATGAGTCTGCGGTCGTTGCCCAGCAGCGGTGCTAGCCGACGCCGGATGCCCACGTTGACACGGGCCTGGGGGTCCTGCGCGTAGGCGCGGTACATGTAGTCGCGTTCCTCGTCGGTCACCATCTCGAGCGTCAGCTCGTCGTGATTCCGGAGGAACAGGCCCCATTGGCACTCGGGCGGTGTGCTCGGGATCTCGGCCAGGATGTCGACGATCGGGAAGCGGTCCTCCTGCCTGGCCGCCATGAACATACGCGGCATCAGGGGGAACTGGAAGGCCATCTGACAGATGTCCCCCTTTCCCATGTACTTCACTGCATCCTCCGGCCATTGGTTCGCTTCGGCCAGGAGCATGCGATTCTCGTAGCGATCGTCGATGTGGGATCGGAGCTGCCGGAGGAAATCGAAGGTCTCGGGCAGGTTCTCGCACGTCGTCCCCTCCCTGGCGTAGAGGTAGGGCACGGCGTCGAGTCGTAGGCCGTCAACGCCCATCGCAAGCCAGAAATCGACGACGTCGAACATGGCTTGACGCACGGACGGGTTGTCGTAGTTGAGGCTCGGTTGGTGCGAATAGAAACGGTGCCAGAAATAGGCCCCCGCCACGTGATCGAACGTCCAGTTCGACGACTCGAAGTCCTTGAAGATGACCCGCGCCTCGGCGAAGCGATCCGGGGTGTCGCTCCAGAGGTAGAAGTTTCGGTAGTTCGAACCGGCGCGGGCGGATCGGGCTCGCTGGAACCACGGATGCTGATCCGACGTGTGGGCGAGGACGAGCTCGGTGATCACCCTCATCCCGCGCCGGTGCGCTTCACGCAAGAAGAGGCGGAAATCGCGCAGGTTTCCATACGAAGGATGGACCTGGCGGTAGTCGGAGATGTCGTAACCGTCGTCACGCAGTGGCGACGGATAGAAGGGGAGGAGCCAGATGGCCGTGACACCGAGCCCCTGCAAATAGTCCAGTTTCTCGATCAAGCCCCTGAAGTCGCCGATCCCGTCCCCGTTACCATCGCGGAAGGCGCGCACGTGCGCTTCGTAAATGACGGCATCCTTGTACCAGGTCGGTTGCGCGCCGAACGCCCCCGGATCGGCCGGGCGTCGCTCACGCGTGACCGCAGTGGTGGTCACGACGCGCCGACCGTCACGGCTGAGGGGTTGTCCTCCTGCTTCAGGGCCAGGATGTGGCACGGCACGACCAAGGGATCGAGCGAGACGAAGTTCGAGCCCGCCGTCCAGGTGAACCGCGCGTCCGAGAGCAGATCGTGGGCGGTGTAGGGGACGCCGCCCGAGAAACCCACGACGTCGAGGTCGACCGTGACCCAGCCGGACTGGGTGTGGTGATGGTCCAGGTTGACGATGGTCAAGACGACATCGTTCCCCTCGGGATCCTCCCGCACCTTCGAATAGGCGATCAGCTGGTCGTTGTCGGTGGGGTGGAAATGGAGTCGATCGTTGAATTGGAGCGCCTCGTGGTCGCGTCGGATCTTGTTGACCAGTCCGATGAACGCCGAGAGATTGGCCGGACTCTCGAGGTCCCACGAGCGAATCTCGTATTTCTCTGACCGCTGGTATTCCTCCGAGCCCTTCGAGCGAGGGAGGTGCTCCTGGAGCTCGAAGGCGGGACCGTAGATCCCATAGCTCGACGAGAGCGTGGCGGCGAGCACCAGGCGTGCCATGAAGGCCGGACGTCCGCCTGTTTGCAATTCTTCGCTCAAGATGTCGGGCGTGTTGGGCCAAAGGTTGGGTCTGAAGTAATCGGCCTTGTCCGTGCAGGTCAACTCAGCGAGATACGTCTCGAGCTCCCACTTGGATGTGCGCCATGTGAAGTAGGTGTAGGACTGCGTGAAGCCGATTCGAGCCAGCTGTTCCATGACGCGCGGTCGCGTGAACGCCTCGGACAGGAAGATCACTTCGGGCGAGCCGGCGCGGATGGACGAGATGAGCCAGTCCCAGAATGCAAAGGGCTTGGTGTGTGGATTGTCGACGCGGAAGATCCTGACGCCCTGTTCGACCCAGAAGGAGACCACATCGCGTAGGGCGAGCCAGAGCGCGGACCAGTCCTGTGATTCGAAGTCGAACGGGTAGATGTCCTCGTAGCGCTTGGGGGGATTCTCGGCGTAGCGGATGGTGCCGTCGGGCCGGTGTTTGAACCATTCGGGGTGCTCTCGGACCCAGGGGTGGTCCGGGGAGGCCTGGAAGGCAAGGTCGATGGCCACGTCGATGCCGCGAGCGAGGGCGTCGGAGACCAGGGACCGAAAATCGGCCAGCGTGCCCAGCTCGGGGTGGATCGCCGTGTGACCCCCAGCGGGGCTCCCTATGGCCCAAGGGCTCCCCGGCTCGTCCTTTCTGGCGCGAGGAGCCCCTTCCCTGCCTTTTCTGGCGGTCGTCCCGATCGGGTGGATCGGAGGCAGGTAGAGCACGTCGAAGCCCATCTGTTCGACGTAGTCCAGGCGTCGCCGCACGTCGGTGAAGGTGCCGTGACGAGCAGCGCCCTCCGCTGTCGAGCGAGGGAAGAGCTCATACCAAGAGCTGAACCGTGCCTTCGCCACGTCGGCGAAGGCGCCATAGACCTCCGAGGTGGTCCCGGTATCCGGATCGGCAAGGTCTCCCATCACCGAACCCAGGAGATCCCCGAACAGGACACCCGCCAGCGTCTCGCTCACCGGGGTGCCCGGCGCCCACGTTGCGAGTTCGGGGGAAACGGTCTGATGGAGCCCACTGCGGCTCGATCGGAGCGATTCCGCCAGGAGTTCGAGCATGCGACGCTGGCCGGCGCGTGCCCGGGCGGCAGCGCGCTCGACGATGTCGGCGCCGACCCGGAGCTCGACGGTCAGGTCCTGGCCCGCGCTGCTCCGTTCCTTCAGATCGTCGCGCCACGTGGCGAACTCGTCGATGCGGGCGCGAACCGAGAAACGGTACAGACCGGTCTCGGCGACCGGGAAGCTGCCCCGCCAACGATCGTCCAATAGGGGTTGCATCCGGTGACTCGTCCACTTACCGCTGGTGGCATGCCGGGCACGGACGTCACACACGAGTGACTCAT
>Ga0302177_10000992_pt1 | contig 20528 bp, 19 predicted proteins | sample I_Palsa_E1_2_FD_198780 | JGI IMG/M metagenome (GOLD analysis project Ga0302177, IMG submission 198780) | Peat permafrost microbial communities from Stordalen Mire near Abisko, Sweden - I_Palsa_E1_2 | ecosystem: Environmental > Terrestrial > Soil > Palsa > Peat permafrost | place: Sweden... | reverse complement strand
TACCACTTTTGCCGACCAGGCCGTCATCGCCATCGAGAACGCGCGACTGCTCAACGAGCTGCGCCAACGTACCGCCGATCTCACCGAATCTTTGGAGCAGCAAACGGCGACATCGGAGGTGCTTCGGGTTATCTCAAGCTCTCCTGGCGATCTTCAGCCGGTGTTTGACGCCATGCTGGAGAAGGCTGTCCGCATTTGCGACGCCAAGTTTGGCAATGTCTATCGCTGGGATGGCCGCGCGCTGCACATCCTCGCGACGCACAATGCGCCGCTCGCTTTCGCCGAGGCGCGCAGGCGTTCGCCCGATTACCGCCCGGCTAGTCCGAATTCTCCTATCGGCCGCATGGTGGCGACCAAAACTTTGGTTCATGTCGCCGATTTCGCGGCAGAGCAAGTCTACGTGGAACAAAGGGATCCCACAGCAGCTGACATTGTCGAGCTCGGGGGGGTGCGGACGCTTCTGGCTGTTCCAATGCTGAAAGAGAATGAATTGATCGGTTCGTTTTCCTTGTTCCGCCAGGAAGTTCGTCCCTTTACCGAAAAACAGATCGCGCTGGTTGCGAGCTTTGCCGCCCAGGCCGTGATCGCTATTGAAAATGCCCGGCTACTCGGCGAACTGCGCGAACGTACTGACGAGCTTGGGCGTTCGGTCGGCGAGTTGCGCGCGCTCGGCGAAGTCTCGCAAGCCGTGAACTCGACACTTGATGTTGAAACCGTCCTTTCAACCATCGTCGCCAAAGCGGTGCAACTCTCCCACACCGAGGCCGGTGCGATCTACGTCTTCGACGATCTGCAACGCGAATTTCATCTGCGCGCCACCTACGGCATGGAGCAGAGGCTGATCGATGCACTCACGCACCGGCGCATCGACATGAGCGATCCGAACGTCGCGGCGGTGATGGCGGCGGGAGAACCGATCCAGGTCGCCGACTTGAACGATGAAGCCACCACAGACATCAATGAGATCACCCTGCGCGCCGGTTACCGTGCGCGTCTGGTCGCGCCACTCATCCGCGGCGAAGAGGTCGTCGGCCTGCTGGTGGTCCGCCGCCGCACGCCAGGCGCTTTCCCGCAGAATACCGTCGACCTGATCAAGACTTTTGCGGCGCAATCGGCGCTTGCGGTCCAGAACGCGCGGCTGTTCCACGAAATCCAGGACAAGAGCCGGCAGCTCGAAGAGGCGAGCGAGCACAAGTCGCAATTCCTTGCCAATATGAGCCATGAGCTGCGCACGCCGCTCAACGCCATCCTGGGATATACCGAATTGATGGCGGACGGCGCTTACGGCGAGCCGTCAGAAAAGATGCAGGACGTGCTCAAGCGTCTTGAGGCCAATGGCAGGCATCTGCTTGGGCTCATCAATGACGTGCTCGATCTATCCAAGATTGAGGCCGGCCAACTGGTGCTCGAACTCTCCGATTATTCTGTTCAGGACATTGCCCAGGCTGTCCGCAGCGCGCTTGAGCCTCTTGCGGTCGATAAAAAGCTGGCGTTCAAAGTCGAAGTGCCCGCCCGACTGCCGCCGGGCCATGGCGACGGTCGTCGGTTGATGCAGGTTCTGATCAATCTCGTTGGCAACGCCATCAAGTTCACTGATGCCGGTGAAGTCGTCATCAAAGCCGAAGTAAACAATGGCGCATTCTATGTGTCGGTGCGCGACACCGGTCCTGGCATTTCCGCTGCGGACCAGGCCAAACTGTTCCAGGAGTTTCAGCAGGCCGACAATGCCATCACCAAGAAGAAGGGCGGTACCGGCCTGGGGCTGGCCATATCGAAACGCATCATCGAAATGCACGGCGGCCGGATTTGGGTGCAGTCGCAGCCTGGGCAAGGCTCCACGTTTGCGTTCACTCTTCCGATCACCGTTGAACGACAGGTGGGGACAGAATGAGCAAATGCATTCTGGTAGTCGAGGACCAGCCGGATAATCGCAAGATTATTCGCGACATGCTCGCCGGCACCGATTACGAAATCACTGAGGCTGAGAATGGCGAAGAGGCGCTCACCGCGATAGCAAAACAGCGGCCTGACCTCATCCTGATGGATATTCAACTGCCGATCATGGACGGTTACACCGCCACGCGACACATCAAGGGCGATCCGGCATTGCGATCGATCCCGATTATCGCGGTCACCTCATATGCGCTTAGCGGCGAAGAAAAGAAGGCGCGGGCGGCGGGCTGCGACGATTACGTGCCAAAGCCCTATAGCCCACGACAATTACTGGCGAAGATTCGGCAGTACATTCCCCAATAGATCGCAATCGATTTGCTGCAGTGCCGTTCGTCTCCTTCTGGCCCTCAGCGGACATCGAGGTTGAGCCGCGAAATGTAGGTTTTGGGACTGACGCCGACCAATCGTCCCTGGCTGACCGATTTTATCAGCAGCGACGCTAATGCATGACGACGACGAAATTGGTCCCTTCGCCGGTTTCGTCGCCAAGGCCCTGATCTGAGAGGATGAGGGAAGAGCCGGGCACAATCATTTGCGAAATCCGGTCGATGGCATCTTGCGGGATTTCGATGCGCGCCAACGCCCCTGCCGGACTTTCCGGCGGCGGGACATCGACGTCCTTCACCGCAGTGTCATCGTGCCGCGTGCGCAAGGAGAATTTGCCGACCGGCTTGGGCTTTGCCCGTTCGCCCGGCATTGAAACGACGTTCCAGACGAAACCCGATCGATCCGGCAGATATTCCAGGGCGGTGAAGACAAAAGTGCCCAGCGGTTGATCGGGTTGCTCAACCGTGATGGGCGCGCTGAACACCGGCTCAAAATCCTGACGCACGTAGATCTTGCCTGTCTTGCGGCTGACGAAAATCGCGATCGGTAATTTGCTCACATGCGTTACGGCGGCGATGGGCGGCGCCGGTTTCGGCGCTGCTTCTGGATTTGCCGTAGCCGAACGGACTGGCATCGGCACTTCGCTCGCCGGCCATTTCGGTGCGGGAGCGGGCAGCAGCGGATCGCCGATGACGCGCACGGACGAAGCTTCGGCAGCAACCTCAGTTGCGGTATCCGCTGCGGCGGCGTGTTCGGCAGCCGGTTTGTCGTCGTGAGCGGTATCCGATGTGGTAGCATTCTCCGCAACGGGCTTGTCGTCGTGCGCGATGTCTTTTGGACTGGAGGCGTCGGCAGCCGGCGCGTTGTCATGCACCGTCTCGACGACGGCCGCGTCAGTGGCCGTCCGGGAATCCTGCGCAAGCGCCGACGGTAGCGTGACCGAGGCTGCGGCCAAGACCGGGACGGGCGGCGTCGGATCTTTGTGCACGAACAGGTGCGGGTCGCCGAATTCCTGCGGCGCAAGCTCGGCATTCGTAATGAATACTTCGGCGCCGAGTTTGCTCACCGCATACAAGCGCACTGCGAAATCGTGCGACATACGTATGCAGCCGTGCGACGCCGGATGGCCCAAATTCACCCCCTCATGCAGCGCCACGCCCGACCAGGTGATGCGCTCCATGTAGGGCATGGGCGCGCCGCTATAGATGTTGGAGTGGTGAAGGAGCTGCTTCTGAACGATGCTGAACGCGCCAAGCGGCGTCGGATGTTGGGGCACGCCGGTCGCTACCAGCGTCTCGGCGACTTCTGCACCGTTGCTGTAAAGGTGCAGCTTCTGCTGGTTGATGGAGATGAAAATCTGCATCGGCCCTTTAGGGATATTGCCGAATGGCAGCTTCTGCGTCGGCCCTTTAAGCAAATTGCCGAGCGGCAGTTTTGAGATCTTCGTGACGGCGGGCCGGCTTGTCACGCGCATGACGGTTCTGACCTCGGCGGATGCTGACGCCGGCGCCGCGGCCAAAAATGCGCAGGCCATGGCGCAGGCTGCGGCAGCGCGCACGCGCGCCGGCGATCCATGCAACGCCGACAAAGCGATCTGGTTCGCGCGGAAGCTACTCAATCGATCCAGCCCAAGTCGAAGAGAGACGCAACCTAAGCTTGGAATCTTAATGGAGTTGACGGCGTTTCGCCACGGTCTCGTCGGTTTACGCACATCGCCTCTGGGGATTATGGCTAATAGGCAACAAATTTAAGAACGTTCTAACCAGCCGGCCTGTCAGCCGGCCGGCGTTAGCGCAAAGGCTTCTGCCAATAGCTGATACGACCGCCGCCGCGCGGCGTGGTCGAAGACATTGGTGGTGATCATCAATTCATCAGCGCGGGTCGTTTCGGCAAGCGCGACGAGGCGGTTACGTACATCCTCGATGGCCCCGACGGCAAGCTGCTGACGGTGCCGCGCGATGCGGTCGCGATCGACCGGCGTGTACGGATAGGCGGCGGCGTCTTGTGGCGATTGAAACGGCGGATGCTGGCCTTGGGCCCGGTACACAAAATTAAGATCGGCGCTCGCGGCGATGCGCTCAGCTTCTTCGCCGGTATCGGCGGCGATCGCGGCGGTCGCGAGGATCGCGTAGGGCTCGGGGAGGGTGGCCGACGGCTTGAAATTTTCGCGATAGGTTAGCATCGCGCTCGCCGCGTCGTGCGCGGCGAAATGATGCGCGAAGGCGAATCCCATGCCGGCGGCGGCGGTCAGCTCGGCGCTGTAGCCGCTCGACCCGAGAAGCCAGATCGGCGGCAGGGCGACGTCGGCGGGGACGGCGTGCACGCTGCGGAACGGGTGGCCTTCGGGGAAGCTGTTGCGCTCGAGCAGAACCAACTCCTGAAAGCGTTCGAGAAATTCATCGCCTTCGCGCGGGTCTTGGCGGCGGCGCAAGGCGTAGGAGGTGACTTGGTCTGTTCCGGGCGCACGGCCAAGGCCGAGATCGATCCGGCCGGGAAACAGAGCCTCAAGCACCTTGAAGCGTTCGGCGACCATGAGCGGCGCGTGATTGACCAGCATGATGCCGCCGGATCCGACGCGAATGTGCTTCGTCGCGGCGGCGACCTGGCCGATCATGATCTCGGGCGCGGAACTGGCGATGCTCGCGAGGTTATGATGCTCGGCGAGCCAATAGCGCTTGTAGCCGAGGTCGTCAGCCAACCGCGCGAGGTCGAGCGAATTGCGCAGCGCGGCCGCTCCGGGCGTGGCGGTCGTCACCGGCGACAGATCAAGGACGGACAGTGGAATCAAGCGTGCTCTGCTCGGGGAAAGGAAACGGCGAAGCATTAGATGGGCGGCCACATGCCGCGAGTTCAAGTCCCGCGCCGTTTAATGTTTGGGCGCGACGACCAGCGGGCCGCCGATTCCGGCCGGCCAGATAGACGATTGCTGCTGCGGCGCCGAAGTCTGGGCGACAGCGCGAAGCGGTATCCGGTAGAAATGACGCCGGGCGATGTGTCTTTTCTTCTTGCTTTTTTTCGGAACGATGTCGGTGTCGTCCGCCGTGTCGTCTGTAGCAGCAGCGGGCTCTGCGACAGCCGCCGGCGTTGTCTCGATCGCGGCCGTTCGTTCGGCCGGCGGAATTTGCGGCGGAGCCGCCGCGGTGGGCGAAACGACGGAGGGCAAAGCCGGCGGCGGCGCGGCATCAGCGCTGCTTTGCTCCACGCTCTCGACCGGCGCAGCGCTGTCCTGTGGTGGCGCCTCAGGGGCCTTTGGCTCGCGCGCGGTTTCGAGCGCCCCGGTAATCTGCATTTGTGTGACGTCGCTATTTTCCGCTGGCTCGTCGGCCGCCGCATTGTCCGCGTGCGCATCGGGCGTGACGGTGACGGGAAGCGCTACTTGCGGCGGCACTGCTTGCGGGGCGGAATACGCCAAAGCCGCACTATTGTCGGCGGCGGTCGGTGCCGGATGCTTGTCCGCGAACGGCTCAAGCACGGTGACCGGCAACATAGCGACGTTAAAGCCGACAAGCTGTAGCGGAGCGGCCCGCGATGATCGCGCCAGCGGCGCGTGGCTCACACGCAACGATGCATAGACACCGAATGCGAAAAACAGCGCCATCACCGAAACGAGGGTCGAAGCGGCCATCAGGCGGACATTGGGAAACATGCGACCCCTCGAGCGCCGGCAAGGCTTGCGAAAATGCCCAATCGCTCCACTACGGCTATTGCGCGAGATTATTCTCGCATAAGCCGCGATTGTTTCGGCCAAACATCACGCACGTGTCCACAGGCTAGATCATTGACGCGCGACATTAAATGAGTCGGAGAAAATCCCAACATCGGAAATTGCCGAGAAACCTATTGCCGAGAACAATTTGCCGAGGACGGAGCGATAAAGTTCCCGTATCCGCGCTCGTGACCGCGGCGGTCTTTTGCTAGCGCGCGACCGCCCGCTGCGGCGAAGCTGCATCCGCGCCCGGCAACACCACGACCCGGGTGCCCAAATTCACCCGGCTGTAGAGATCTTCGATGTCTTCGTTGGTCAAACGAATACAGCCCGACGACACGAAGTGGCCGATGGTCGACGGCTGATTGGTGCCGTGAATGCGATAGAGCGTGTTGCCGAGGTAAAGCGCGCGGGCGCCCAGCGGATTGCCATCGCCGCCAGCCATAAAGCGCGGCAGGTATGGCTGCCGTTCGATCATCTCTTTGGGCGGATGCCAGTCGGGCCATTCGGTCATGCGGCTGACGCGTTCGGTTCCGGTCCAGGTGAACCCTTCGCGGCCGACACCGATTCCATATCGAACCGCCTTGCCGCCGCCCCGCACCAAATAAAGGAACGTGTGCGGCGTATCGATGATGATCGTGCCGGCGGGCTCGGACGTCACGTAGTCGACGAGCTGGCGATGAAACTGCGGCGGTAATTCCTTGCGCGGCCCTTGTTCGGGCTGGTCGTCCGGCGGCAGGCCTTCGATCGCCGTACTACGTTGCGGTGCGCCGGGGGGCGGATAATAACCCGGCGGCGGATTGCCGGCGCCTTGGCGATAAGGATCGTATGGCTGGACCGGGCCGCCGGTGACGTCGCGGTCATAATCGGGAGGTCCGCCAGCCGCAGGAACGTCGCCTGGCGGCAAAGGTTCGTCGCTATAGGGTTGCGGCGGTGCCGGGGTATAGGGCGCTGGCGAGGAGTAGCCCGGCGGCGGCGGGTAATAACCGGGTGGCGGCGGATAATAGCCGGGCGGCGGCGGAGGATAAGGCTGCTGTGCGGCGGCGCTCGCGCACATGCCCGCGGCCGCGAGACAAAGAACCGCCAGACTGACAATGAATCGCACGGAGTTCCCCAATCCCGCGACGAAGCAGGCGACATGTTTTGCGGAAAGGATGGGGCGGGAACAAGGCAAGGGCTCGGTCGGATATCGGTCGGCAAATTGGCGCGTGACAATGCTATCGTGGGGCAGCTAAGGATTAAGTTCGATGGCATCGGTGAGCGACTGGAAAGTGCCGAACTCGGCGCAGCCAAAACCCGACGACTATTCCTATGATCTCGACTTGGCGCTGGCTTCGATCGTGTCGCTGCGCGCGACGGTGCCCGCGGACGCGTTCACGGCGGAAACGCTCGGGACCGAGCGCGCCGGCAATGGCGTCATTATTCGCAGCAACGGCTTGATCCTGACCATCGGTTATTTGGTCACCGAGGCGGACACGATCTGGCTTACGTTGAACGACGGCCGTTCGGTGCCGGGCCACTTGCTTGGCTACGACCAGGAAACCGGTTTCGGTTTGATACAAGCGCTCGCCAAGCTCGACATGCCGGCACTCGAGATCGGCCGATCAGCGTCAGCCTCACTCGGCGAGCGCGTCGTTGTCGGCGGCGCCGGCGGCCGGCCGCGCTCGGTCGCGGCGCGCATTGTCGCCAAGCAGGAATTCGCCGGCTACTGGGAATACGTGCTCGATGAAGCGATTTTTACCGCACCGGCGCATCCCAATTGGGGAGGGACCGCCTTGATCGGTCCAGCGGGCGATCTTCTCGGCATCGGTTCGTTGCAGCTTCAGCAAGCCGTTGACAACGAGCCGGCACAGAACATCAACATGATGGTGCCGATCGATCTTTTGCCGCCGATTTTCGATGATCTGATGAAGTTCGGGAGGCGCAATGCGCCGCCCCGACCGTGGCTCGGCTTTTACGCGACCGAAGTGGAGGATCGCCTGGTGGTGGTCGGGCTTGCCGATCGCGGGCCGGCCAAGCGTGCCGACTTGCGCGTGGGCGATATTGTACTCGCGGTGGCTGGAAAAGAGGTCAGCGATCTCGCCGGCCTGTTCCGCGGTGTCTGGGCTCAAGGCCAAGCGGGCGTCGAGGTGCCGATCACGATCTATCGCGACGGTGAGACCTCGGAGGTGCGCGTCAAATCGGGCGAGCGCGATCGCTTTCTCAAGGGTCCGAGTCTCCACTAGCCGACAATGCCGTGGCCGCGTCGCAGTTGCGCGGCGTTCTGATCCGCAGCAAAAAGCGCTCGTAGCCCTTCACGATAAGTCGGAAACCGCAATTTCACGCCGAGCTCGCGCTTGAGCTTGTCGTTGTTCACGCGCCGGCAGTCTTGCCAAAAACTCAGCGCCATCGGCGACAGCGACGACGCCGCCTCCGCAAACGGAATCTCCGGCGGCGGCTCGCGGCCGAGAAGTTGTGCGGCAAACACGATCGGATCGCCCGGCGGCGACGGCTCGTCGTCGGCGACGTTGAAAACCCCGCGCGCGGCGTTTGCAAACGCCGCGTTGATTGCTTGTGCGATGTCGGCCACGTGGATGCGATTGAAAACCTGGCCTGGTTTGGCAATGCGGCGCGCTTCGCCGCGGGCGACCTGAACGAGCGCATTGCGGCCGGGTCCGTAAATGCCGGCCAGCCGGAGAATGGCGACCGCGGCGCCGGTATGCGCCACGAATTCGCGCCAGGCGTTCTCGGCGGCGAGCCGCTTCTGCCCGCGGATTGAGTCGGCGCGGGGCGCCGTCGTCTCGTCCACCCAGGCGCCGGCGTGCTCGCCGTATACGCCGACCGTCGAGAGATAGACGATGCTGCGCAGGCGGCGCGTGCGCGCCAATTCTTCACCGAAGGCCGCAAGCACCGGGTCGCCGGTTTCGGTTTGCGGGATGGAGACGAGCGCCGCGTCGGCACCCGCGGCGGCCTCTTTGGCTTCAGCACTCGCCGACTTGCCGTCGAAAGCAAGAACTTTCACCCGCCCGGCAAATCGCGCGTTAAGATCGGTCGCGCGCTCGATGCCGCGTACTGTTCCGAAAATCCGGTCGAAGCGATCGCCGAAGGCGGCGATGAAATGTTCGGCCGCATAGCCAAGTCCGAAGCACATCAGCGTCGGCATGGCTTCTCACTCAAGTGCGGCCGCCCATTCGTCGATCACTTGCGGATTGGTTTCGGCGCTTCGCTGTGTCTGCGCGCAGCGCGCAAGCCGGCCGCGATCGAGCCGCCCGAGCGCCCAGATAGCCGCGCCGCGCACCAGCGCCGAAGAATCTTCCAGGAGCCGCTCCGCCTCGTCCGCGAGCTTGGCGCTGCCTGAGTTGCCGATTGCGATAAGCACGTTGCGCAAGAAGCGCGCTCGCCCAACGCGCTTGACCGGACTTTTGGCGAACAAGGCGCGGAAGCCGGCATCGTCGAGCCGCGCGAGATCGCCGAGCTGCGGTGCTTGCAAAGCGGCGCGGGCGGCGAGCTTAGCTTCGCGTCCTGACTGCGCGAACTTGTTCCACGGACATACCGCGAGACAATCGTCGCAGCCGTAAATGCGATTCCCGATCAGCGGGCGGAGTGCGCGCGAGATCGGACCCTTATGCTCGATGGTGAGATAGGAAATGCAGCGCCGGGCATCGAGCTGGTAGGGCGCCGGAAACGCCGCCGTGGGGCAGACGTCGAGGCAGGCGCGGCACGTGCCGCAATGGTCCTGCTCGGCGGCATCCACAGGTAGGTCGAGGCTTGTGAAAATCGCGCCCAGGAACAGCCACGAACCAAGCTCGCGCGACACGAGATTAGTATGCTTACCCTGCCAGCCGAGGCCCGCGGCTTCGGCGAGCGGCTTCTCCATAACCGGCGCGGTGTCGACAAAGACTTTGATCTCGCCACCGGCATTGTCGATGAGCCAGCGCCCAAGCTTCTTGAGCCGCGGCTTGATCACGTCGTGATAATCGTCGCCGCGCGCGTATACGGAGACGGCACCCTGCATCCGGTGCTGGAGCACCGCGAGCGGATTTTCGTCCGGACCGTAGTTGATGCCAAGCATGATGATTGACCGCCCATCATGCCAAATCAGACGCGGATCGCTGCGGCGATCGGCGTTGCGCTCCATCCAGTCCATGTCGCCATGAGCGCCGCCGGCGAGGAAGCCGCGCAGCCGCGCGGCAGCCTGCGGGATGGCATCCGGCCGGGTAACGCCGAACGCGTCGAATCCCTCCGCCCGCGCCGCGGCAGCGAGCGCCGTCTTTATGGCATCGCCGCCGATTAAAAGTCGAGGTTGGCGTAATTGGGCGCCGGCGCGAGGCCGGGAAGCGTCTCGCGCAATAGGGGGCGGAACGACGGGCGCGACTTTATTCTCGCGTACCAGGCTTTGCAGCTGTCGTCTTCTTCCCACGGCACATCGCCCAGATAATCGACCGCGGATAAATGCGCCGCCGCGGCCAGGTCAGCATAGGTCAGGCTCGTTCCGGCAAGCCAGTCGCGCTTGCGGACCAGCCAACCGATATAGCGCAAATGGTATTTAATGTTGCTCCGCGCCGCGCGCATGACATCAGTATCAGGCGCGCCCCCGCCGCTATCGCTGGGGATGAAGCGTTTATAGACGCGCTCGTTCACCAACGCGCCGCTCGCCTCGGCGAAGAATTTGTCGTTGAACCAGCTCATGAGCCGGCGGACCTCGACGCGGTCCACCGGCGCCTGCGGCATAAGATGAGCCGAGGCCGTATTGCCGCGCGTCTCTTCGAGATACTCGATGATGACGGCCGGGCCGGGGACCGGCGGCACGCCTTCTTCGATCAGGACTGGGGTCGTACCGGCCGGATTGAGGCGGAGGAATTCCTCCCGCCGCTCCCACGTTCTTTCCTCCACCAGCCGTGGTGACGCGCCGAGTTCCTCGAGCGCTAGGCGCACGAAGCGTGAATGCGGGCAAAGCGGATAGTGAAACAGCGTCAGCATGCCTGGCGCATAGAACTGTGATTGGACAAAACGCGAAGAAGCGGGTCGCCCCTCCAAGTTCCCTTATACGGGAAGCGAATCCCTAGGCAACAAAGAGCGGGCGGTTTGCACAGCGCGATTTGCCTGCTGTCACAACGATTGCCACAATCGCCGCCCTCGGTCACAAGTCGAGCCAAACGATACTGCCAGCCCCCTTTCGCCAAGCTTCGTCTGACGCATCCGGTCGCGGAGTCCGCCCATGACGTTCGATTTCATCAAAGCGATCATCCTCGGCGTGGTGGAAGGGTTGACCGAGTTCGTTCCGGTCTCTTCGACCGGGCATCTCCTGTTGATGCAGCGGTTCTTCGGTTTTGGCGACGAGGATTTCGGCAAAAGCTTTGCGGTTCTCATCCAGTTCGGCGCGATCCTGGCGCTGCTGTCGATCTATGCGGGGCGGCTTTTGCACTTGGCGACCGGTTTTTTCACCGATCCGCAGGCGAGACGCTTCGTGATCGGCGTTTTGATCGCCTTCTTGCCGGCGGCCGTGATTGGCGCGTTGGCCTACAAAATCATCAAGGACGTACTGTTCAATCCATGGATCGTCTGCTTTTCGCTGATTGCCGGCGGCGCGGTTCTGCTCTGGATTGACCAGCTCGACCTGAAACCCCGTTTTCACGAGGCCACGAGGTTTACTCTGCCGATGTATTTCTTCATCGGGCTGGCACAGTGCGTTTCGATGATTCCCGGAGTTTCGCGCTCCGGCGCAACCATTGTCGCCGCCATGCTGCTGGGCGCAGACCGCCGGGCGGCCGCGGAATTCTCGTTCTGGCTCGCCATGCCGACTATGGCGGGCGCGTTCGCCTACGATCTCTACAAGGAGCACGGGCAATTGACCCACTCCAACGTCGCGATCATCGCCGTGGGCTTCGTCGTATCTTTTGCCTGTGCCTGGTTCGTGGTGAAGACCTTTCTCGGCTACGTCTCGCGCCACGGATTTTCGCTGTTCGTATGGTGGCGCGTGGTCGTCGGCCTGCTCGGGCTCATTGCGCTCGCAATGGGGCGCTGATCGCCGTCGCGATCCAAGCCGAAAGCGCATCCAGCATGACCTCACGCACATCGACGTCGGTGCGGCCGCTGCGCGCCGGCACGTGGAACGAATGATCGGCATCGGCAAAGATCTGCAAGCTTGCCCGCCCGCCAAGCGCGCGGCAGAGCGGCTCGATGAGTTCGAGCGTGGCGAGCGGGTCGCGGGTTCCTTGCAGAAACAGCATGGGGATGCGCACGGCAGAGAGGTGAGTGGCGCGCTCGCTCGATGGTTTGCCGGCCGGATGCAGTGGAAAGCCGAGGAACGCGAGCCCGCGGACCCCCGGAAGTGGCGCAATGGCCTGGGCTTGCGAGGTCATGCGCCCGCCAAAAGATTTGCCGCCGGCGATAAGCGGCAGATTGGGCAAGGCACCCGCCGCCGCTGCGACGGCGGCACGGACGGTGGCGTGCGCAAGCTGCGGCGGATCGGGCCGCTTCGCGCCGCGCTCCATATAGGGAAATTGGTAACGCAGCGTGGCAATGCCACGCGCCGAAAGGCCTTCGGCGATTGCGGCCATGAATGGATGCTTCATGCCGGCGCCCGCACCATGGGCAAAGACGTAGCAAGCGCGCGAGCCGGACGGTGCTTGCAGCAGGCCCGAGACCCGGACGCTACGCTGGTCGGTAATGCTGACCGGCGTCGCAGCGAGTTTGGTAGATTGATCCGGCATAGGCACGGAGTATTAAGGTAGAGCTTGGCGCGAGTGAAGGAGCCGATCATGTGCCGCAACATCCGCACGCTGTTTAATTTCGAGCCGCCGGCAACCGAGGACGAAATCCACGCGTCCGCGCTGCAATTTGTCCGCAAGCTCAGCGGCTTTGCCAAGCCGTCGCGCGCCAATGAGGCGGCCTTCGAGCGGGCGGTGGATGAAGTTTCGGCAACGGCGCGCCGGTTATTGGCGTCACTGGGGACGGCGAGCCCGGCGCGAAACCGCGAGGTCGAAGCGGTGAAGGCGCGAGAACGAGCAAAGACGCGGTTCGCTTAAGCGCAAGCCGCTTCAGGCTGCAGCCGTCGGGTCAAGCGACTTTGCTTTTCCGCTTTTGCTGACCCAGTCGCCCAAACTTCAGTTCCTCGACCGCACACGGTTTGCCGAACAGATAGCCTTGCGCGTGCGTACAGCCGGCGGCGCGGACCAGCACCAGCTGGTCCTCGGTCTCGACGCCCTCGGCGACGGTGCCGATCCGCAAATTGCGGCCGAGGCCTGCCACCGCCGATACGATTGACGCGCTATGCTCGTTTTTCGCCAGCTCTTGGACGAATGAGCGGTCGATTTTGATCTTGTCGAAGGGAAACATGCGCAAATAGCTGAGCGACGAATATCCGGTGCCGAAGTCGTCAAGTACGATGGAAATGCCCATGGCGCGCAGCTGATGCAGCGTTTCGACGTTTTCTTCGCTTCCTTGCAGCAACACCGTTTCCGTGATTTCGAGCTCGAGGCGCTCGGTCGGCAGTCCGGTTTCGTCGAGTACGTTGCGGAAATTGTCGATCGGACACAGGCGACGAAACTGCACTGCTGATAGATTGACGCTGACCTTGACGTTTGCCGGCCATTGCGCGGCGTCGGCGCAAGCCTTGCGCAAGACCCATTCGCCGATCGGGTTGATCAGGCCGGTTTCCTCGGCCAAGGGGATAAATTCGAGTGGCGAGATCATGCCGCGTTGCGGATGCATCCAGCGGATCAGCGCCTCGACGCTTGCGGGTTCCCGCGTATGGACGTCGACGATGGGGTGATAGTGCAGAACGAACTCGTTGTTGGTAAGCGCATTGCGGAGTTCGCTTTGGTGGGTGCGGCGCGTGATGGCCTCAAGCCCCATGGACGGTTCGAAAAACCGGTAGGAGTCACGGCCTTCGGCCTTGGCCTTGTAGAGCGCGAGGTCGGCGTTCTTGAGAAGTTGCTCGACGTTCGCTCCGTGCGTCGGCCCCAATACGATGCCGATGCTGGTGCCGATATTGATGACATTGCCGTTGAGATCGAAAGGCGTCGATATGGCCGCCAACAGCCGATTGGCGGTGGCGATCGCGGCGCCTTGCTGATTGTCGTCCGCCGTCGCCAGAATGGCGAACTCGTCGCCGCCAAGCCGCGCCACGGTGTCGGTTTCGCGGGTGCATGCCAACAGCCGGGCGGCGACGACTTTGAGCAGCTCATCGCCAACGGGATGACCGAGAGAATCGTTCACGATCTTGAACAAATCGAGGTCGAGCATGAACACCGTGAACGGGCTGCCGTGCCGGCGCAGCCGCGCAAGCGCTTCTTCCATTTTCTCCAGCAGCACCGAGCGATTGGCTAGGCCGGTCAGGCCGTCGTGGCGCGCCATGAACGCGATCTGCGTTTCCGCCTGTTTTTGCGCGGTGATATCCTGATGAATGGCAACCCATCCGCCGCCGGCCATCGGCCGGTGAAAGATAGCGAACATGCCTCCATCGCTCATAGGATATTCGGAATAGTACGGCTGGCCGTTGCGCACTTTCGCCAGAATCTTCTCGACATACAATTCCGGTTCCTCGGGATGGTAGCCGCGCTCGACACGGGCTTCGAGAATCGAGCGCAGCGTCACGCCTGGTTTGGTTTGCTCGGGAGACAGGCCGTACATCTCGCCATAGCGTTCGTTACAGACGATCAGCCGCTCGTTGCGGTCGAACATGCACAGGCCTTGCGGCATATTCTCGAGCGCCGCGTCGAATCGCAGATTTTGCGCCTGCAATTCGAACTCCCGTGCGCGCAATTCGGCGGTCCGCTCCTGCACCAGCTTATCGAGCCCTTGATTGAGCTGTTCGAGCTCGCCGATCATCAGCGCGATCGAACGATCGGTGCGCTGGCGGTCAACGTCGGATTGCTCGTAGGCCCCGGAGACAAGTGTCAGGAGGGCTTGCAGGTCCACCTCGCCCGAGGCTTTTGCCGCCTTGGCAAGTTGTCTGGCGAGAAGCTTATGCACTAGCGTTGCCGGTCGCCTCGGCAATCGTCGTAACGGTCATGGTCTGGTTGTGTAGTTCACAGACACCGGACACGCGATGCGGCGAGATTTCGCCGTACGAATAAAAACCGAGTTGCGGAATTCGCGGACCGAATTCGGCGCTCGCCGCCTCGAGTTCGTCGGCTGTGTGCTGACCCATCAGCAAGCGGCGGCCGATGCAGCTGACAAGAATGGCGACGCTGTCGCCGTAACGGGCTTCGCCGATGCCGTCGACGGCCTGGCGCGCGGCCAGTGCAGCGCCCGCGGCGAGGCGGTCGAAGTGACCGCGCATGAGCTGCGCGGTCCAATCTTGCGGAACGTCGCCGGCGAACGTCATCGATCGCGCCTCGCGGTCGACGGCGAGAATGGTGCGGACAATGTCGTGCTGCGGCCGTTCGGGATCAAAGATCCGGAGCGGAAACAACAAACCGGATCCGGGCAATCCTTTGGCTTCATCTTCGCCGAGATAGCGCTCATAGAGATCGAGCGCCGGTTCGCCGTCAAATTCGAACAGCACGTTGCCGCGCGACTTGGTTATGCGGCGACGCGGTCCAAATTCGTCCCAGCCACCGGCGCTGCCGTGGCCGATCCGAACTGCCGGGCCGTAGAACCCGACGCCCGCGACCAAGTGTTTGCGGGGAACACAATTGGCGCCGACCAGCGTCTCATGAAAATCCGCGCCGTCGCCCGCCAACCCACCGGTGATCGAAACATTTTCCCCCACCACGCTGGTTATTCCGGCGACGAGTTCGCTGCCGTTGACGTTGAGTCCATCGGAGAGCACAAAAACTCCGACAAGATCGGGCGCCGCAAGCGCGCTGCCGATCGCCTCTCCGCACGCGCGCGAGCGTTCGGCGGCCGACGCCGGCTCGCAGACCACCCGCAGCGTCGTCGCATCGAAATCGAGCGCGACCGCGGCAATCTCGTCATCGCTCACATCGTCGTTACGAATCTGGCCGCCGGTGCTGCAACCGACAATGTGCGCGTGCGGAAATTTGGCGCGCAGCTCGTTATAACGAGCTCCGCACGCCAACGCCTGGCGATTGCCGAAGAAAAAGACGAGATCGCTGTCGGTGCCGTTACTAGATGGGGCGGCCCAGCCGGCGTTCTCGCTCCACGAAAATTGAGTCACGCGCATGACGGCGACCCTTCATTTTGTACGTCGTTTGGGGAAACGTTATAGCGACGAGCCCTGAAAATTCGGTTTATCTTCACGCGCTTTCGCTACTTTCAGATTTCATAAACGCTGCCGGTGGAACTTCGGGGCGGCAGGCCGCAATGCCAATTTTCGCCGGTAGGACCCGCCGGTAGAACCAAAAGTGCGGCCGTATAGATAAAAGTTCCCGCCATCACGCAGCTAATGTTGACGATTCATTAGCGCGGAACTTTGCGCCGTCTCGGTCCGATTACGTCTTTGTTTGTTATGTTCGGCGCCGCGGCGTTTTTCCCTTACCGGGCCGTAACTGATGAATGGTCGCGGACACGCCGGCGCTGCGGCGCAGCGCGTCCTTGAGGTCGACGGGCCGGTCATGCTTCTTCAACAGGTCGCGAAACGCTTCGTCCGCGAGTTCTTGAAAGTCCTTCATCTGATCGTGGCCGAGAAGATCGATCTGCCGCCACGTTGCTTCGTCGAATTGCACGCGCTTGCCTGGCATGACCTCGCCTCTTCCCGCTTGCCCACCGTGGCCGGGCGCAAGCTTCCCCGTTTCCCTGCTGCGAGTAAAGCCGACTTGATCGTTCCTTGGCCGTCGACGGTGCCGCCCGCCTTGATCTAAGCTTGAAGCCTCGGACGGGGCCTTCGATCGCGTCCGTAATTTTGATTGCGAAAGGATTGATACAATGGCGAAGAAAAAATCGGATAGCGTCTACCGGATCATCGATGTCGTCGGCGTCAGCGAAAAATCCTGGGAAGATGCCGGACGCATCGCCGTAGAAACGGCTGCGAGCTCGCTGCGCGACCTGCGCGTCGCCGAGGTCACCAAAATGGACTTGAAGGTCGACGACGGCAAGGTGACCGCCTTCCGCACCCGTGTCGCGCTATCGTTCAAATACGAGGCGTGACTTTTAGGGCATGATCGGCGGAAACGCATGCCGGCCGTCGGCGGTAATTCGTGTTGAGCACCGAGGTTAGGCCATGCGGCTGCTGAACTGCCCAGTCTTGCGGAAGCGCCACAGATAGTCGGGCACGACGGCCGCGACTGAATTGGGCACAAGGCCGAGCGCTTCGAGCGTGCGGCCTTGCTCGTGGGCCGCGGCGGAGACGATGTTGTCGGATTTGAATAGCTCGACCTGGTCGGGCGTCAGCGGAGGATTCGGCAGGAATTGCAGAACCATCGCTTGCAATTTCATCATCGCGAACGGGACTGGCAGCAACAAGCGCCGGCGTTCGACGGTTGCAAGCATGAACTCCATCAGTTCCTTAAAGGTCTTGATGTCGGGGCCGCCGAGCTCGTAACTCGCGCCAGCCTTGGCTTTGCCGTCGACGGCAAGCGCGATGGCCTCGGCGACATCGCCGGCGAAAACCGGCTGAAAGCGGGTGTGGCCGCCGCCGGGCAGCGGCAGTGCGGGGAGAAAGCGGGCGAGCGCGGCAAAGCGGTTGAAGAATTGGTCTTCAGGACCGAACACGATCGAGGGCCGCATGATAATCGCTTGCGGGTCTGCGGCGAGCACCCGCCGTTCGCCGTCCGCCTTCGATTGCGCATAATCCGATGGCGAGTTCTCGTCGGCGCCGATCGCCGAGATATGAACGAGGCGAGCGCGAGCCGCGGCGGCGGCGCGGGCCACGTTTTCCGCGCCTTGCTCCTGCACGGCGTCGAAACGTTGCCGGCCCCGCTCGAACAGAATCCCAACCAGGTTGATAACGGCATCGCAGTCGCGAGCGGCGGCTTCCACCGAAGGACCGACGCGCACATTGGCCTGCACCGCCTGGATCTGTCCGACCCGGCCGAGCGGTTGCAAATACCCGGTCAATTCCGGCCGGCGCACGGCGACGCGGATGCGGTAGCCGCGATTGGCGAGCGCGCGCACCACGTGGCGGCCGAGAAAGCCCGAACCGCCGAACACCGTGACCAGCATCTCGGAACTGCTTTTCAAAGCCATGACGGGCGGGGAAATACAGGATCACCGCCGCGCTGTATAGGGCGCAACGATTTAAGGCGCATGACAGCGGCCATGGCCCCATCGCCGCCTAAGCGGCGTGCGGCTCCACCATGTCGGGGACGGCAAGTTGCCGTTCGCCGGCCCGTTCCGTCAAGAACAGCACCGCGAACAGGCCGACTGCCGAGCCGAACATCAAATAAAACGCCGGCGCGATCGGCGTGCCGGTCGCGTGGATCAGCCAAGTGACGAAAAACTGGGCGAAGCCGCCAAATAGCATGACCGCGACGTTGTAGCCGATGGCGAGTGCCGTCGAGCGCACGCGCGTCGGAAATTGCTCGCCGAGCGCCGTCGATACCGGGCCATTGCCGATGCCGAACAGGCTGCACAGCACCACCTGCATGACAAGCAGGCTCGAGAACGAGGGACTGGAACTCACCCACACGAACAGCGGATAGGTGACCAGGAGACTGAGCAGAAGCGAAGCGATCATCACCGGCTTGCGCCCGATGCGATCGGATAATGCGCCGCAGATCGGTATCAACGCCACTTCGCAAGTCAAGCCGATCGCTTGCGCGAGGAAGGCCTGATCGAGCGGCAGCTCCAATTGGGTGCGCGCGAATGTCGGGATGTAGACGAGGATCACATAAAACGAGATCGTGCCGGACACGACGATGCCAAAGCAGACCAGAATTTGTTTGATGTGAGAGGCAAGCACGCGGCCTCCCGCCGGACGGCTTTGCGATGCTTGATCGGATTGAAGGAACGCTTGCGTCTCGGCAAGGCTGCTACGGATGTAGAGTCCGACCGGGCCGATGACGAGTCCAAAAAGGAACGGAATGCGCCAGCCCCAGCCATCGATCGCCTCGGGCGAAAGCGTTTTGGTCAGCACCGCTCCCAAAATCGCGCCGATGAGTACGGCGAGACCCTGGCCGACCATTTGCCAGGAACCATAAAAGCCGCGCCGGCCCGCCGGCGCGCTTTCGATGAGGAAAGCGGTGGCGCTGGCAAATTCTCCGCCGGCGGAAAAACCCTGCAGCAGCCGCGCCACGACAATAATGAGCGGAGCGCCGATACCAATGGCGGCGTAAGTCGGCGCAAATGCGATCAGCGCGATGGCGACCGTCATCGAGGCGATGACAACGAGCAACGCGGCCTTGCGACCCTGGCGATCGGCGTAAATGCCGAGAAGAATGCCTCCGACCGGCCGCATGAAAAAGCCGACGCCGAATGTCGCGGTGGTGAAGAGAAGCGAGGCGTATTGGCTGTCGGTTGGGAAAAACAGCCGCGAAATAATGACGGCGAAAAAACCGAAGACGATGAAGTCGTACCACTCGAGTGCGTTGCCGATAACGGCCGCAGCGATTTGGTAAGGTTTTGGCGCCGATTGAGGAAGCGTCATGATCGTCCCCCGATCCAAGGAAAACGCGACTCAAAGGCGTCGAGGAGCTTATATCCGCGCTGCGGCGTGCGAAACCGCGCGGCGGTTGTGGTGGCGCGCAGTTGATTGACAAGCGCAAAACGCCTGCCTACCTATCGCCGCTTAAGCCCAGGTGGCGGAATTGGTAGACGCACTAGTTTCAGGTACTAGCGCCGCGAGGCGTGGAGGTTCGAGTCCTCTCCTGGGCACCAGCCTGAACGTTCGGGTTTGAGTTGCAGCTACCGCCCGACACCGCGCTCAACGTCCATCGAGTCTTCCGTCCCAATACGGCGGCGATCCGAAGCTCGCGCGCAGATGAGCAATCAGCGCCGTAACCTTCGCGGAGGCGCGGCGGTCGCTCGGATAGGCGATGATAATGGTGGCGGATTCGGCCTCAGCGTCGACGTCGACGATACGTAGTTTCCTCGCCGCGACTAAATCGTGAAACACAAACGTCGCGAGCAGGGTGATACCCAGACCCTGGCGCGCGGCCTCGCGCATGATAATTCCATTATTTACGCGCATGACGGCGCGCGGCCGCACGATCCGCCAGCGGCTGGATTGCCGAAAACGCCAATCCGACACGCCGCGAATGGAATAGATGATACCGCGATGCTGCTCGAGATCGGCGACGGTCCGCGGCGTGCCGTTCCGCTTCAAATATTCAGGCGACGCCACCAGCATACGCCGGCTCGTGCCAAATCGCTTTGCGATCCATCGGTTATCGGGCAACGGGCCATGACGAATGACGGCGTCGAAGCCATCCGCCGCGCCGACGAAACGGTCGTCCAATTCGACCGACAAATCGATACGCGGATGCTTTTTCAGAAATGAATTCAGCGCCGGGCCGAGGTGAAGAATTCCAAAGCTCACGGGTGCGGAAATCCGCAGCGGTCCCGTTAGCTCGCCGCGCCGTTCCGCAACTTCGGCGGTTGCATCGGACGCCTCGCGTAAGATGCGCTTTGCTCGTGCGAGAAAAGCGGTCCCGTCTTCGGTCAGTGCCAATCTGCGCGTGGATCGGTGCATCAGCGTAGCGCCGATATTGCGTTCCAG
>Ga0302177_10000990_pt1 | contig 20573 bp, 17 predicted proteins | sample I_Palsa_E1_2_FD_198780 | JGI IMG/M metagenome (GOLD analysis project Ga0302177, IMG submission 198780) | Peat permafrost microbial communities from Stordalen Mire near Abisko, Sweden - I_Palsa_E1_2 | ecosystem: Environmental > Terrestrial > Soil > Palsa > Peat permafrost | place: Sweden... | reverse complement strand
AGAAGTTGATGCAGCGCGAACCGCCGCTGGCAAAAGTCTTGCCCCGGCAGCCAGGGACTAAGGAATCGCGGTATGCACATCTGCTGGCGGGGGATGTGGTGGAGGCGGAAGTGCCGGTACACGCCGGCGTGGGGGGCGCGAGTAATTCGGCGGATGCGGAGCGCATCTCGCGGCTCGAAGAAGAAGTGGTGGAGCTGCGGCGAGATCTCGCGGAAGTCAAGGATTCGATGGAGAGATTTCGCCGGCAGTTTGAGTAGCGCAGAATAACCTCGTCGGAATCTGTCTCGGTGTCTGCACCGAGTTGGCGGACAGGAGTGTCCACCCCGACACGAGCCTACAGCACCCGTTCCTCGGTGTAGCCCGCTGCTCCGAGAGCCGAAATGATTTCGGCAATGTGGTCGGGGCCACGCGTTTCCATGGTGATTTCGATTGCGGTCTCACCCAGGCCGACGCCGTGATAGGCGCGGTCGTAATCCGTTTCGACGATATTGGCACGATGCTCTGCCAGAATGGATGTCAACCGATTGAGTGCCCCGGGATAGTCGGGGAGGTGGACGCGCAGACGCACCAGGCGTCCGTCTTTGACGAGGCCGCGCTCGATGATTCGCGAGAGCAAGGTCACGTCGATGTTTCCCCCGCATACGAGTACGGCAACTTTCTTTCCGATCAGGGGCAGCTTTCGGTTAACCAAAGCTGCCACAGCGGCCGCGCCCGCGCCTTCGGCTAGAGTTTTTTCGCGCTCCAGCAGCAGGAGGATCGCGTTGGCGATTTCTTCTTCTTCGACCGTCACGATGTTGTCAACGTACTTCTGAACCAGCGGAAGCGTCCGGTCACCAGCGCGGCGCACGGCGATGCCATCGGCGATGGTGGAAGCGGCGATGAGCGTCACAGGTTTGCCTTCGGCTACCGCAACTTTCATCGAGGGCAGGCGTGAGGGCTGGACTCCGAAAACCTGTATTTTGGGATTCGACTCCTTGAGCGCGCAGGCGATACCGCCAATCAGGCCGCCGCCACCGATGGGGACGACTACGGCTTCGAGGTCGGGATGCTGCTCGATGAGTTCCAGTCCGATGGTGCCTTGCCCGGCGATGACTGCATCGTCGTCGAAGGCGTGGACGAAGGTGAGATGATCGGCGTGGCTGCGGCGCAGCGACTCCTCGTAGGCTTCGTCATAGTTGGCGCCGTGCAGGACCACATCGGCGCCGTAGCCTCGGGTGGCCGACACTTTGATCAGGGGGGTGGTCAGCGGCATGCAGATCTGTGCGCGGATTCCAAGCTTACCGGCGTGGTAGGCAACGCCCTGAGCGTGGTTTCCTGCAGATGCAGCAATCACGCCCTGGGCGCGCTCTTCTGGAGTTAGCGAGAGCAGTTTATTCAGCGCGCCACGCTCTTTGAACGAGCCGGTTCGCTGCAGGTTGTCGAGCTTCAAATAGACAGCGTTGCCAGTCGACTCCGAGAATGTCTCCGACCGCGCACAGGGAGAAAGGTAGATGGAGCCACGAACGCGCTGCGACGCCGATTGGATGTCCTGTAGGGTGATCATTCTCTGCCGCGCGAACCGGTGCAAGGATGGCAACATCTTACCTGAACGCGGATCGCATCCGGCGTTCAGCTGAGTCGGGGAAGACGGGGCGAGAGCCGGCGGCTGATGGTGAATGCTGGATTCAATCACACTCCGAGCGCCGACTGAATCGCCGCGACTATCGATTCTGCCAGGCGATTCATCTGATCCTTCGACTCTGCTTCGATCATCACACGCGCCAGCGCTTCCGTGCCGGAGTAACGGACTACCACGCGGCCATTGCCGTCGAGCTCCCGCTCGGCCGCTGTAATCGCCGCATGCGCTGCTGGAATTTCGCCGAATGGAGTCTTCGTTTTCACCCGCACATTCTTGATGATCTGAGGAAACACTTTCAGATCGGCTACCAAGTCAGCCAACGGTTTGCCGGTGCGAGCGATGATCTCGAGCACTCGAAGCGCGGTGAGCAGGCCGTCGCCCGTGGTCGCATCGCCATCGCGAAACAGGATGTGTCCCGACTGCTCGCCACCGAGCGTTGCACCTACGCGCTGCATTTCTTCGAGCACATACTTGTCACCGACGTTTGCGCGCAACATTTGAATGCCGGAGCGTTTGAGCGCCAACTCCAGCCCCATATTCGACATGGTTGTAGCCACCACGGTGGCTTTCGAGAGCATCCCACGCGATTGCATGTCACGCGCCGCGAGCAGCAGAACCGCGTCCCCGTTGACGACTCGTCCGCTCGCGTCACAAAACAGAGCCCGGTCTGCATCGCCATCAAAGGTAACGCCCAGATCGAAATGTTCGGGTTCGCGCTTGTGCGATTGTTCCGCGACGAAGTGCGCGACCGTTTCCGGATGCAGCGCCCCGCAATTTTCGTTGATGTTCTGTCCATCGGGCGTGGAATTCAGAAACGTCGTTTTGACCTTTCGCGCGTGAAACAACTCGGGGGCTTCGGCGGTCGCGGCGCCGTTGGCACAATCGACCGCGACGCGAAGCCTGCTCAAGTCGGCTGAAACGCTGTCCGAAAGCCAGTGGACATAGGCGCGGCGGAGGTCTGCCTCTCCAGGAACGCTTGAAACTTCTGGAGCGGGATGCGGCGCGGAAACTGCATCCGAATCGAGCAGCGCGAAAATTTCCTTTTCGATTGCCAGCTCGCGCGCATCCGGCAGCTTGTAGCCATCGCCGGAGAAAATCTTGATGCCGTTATCGGTCCAGGGATTGTGCGATGCAGAAATCACCACCCCCGCGTCGAAGCCCTGCGATCGCGCCAGGAAAGCGACGCCTGGTGTCGTGATCACGCCCGCGCTGCGGGTTTCTATACCCACCGATTGCAGGCCCTGCAGAAACCGGTCGGCGATCCACGGGCTGGAGACACGTGTGTCTTGTCCAATCACGACGCGCGCTTTCGGATTGACGCGAACGAGATCATGGCCAAGAGCGCGACCAAACCAATAAACACTTTCGCGCGTTAGCGGAAACTCACCCGCCACGCCGCGAATTCCATCCGTGCCGAAGAGTTGTCGGGTTTCCATCATCCAAGGGCCGGAAGCAAAGTTCCATCCATCATTTTTTCTCGTCTGTCAGCCCTTCCATGATAACCGTGACGCGAACGGAACTGGGGTGTGCAACTTGGATCAGGGGGTCGGTAACGTAGGCATGCGTCAGGAAGGTGGCGCGCGTCATATCTCCACTGGCGTCGACGGGATCTGTGATAGCCGCATCGACCGCGTCGACGCGCCGGCGAGGCCCGGTGATCGTAACCGTTGACGGATCGGCCGTAACCTGCGCGACTCGCATGCCACCGGCAAAAGTTCCGGTTACCCGTGGTCTTACTTCTACAGTTCGAGTTTCGCGCTCGTCGAAGGAGAGATGAAACTGGCCAGGTATGATCTGTACGACTTCCAGATCCTGTGGAACACGGATCTGACGGCTGCTCAAATCGAAGGTTCTTTCTCCTGAGTGAACCGTGGCCAGATTGATTTCCGCGTGCACATCTGCCGGCTGCATCTGGTGAATCTCGCGCTCTGGTCCGCGGATACGAATCTGGACCTCGGTGGAATTGGCGGAATCGATCTCCAAAGTATTGGGGATGTTTTGAAATTCGATGGGCACCGTCATTTCGACTTCGGCAATGGGATCACGCGCCACGGCCAGCCACAAGCCGATGGCGAGCAACAGGGAGACTATTTTGGTTCCGGCATTGTGAACGAATGCCCGTTGCAGGAAATTCGGCATGGTCAGTCGTCCCTTCCCGAATCCTGCCGCCGAGAGACGTGCGAACTGGGCGGCTCTTCTTCGATAAAGCTCTCCTCGATCGGCGCCGGCAGGGTGGCTGTCGGAGCATAGCGGCGCAACAGGATGCTCAAACGTTCGCGCAGACGTTCCACGCTCAGGTCGCGCTCAATGGTGCCGGCTACCGCTACGCTGATCGTTCCTGTTTCTTCTGAAACGATGACTGCAACGGCGTCGGTTTCTTCCGTAATGCCGATGGCCGCGCGATGGCGCGTGCCCAGTTGAGTGGAAAGCACGGGATTCATCGAGAGCGGGAGAAAGCATGCGGCGGCAGCGATGCGGTCCCGCTGCACGATCACAGCGCCGTCATGCAATGGGGCGCTCGGGCGAAACACCGTAGCCAGCAGGTCGTACGACAATCTCGCATCCAGCGCGACGCCGCTTTCGATGTAGGTGCGCAGACCAATCTCACGCTCGATCACGATCAAAGCGCCGGTCTGGTTTTGCGAAAACAAGTTCGCCGCCAACACGATGTCGTCGTAAACGTCGGCGACCGAATTCGAGGAGCGCATCAGGGAGATGCGGCTTCCGAGGTTGGCCAGCGCGTGGCGAATCTCGGATTGGAAAACGACGATGAGCGCGAAAACCACGTAGGGCAGAAGCGTGCTCAGCAGCCAGTTCAGGGTACGGAGTTCTCCCAATCGCGCGAGATAGAAGGCGAGGCCGAGCGTCGCCACACCGACCAGCATGGGCGCGGCCCGCGTGCCCCGGACCAGAACCAGGAATTGGTAGATCAAAAACGCAACCAGCAGGATGTCGAGGATCGAGATGATCGAGATGTGCGCCCACACCTGTGACGGCGTCACGTTATCCTCACCTGAGTGTCAATCGAAGGTTCAATTCATTCTAATTCAGCCCCGCCGGAATCTGGTTCGGCGCGCTCGATGGCGGTCACACGCGCGCGAAATCCGCCGTGTGCCAGCCGCGCCGACACCGCATCTCCGGTTGCCAGCCGCGCGGCATCTTTGACCAGTTGGCCGTTGGCGTCGAACACGAGCGCGTATCCGCGATTCAGAATCGCCACGGGCGAAAGGGCCTCCAGACTTGCGGTTTGGCGCTCCAGGGCGCTGCGACTTTCTCGCAGCCGCGCGCGCATGGCGGGGGCGAGATTTGTGACCTGGAATTCCAATCGCTGCCGCACCGCAGCAAGACGGCGTCGCGCGTCATAGTGCCGCACGGCTGAAGCGACGTTTTCGCAACGGCGATGGCAGCGCTCCAGAAGTTGCCGTTCGGCTTTTTCCAGGCGGAAACGCTGTTCATCCAGTTTCTGTTGCCGGCGGTGAATGCCGTCCATCATGCGCGCAAAGGCTCCGTGCTGCGCACGGTTGGTCAAGCCCTGACGCGCCATCAACAGTCGATATCGTATCGCACGCTGTAACCGGCGACGCAAATCATCCGCCTGCGCTTCGATCTCCTGCCGCGACCGGATCACCAGTTCCGCCGCCGCCGATGGCGTGGGTGCCCGCAGATCGGCGACGAAGTCCACGATGGTGAAATCGGTTTCGTGCCCGATCGCCGAAATCACTGGAATTTTCGAACTGGCAACCGCTCGGGCCAATCCTTCATGATTGAAACTAGCCAGGTCCTCAACCGACCCGCCGCCGCGTGCAATGATGATGACCTCGACGGCGTCACCAGGGCGCGATTCCTGATGAAAGTGACGCAGCCCAGCCACGACCTCGCCCGCCGCCACGTCTCCCTGCACCTGGGCCGGATAAATCAGGACGTTCGCGGAGTGATGCCTGCGGGCCAGAACGTTCAGGATGTCCCGTAAGGCTGCGCCCTGGGGTGAAGTGATGATGCCGATTTTCTGCGGTAACGGCGGAATCGGCTTTTTTCGCGAAGCCTCGAATAATCCTTCTGCCTGCAATCGCGCCTTCAATTGTTCAAACGCCAATTGCAGAGCGCCCGCACCTTGCGGCTCCATGAATTCAGCAGAGATCTGCAACTCTCCACGATCTTCATAGACGGTGATGCGACCGCGAACCGTCACATGCAGACCATTCTCGGGCCGAAATCGCAGCAGCTTCGCCGACGAGCGGAACATCACCACGCGGATCTGCGCGGATTCTTCTTTCAGGGTGAAATACAAATGGCCGGAATCGGGGAGGCGGAGATTGGAGATTTCGCCTTCCACCCAGCAATGCGAATACTCGCGCTCGATGTGCGACCGCACCGCCGAGACCAGGGCCCGCACGGTCCAGATGCGACGCTCCGGCGGGCGGAACTGGAAATCGAGTTGGTCGAACATCTCCATCTAGGGGCCGCTGAGAAGGGTCGGCGACGGTGTTTTCAGTTTATGCGGTAGTGGACACTCGTCAACTATATAGTTGTCTCTCTCGCGCGGGCGGGGAATCTCGTTTGGGTCTCCGGAAATCGGCCGGATTGACTTCGTGGCTGGTCGCTTGTCGATTACCGCTTCATCCGTCCAATCAGGAAGAGAACAACGGAAAGGACCACACTAATCAGGATGGAAGTGGCGAGCGGAAAATAGAAAGTGGTGTGCTTGCCGCGGTACAGGATATCTCCAGGCAGTCGCCCGATCGGCAGTCCGGTCCGGCCGAGAAGCAGGATGACGCCGCCGATTACTATCAGCGCGATGCCCAGCATCACGAAAATTCGTCCCAGTTCCACCATACTTCTCTCCGCGTTGCTTTCGAGTGTACCTTCACGCGACGGTTCGCAAGATGTTTCGTAACCGGAGCAAAACCGATCCGAGTGCCGCGAGCGCCACCATCCAGATGGCGAACGCCGAATCGACCACCCATCGCGGCGCTACTCCGACGCGACGCAACAGAAAGGGCAGGAAATTCCATGAGTTGATGTGAACATAATCCCACGGGTCCTCGGTCATGCTGTCGTTGGTCAAGCCCCAGGCGGACATCTTGCCCAAGGTGAAGGCCAAGATATTTTTGAAGCGGAGAGCAATCACGAAGGTTGGATGTCCGAGAGTCTCCATCTGATAAATCTCCAGCGGCAAATAGAACATCAACGATGCCAACTGAATCAGCAGGCTGACCACGATCAGCACCCCGGATGCGCGCCAGATCGTCCTTCCCAGGATTTCTCGATTGCGGATGACGATCGGCACGGCGACGAGCGTCGCCATTTCCACAGCGGTTGAGACATAGCGGTCACCCCAGGCGAAGTCCCCGCTCCAGTAGGTGTATCTCGCGTAAAAGCAGATGTAGGCGACGAGCAAAAGAAGAGAAGTCGTTCCGTACGCGCGTACCTCTGGACTGAGCCGCTTCCACAGCCATGCCAGGAGGAAAATTGCCAGCAGCAGAAGAGGATCGAAAAGGAAAATGGATTTCTCCGGCTGCAATAACGGGCCGAAAAAGCCAGCGTGAAAAGGCGTGCTCCAGGGGAAATTGGCCGGCAGCGTGGGATCGCGTTGGCGATACTCGCGGGCGAAATAAGTCACGTATGTGTTGGTAAAAGAACCGAAGCGATAAAACTGGTAGACACGATCGATCAGGAGAAAAAACAGATAAACCGGCGCGGCAATTCTGGCGTAGGCGATGAGATATCCCAAGAGTTCGCGGCCGAGTGCTTTTTCAAACGCAGGTCTTTGAAACCACAGCACCAGCAAGAGAAACATTCCGGCCGCAATAAGGTCCAGACCGGTTGTGAGACGCGTAAGCAAGTTGAGCCCCAGGGCGCAGGATCCGATGAAAAGCGCGCGCCTGTTGTCTGTCCGCAGCCATTCGTACTGATAGGAAAAGCCGGCCAGGGTCAGCAGCATGATGTAGTTGTTCTCCATCATGTTCTGGGTGTAATGAAGATGAGTGGTGCAGAACATCAGCGCCAGTACGCCCGCCACCGACTCTTTCACACTAAAGCCCAGCTGGACGAGCAAGCGGAACGCGATCAGCGCGGTGAGGACGTTCACCAGAATGTTGGTGCTGTAACTGACCACGATGCTGCGCACCGCCGGGTCGTCGTGGTAATTCCGAAAGATGGACCAGTTCTCCATCCACGTGCCCACGACATCGGCGGGCAACATGAGAAGTGACTGTCCGATGCCGTACCAGCTATAAAGACGCCCGCCACGACCGCGCAGTCCAAAGTCGGGATAGTCGCCTTCGGGAACCTGCGGATCGGAAGTCCAGAGCCAATGGGTGGTTTGGAGCCGGTGCATGGTGTCGGAGGTCTCCAACTCCCCCGCTTGCACGACGAAAGCGAGCAGGCCCGCAGTCAGGCACAGCAGGAAAAGCGGATCGCGCAGCCCTCGTGAAAGGCGGGAAGCCATTGCCTGGATGGTAATTTGGAAGCGGCGATTTATGAAGTGCTACACTTCATCTTCATGCCCACCGTCACCTATCTCGAAGCCATCCGCCAGGGAATCTGGGAGGAGATGGAGCGCGATCCGAGCGTTTTTTGCCTGGGTGAGGACATTGGAATTTACGGCGGAGCATTCAAAGTCACCGACGGCTTCATCCACCGCTTTGGCTCCGAGCGCGTCATCGACACGCCGATTGCGGAATCAGCCATCGTGGGCGCAGCCTTCGGCGCCGCTCTCACCGGATTGCGGCCGGTCGCCGAATTCCAGTTCATGGACTTCATCGGGTGCGCCTTCAACCAGATCGTCAACATGGTCGCCTCGGCGCACTACCGTTGGGGAGCGGCTGCTCCTCTGGTGCTGCGCGGTCCGAGTGGGGGGAACGTGCATGGCGGCCCCTTCCATTCGCAGAACCCGGAGATGTGGTTCGTGCACGCTCCTGGGCTGAAAGTGGTTTGTCCGGCGACGGCCTACGACGCCAAGGGACTCATCAAAGCGTCGATCCGGGACCATAACCCGGTGATTTTTTTTGAGCACAAGTATCTCTACCGGAGAATCAAAGACGAAATCCCGGCCGGCGACTACGTGGTCCCGCTCGGAAAGGCGCGAGTCGCGCGCGAGGGCCGCCATCTCAGCGTGATTACTTACGCGGCCATGCTATATACGGCGCTCGAAGCGGCCGAAATCCTTGGTAAAGAAGGGATCGAAATTGAGATCCTCGACCTGCGCACAGTCGCGCCCCTCGATCGCGAGGCAATCGCAGCGACCGTGAAGAAGACCAACAAAGTTATCGTTCTGCACGAGCACGCGCGCACCGGAGGTTTGGCGGGAGAAATTTCCGCGATCATCAATGAAGAAGCATTTGACGATCTTGATGGTCCCATAGTGCGATTGACTTCTCTTGATACGCCAGTGCCGTTTTCTCCTCCCCAGGAGGAATTCTTTTTGCCGAAAGTATCTGACCTCGTGCGCGAGGCGCGCCGGTTGCACGCTTACTGACTTCCCCACTTGCTTCCTTCGAGTGGATTATGCTGCGCGGAGGCAATACTGTTATATATAGAAAGCGACGAGGCAAGCCGTTCGGGGATCTGAGATGCGCAACTTCATTCTGGGGATTGTCCTGACAATCGTGGTTCTGGTGATCGGTGGTCTGGGACTCGCAGTGCTCGGCTTCCTGCCCACTCGCGCCAATGTTCATCCTCCCGAGATGGAAAGCCACATCGCGATGAGCGCGCTCGACAATTCGGTGGAGCGCCATGCTCGACGCGTTGACAATCCCGTTCCCCCCACGGATGAGAATCTGATCGAAGGCTTGAAAATCTACACCATGAATTGCGCGGGATGCCACGGACAGGGTGACCGTAAACCGGTGCCCTTCGGAGAATCATTTTATCCTCCCGCCCCGAACCTCATTCTTCATCCACCGGACGACCCGGAATGGCACGTTTTCTACGTGATCCACAATGGCGTCCGCTATACCGGAATGCCCGCCTGGGACAAGACTTTGTTGGAACCGGATATGTGGAAGGTCACCGCATTCCTTACCCGTATCGACAAGCTTCCTCCCGCGGTGCAGGAATATTGGAAGAAGACGGGTGGCGTTGCAGACGCTCCGACCGGGGAATCAGGACACACCGACCACAAGTAGTTCGGCGCAGCCTGCGCTAGCCGGAAAATTGGCAGGGTTCTATCGGCAGTGTCTACCCTGGCGGATAGCTGAAGTTGATGGTGATCAAAGTTTGGGTTGCCGCGGCGTGGCCGTTCAGATTGTAAGGCTGAAACCGCCACTGCTTGACAGCGGCAATTGCCGCACGACCCAGAATAAAATATCCTCGAACAATTTTCAGATCCTGAACGCTGCCATCGCGGCCAATCACAGCCTGCAATACGACAGGCCCGTGAAGTTTCTGTGCTGATCCTTCAGGCGGATAGACCGGATCCACGACGTGAACCAACAGCGCTCGGGCCGAGTCTTCGCTCAACGCGACCGGTTCATCCATTTGCTGAGCTGTGGGCTGACCTGCAGGTTGGGACTGTATCGAAACGGGCATCATCTGCGCCGGAGTCACCGTGACCACAATCGGTCGCTCGATGGGCTCTGAATTCTTCATGCTTTCCGGGATCGCCACGCGGGCTAGGTGGACGGGCGCCACTGCCTCATGCTCCACCATCGGCGAGGGAAGCGGAAAGTCAGAAGCTTTGGGCAGCGGAATACGCGATTCCGTGAGCGTGGACTCAGTTGCAGCCACTTTCAAGGCGGCCGTCTGTCCATTGGAGCTTGAATCCCGGCTGAAGTACGCATCTTGTTGGGCATCGCTGCCGGCGGACTGCAGCGGTGGCGCTCCCGTATTGTTGCTATAGAAAAGAGCGGCCACGGATTCCCGCAGGACATCAAGCTTCCCTTCCGGCGTGCGGGTCAAATACAGGACGACATCGCGGGAGCTCCACAGCAGAAATGCCGCCAGAAGGACAAGCGCGGCAGCGAGAACGGCGCGAAATCCCAGGGCGCTTTTCCGACCAACGGAATCTTCTTCCGGCAGCGTGGTACCGGGCTCGCGATCCGTGGCCGGATCGGTTTTGTGCGCAGAATTTGCCTGTCGTTTCTGGTCAACGCGTTCCCCTGCCTGGCTGGCAGCAGAATCAATACTCGGGGCTTCATCCCTTCGCGCCTGATCTCCGGCCAACGACTCACGCGCATCCTCGGCGCTCATCGGTTGCATCTTCTCGCACGCTTTGGTAAGAACGGCCTGGGCTTCATTTGCGGAAACTGGGCGAGTGACCAGGAATTCCAAATGGCTTTCGCGCAGTTCGGTCGGCGTGGGATCGTGGTCGACGATGGCAATGGCAACGGTGTCGCGATTCGGAGTGGACTCGCGCGCACGCTTCAGCAGGAAGCTCGCCTCGGGCTGGTCAGCCCAGTCCGCGATGACGCACGAAAATGCTCGTGTCTTCCCTTTTTCTATGGCAGTAAAAATGTCCGAACAGACCTCGGCGTGGATTCCGGCGGCTGTGCACGCTGCCGTCATCGCCGTGTTTGTCTCGGCGCTTTTTGAAAACAACAGAGCTCGGAAAGCCATCCCGGTTAGAGCTTATCCAGATCTTCGTCACCGCGACAGGTAACGAGCGGGTGATGCACTCTTGGCAAACGAGGAGGGTCCCCGTCCAGGCGGCTGGTTACTTTGGTAAATCTCCTATCGGGTTAACCCCGAAAAGCGGCTGGTTACTTTGGTAAATCTCCAATCGGGTTAACCCCGAAAAGCAGCTGGTTACTCTGGTAAATCTCCAGTCGGGTTAACCCCGAGCGGGCGGCTGGTCACTTTAGTAAGTCTCTAATCGGGTTAACCCCGAAAAAAGTCAGATCTCGGCCCACTGTCCCGAAAACTCATGGCGTAATGTCTGCTGCAATTCCTGCAGCTGTTCCTGCATTTCTTTCTGCCGTTGCTGCAAGTCCTCTTGCCGGTCCTGCTCTGCCGCCTGCAAGGCCTTTTGCCGTTCTTGCAGTTCCTGCTGGCGATCTTGTGCGTTTTCCTTCATTTCCTCTTCCTGTTCCTTCAGTTCCTGCTGACGTTCTTTTAATTCATCCTGACGTTCCTTGATCTCTTCCTGCCGCTTTTGCATTTCGTTCTCGATGTCTTTCCAGCACCTGGTTTGCAGCGCTTTCTCGATAGACGGGCCGATACGAGCCATTACATCTCCGGCGCGGCTGATTGCCTGTTCCGTCTCCGCTGTGAGGCTGGGAATGTCGAAGCTATCTTCGAGAAAGTCGCCCGAATCCTTCTTTTCCGGAAGAGTCAGCGTCAGGGTTTGCTCGCGCCTGTCGCGCATCACCACGACCGAGGCCGTCGGTCCCGAGGATGAGTGCAGGGCGTGAGAGAAGTCCGAAGTATCATGTACCGGCTGATCATTAAGCTTCACGATCACATCTCCGGCGCGGAATCCGGATTTGTCCCCGCGGCTGCCCTTTTCCACTGAACGCACGAGTACACCCTTACCGTCCTTGACGCCGAAGAAGTCTCCAAGTTGTGGAGTGATGTTCTCGACCATCAGCCCGCTGTGCATCCCGGAGTGGACGACGATCACAGAGACGGGCAGGTCGAAATCTGGCATCGACGGCATCGAGGGTATCTCCGGCATTTGCGGCAAATGGGGCTGCCATGCCATCGACTTGTGCCGGTCCGCAAGCTGTACCTTGATGGTTAGCGCTTGCCCGTAGCGGCTGATGCCGAGAGCGACGATGCGGCCTGGCGGCGTCTCCTTGATCATTCGCCGCAATTGGGCCTCGCTTTCGACCGTCGTCCCATTCAGACTGAGAATGACGTCATGCTCATGCAGACCGGCTTTCCCGGCGGGAGCGTCCTGGTCGACCATCGTGACTTCCACGCCATGCTCTTCCTTTAGCTTTAACTCGCCCAGCCGGTCCTGAGAGACGTCAGCGATATCCACGCCAAGATACGCAGATCCGCTGGCGCCTTCATCCGAGCTGTAGCCCCCAACCCAGTTTTCGCCCCTACTGTCATAGTTCAACTGCTCCGGTAGCGCACTGGCGACCAGAGAAAAAAGAGACATACCAAGCAGGAAGCGATGAATCATAGTCCCTCCGAATAAGCGCCTCGTTAGTCGCCAGTCTTCAGTTGGCCGCAGGTTGTCGGTCGCCAGCGAGCCCTTGCGGTTCGCAGCGAATCGCAAGCGACCAAACGACGAACGACCGGACGACGAATGAACGATCCACCCAGCTAGCGACTGATGCGGCGGAAGTTGACATTGCCAGAATTCGTCCGAACCTTCAGCACCGGGCCGCCACCGTTGAGCTGGCCCTCTGCCGTCACCGTCTTCTGCCACGGGCCGCCTTCGCTCGACACGTGAATCTCGGAGAAGTCGCTGTGGATGTTATGTCCGTTTGCCACTTCGATTTCTGCGCGTATCGAGATAATCAGATCACTCGCCAGATAAACAGTGATATCGCCAGCGGAAGTCTCGAGCGTGGAATCGTTGCGAGCCGCGGCTCCGTTTGACCCCAGAAGCTTGACAACGATTCCGCCGGCCGAAGTCTCCGCCTGCACCGAGGTTGCGCCATTCAATTCGATACTGCCGCCGCCGGTCTCGGCCTGGACTCGTCCCTTTGCCGAAGCGAGCCGGATGCTGCCAGCGCCGGTCTCAATCTTGGCTGACCCACCGATCTCACCGAGATCGACGCTTCCACCGCCGGTTGACGCTTTCACCGTCCCGCTGCACTTATTGACTCGAATACTGCCCCCGCCCGTTTCGAGCACGGCGCCTTGCAGTCCGGAAAGTACAACGACGCTTCCCCCGCCACTTTCGGCCTTGATCTCACCCTTGGCGGACGCGATCTTTATGTTTCCTCCGCCGGTCTCGAGCGTAACGTCGCCCTCCACACTGCCGACATCGATTCCACCTCCGCCGGTCTCCGCGGTCACGGGGCCTCCGACGTCATCCACCCGAATATTTCCGCCACCACTTTCCAGTTCGACGCGTCCGGCAACTCCAGTCTCGGTTACGTTGCCGCCGCCGGTTTCGATTTTGCTCGCTACGAGGCTCCGGGGTACGTTGACCACAAGTTCATCCGAGCACCTGCTGTCCTGACCGTGGGACTCCGCCCCGATCCAGGCTGTGTCTCCCTTTACCGTCGCGCTGAATTTGTAAGACTCAAACTGGCGGCGGGCTTGTTCTTCCGAAGATGTATAGGCCTTGCGATGAATGACATATGTGATACGCGCCTGCGATCCTCCCTGAACCCTTACCGAACCTGCGGCCAGCTTTACTCGCAGATTCTTCGCGGCACCGAGGTCTCCACTCATTTCCTGTACCCAGTTGCCGCCCTCGCGATATATGCGAGTTTCTTGGCACAAAGCGAGTGATGCCAGCGTGCTAATTACCAGTCCGATGCTGGCGAGTTTTAGTGACTGCTTCAATGAAGGTTCTCCTGTCTGTCCGTCGCTCGTCATTGGTCATTGGTCGTCAATGATTGGTCGAGGTGCATTCGCCAACCTTCGCAAGCATTTGGCGAACGACCAGCGACCAACGACTGACGACGGTGCTAATCCATCTCCGGCATTTGTGCGAGCATCGTACGGGCCTGGGAGCGAATCGATGGATTCTGATCCGTCTGCCCGAGTTTCGTCAGCACCGAGCGCACGTTGCTGTCGGTTTTCATCGGTTCTACCAGTCGCAACGCCTCCATTCGAACGCCAGAGTTCGAGTCGCTGATCAGCGCCTGCAAAACCCCATCCCGCACGGCCGCATCCTGTCGCACGAAGCCACTTAGCCCATCCAGCGCCTTCAGACGCACGCCCGGATTGGTATCGTTCTGCAGCGCGTACATGAGCATTTCCCGAACCCGCGAATCGTTTGCCGCCTGCGTCAGCACATCCACCGAGTCCATTCTGACTCCCGAGTTGTAATTGTTGCGCGCGGCGAACAACAGCAGTTGCTGGATGCGCTGGTCGTTCAGCGATCCCTGCGCCTCCTGGGTCGAAACCGTGTCGTACTTGATGCTTACCTTATTCGAGCCCGGGTCCTGCGTCACCGATCGGATGCCCGTGATTGCGGCCGACTCGGTCGGCCCGATCGACGTATTGCCGCTGCCCGATTCGGACGAGCCAAGTATCACGCGATCGCTGCCGCGCGCCAAGAGAAAGTTATAAGTCGCGCCAATGCCTCCCCCAAATCCAACGATGAAAATTGCCGCCGCCAGCGCCGGCGCCATTCGAGCCTGCCGCAGCCAGAGGGCCGGTTCAAGGATCATCCGATGCCAAAAGCGGCCCGGTTGCGCCGTCTCGAGCGCTTCCTGCAAGCGCATCCGCGATGCCGCGAGCAGGTTCGGGGTCGGTTCGACCACCGGCATCTCGGAAAGCGTAGCGTGGAACTTGCGCGCCGCTTTTAACTCCGTCGCGCACTCGGGACACCGCGCCAGGTGCTGCTCCAGTTCGTAGCGGGCATCGTCCTCAAGTTCGTTGTATACATGGAACAAAATGTTCTGCCGCACCCAATCACATTTCATTTTCGTATCCCTTCGCGGGAACTAATCCGAATTTCATGAATTCGCAGGTCATCGCATCTCCGCCAGCGCGCTGCGCAGTTTTTGCGTCGCGCGAAACAAAGTATTTTTCGCCGTCTCTTCCGTCGTATTCAACATCTCGCCCACGGTGCGCAACTTCAACCCGTGATAATGCTTCAACTCGAAGACCATGCGCTCGCGGGGAGTGAGCGTCGTTAATGCCGACCCGATCTTCCGCCCCAGTTCTCGCCGCATCAGATCGCGCTCCGGATTTGCCCCCGAGCGCACATCGGCGAACTGCTCAATTCTGCTGTACTCTTCGCCCGAAGCGTCCACGGCCACCGGCGCCTCTTCCTTGCGCACACTTCGCTTGCGCAGGTGATCGAGGCAGAGATTGGTGACGATCCGGTAGATCCTGGTGTAGAAGGAACACTCAAAGCGGAAGCTACCCAGATTCTTGTAGGCCTTCAGAAAGGCTTCCTGATAGACGTCCTGGGCGTCGGACTCGGATCCGGTCAGGTGCAACGCCAGCCGCAGCACGGATTGATCGTAATGGCGCACCAGCACCTCGAAGGCTGCGCGGTTGCCCTGCTGCGCCTCCCGGATTAAACCGGTGTCGTCGATTCGGTTTCCCTGCGCTGCCAAAAAGCCTCTCGCGTTGGGGTTCCGGTTGCCGCTGCCTTGTTCCGTCCGCCGCGGACGGGAAATTTCGCCAACCGGTATCGCGACTGCGTAAGAATCGGCCGGCATCGTCTATCACTATCCCCTACAAGTAGTCGAACCTCGTTCTTGCCTTGCTCAGAAATAGACGGGGCAGCAACTCGAAGGTTAGCAGATTATGAGGAGTTGGCCCTTGATTTGCTTGACAGTGGGAGACAGGAGGCCTGTCCATGTGATGGCTTGTCGTCGGGTGGGAACAGGCGTCCTCGCCCGTCGAAGCGGCGTTGTTCCGGAACCGCCCAAGGTACAATAAATCAGCGCCGAGGCCACCGGATTCATGTACGAAGTCACTGTTGAAGACACATTTGCCGCCGGGCACTACCTGCGCAACTACAAAGGCAAGTGCGAGAACCCGCACGGCCACAACTACAAGATTCGTGTGACCCTGGCCGGTGCCGAACTGGACAAGGCCGGGCTGCTGCTCGATTTCAAAGACCTGAAAGACGTCATGAAGCACGCCATCGAGCGTCTCGACCATCAGATGATCAACGAAATAGAGCCTTTCACCGTCCTCAATCCGTCCGCCGAAAACCTTGCGAAATATTTCTACGACGAAACCAACGAGCGCTTGAGCAGCGTAACCAATGGCCGGGTGAGAGTAAAAGACGTCACGGTTTTTGAAACCGATGTGACCACCGCCCGCTACAGCGAGTGAAATCGTTAAGTCGTTGAATCTTCGATGCATTGAGCGATTGAAATTCAAAGATGGAACCTTTCAATGATTCGACGACGAATGAGTCAATGATCCGATGCAGGTATCCGAAATCTACAAATCGCTTCAGGGCGAATCGACCTATGCTGGACTGGCCTGCGTCTTCGTGCGTTTGACCGGATGCAACCTGCGCTGCACCTGGTGCGACAGTGAGTTCAGTTTCGTGGGCGGGAAGAGGATGACTCAGGACGAAGTGCTCAGCGCAGTGGCGCGGCTCAGTCCGACCGGCGGACTAATCGAAATCACGGGCGGCGAACCCATGTTGCAGGAGCGCGAAGTCATCCCGCTCATGGAGCAAATGCTGGATGCGAACTATCAGGTATTGCTTGAGACCAGCGGCGAGCGCCCGCTCGGGCGTGTTCCCGAACGGGTAATCAAGATCGTTGACGTAAAGTGTCCGCACTCCGGCGAGCCCGATACCTTCGCGCTAGAGAATCTGGAGATGCTTCGGCCGCATGATGAACTCAAGTTCGTCTTGAGTGACCGTGCCGATTACGAATTCGCTCGCGACTTTGTCCTCAGTCACCGCCTTGCCGAGCGCGTACACGCGATCCTGTTTTCTCCTGCGTTCGAAAAGACTGCCGCCGGAGCGCGCGATACTTCGCACTGCCTACTTGACCCGCAAGAACTCGCCCAATGGATTCTCAGCGACGATGTCCGGGCGCGGCTCAGCCTGCAAATCCACAAACTGATCTGGGACCCGGCCGCCAAGGGTGTATAGCGGAAGACCAGAAACTGGATGGTTAAATGGTTGTCTTTTCGTGTGTTCCCCGCCCAACGTGAATGAGGCCGTCCGAAACCAAGGTACCAGAGTAACTTGAGGTAACCACCTTCGCTAAAGCATGATTTCCCAAGGAAGAACGGGACAAGTCCTGGTTCCTGATGGCGGAGGTGTTGTGAAGCGTTCAACGATGAGAATGTTCCTTTCGGGAACGGTCGTTCTTCTGGTTACCCTCGTTCTTCCAGGATGCGGTGGCAGCGCAGGTCAACCCATCGCCGTAGGCTTGAGCTCCAGCGTCAGTGGCAACAGCATCGATCAAGGCCAGACCGTCACAATTACCGCTGCTGTTTCGAACGATACGAAAAATGCCGGTGTGCAGTGGGGCGTTTCGGGCGGGGGATCACTGACCGGCCAAACCACGACCTCGGCTACCTACAATGCTCCCGCCTCAGTAGCCGCCGCGTTTACGGCGACGATCACCGCGACCTCGATCTCGAATCCGAACAAATCGTCAAGCCTGCAGATCAAGGTCAATCCATTGCCGGCCATCACAACGACATCGCTGCCGCAGGCGACTGCGGGGGCTGCCTATAGCGCGACTCTAGTCGTATCGGGTGGCGCGAGTCCGTATAAGTGGACTGTCACGTCCGGAACATTGCCTGCAGGATTGAGTTTGAACAGCGGCTCCGGAGTCATCAGCGGCACACCGACCGGCGCGAGCAGCAGCTCTGTGACTTTTGAAGTGACGGATGCGGCGGGCAACTCAGCCAGCCGAGCTATCTCTATAACCGTCGCTCCCCCTCCACCACTGACGATCACGACCACATCCTTGCCCGGGGGAACAAACGGCACGCCATATACTCAAACGCTGCAAGCGTCCGGCGGAGTTTCTCCCTACACATGGCTCCTTACCTCGGGAAGTTTGCCCCCAGGCTTGACCTTGAGCAGCAATGGCGTGATTTCGGGCACGCCGAGTGGAACTACCACGACCACTTTCACCTTCACCATATCCGTCACCGATTCCGAAACGCCGACGCACGCCACCAGAACGGCGACCCTGAGCATCGCCGTCACCCAGCCGCCCCTCAGCATCGTAACTACGTCGCTCGTCCCTGGCAGCGTCGGAAACCCATACAGCCAAACCTTGCAGGCGATTGGCGGAATGCCACCTTATACCTGGAGCATCATCCTCGGCACATTGCCAACGGGCCTGATCCTAAACCCCGCTACTGGCAGCATCACCGGCACGGCGACAGCTACCGGTTCCTCCACGATCACGGTCAACGTTACAGATTCGGCCCACACCACGGTGACATCACAACCGCTAACCATTGTCATCGATACCGCGCTCGCCATCACGACGACATCGTTGTCGGGCGGCAGCGTCGGCACGGCCTATAGCGCAACCCTTCAGGCGACAGGTGGAGCGCAGCCCTATACATGGAGCGTCTCCAGCGGCAGCTTGCCTCAAGGGCTCTCGCTCAAGGCGAACGGGGTAATCTCGGGAACGCCGACGGCGGCTGGAAGCTCGACCTTTACGGTTCAGGTCGCCGATTCGGAAAGTCCAGCGGTCATCAGGCAGGCAACTTTCAGCATTACGATCTCTGCAGCGAGCTGCCCAAACAATTTCAGCCTCAAAGGAAATTATGCATTCGTAACCAATGGCTGGAGCAGCACCCAGCCAACCGCCACATCCAGCTTGGGCAGTTTCGCAGCCGACGGCAACGGCAACATTACGAGCGGCCTGCTTGATATCGCCGACCAGAACAGCTCATTCGGACCGGCGAGTGGTACATTTACGGGAACGTATTGTGTTGCCTCGAGCCGGCTCGCCACAATCAATTTGACCTACGGCGGCACGCTCAGCGGTGGCAACACGTTTATCGCGGCTCTCGATTCGAGCGACAACAACGGTCACATCATTTCTTACGACGACAGCGGACTCAAGGTCTCCGGACTGCTGCGCCAGCAGAACACGTCAGCCTTTTCGACCACCCAAATCAATGGCAATTTCGCCTTTGGACTTGTCGGCGCCGATCAGGTAGCCAACCGCTATGCCATGGCTGGTGAATTCCATGCGAACGGCAGCGGCACCCTTTCTGGCACGGATGATAACGATGATGCCGGAGTGATCGAATCGGCACAAACTCTAACCGCGAGCGATTTCACGGTAGCATCGACGGGTCGGGCCACAGCGACGATTGCCTCCAACGGCATAAACCAGAACTACGTTTTCTACGTGGTCAGCTCTTCCGAGATGCTGATGATGGCCATCGACTCGACGCTGACGCCGCCGGTAATCCTGGCGGGTCAGGCCCTGCAGCAAAGCGGGACATTCACCGACGCTTCACTTGACGGCGCCAGCGTGATCGAACTGCAATCGCTCACCAACAGTGGAGCTCAGCCCGCGGTCACAGCCGGAGTCATCACCACGAACGGCACCTCTAACCCCGCGACATATACCATCACTGCCGACCAGAACCAGGGCGGCACAATGGACACGCTGAGTGAGACTGGCACCATCAGTTTTACGCTCGGCGGCAGCGGTCGCGTGACGCTGACTCCGACCGGCGGAGGCAGCACCCGCGTCTTCTACCTCATCGCCCAGAACCAGGCTTTTGCAGTTGGAACCAACATGGGCGTGGATTATGGCATGTTGTCCCCGCAAACTTCCGGTAGCTTCACCATCGCCTCGCTCTCCGGCACTTACCTTGGCGGAAGTCAACCGCCAGTGAGCGCGAGCGTGAACGAAGAGGCCGACAACATGGATTCGAACGGAGCCGGCTCTCTGACTGGAACGGCGGACAAGAACAGCACGGCCGGTACGCAGTCGGGAACTTTTTCAGCGACCTATTCAGTTTCGTCTGGCGGGCCGAACGGACGACTGATCGTGAGCCAGAGCAACGTTCCGGTTCTGTATCTGTATATGATCTCGACCTCGCAGTTTGTAGCACTGCCGGTCAGTTCATCGCAGATCCCTAACCCTGACCCGAAGCTGATTGATTTTCATCAGTGATCCTCCGGGCGTGATCGATGACCGACCTCCGGCCGCGCGGGCTCTCGTTGCGGCCAGGGCCAGTTATACTCGTCGCGTACAGAGCACGGGGTCGCACGGTGGACCGGCTCCGATTTTTATCGTAATCTCTTCATTTCCTGCCCCACTTCCAGCGCAAACCACGGCAGCCGAAGAAATGAACCTCGGCGCTCAGGCCTCCAGGCAATCGAGATACGACGAAGCTATTTACCATTTTTAAAAGTGCGTGGTCTTGGCTCCAGAGAACACGGTCGCACATCTCTATCTGGCGATGG
>Ga0302177_10000987_pt1 | contig 20586 bp, 25 predicted proteins | sample I_Palsa_E1_2_FD_198780 | JGI IMG/M metagenome (GOLD analysis project Ga0302177, IMG submission 198780) | Peat permafrost microbial communities from Stordalen Mire near Abisko, Sweden - I_Palsa_E1_2 | ecosystem: Environmental > Terrestrial > Soil > Palsa > Peat permafrost | place: Sweden... | reverse complement strand
GCGTACATCTCGATGAAGCCCCGCGCCCGTTCCTCGTCGGTGGAGTTCACGTCCAATCCGGCGGCGGTGTTGTGCTGGAAGAGTTGAAGATCGTCGGGTGGGACGCCCAGCAGCAGCGCGATCACCATCGATGGCACGGGTAGACCGAAGTCGCGCACGATGTCGGCGGGCGGCCCTTTATCGATCATCGCGTCCAGGTATTTGTCGACCAATTCCTGGATCTGCGGCCGCATCGCCTCGGTGCGCCGGAAGGTGAACTGGCTGGTCATCATGCGCCGCAACCGATGATGCTCGGGATCGTCGATCCGCGCGAAAACCACGGGCGCCGTGCTGTCGTTGGCCGCATCGAACAGGTCCGGGAGAGTCTCCGCCGACAACCGCGGGTCGACCAGCGCGGCCCTGATGTCCTCATAGCGGCTCACCGACCACACCTGTTGGCCGTTCCACAGCGCCCGCTGGAGGCCGGACTCTTTTCGCCAGCCGGCGAATTCGGTCGGCGGAGCGAGCGGGCAGTGCGCCTCGCGGCGCGCTGGAATCACGGGCAGATCGGAAGTCGTTGAGGTCACCGGCGTTTCCCGTTAAGTGTCAGTTGGCTGCCAATTGTACGATCGTAAAGCTCACCTAAATGGCAGTCAACAGTCAGTTATGCTGAGGCCATGACCGCGGTGTCTGACCGGCCGCTGCGCGCCGACGCCGCGCGTAACGCTGAGCGCATCCTGCGTGCCGCGCGAGATGTCTACGGCGAGCTCGGGCCGGAGGCGCCGATGGAAACGGTTGCCCGTCGGGCCGGGGTCGGCGAGCGCACGCTCTACCGCAGGTTTCCGACCAAGGGAGTGCTCGTCCGGGCCGCCCTGGACCAATGCATCGCCGAGGACCTCACGCCGACGATCGAGGCCGTACGCGGCGCCGAAGATCCGCTGGAGGGTATCGCTCAGCTGATCGAGGCGGCGATCTCGCTGGGCGCGCGTGAACACAACCTGTTGACTGCGGCGCGCAGAGTTGGGTCGCTGACTTCTGACATCTCGGCCTCGCTGAATGAGGCGCTCAACGAGCTCGCCTGTCGTGGCCAGCAGGCCGGTGTCGTCCGGGCCGATTTGGTGGCTGACGATCTACCACGCCTGATCGCGATGCTGCACAGCGTGCTGTGGACGATGGAATCGCACAGTGACGGCTGGCGTCGCTACGTCGCGCTCATACTGGACGCGATATCGGCGGAAGGACGTCGACCGCTGCCCCCGGCAGCCAGACTTCGTTACGCGCCCGAGTCGACTGCCTGGCCTATCGACGGGGTGCGTCCGTAGACGAAGTTGCGAGCGGTATAAGGCGTAAGGCAACTGACTATTCGCATTTCATCACTCGGTAGATCAACGGATTTTCGGGCGACCCTTCGCACTACGCCCGCGCCAACGATGTAGGGCATCAGCCAAACTGCATCGGCAAGCTGGTCGGTCCACTCATGCCGAGCAACGGCTTCCACGGCGGCGATCCGACTCGCCGTGGATTCGGCAGGCGGTGGGCGAGGATCTTGACCGCTTCGGCGAGTTCGCGTCGCGCCAGGTTGGCGCCGAGGCAGTAGTGCACCCCTCCGCCGAACGTGAGGATCGGCGGGGGCGCGTCGCGGGTGATGTCGAAGCGGGTCGGATCGTCGTAGACGGCGCTGTCGCGATTGGCCGCGTAGGTGTTCACCAAGATGAAAGTGCCTGCGGGGAAGGTGTAGTCGCTGATCGTGACGTCGTCGGTGACGCTGCGCACCGTGCTGCACATCGACGGCGAATGTCGCATGGTTTCCTCGACGGCGCGCATTGCCAGCTCGGGTTGGTCGCGCAGCAGCGACCACTGATCGGGGTGATCGCAGAGCACCTGCATGGATGCCGCCAGTTGGCTGCGTGTGGTGTCGGTGCCGGCCACCAGAATGCTGAACGCCAACATGCGCAACTCCCCGGCATTGAGGCGGTCTCCCGCATCTTCGATGCCGATCAGCTCAGACAGCAGATCTTCGGTCAGGTGTCGGCGCCTATCCGCGACCATGTCGTCGATGTAGGCGTCGAACTCACCCCACGCCTTGAGGATGACGGACTCTTCCTCGGTGAGATCACAGTCGAAACTGACGATCTTGAAGATATCCTCGGCCCACCGTGAGAACTGTTGCCAGTCCTCGCGAGGTGCACCGAGCAATGCGCAGATGATCGGGATGGGATACGGCCGGGCGATGTCCGCGACGAATTCACAGCGGCCCGAGTCCGCGACGCGATCGACGAGCTCGTTGACGACGGTGTGGATCGTGTCGTCCATGCTCGCCGTCGCCCGCGGCGTGAAAGCTTTGGACACCAGGCCGCGCAGTCGACGGTGTTCGCCGCCTTCCATGTTCAAGATGCTGCGGGTGACTCTGTCCCACAGCGGTCCCGACGTGATCCCGTGGGCGGAGAGATGAATTCCCGGCGGGATGACGAACCGTGGATCACGAAGCACCGTCCGGGCAAGTTCGTACGAGAGTACCTCGGGGCCAATGGGTCCCAAGGCGATCGGCGCCTTTTGCTGGGCGGCTTGGAACTGCGGATAGATCTGCTGCGGGGTGTCGGTCAGGTCATAACTCAGGGTGGGTAGTCCGGCGTCGAAAACACTCGGCCTGGCCGCGTCAACTGTCACGACATCTCTTTCGTCACGGGATATTGGTCGACAGCAAAGTCAGCGGAAGGCCGAATACCGACAGGTCGATTTCGTCGAGATACGAACCGTCGCCGGAAAAGCTCTGCCGGAAACGGGTTTTCGAGCCGTAGCGTTCGGTGATGGCTTCCGCGTCGGTCGCCCCCGGGACGCGGAGCACCACGGTGTACACGCCGTCGCCGTTGCGCTTCACGAATTCACTGACAGATGCCGCCACTTCGGCGGTCGCACCGGGGATCGCGCTGATCAGTTCGACACCGCCGTTCCAATCCAAATGAACCGTCAAACCGAGTTCGGGCAGCTCGGTGTTCTCGAAGTGGAAGCCGAGTTCGGTGAACATCATCGCCACCGCCGTCTGCCGTTCCGGCGCGACGGCGAACACGACGTGATGAAGCTGCGTCTCTCGTTGTTCGGTCATATGCGCAGGACTCCGCGCGGAAGTAGCAGTGGCAGATTGTTGTAGGTCGCTATGCCGGGTGCCGCGGCGACTACGGCCGGTATCGCGGTAATGGCCGGCACGGCTGTGATGGTCAGACCGAGCAGGATGTAATCCTCGATCGTCTCTGCGACGAAATCTGCGGGCGGCTCGAAGGCGAGGGTTGTCTTGATCGTCGGTCGGCCTTCGACGGTGATGTTGTATCCAAAGCCCATCGTCCATTTGGGCTCCAGCGATTGGCCCTTGGTCCACACCCCGCGTACCTCAACGACGTCACGGTCACCGACGAAGCCTTTCCAGCTCACATCAATTCCCGCCACGCAACCCTTGGCGATGACCCAGTTCCCGGGAAGATGGACGTCTTCGGTGGCTTCGGCATATTCAGCCTCGCACCGAATCTCGTCGAGCTCGACCCCCAACGCATCGGCGACGATGAGGACGGCTTCGCGGAAGATCCCCGACCCCTCCTCGGTCACCGCCAGCAGGTCCGGCTGGTCGATCGGGTATCCGAACCCCATGATCTTCTCGGTCTCCGGCGAGTTGTAGATCGTCGTGTCAAACGATTCCACGATGCGCACCCGGTCGATCCTGTCCGAGAGCCCTGCAGAAACGATCGCAAAGAGCTCGATGAAGCCGGGGTTCAGGCCACTGCCGAAGATCGTCGATCCGCCGAGTTCGCACGCCGCGAGGATGCGTTGGCGCCCGTCGCCGAGTCGATGGCCGGTAATGAATTCGGACGTGGTGACAACGTTGATGCCCGCCTCGAGAATGCGGACCAGATGGTCGACGTCGGCGAACATCTGGTTGTACACAGCGCAATCGGGCTTGAGTGCGATCAGGGCGTCGATGTCGTCGGTGGCCCGTACGCCGAGTGGTTCGATGCCGCACAATTCGCCGACGTCGCGCCCGACCTTGTCCGGCGACCACGCGTAGCATCCGACAAGCTCGAGTAGCGAGTTCTCGACGATCGCGTGAACCGACTTCGTGCCGATGTTGCCCGTCGTCCACTGAACGACCCGAAAGGTCATGCGGGCGTTTTCTTTCCAGGGCTGAACACGACGGGAATCCGGCGGAATCCTCTCGTGACGGAGTTGCCGTGGAACACAGCTTCGGCGCTGGGTGCGAGGGCGTAGTCGGGTATCCGCGACAGCACTTGCTCGAGACCGACCGTGAACTCCAGCCGGGCGAGGTTCGATCCCAGGCAGCGATGTACTCCGGCCCCGAATCCGAGATGGCGATTCTCGCGGCGATCGAGGATGCACCGATCGGGTTCAGAGAACTCGTCCGGGTCGCGGTTAGCGGAGGCGTAGTTCACCAGTACCGACTCGCCGGGGCAGAAGGTGTGTCCGGCAAGCTCGACGTCCTTGGCGACTGTTCGCGGTATGCCGTGAATCGATCCGCCGAAGCGGATGAACTCCTCGACGGCTCGTGGCAATATCTCCGGTTCGCCGGCGAGCCGGTCGCGCTCGTCGGGATGTGTTGCCAGATAGTGGAATGCGGACGACATCGCGTTGGCGGTCGTCTCTAGCCCTGCCTGCACCAGCAGCATGGCATTGGCAACAACGTCGCTGAAAGGCAGCCGAACACCGTCGATCTGGGCATTGAGGAGCACGTCGATCATGTCGTCCTGCGGAGGCTGGGTACTTCGCGCCGACACCGCATCATGGAGGTGCTGATAGAGGCCGCCCCACGCACCCATCCGGGCTTCCTCGGTTTCACCGTTGAGCGCGCTGTCCGTCAACTCGATACACAGCGGGACGTCGTTGATCGGCAATCCGAGGAGATACTTGAAGAAGACGATGCCCGGCTGCCGCCAGGCGACCTGAGCGAGGTCACCGGTCCCCAGTTCAATGAAGGTGTCGATCAACTGGTCCGTCTCGTCCCGAATCTGTGGTCGCAGCGCCTTCATCCGCGCCGGCGAAAAGTACGGGTTGAGCACCTTGCGGAATTTCTGCTGCCGTGGAGGGTCCAGCGTGATCACCAGATCGCCGGCGAGCTGCTCAGACGCTTCCGGTGTTGGGTTACTGGAGAAGTGTTCCCAGTCCTGCAGAATCCGGTAGCACTCCGCGTATCGCGTTGCCACCCACGCGCCACCGGGAGTGGCGCTCAGAAACGGCGTATCCGTATGAGCGAAAGGCGCATTCCGACGCATGACCGAATAGACGTCGTACAGGAAGTCGTTGTCCTGGAAATCCTCGTGACGGAGGTCCCAGTTGTGCGCGTGCTCCTCGGGTGCCTTGGTCACGGAGCCGGAGCGCCATGCTGCCGGGCCACGCGCGCGTCATGGATGCGCACCAATTCGCGGAATTTCAGCCGATGATATTTCGGAACCGGCTGGATGCCCCACTGGTCCCGGGCGGTGTCCTTGCCCTCGGCACCCTCGGGTGGCCCCAACATTGGATAGGGAACCTTGCACTCCAACGTGTCGTCGGAGTAGCGGACCTTGAGCAATTCACTGCAGATCTGGGTCAGGCTCAGCGTCGGATAGCCGTAGTAGACCGCCATGAAAGGCAGCGTGAAGGCACCTTCGATGACGAGGGCGACCAGACAGACGATGACGGCCCGCTTGATGTATTTGTGCATCCTGGCGTAGTAGGGCGTGGTTCCAGGGGGCAGATCGTCGGCCGGGTCCCTGTCCTCGGCGAGCGCCGATGCGGATGAGGATGAAGTCACAGCTGTGCTCCTTAAAGTGTTCAGTCGGTGAAGATTTCGCGGTTGACGGTGTGCAGATACGGGATGGCCAGGAACGGCGTGATGTAGAAGATGTCGTAAAGCCACCAACCGACGACGGGGAATACCACGCCCGCGTAGCGCACATCGGCGTACATGGTCATGTTGAACACATAGGCGCACCAGATCACCACGCCCATCCAGCAGGTGATGATCATCCATTGCTGGCCCCACCGCTTCATCTGCAAAAAGCCGATCGCCGCGGCACAGCGCATCGCGAAGACCGTCAGGATCAGCCCCGCCACATAGGCTTTCTCGCCGGGGCCGGCTGCGCCGCCGACCCAGAGTTCGTTGTAGTGCCAGAAATAGCCGGCGTCGAACATGTTGCCCCAACCGACCATCAACACCCGATTGATCAAGGTGTGGTTGGCGACCAGGTCCAGCGCCCAGCCGAGGCTGTTGAGCATTCCGTCGATCAGGACCAGGTAACCGATCAGGGTCACGATCATCGGCCGCACCGACAGACCTGCCCGTAAAGCCTGTCGCTGCAGCCAGACTCCGCGCATGAAGATGGGGAAGCCGATCAGGCCCGGCGCCCACATCCCCATCAGGGCGGCGCCGACGATCATCCACTTGTCGGCTCGGCGCTGTGCGAGACGGGATTCGTCGTGATGGTCCTCGAGGCTGACTGGGTCGTCGGGGGGTGCATCTGATTTCCCGCTCGAAAGCCGGTTCAATAAGGGAAGATTCACAAATTCCACCAGCCGCGCGCGAAGGACATGTACAGCTGGACTCCGAACATCACCAGCAGGTAGCCGTAGATGACGATCTGCAGGATGATCAGTGCTTTCTTGCGCTGTCTTTCCCTCTGGTCCATGGTGATTGGCTCCTTTCCCGGTTCTTCTAGTTAGACGTGCGCGAGCTGTCGGCGGTGGCAAGACTGGCGACGGCGACCTCGCGTAAGCCGTCGTTGATGGCGCCGTCAGTCGACAGAGGTGCGAGGATGCATGCTTCGGCCGCCTCTAGTTCGGTTGCGCCGGCGGCGATCAGCTGTGCGGCGGTGACCAAGACTCGGGTGGACGGCGGCTCGAAGTGGAAGGCGTGATCCGCCGTCCGGATGGCGTTGGCGCAGGCAACCAGCCTTTCCGCCGTTGAGAGCTCGATGCCCGCTTCGGCGACGATCACCTCGGCTTCGCGGTCCGCAGGCAGATACCTCATCGGAAGCGTGACGAAGCGCTGGCGGAAAGACGGCTTGAGCTCCTTCAGGGAACTGCGGTAGGCCGGGTTGTAGGAGCAGACGAGCATGAAGGTTTCGGGCGCTGTGACGACTTCGTCTGCCCGGTCGAGGTAGAGAGCATGGCGGTGGTCGGTCAGCGAGTGCAGGATGGCGAGCGAGTCGTGGCGTGCTTCGACGACCTCGTCGAGGTAGCAGATCGCGCCGGCCTTTACGGCCCGGGTCAGTGGGCCGTCGGTCCACACCACATCGCCGCCGGTCACCATGAACCTGCCCACCAGGTCCGAACTGGTCAGATCGTCATGGCAGCTGATCGTGACCACGGGTCGGCTCAGCAGCAGGCCCATGTGCTCGACAAGGCGTGTCTTGCCGCAGCCGGTCGGGCCGGTGAGCATCACCGGCAGCCGCTGCTGATAGGCCTGCTCGAACAACTGGACTTCGTTGCCGTTCGAGTAATAGATATCGGTGGTCATGTGTTCCTCAGCGTGGTGTCGGTCATGCGGCTACCAGCTCACGGTGAACGTGGGCCAATACCCGCGGAAGCTCCTCGACCCGCCGAATGCGTTGGGAGCGAAGGGGTCCGAAGACCTCGGGAAGCGGGTCAACGCGGGTCGGTCCGACACCTACGTAGTAGATGGAGACGCCCGCGTCGTTCGCTTCCTCGACCGCATGCGCGACATCGGCCCACGCATAGCGTCCCTCGTAACCCTCGTCGGAGATCAGGCCGTCGCCGATCACGATGAGCAGCCGCCGCTCGGAGGGCTGAGCAAGAAGCCGACTGGTCAAGTGGCGCAACGGTGCACCGAGCCTGGTATAGCCGCCGGTGGCCAGACCGAGTCGGCCCGGCGGCACGAACCGCCGATCCTCGAAGTCCTTGAGGCAACCGACTTCGACGCGGTGTCGCGTGTTGCCGGTGAACACGAAGATGCCGTGGCGCTCCCGTGCGAGCGTCATCGCTTTCGACAGAGCGTCGGCACAGGCCAACTCCAGCTTGAAGATCCGTCCGCCGTGCACGCCCAATGACGAACTGCCGTCCAAAAGTACGGCCGTGGTCACGTCGCGGCTGTTGGGCAGTAAGTCGCGGAAGATGCGCGGTTCGGTCGCTTCGCCGGTCGCGAGGTCGATGTAGTGGCGCACGTATTGCTCGACGTCCAGGTCCGAACCGTCATCGAGGCGATTTTGCATCGCCCGGTGGGTGTGTTCCTCAAACCATTTCCGCAGCTCTGCGGATGCGGGTACCGGCGAACGCGCCGGGGTGGCATGCGTGCGTTCGAGAACTGCAACATGGTCCCGCATAAAACTCTTTGTCCAGGAATTCCATTCGGGGTAGGGGATGCCCGGCCGGTGCTCTGGAGTGATATCGAGGTCGTTGTCCTGAGGCCGGCTGGGCGGCGGCAGGTTGGGGTTGCGCACGCCGCCGTCGCCGCCGACCGGAACGGAGTACGGGCGTGGCAGGCGCTTCTGCGTTGTGGTCCAAGGCATTCTGCCGAAGCTGCGCCGCAACTTGTCAGACAGACCCTGAGGCGCTGTGTAGGCCAGCGGCAATCGGCCCAAGAGTGGATGAACGCTCAGCCGCGCGGCGGTGCGCGACATCGAGATCGCCCGGTTGACCATCTCGCCGGCATCCGTGTCGGCGGGCAACGCTGGGAGGTCTGGCAGCACCCGGTGCGCTTCAACGAGCAGTCCGGGCCAGTTCGAGGCGATCCACCCCAGGGCCACGCTGGCCTCGACGAGAGTGATCGCACGCAGTTCGCGCGCCGACAGCTCGTTCAGCCGAAACGCTGCGAGCCGCTCCTTTGACGGTGAGCATTGAAGTGCCACACCGCATGTCAGGGTCCTGCGTGTCCAGTCCCTTTCGATCGACGGGTATGGCACGTGCACGAAATCGAGTTGTGGACTCAGGCTGAACACACGTTGCGCACCGGTCACCAGGCGCACACCCTCGCGACGCCGCCCGCTCAGAGCAACAGCCGTTAGTGCGCAACTGCGTTCGATCGCCATTGCATGTGCGTCGGAAAGCTCGATCATCGACGCTCAGAACGTGCCGAGATTCGAGAACATCCAGTACCAGAACCAGATGACCAATCCCGTTCCGCCCCAAGCTGCGACGTAGCGCAGTATCTCCCAGACCCAGTCCATGTCATACCTCCTCGTTGATGGGTTGTGACGTGCGCGATCGCGTCACCGGACCTCCAGACCGCGCACGGCGGTGGCGACCAACTTCCTCAGCATCGCGTCGCGCTTGTCGGCATCGTCAGTCGTGGTGAGAACGCCGTAGATGCCGAGCAGAAAGAACGTCGCGCTGTAGAACGCGTCCACTTCTGGATGCACTTCGCCATCGCCTCGCCCCCGCTCGATCTCCTCAACTAGCAGAACGATCACAGGATGATCGCTCCAGTCATCCTTATTGGGGCGCGTCGGCGAGAAGTGCAGTGCCAGAAGCTCTTTGAAAAGCAGAGGACCGAGCCGCTGTTCCAGGCCGGCCACGAGATGGACCACTTCTGTCAACGCGGCGGCAAGCCCGTGTGCGCCCTCGAGATATGTGGCGAATTCCGCAGCGATGCGTGCTTCTTCGCAGAACTCCAGGTCAAGAAGTACATGCTCCTTGCTGGGGAAGTGGAAGAAGAACGTTCCGTGCGCGACGCCCGCGGCGGCGGCGATGGCGTTGACATCCGCTCCTGTCATACCCGAGCGCTTGAACTCGGCAATCGCTGCGCCGAGTACGCGTTCCCGTGTTTGTCGCCGACGCGCCTCGCGTGCCGTGGACTTGACCTGTGCCGCCATGGTGTGTTCTTTGTAGCAGCAATGATTGACCGGAGTCAATGAGTGAAGTCATTAACTGCGTCGTCAGTCGGTGAAGATTTCGCGGTTGACGGAGTGCAGGTAGGGAATCGCCAGGAATGGAGTGATGTAGAAGATGTCGTAGAGCCACCAGCCGACGACCGGGAATATCACCCCGGCGAAGCGAACGTCGGCGAACATCGTCATGTTGAAGACATAGACACACCAGATCAGCACGCCCATCCAGCAGGTGATGACCATCCATTGCTGGCCCCACCGCTTCATCTGCAGAAAGCCGATGGCGGCCGCGATTCGCATGGTGAACACCGTGAGGATCAAGCCCACTTCGAGGGCTTTCTCGCCCGGCCCCGCCGCGCCGCCGACCCACAGCTCGTTGTAGTGCCAGAAGTAGCCGGCGTCGAACATAGCGCCCCAGCCGTTCAACAGGATTCGAGCAAGAATGGTGTGATTGGCGATCAGGTCGAGCGCCCACCCCACCGTGTTGATCGCCGCGTCGATGATGACCAGGTAACCAAGCAACGTCACCAGCATCGGCCGTACCGACAGGCCGTCGCGCTGCGCTTTGCGCAGTAACCACACCCCGCGGAGGAACAGGGGGAGGCCGAAGATGCCGAGGGCCGCGGTGCCGATCAGGATACTGCCAGAGATGAGCCACTTGTCGGCCTGCCGCTGGGCCAGGCGCGACTGCTCGAAGTGTTCGTCGAGTTGGCTACCCGTGGTGGTCAATGTGGGCGAATTCAAAGACTCCTCCTACCGATCGGCTGGCCTGATCTTCCCGCAGAGACTGACTGTCGTCAATCAGTTACTGCGTTCGAGACTGCGTAGCGTGCTGGCCACGTAGTCGTCGAGCATCGCGCTCTGCGTAGGCCAGTCGTGTGTCGTGGTCAGCAATGCGTAAAGACCCAGCAGGAAGAACACGGCACTGTTCACCGGAACGACCTCCGGTGCAACGTGACCCAGCCCTTGGGCTCGCTCGATCTCTTGGGCGACCCGCACGATGACCGGATGCTCTTTGCTTTCGTCCGCGGGGCGGGTCTGTGAGAAGTGCAGAGCCAGAAAGTCTTTGAAGAGACTTGCACCGAGGCGGCGCTCCAGACCGAGGATGAGTCGAACTGCCTCTTTGAGCGTGGAGGACAGATCGTGTGCGGCGCCCACATAACGGTCGAGCTGTTTGGCGATGCGTTCCTCTTCGCGCCGTTCGAGTTCCAACAGCACGTGTTCCTTGGTCGGGAAGTGAAAGAAGAACGTGCCGTGGGCGACTCCGGCGGCCGTAACGATCGAGCCGACGTCGGCGTCTGCCATGCCGCCCCGTTTGAACTCGGCGATGGCAGCTCCCATAAGTCGCTCTCGGGTCTGCAGGCGCTTGGTCTCGCGCGCCGACGGCTTTTCCACCGTTGCCATAGTGCGTTTCCTCTGATCCGGATTCCCCACCCGCATGCAGAATAGCTGCCGGGGCGACCATCTGCGCGCTTCATTCCGTTGACTTTAGTCAGTTTTATTTGTTAGATGAGCACCACACGATGCGGGCGAGAGGATTGGGATGGCGCTTGAACAATTCAATCTGGAGGGCCAAGTCGCGATCGTTACCGGCGCCGGGAAGGGCGTCGGGCAGGGTATTGCGAGGGTCCTGGCGGAGGCGGGCGCAACCGTAGTCGGTACCGCGCGCACGGAATCCGATATCCGCGGAACGATCGCCGGTATCGAAGACGCCGGGGGTAGGGGACTGGCGCTCGTCGCGGATGCCATGAGCCGTCCAGATAGTGAGCGGGTTGTCTCTACGGCCATGGAAAGCTTCGGGCGCATCGACATCCTGGTCAACAATGTCGGCGGTTCGACGTACGCACGCTTCCTCGACATCACTGACGAGGATTTCCGTCTCACCTTCGACTGGTGTGTTACATCAGCCTTCATCATGAGCCAGCTGGTGGCGCCGCACATGATCGAGGCCGGCCACGGCAACATCGTCAACATCTCTTCTGGCTCAGCCCGTTTCGGCATCCGCGCGCTGACGGCATATTGCGTCGCGAAAGGCGGCCTTGAGGCTCTTACCCGTGCGATGGCGCAGGAGCTTGCGCCGAAGATCCGCGTCAATGCGATAGCCCTGGGCTCGTTTGCCACCGACGGTCTGCAGGGGAGTCTCGACATGATGCCCGGATCGCAGGAGAAGATGCAGGAGGCGACACCGCTGCATCGCCTGGGCGACGTCGCCGACCTCGGGCGGCTGTGCGTTTATCTGTCCACGCGGGACTGCTACGCGACCAACGCGATCTTTCATGTGGACGGCGGCATCGACTCCAACAACTCGCCGTTGCCGATTCCCGACTACTGATCAAGGACGAACGCAGGATGCGCAGAGTAGTTCAATTTTCGACCGGCAATGTCGGGGTCCATTCGCTACCGGCCATCATCGGGCGCCCCGATCTGGAATTGGTCGGTGTGCATGCCGCCAGCCCCGACAAGATCGGGCGTGACGCCGCCGAATTGTGCGGGTTGAGCGAGCCGACCGGCATCATCGCGACCGACGACATCGACGCGCTCATTGCGCTGAAGCCGGACTGCGTGGTGTACACCGCACAAGGCGAGACACGGCCGATGGAAGTCATCGAGCAGATGTCGAAGTTCCTTTCCGCGGGCATCAATATCGTGGCGACGTCGATGGTGTGGCTGGTGACTCCTCACCAGGCTGACGACTGGCTGCGGGTGCCGCTGGAACAAGCTTGCGAGGCCGGCAACGCCTCTCTGTATGTCAACGGCATCGATCCTGGCTACTCCGGCGACACCGAGGTGCACTCCGCACTGAGCCTGGTCACCCGCGCCCGAGCGATCACCGTTCAGGAAATCTTCGACTATGCCAACTACGACGACTACGAATTCACTGGCAAGCAAATGGGTTTCGGTGTCAGCGCCGAGGACGATACGCCGATGCTGTTTCTGCCGGGCGTCCTCACCACGATGTGGGGCGGTGCGGTTCGCAACCTCGCCGAGCAGCTGGGCGTGGAACTCGATGAGGTTCGACAACGCATCGAGCCGTGGTACACCGACAAACGGATCGAATGCAAGATGGCGACGGTGGAGCCGGGACAGATGGCCGCCGTGAAGTTCGCGGTTGAAGGGGTTCGTGACGGAGTTCCGGTGATCACCATGGAACACATCACGCGGCTCACCGCTGACTCGGCCCCGGATTGGGTCTATCCGCCCGACGGCCGTCCTGGCGTTCATCGAGTCGTGGTCGACGGCGATCCTCGCGTCGAGCTGAACACCCATGTGTCACACCCAGGGCTTGACGTCACCGACGCGGGATGTCTTTCCACCGCAGCTCGGGTGGTCAACGCGATCGACTGGATCTGCCGCGCTCCCGCAGGGCTGATCGCCGTCGAGGACATCCCTGCGGCAGAAATCATTCGCGGACTGATGTGGTGACAGGACCTAGACCGTCGAGCGGACGGGCCGCCGGCAAACGAGTGCTGATCACCGGTGCCGCGCGCGGTTTAGGGCGCAGTCACGCGCTCAGACTCGCCGAGGAGGGCGCGGATCTCATTCTCATCGACCTCTGCGAGTCCCTGCCGGAGATCGAATACGACTTGGCGACTCAGGACGACTTGGCCGAGACGGTACGTCTAGTCACCGAGTACGGCGGCCGATGCGTGAGCCGAGTCGCTGATGTCCGCGACGAAGCGGCATTGCGCGCAGCTGTCGACGAGGGCGTCGACGAACTGGGCGGATTGGACAGCGCCGTCGCCAATGCCGGTGTCCTGACCGTTGCCCCCTGGGACAGAACAACTTCCGATCACTGGCGCACGGTCGTCGATGTGAACCTCATTGGGACGTGGAACACTTGCGCCGCCGCTGTGCCGCATCTCCTCGCGCAAGGCGGCGGCAGCTTGGTCAACATCAGCTCCGCCGGTGCAATGAAGGGTTTCCCGCTACAAATTCCGTACACCGCATCCAAGTACGGCGTTACAGGCCTAACGATTGCGCTGGCCAATGAGCTTGCCGCACAGAGCATCCGGGTCAACTCAGTGCACCCCACCGGCACGCCCACCGGAATGATCCCGGCCTCGTTCGGCGCCACTCTCGGCGAGGAACGTCCGGACCTGATACCGATCTTCGTCAACGCTATGCCCACACCATGTATCGAACCCGTCGACGTCAGCAATGCGGTGCTGTTCCTGATCTCGGATGAATCGCGTTTCGTCACCGGACTGCAGTTCAAAGTCGATGCCGGAGTGTCGATCAACTAGAGGCAGTGATCATGAAATCGAAGGAGGAGCAATGACGACGGTCGAGCAAGGTCACGCAAAGGCAACCAGGTCGCCGGTCGACAAGAAATATCGCGTAATCCAGTGGGGCGTCGGCAACGTCGGAACGATAGCGCTCCGCCATTTTGCCCATAACCCTTCCTACGAACTGGTTGGGGTGCTCTGCAACCGGCCGGAGAAGGTCGGCAAAGATGCCGGCGAGCTCTGCGGCAAGGCGCCGACCGGTGTGCTCGCCACCAACGACAAGGACGTTATCGAGGCGCTGGAAGCCGACTGCGTCTTCTATGCGCCGCTGTGGTCTGACCCCGATGAGGTCTGCCGTCTGCTGCGCGGAGGCAAGAACGTGGTCGCGTCAGGTGGCGCATGGTGGTACCGAACCGAACACAGCCAGGCGGATATCGACAAGATCCACGCGGCGTGCCTCGAGGGCGGCACCTCCTTTCACGCCGGCGGTGTCAATCCCGGTTTCGCGGGAGACCTGCTCGTTCTCACACTGGCTCGAATCGTCAGCCAGATCGACACCATCCACATCTACGAGGTGGTGAACTTCGGCAGGGACACCTTGAAGTACCTGTACGAGATGGGCATGGGCAGTGATCCGGCCGGCTTTGAGGACGGCCCCAATCTGTTGGGGCAAGCGTGGCCGTTGTTCGCACAGTCGATGGCCATGATCGTCGAGGGGATGGGCAAGACAATCGACAGATACAGCACCGAGGTCGAGCTCGGGGTCGCCACCCGCGACATCCCGTTCGAAGGTGGCGAGACGAGCGACATGCCGGGGTTCAAAGGCGTGATCAAGAAAGGCACCGTCGCGCGGCAGCACCATAAGTGGACATCGTGGGTGGACAACAAGCCACTTGTTGTCTTCCACGAGATCTACACCATGGACACATTCGATGCTATCGAGCCGCAAGAGGACTGGCCGCAGCACTACCACTACCGCATCGTGATCGAAGGTGATTCGTCCACCGAGCTCATCCTGCAAGGGGCCAAGGATCCCGACGGCGGCTACGCATTGCCTGGCTACACCTGGACCGCGATGGGGCCCGCCAACGCGATTCCCGCGGTGGTGGATGCACCGCCGGGGTTCATGAGCCACAACGAACTCGGATTGATGCCACTCCGCGGGGTCATCCGCCCGGAGCGTTCGCCCAGTGCCAGTGGCACTGGCTAAACAGCGGATCGTAGCCAAGTGGGAGCACGTCGATGCCAGCGGAAGCGTACGTGCGAAAGAACGCGGCCGACTGCGGCCAGCAGGCGGGCCTCGTGCGGGCCGATCTGGTGCCCGCTGACCTGCCACGCGTGATCGCGATGCTGCACAGCGTCCTGTGGACGATGGACTCCGACGACGACGGCTGGCGGCGCTATGTCGCGCTGATGCTGGACGCGATATCAGTGGACCACCGGCGCTCGCTGCCCCCAGCGGCCGCCTTGCGATTCGCGCCCGCGCCGGGCAGCTGGTTGATGGACAGCGATGGCGCCTGACCTGCGAGGTAACGCAACTCCACCTGCAGCGTCGTTACCAGATCGTGACTTATTCGCGATTTGCTCGTAAGCTGCAGCCGTGAACCGGCACAAATTAGCCAGCGGTGGACGAAAGTCGCCGGTAGTGATGGCTGCGGTCATCGCGCCCGCCGCTGTCATATTTGCCCTTGGCGGCAGCGCCCATGCAGGGAGCCACCATGACAAGGCAGATTCGGTAGCTGACGCCTTTACGGCGTGTTGTCACCTGCAGATGACCGCCCTCGCGCCGACGGCTTTGTCGTGGGCCGCCTCCGCCGTGCAGCCAAACAGCGCTCCTACCGATCCGACCGCCGCGTCGCGTGCGTCGCGCTGGCACGTCGCCTCGAAAAACGCCCCCCAGATGCTGATTGCGGACATCGCTCCGGAACATGGCCTTCAGGTCAAGACGATCTTGGTGGCCCGCACCATCAGCGCCATTTTTCCGGAGATCAAGAACATCGGCGGCGTCCGGCCGGATTCTCTTCCATGGCACCCTCGGGGCCTGGCCCTCGACGTGATGATTCCCAACCCGTCCAGTGCCGCCGGCATCGCGCTCGGCAACGAGATCGTCGCGTTCGCACTCAAGAACGCCGGCAAGTTCTCACTGCAGGATTGCATCTGGCGCGGTACGTACTACACCCCCAGCGGCCCGTCCGGACACGGCTACGGGCACTACGACCACGTGCACATCACCACTCACGGTGGGGGATACCCCACCGGCAGCGAGGTCTATATCCGCTGACGAAAGCGGTAAAGCCCAGGCCCGCAAGGCCTTCGATGCCGAATTGTGATGTTTCGAATCAGACATCAAGGGCTGGTGCATGTTTCGCCTGGTCAGTATGATGATTGGGCGCTCTTCGTTCGAAAGCTCGCCGCCGGTAGCTTGTTTCGTAGTCCAATAAACCGGACGAAACGTCTCTATTTGGAAACAGTCGGGTGTGGCGTAGTGCGTGTTGAACACCGGTCCATTAAAAATGAGTTGGCCGAAAGAAGCGCGGCCCGGTGCGGCTGCACCGTGTTGATCTGCCCGGGCGTGAAAGAGAGTTGACGTCGATGACAACCTTCGACCGTTTCAGCATCAAAGTTGTTGCTGGCGTTGGACTATGCGGTGCCGCGATAGCGCTGAGCCCAGGCGCAATAGCGGCTCCGCTGAAAACGGGCGGCGCCGCGTGCATATACGGGTCGGCAGGCGAAGTCGCCGCGCCAGCAGCCGCCGGAGCAGCCGGTGCGGCCGGTGCAGCCGGTGCAGCGTGTGCGCCCGCGGGTGCCGCAATCGCGGACATGGCGGGTGCGCCGGTGGCAGCCCCGCTGCCCGTCGGTGCTCCCATCCCGGCCGGTGCTCCGATTCCGGGCGGGCTTCCGTTTCCCGCCGGAGCGCCGGTGCCTGCCGGCGCGGGCGCCCCACTGCCCGTTGCCGTTCCGGCTGGTGCCCCGCTGATCGCGTTGGGTGGCCTGCCGGGCGCGCCAATCGTGGACATGGCCGGTGTTGCAGGCGGCAAAGGTGCGCCGACGGGTTCGGCGCCGACGAGCGGGCCGGTGCCCGGCCAGCCGCTGCCGCCTGGTCCCCCTGAGTGAAGCGCATTGAAAAAGCCCCCCGAGTCAAACCGGGGGGCTTTTTCAACGGTCGGGATGAAACACGCTGCGCGCCTTACTCCTTGACCACTACTGGGTCGCCGATGTTGACCGTGTTGAAGTACCACTCGGCGTCGGCGGGGCTCAGGCTGATGCAGCCGTGGCTGACGTTTTCGCGACCCAGGGACTGGACGGCCCACGGGGCCGCGTGCACGAAGAGCCCGCGGTTAGTGAAGCGGGTGGCGTACTCCACCTTGGTCTTGTAGCCCTCTGGGTCGGTGATCGGAACACCGACGCTGCTCGAATCCATAATCACCGTGCGCTCTTTCGACAGCACTGTGTAGACGCCGACCGGTGTAGGGAAGTGCGGCCGGCCCATCGAGGCCGGCATCACGCCTGGTTCGCCCAAGTGCGGTTGGTGGTGCGGTGCCGGCAGCTGTTGCGAAGGTGTGCTCGGAACCCCGTCGACACTGACGGTGAACGTGTGGTCAGAGATATCGGCGACACCGAGCACTGCGGGCCCCGTCTTGATCTCTGCCGACGCGCCGCCGACGGACAAGGCAATCGTGCTGTGTGCCGGCCAGAATCGGTCAGGAACCCATTGCGCGACATCGCTTTTGATCCACTCGAACTTGCCGGTCATCGACGGCGAGGAGGTGACGTGGACGGCGCGCTCCGCAGCCATCCGGTTGACTACGGGTGAGCGGAAGTTGATGACGACGGGGTGTGCGACACCAACAACCTGACCTGCTGCGGGCCCCACTGAGGCCACCGGGAATCGGTACGACTGGTCGGATGCGGCCAGGCTTACGCCCGAGGGGCCGGTGACCACGGATGCGGCGGTGCCAGCCACCACCAGAGCAGATCTAAAGACCGCGCGCATGCACCCATTCCTTTAGTAGATGAGGTTGCAATAGCGATCGTAGGCATGTCCGGAATGTTGGAAGTGTAAGCGCGCCTGAGCGATTCGGTAAAGCCTTGGTCACGTTTCGGCTACGTCTCGCGATAATCGCCGGCGCAGGGCTCAGCGACCGCCTGATTCGCCCGAACTTGCCTGGCCCAGCAAGCCGGGATCGCCGGTCTCCGCATCGCTGCGGGTCAGATCGAAATGTTCGAACAGCCCCGTCACCTGGAGGACGCGGTCAAGGAATTGCGGGCGATGGTCGAGGTGGAGCGCTACCGCTGCCTGGGAGGTACGGCGGTGCAGCATAAGCAGGCGGGACAGGACCGCTGAGTCCAGGAACGTCAACTCGCTGAAGTCGAGGTGGAGATCGCACATGGCGTTCTGCCGAGCGAGCGGTCGTTATGCGACCTCGACAAGCTCGTCGGCGGTCTCGTAGTCGAGGTCGCCGGCGATCCGAACGGAGGCCGAACGTGCGGCAGTGGTGATTGTCAGGGAATAGGTCATGGGTTCAGTTGGGAGTCGGTCGCCGAACTCTTCTTGTCGGCGAGGGCGGATTCTGCTGCCAACAGCAGGCGTCGACAGCGTGGACACTCAACTCCGTTTGCTTACCCAAAAGGTCGAGGGCGGAAAACAATGTGGCCGCCGAAACACCCCGGGCGGTGAGGGATGTCGGCGGTCCAGGTGACAAAACCGCTGAACAGAGCCTCATCGTCGGTGTAAAGGCCCGCTATGAGAAAGTCCACAACGTGGGCGACGTCCTCGGAAGCACGCACATCCCAAGGCGGCGGGGAAGTCTCGTTTTGGTGCATCTGATCTTGATATTCCGGATCTGTAATCGGGCCGCAGTCGCTACGGTCAACAGTACAAATGACGGAGGTGTTATGACGGACCAGATCCCATTGGTCGACTACCTGGTGCTCGATGACGGCGATCCCCACCTCGTCGCGCAGGAATGCACAAACTGCAGCGCCCGATTCTTCGATCGGCGCAATGCCTGCGCCAGTTGTTTCGCGTCCGAATTTTCGAGCGTTGCGGTCGCGACTGAGGGCACGCTGCGGGCGTTCACCATCGTCACGTTTGCCGCACCCGGCATTCCCACCCCGTTCGTCGCGTCGGTGGTCGACTGCGACGGCACCCAGGTGCGCGCCAATTTGGTCAATGTCGAGCCCGATCCCGAGCACGTCCGCGACGGGATGAAAGTGCGGCTGGCTACGTATTCGATCGGCACCGACTCGGCGGGCACCGAGGCGATCGGCTTCGGCTTCGAACCCGCGACCTGACGATCCATTTCACGAAGGAGCAGTGACTATGAGCGCCAGCGACGACATTTGGATCCTCGGGATCCGGATGACCAAATTTGGCAAGCACCCCGACAAGGACACCGTTGACCTGGCGGCTGAGGCCGCGACCGGCGCACTCGCCGACGCCGGCGTGACGATGGCCGACATCGGCGTCATTGCCGCCGGAAACCTGATGGCCGCGAACGCCGGAATCGGACAGCAGTTGCAAAAGCAGATCGGTCAGACCGGCATCCCGGTCTACAACGTTGCCAACGCCTGCGCCACCGGAGCCACCGCGCTTCGGACCGCGATCATGGCCGTCAAGGCCGGTGAGGTGAAGTACGGATTGGCGGTCGGCGTGGAGAAGCTTTCCGGCGCCGGGTTGCTCGGCGGTGCCGGTACGAAGAAAAAGGACGCCGACGTCTGGACGCCGCGCGGCCGTTACGGGGCCGTTGCGCCGGTCGACGGGCGAATCGGCACCGAGGCCATGCCTGGTGTGTTCGCCCAGATCGGCACCGAATACGGCCACAAGTACGGCGGCACGAGCTTCGAGTTGTTCGCCAAGATCAGCGAGAAGAACCACGCCCACTCGACGCTGAATCCGCTGGCCGCCTACCAGAAGAAGTTCACCCTCGAGCAGATCATGAACGACGTCATGATCGCCTACCCGAACACCCGGCCGATGTGCTCGGCCAATTGCGATGGTGCCGCGGCCGCGGTCGTGTGCAACGGCGAGACGTTGAAGTCGCTCACTTCGCAGCAGCGCAAGCGCGCGGTGAAAGTCTCGGCGTCGATCCTGACCACCGATCCGTTCGAGGATGGTTGCCAGGTCTTGCCGAACGTCAACACGCTGACCCGCAACGCCGCCGCGACCGCCTACGAGCAGGCCGGTGTCGGCCCGAGCGACCTCGACCTGGTCGAGTTGCACGACTGTTTCGCGACCGCGGAGTTGGTGCACTACGACAACTTGATGCTGTGTGAAAAAGGCGGAGCCGCAGACTTTTTCAACACGGGTGCGACGTGGCGGGACGGCTCGACCCCGGTGAACGTGTCGGGTGGTTTGCAGTCCAAGGGGCATCCCATCGCGGCCACCGGCATCGCCAACATCTGGGAGATCTGTCACCATCTTCGCGGCGAAGCCGGCGACCGGCAGATCGAGAACGCCAAGGTCGGACTGGCCCACGTGATCGGCCTGGGCTCGGCGTGCGGCGTCCACATCCTAGAGAAGTCGGCCGCCTAGGCCCGCCTCGTAGTCTTTGGCT
>Ga0302177_10000981_pt1 | contig 20670 bp, 14 predicted proteins | sample I_Palsa_E1_2_FD_198780 | JGI IMG/M metagenome (GOLD analysis project Ga0302177, IMG submission 198780) | Peat permafrost microbial communities from Stordalen Mire near Abisko, Sweden - I_Palsa_E1_2 | ecosystem: Environmental > Terrestrial > Soil > Palsa > Peat permafrost | place: Sweden... | reverse complement strand
GCAGGTCGCCGCCGGTGGCCCGGTCACCGTGACCGACCCCGACGTGAGCCGCTACTTCATGCTCGCCGACGAAGCGGTCCACCTGGTGCTGCAGGCGGCCGTGATCGGCCGGGGCGGGGAAGTCCTCGTGCTCGACATGGGCGAGCCGGTCCGGATCGCTGACATCGCGCGCAGGCTGGTCGCCAGCACCGGCCGGGACCTGGACATCGTCTTTACCGGATTGCGCCCAGGGGAGAAACTGACCGAGGACCGCCTCGGGCACGCGGAAACCGACCACCGCCCGTGCCACCCGCTGATCTGCCAGGTCCCTGTCCCGGCCTTGGACCCCGGCGAGGTCACCGCCCTGGACCCGGAGGCTGACCCGGGCACACTTCGTCAGATCCTGGCCGCCCGGGCCTACGGGCCCCCCGCTGACGCCACCTTGACCATCCCGCCCCGTCAGCGGTTCAAAACCGCGGCGCCGCGGTTAGGGATGCGGTCCAGAATGCGCCCAGCCAAGCCCGGCCAGGCTCGTCACCAGCCGGTCAAGCAGGACGGCGGTATCGGCGTAGCCGCGGAACGGTCCTCCGGCTGGATCTGCCACGTCGTCGTCGGGGGAATCACCCAGCAGCGACGTGCGCTCGCGTCCCGCCTGGACACGCGACAGCCAGCCGGACAACGACTCGCCGGGCAGCCGCGGTCCGGTCCGCTCACCGCGCCGGACGAGTTCCTTCAGCGTGAACGCCCGCGGCCACGCGCCGGGCTCGGTAGCCGCGGCGTACCTGAGATGGTCCCGGGCCATCGCCAGCACCAGAGCGGCGGAGGCCAGGTCAGCCGCGCCGACGACGCGGCTGCGGTGCGAGGAGATCTGGATCCCGTACGAGCCCATGACCGAGATGACCTCGGGGTGCGGCGGGTCTCCGCCGCCGCTCATCCCGGCCGAGCGCACCGGCACAGTCACGCCGAGCGCTGCCAGCCGCCGCGTGAGCAGCGCGGCCGCCATCGGGGACCGGCATACGTTCGCGGTGCACAGGACGACGATGCCGGCCTCACCGGGGTTATCCCGCTGTCCATCGGCGTTCCGAGCCCGCCCGATGCCATCTATGCTACTCATTGTAATATTGCCGGGAAATTCTATTTGTCCGCTTTCAATGAAAATAGTCTACCTGTCGCTATGAGGCGGCCCGGCGGGATATGCCGCGCCCGGGAAATGCGGCACGCCCGGCGAGTTGCGTTCGCCGATTCGCGCTGGGAATCAGCCGGGGTACCGTATTTCCGGTACCGGGGCACTGTCCCGGTCACTGTCCGGGATTTTACCGCGGCCACGCTTGTCATACACTCATTTTACTCAGTGAATGCCAGGCCGCGACGTGCCTCCGGCGGTTTCCTGGTTTCCCGGGTGTAGGCCGCCGCCATTTACCGATCAGAAAGAAAGCAATGACTGAATTCGGTACGGAGCCATCATTTCGTACTTATCTGCATATCCTGTGGCAGCGGAAATGGTGGATCGCCTCGATAGCCGTGCTGGGCCTGGCGGCCAGCCTGGTGTTCTCCCTGACAGCCCACAAACAGTATTCGGCGACCGCCCAGCTGCTGGTACAGCCGACCGTCAATGCGAGCGGGCTCAGCGTCGTGCAGGAGCCGGTCACCCAGACGGACGTGGAGACCGAGCTGCAGCTGGTCACTAGCGCTCCGGTTCAGCAGGCCGTCCGGAGTCGGCTGAACAGCACGCCAGCAGTGTCAGCTTCCGAAGTGGGCCAGACCGACGTGATGGCCATCACGGCCGTCAGCGCGACGCCGTCCCGGGCCGCGCTCATCGCGAATCTGTACGCGACCGCGTTCGTGCAGTACCGGCAGGCGGTCGCAAGCCATAGCCTGGCGAGCGCCGAGGCGCAGCTAAGCTCGCAGATCTCCTCGATCGGGAAGCAGGTCAGCTCCCTGCGGGGCAAGACGACCTCACCCGAGGCGACAGCGCTGCTCAACCAGGAAGCGGTCCTGAAAGAGCAGCTGGCGCAGATGCAGGTCAGCGGCTCGGTCGACACAGGCGACGTGGCGCTGGTCACGCCCGCGCAGGCCCCCGTATCACCAAGCTCGCCCAAGCCCACCCAGGACGCCCTACTCGGCCTCGTCGCCGGGCTCGTGCTCGGCCTCGCCGCGGCCTTCCTCCGCGACAGTTTCGATGACAGGCTGACCTCCAAAGAAGCCGCCGAGCACGCCGGCGGCGCCCCGGTGCTGGCCATGACCCCGGCTGTGCCTTCCTGGCGGCGGCAGTCGCCGCTGGTGGTCACGGTCACCGAGCCGACCTCCTCGGCCGCGGAATCCTACCGGTCACTGCGGACCTCGCTCCAGTTCGCCCGGCAGGAACGGCAGCTCCGCACCCTGCTGGTGACCAGCCCGGGCGTCAGCGAAGGCAAGACCTCGACCCTGGCCAACCTGGGGGTCGTCTTCGCCCAGGCCGGCGAACGGGTCCTGCTCGTCTCCTGCGACCTGCGCAGGCCCCGGATCGGGGCATTCTTCGGCCTAGACGAGCAGGCAGGCCTGACCAGCGTCATGCTCGACGAGCAGCCGCTGGAGGAGGCAATACTGCCCGTGCCCGGCTTGGACCGGCTCAGCCTGCTCCCGGCCGGCCCGGTCCCGCCGAACCCCGCCGAACTTCTCGGCAGCGCCCGCGCCCGCGACATCTTCACCCGGCTCCGAGACCAGTACGACCTGATCCTGATCGACAGCCCGCCGGTACTGCCCGTCACCGACGCTGCCATCTTGTCCCGGCACGCCGACGCCACCTTGATGCTCGCCGCAGCAGGCCAGACCCGCCGATCCGACCTGCACCGAGCCGTCGAGAAACTCGGCCAGGCTGGCACCACCATCTTGGGCATCGTCCTGAACAAGACCACCAGGCAAACCGGCCAGTACTACGGATACACCTACACCTACCAGGCCTACGGCGCAGGAGCACACGCCACCGCCCAAGCAGGACACCCCAACGGCACCAGCAGCATAAAAAACCGCAGCCCACGCTAACCACCGACGGGTTCAAGGCGGAGGGAGGTACCGACAGAGTCATGCCGGGGGAATTCACTGATCTGTTTGCCGTGGCCGCATGCGGCGCGGTGGTCGCCGGGGCGGAAGCTGTGACGATTCCGCTGTTGCGCCGCGCGGCCATTATCGATGTTCCAAGTCAGCGGTCTTCCCATACCGTCCCCACGCCCCGCGGCGGGGGAATCCCGATCGCCGCTGGGTTGCTGGTGGCCGCCGGATTGATCGGGGGCACGAACGAGGCCGTCTTCGCGTTTGCCGTGGCCGTTTTCGGTTTGCTCGGGTTCGCCGAGGACCTGCGCGGGCTGGTGGTCGGCTCGCGGCTGATTATGCAGGCGGCCGGCGGCACTATGGTCGCCGTGCTGCTCGTCAGCGATCTGACGGGACCCGCGACCGTGCTCGTCGTGCTGGTCGTGCTGGTCGCCGCGTGGATCACCGGGTTCGTGAACGTGTTCAACTTCATGGACGGCGTCAACGGCATTTCCGGGGCGCATGCGCTGATCGCGGGCGTCGTATTTGCCGGCCTGGGGTGGTGGCGCCACGACGGGTTCCTGATCCCGGCCGGCGCTGCCGTTGCCGTCAGCGCTCTCGCCTTCCTGCCGTGGAACGCCGGCCAGGCCCGGGTGTTCCTGGGTGACGCGGGCAGCTACGCACTGGGTGCGGCCCTCGCGACACTGACTGCCTACGCCGTTCTGCACGGAATCCCGGCGGAGGCAGTGCTCGGTCCCCTCGTGCTCTATATCGCCGACACCACATGGACGCTGCAACGGCGCATCCGGGCCGGGGAGCGCTGGCTTGAGCCGCACCGCACTCACGTCTACCAGCGTTGGTGCGACGCCGGATGGTCGCACCAGCGGGTGGCGGTGGCGGCCGCGGCTACCACTGTCCTGCTCAGCCTGCTCGGGGCGGCCAGCCTGGCTGGCGATCCTGCCCTGCGGGCCGCCGCAGACCTGGCCGGGACGGCGGTCGTCGCCACGTACCTGCGGTCACCGGCGCTGCTCGCCCGCCGTCTGGTCCGGGAGGAGCTGAAACTGACATGCGGATCATCATCGTGACCCACTACTTCCCGCCGGAGACCGGGGCGCCGCAGGCCCGTCTGTCCAGCCTGGCGGCTGCCTGGGCCGCGGACGGCGACGACGTCACTGTCCTTACCGGCATGCCCAACCACCCGACCGGTGTGATACCGCCCGAATATCGTGGCGCGATCCGGTACCGCGAGCGGCGCGACGGCTACCGGGTGCTGCGCACCTGGCTGTACGCCACCCCGAACGAAGGAATAGCCCGCAAGACCATCGGCCATCTGAGCTTCATGATCAGCAGCGTGCTGCTCGGCGGCCGCGCCAGCGGACCGGCTGACGTGATCGTCGTCTCCTCGCCAACCTTCTTCGCCGTCGGCGCCGGGTGGCTGCTCGCCCGGCTCAAACGGGCGCGGCTCGTGGTGGAAGTCCGCGACCTGTGGCCGGCGATCTTTACCGAACTCGGCGTGCTGACCAGCCGCCCAGTGATCCGCCTGCTGGAACGGCTGGAACTCGCCGCCTACGCGGCGGCCGCCACCGTGATCGTGGTGAGCGACGGGTTCCGCGCCAACCTGATCGGGCGCGGTGTCCCGGCCGGCAAGGTGCACACCATCCGCAACGGCGTGCATCCCGGCGAGTTCGATCCTGATGCCCCAGCAGATGCCCAGCTGCGCGTCCGGCTTGGCGCCTGCCCCGGTGACTGCCTGGTGCTCTACGCCGGGACGCACGGCATCTCGCAAGGGCTGACATCGGTGGCCGACACCGCCAGTCAGCTCACGGATGAGGCGATCCGGTTCGCGTTCGTCGGCGACGGTGCAGACAAGCAACGGCTGCGGCACCGGGTCGCCGAACACGGACTGCGCAACGTCACCCTGCTCCCTGGGATTCCGCATGAGCAGGTCCCGGCGCTCCTGGCCGCCGCCGACATCTGCCTGGTCCCGCTGCGTGACATGCCCCTGTTCTCGTCCTTCATCCCGTCGAAGATGTTCGAGTACCTCGCGGCCGGCAAGCCCGTCGTGGCAGCGCTGGCGGGTGAGGCCGCGCAGATCCTGCGCGAGGCCGGCGCCTGGGTAGTGTCACCGGCGGATAGCGAGGCCCTGGCGACCGCGATCCGGGTGCTCGCAGCCGACCCGCAGCAGCGGCACGCGATGGGACTCCAGGGGCGCTGCTACGTCGAGAAGCACTTCGATCGCAGGGCGCTGGCCCGGCTGTACCGCAAGCTCCTCGACGCGCCAGGAAGCCAGTGATGAGGCTCCTGGTGGTTGGCGGCAGCGGATTTCTCGGTGGCTACGTGCTACGCGAGGCGACCCGCCGCGGGCACCAGACCCTGGCGCTGGCTCGGAGCCCGGAAGCCGCCCGCGCAGTGGCAGCCCACGGCGCGCGACCTCTGGGTGGCGACCTCGACGATGCTCGCCACCTTGATGAGGTGTTCGCCGCGGCCCGCTGTGAGGCCCTGGTCTGCCTGGCGTCGCTGGGCTATGGTCACGGCCCGGGCATCGTCGCGGCCGCTGAGGAGGCAGGCATCCCGCGGGCCGTGTTCGTCTCCACCACCGCGGTGACCACGACCCTTCACCCGCCCACCAGGCAGGTCCGGCTGACCGCGGAGGAGCAGATTCGCGGCTGCGGACTTGACTGGACGATCCTGCGGCCGACGATGATCTACGGTGCACCCGGTGATCGAAACCTGTCCCGGCTACTTCCGCTGCTGCGCCGGGTGGCGGCGCTGCCGGTGCCTGCCACCGGCGGATGCCTGCACCAGCCGGTGCACGTGGGCGACGTCGCCGACGCCGTGCTGGACGCGCTGCAGCGGCCCGCGGCGACAGGCTCGCTGTACAACGTGGCCGGGCCCGAGCCGCTCCCATTCGCGGAACTTCTGCGCACCTGCGCCCGCGCGGTCGGAAGCAGGACCCGGCTGGTGCCCGTACCACTCGCGCCGCTGGTGGCGCTGGCGCGCGGCTATGAGCTGCTGAGCCGCCATCCCAGGATCCGGCCGGAGCAGGTCCGGCGGCTGGCTGAGGACAAGGCCTTCCCGATTGAGGCGGCGATCCGTGATCTCGGCTATGCCCCACGCCCGTTTACCAGCGGCATCGGTGACGAGGCCCGCCTGCTGGGGCTCGCGGTATGACCCGCGCCGACCGCGCCGACCGCGCCGACCTCGCCGTCCTGGGCCGGACCGTGGTCCACCTAAGGCCCGCCCAGCTGGCGCACCGGGCGCGGCTGCGCATTCAGCGGGCCGGCGTGCGCAGGTTCCCGGAAGTGGGGCGCCTGATCATGCCAGGCCCGGACCCAGCGGCCGCGGTCGGCTGGCCGGATGCGGCGTGCCCGGTAGACGCAATGACCCCTGGCTGCTGGCCCAGCCTGGCTGAACTGCGGACGGGCAAGATCAGCCTGCTCGGGCTGGTCCGCGAGCGCGAGCTCGGCTGGGAGCACTCCGACGCACCGCGGCTCTGGCGCTTTCACCTGTATTACTGGGACTGGGCGTGGGGGCTGGCTACGGACCAGGACCGGCTGGCCGCCCGGGCCCTGTTCGCCCGGCTGTGGCGGTCCTGGCAGGCATCAGCCGAATTCGGCCGCGGCGATGCCTGGCACCCGTACCCCGCCGCGCTGCGCGCGTGGTCGTGGTGCGGCCTGCACCGCGCCCTCGTGGCCAGCAGCGATATCGAGCCTGATTTTATCGCCGGGCTCGCGGCGCACGCCGGATTTCTGCGCCGTCACCTGGAATACGACGTCGGCGGCAACCACCTGATCAAGGGACTGAAGGCGCTCGCCGGCCTTGCCGTCTTCTTCGCCGACGAGAAGCTGCTGCGGCTGGCCTTGCGGCGGCTGGCCAGCGAGCTGCCCCGGCAGGTCCTGCCTGACGGCGGCCACTACGAGCGCGCGCCCGCCTATCACTGCCAGGTGCTGGCCGACCTCGTCGACGTGGCGGACCTGCTGCGGGCCGGCGGGCGCCCCCCGGCGGGGGAGATAACCATGGCCATCGCCCGCATGCAGCACTGGCTAGCCGTAGTGCTCACTCCCGACGGCCAGGTGCCGTTGCTCAATGACGGCTACCTGGTCGACCGCGAGCTCATCGCCGCGCTACGGCCGGCACCGATACTGGAAACCAGGCGGCTGTTCGTGCTCCCGGCAACCGGCCTGGTGCGCGCCGTGGCCGGCGGCTGGCACCTGCTCGCCGATGTCGGCCCGCCGTGCCCACCGTCACTGCCTGCGCACGCGCATGCCGACACCTTCGGCTGCCTGGTGCACGTGGACAAGGTCCCACTGCTGGTCGACACCGGCACATCGACCTACGAGCCGGGGCCGATGCGCCGCCACGAGCGGTCCACCGCCGCGCACAGCACGGTGCAGGTGGACGAAGCGGACTCGACTGAGGTGTGGGGGGTGTTCCGGGCCGGACGGCGAGCCCGGGTCAGCGGTCTGGCCGTCCACGCTGGCGCTGCCAGGATCACCTGCGAGGCGGTCCACGATGGGTTCCGGGGACTGCGCGGCCGGCCCCTGCATCATCGGCGCTGGTCGCTGACCAGTGATGGGCTGCGGGTCGAGGACACCGTCACCGGGCAAGGCCGGCACAAGATCGTCATCCGCTGGCAGCTGGCGGCCGGGTCGACGGTGCGGGTCGCCGACGGCGCAGCGTTTGTCACCAGTTCGGCCGGCGCTTTCGCGGTGACGGTGGCGGCTACCGCCCCGGTGGCGCTGGCCACGGAGACCAGGGCGGTGGCCGCCGGGTTCGGGAGCACCGCTGACGCGCCCGTGTTGACCTGCCGAGTGGATGCGGCGCTCGCGGTCGGCATCACCACGGTATGGAGTCGTACCAGCGGCGGCGCGGACGGAGAGAGAGCGATGTGAAGCAAGTCGTACAGCCGGTCAGTGGCGGCCCAGTCGAGGTGCTCGAGGTTCCCCGTCCGGTGATCAGCCCGACCGAGGTGCTGGTGCGCACCGTGGCCTCGGTCATCTCCCCGGGTACCGAACGGGCGGTCACCGCGCTCGCTAGGTCCAGCCTGCTCGCCAAGGCGCGGGCCCGGCCGGATCTGGTCCGCCAGGTTGTGCGCAAGGCCCAGGCAGAGGGTATCCCGGCCGCGGCGCGAGCGGCCGGGGCCGTCTCGCCGCCGACGTGCCCCTGGGCTATTCCGCGGCCGGGGTGGTAGTCGAGGTCGGCGCCGCCGTCGACGGGATCGGAGTCGGCCAGCTAGTCGCGACGGGCGGCGCAGGTAAGGCCAGCCACGCCGAGTTCCAGGCGGTGCCCGGCCTACTGTGCGCGGTCGTGCCCGACCAGGTGCCGGCGCAGGACGCGGCGTTCGCCACTCTCGCGTCCATCCCTCTGCACGCGTTGCGCCTGTCGGAGGTCGGCCCAGGCTCGAAAGTCGTGGTTCTCGGGCTCGGGCTCGTCGGCCAGCTCGCGGCGCGGGTGGCGATGGCCTCCGGATGCGACGTGGCCGGGATCGACCCCAACGGGTTTGCCAGGGAGACCGCGGCCGGGGTCGGTGTTCTGGCCCTGGACGAGTCGGGTGACTCGACCACGGACCAGGTCCTCAGCTGGTCCCGTGGGCGGGGAGCGGACGCCGTGCTGGTGTGCGCCGCTGACCAGTCGTCGGGCCCTATGTCACGGACACCTGCACTGTGCCGGGACCGGGCCGCAGTGGTGATCGTGGGCGACGTGGGCATGCCAACCCGTCGTGCCCCGTTCTATGAGCGGGAGATCTCGCTGCTGTTCGCCCGCTCCTACGGCCCGGGCCGCTACGAGCCGTCTTACGAGGCATGGGGGGTCGACTACCCGGCCGGGCAGGTGCGCTGGACCGAGGGCAGGAACCAGGAGGCGGTGCTCGACCTGCTCGCCGCAGGCCGGCTCCGGGTGTCTGACCTGATCACCCAGTCCTTCGGCATCGACCGCGCGGATGAGGCATTCCGGCTCCTGCAGGAGCGGACCGAGCCCTGCCTAGCGATCCGTCTCACCTATCCGGCCGCGGCGGGGCCGGAGAATCCGGTGCGTCTCAAGCCAAGCCCGGCTGACCGTTCCGTGCCCGGAGTCGGCTGGATCGGAGCCGGCGCTTTTTCCACCGGGACGCTGCTGCCCGCCTTCCGGGGCGCCGGCTTCGAGCGCTTCGTAGCCGTGGCCACGGCCAGCGGTGTCTCCGCACGGCGGGCCGCGGAACGGCACGGGTTCGAGAAGGCGGTCTCGGACGCAGCCGCTGTCATCGATGACCCGGACGTCAGTCTGGTCGTGATCGCCACCCCGCACGACGTGCACTCCGAACTCGCAAGTCGGGCCCTGACCGCCGGGCGGGACGTGTGGTGCGAAAAGCCGCTGGCGCTGACCTGCGCCTACATGGACGAAGTAGAGAAGGCGTGGCGTGGCTCCGGGCGTCAGCTCACCCTCGGCTTCAACCGGCGCTGGTCACCCGCCGCGCTCGCCGCACGGCAGGTGCTGGCGGAGGTGCAGACACCGAAGCTTGTGGTCTACCGGATCGCTGCGGGCCGGGTCCCTGACGGTCATTGGTATCTGGACCGGCGTCAGGGCGGCCGCTTGCTCGGCGAGGTGTGCCATTTCGTCGACCTCGCCCAGGCTCTGGTGGGGGCCGATATCGAGGATACGGCAGGCGTCCTGGGCGGCGACCCGTCTCGGGGGGACGACGGCGTGGTGGTGGCGCTGCGGTTTGCGGACGGCTCCGTCGCGTCTATCGCCTACAGCAGCACCCCGCCGGTGGCGGGCAAGGAGCGGGTCGAGGTGCTTGCCGGGTCACATCAGGTGATCATCGACGATTTCCGGTCGGTCCACGTTGACGGCCGCGCGATCTGGAAGGGGCGACCCGACAAGGGCCATCGCGCCCACGCCACCGCGTTCCGTGAGGCAGTCAAGGGCGGCCCTGCCGTGCCGACCGAGGCGATGCTTAGCAGCATGCGCGCCACCATCCAGGCCGCCGACCGGGCCAGGGCATCATGACCGCCGGTTGGCCAGCCTGCGGCCGGCGCCATGCCGGGCAGTCAGCCCTCCTGCTGCTGGCATTCCGCTGTGCTGACCAATCATTCGATGACAAAGGGGGTCCGCCGCAGTGACCGCAGCAGTGATAGTAGACGTAGCCGGGGGGCCGATGGGCGGTGCCGCTCGGTTCCGGGATGAGCTGCATAGCTATCTCGCGCGCACTGGGCGGGGGGATGTAAGGATCATCGGCTCCCGGCGGCGAGTCGGAGCGGCCTGGCTCCTGCGCCGGGAACTGAATGGCTGGGCGCGGAGCCGACGGGTAGCGCTCAATAACGTCGGTTTCGTCACCCCTGGCGGGCAACGGTGGACCCTGTTGCGCAATCCTCTGCACTTCCTCACCGAGGGCGAGCAGGCCCGGCTGGACCCCGTTCTGCGGGCCTCCATACGGCGTGACGTGGTATTGGTTCACCTGGCCGCTCGGCGTTCCGACGTGATCGTCGCTCCGTCCACGGCTATGGCCGAGCGCATCGCAACGATCAGGCCGGACCTGAGCAGTCGGGTCGTGGTACGGCTACATCCGCTCTCCCCCCCCTCGGTCCCGCGCGTGCCCGGTGATCCCGTCATCCTGTGCCCGGTGCTGTTCTCCTCCTGGAAGCAGATGCCGCAGCGCCTTACCGAATTGCTTCCTGCAATTGACGATCTGGGCGACCCTTCGGTCAGGGTGCGGGTGACGGCCAATGCGTCGGAAGTGCCCGCGGCAATTGCCTGCCATCCGCAGGTCGAGCTGGTGGGTCGCTTGTCCAGCAGCGAGGTACGCGAGATGCAGGCGCACAGCCGCGCCATCTACTTCCCGACCGGCCTGGAGTCGTTCGGCTACCCGCTCGCGGAGGCGCGGGTCAGTGGGCTCCCTGTCATCGCCCGCGACACCGCCCTGAACCGGGAAATCGCCGGTCCTGCCCTGTACGGGTACACCCAGGGCGATCCTGACTCGCTGCGGCACGCTGTCAAGGTAGCGCTGACGGCGGACGTCGCGCCCGATCCCGGGCCGTTCGATCCGGACCAGTATTTCGGCTGGCTGCTGGGGGTGTCACGATGACCAGGCTGGGCTTGCGGCCTTATCAGGCCGGTGATGCTCCGTCCCCGGGTAGCGTCCCGGTGAGCGTGGTCGTCCTCACGCTGAACGAGGAGCCGAACATCCGCCGCTGCCTCGCGTCGGTGGCCTGGGCGGACCAGGTCGTGGTCGCGGATTCCGGCTCGGCGGACCGGACGGTGTCGCTAGCCCGAGAGGCCGACGCCGACGTGGTGGAGCTGCCCTGGCTTGGGTTCTCGGCGCAACGCGAGTGCTCGCTCCGCCTGCCGCTGATACGCCATGACTGGGTGTACTTCGTCGACGCCGACGAGTGGGTGTCCCCCCAGCTCGCGGCAGAGATCGCCGCCCGGCTCGCTGACCCGGACTGCTGCGGATTCCAGCACCGGCTGCGCCTGGTGTTCATGGGCACCTGGATCCGCCATTGCGGCTGGTACCCGGGTTCCTGGGTGGTCCGGCTGGTCGACCGCCGATACACCAAGTACGACGGGAGCCTGGTCGGCGAACGAGCCTGCGTGGACGGGCCGGTCCGGCGACTGGGCCACGACATCGTGGACGAGGACCGCAAGGGCTTGGCCGCCTGGCTGCACAAGCACGTGCGCTATGCGGAGTTGGAGTGCGAGCGGCGCGGCACGGTCGGCGGCCTGCCGGAACGGCTGCACAAGCTGCGAGATGGCGGCAGTTCCCGGCCGCTTGCCCGCAGCATCGTCAAGGATCTAGTCTTCCCCTGCATCCCGGCAAAGCCTGCCGCGCTTTTTCTCTACACGTACATCGCGAGGCTCGGCTTCCTTGATGGCGTGGCCGGGCTCCGCTTCTGCTTCTATCAAGCGTGGTTCGAGATGAGCGTGGGGTCACTCCGGGCGGAAGCCCGTGGCTGCAGGCAGGTCCGATGAGTGAGACGCACATGGCCCGCAGAGCCGTCGGCGACATCGTGTCGGTATGCCGCCACGCCGGTCCCGCTTCGGCGGCGCGCTGGCTCACATCGTTGGCGGCCCACCTGCCGGAGTGCCACGGCACGCGGTCGCTAGTCCTCGCGGACCGGATCTGGGCACGCACAGGGGCGCGCTTCCGGCCGCCTGGCGGAGCCGTTATCTCCCTTCCCGCTACTTACACCGCAGGGGCGCGCGAGATGTACTGCCGCAACGTTTACCTGCGCACCGGACTCGTCATGCCGCGTACGGGGTGGGTGGTGGACCTCGGTGCCAATCGAGGGCTCTTTTCCGTCTGGGCCGCACTGGCGGGCGCGCAGACTGTGGCGGTCGAGGCCCAGCAGGGCTTCGCGCCAGAGATCCGGCGCCTCGCCGCGTACAACCGCGTCGTCGACCGGGTCCACGTCGAGATCGCTCTAGCCGGCGGCACCGTCAGAGCGGGAGCAACCGCTGGGGTGGTGGCCGACGACCAGCGCTGGGCAGCCACCTCGCACGGCGCACCGCAGCGGCCCGCCGGCGTGTCCGTCCCGCAGCTCATGTCGGCTTACCAGATCGGCAAAATTGGATTGCTGAAGGTCGATATCGAAGGCGGTGAGTTCGCGGTCTTCAGCGGCGACGAGGATCTGCGATGGCTGGACCTTGTAGACCAGGTGGTGCTGGAAGTCCACGGCGATTTCGGCGATGCCGCTGCCTTGGTCGGTCGGCTTCGTCGGCAAGGCTTCGCCGTCGATCTGCGTGACGACGCGGGAAACCAGGTATCCGCTACCTCTAGCCTGCTCAACTACGCCTACTGCCGACGGTCATGAACGCTCGCGTCCAAGTCGCGCCGCGGCTACGCGACGCTGTGCCCGGGGGAGCCGCAGCGGCTCGCCGGGAAGCGGATCCTTGCCTGACGGCCGCAGCGCCCAGCCGTCCACGATGCCACACGCCGCTCGCGGCGCGTGGCGCGGCCTTCGTCGGCGTACCACGTCTGCGGTCGCGATCCGGAGCAGGAGAAGGATCAGGTAGAACGTCAGCAAAACCTGGCGCGGGCGACCCCAGTACCTACGATAAAACCATATCGGGTTGCGCATGCTGTAGTAAGCGGACAGGGCGTGCGGCCTCGTCGACTGTCCGGTGTGGCAGGCCAGAGCGGTCGGTACCGTCACCACACGCCAGCCGCCTCGCCTCGCTCGCATTGAGATATCGGCATCCTCCCATGTGAGGAAATAGCTGCCATCCCAGCCGATATCCGTGATGATCTCGCTCCGGCAGAATATCGCGCACCCGGTCGCCCACTCATTGTCGATGACCTCGCCTGCGGACCCGGCCCCCGTCGTCCCGGCAGATCGCGGCAGCGGAACCCGGATGGCAAGCCGCAACAGGGGACTGTACGTCCTGACGCAACGTGTATATTCCCAGTCCTTCTCCGGGCTCCCGGTGCCGGGGAGATGCACATTCGGCGCTATAATACCCACGTCCGGGATATCGAACGCCGATACACAGCTGCGAACCGAGGAGCTGTCCATCGTGACATGTGCGTTGAAGAAAGCGTAAACGTCAGCGGGGTACGTCTCCGCGCCGAATTGGCATCCCGACCCGAATCCCAGATTCCGGCTCGGTATCAGCCAGGCGCAAATCTCATCGGTGAGCTCGGTCGGCCTCTGGGATTGGTCGTTGGCGACGACGATAATGCGGGTGAATACCTTGAGATCCCAGTGACCCAGGACGGCCCGGACGGTCCGTTGGTGGTCCCCGTAGTGCACTACGACGGCAGCAACTCGGCGTGTGTTAGGCATTTTCTCTAACCTTATCAATCTGCAGGCTGGCACTTCCGCCGTAGCTGATGGCCGAGCCGCTGGGCCTACAGAAACGCCGGCGGGGGTCATTCCCGCTGTGCCCGTCCGAATGTGATGAAAATGGCGAGCAGCCACACGAATGCTGCCGATGGAATCGATGACAAGATGGTGCTCCAGTCGTTCTCGCCGATGACCAGTAGCGGGAATACGAGCAGCACGAGAAGGATCGCGTGCGGGTTCGTCCGCACGTCGAATTGATCGTCCAGCAGCCGTACCGCACAACCGAGCAGGAACATGCCCGCCAGCACAGGCAACCAGCCCCCATACAGGTAAAGCCCTCCTACGAACGTCTCAGCCGTGGATGTGTAGATGGTGGACGGCTCGCCAAAATACTCCTGGCTGAATTCATAGCCGGTCAGGTTCAGCGGCTTGTCCGGCCACAGAGCCCGCGGCACGACGCCCGCGACAGGCGCCTCGATCAGCTGCAACGGGCTACGGAAGCCGATCTGCTGCGGCGTCCGCTGCACGATGATCGCCACGTTGTCGATCTCGCGGATCCGCTGCATTAGATAAATGACCGAGCTGGATAGCGCAGCGGTCCCGGCGTTGCCTGTCACTGATTGCCGAAAAATCTCGGGCGCGGCCGCGACCGCCTGGCCGGGCGTCAGACTCACCGAGCCCTGCCGGACGACGCTCCGGTAGATCCCGTTGAACGGGATGACGATGAGCAGGAATGCCAGCGCGCCCAGGATCAGCGGGACCTTGGGCAGCCGTCGCCGCGAGACACTGAGCGGGATGGCGACCGCGATCACGGCGGTGATGAAGGTTCCCTTGAAGCCCGACAGGGCGCCGAACGTGACCTCGGCCGAAAACAGGATGACCAGCGTTATCCAGGCATACCGCCGACGTTCGATGAAGACCCGCATGGCCGCAACCGCGACGGCCAGCGGAGCGCACTGACCGACCGCGCCGAGAACCCCCCCGAAGCTGGTCGCGGTGGTGACCGCAGCGGATACGTTGCCGGTGTATCCGAACACCCCGGTCGTGGCGATGTTGTCGAGCTGGGCCGCCATGCCGATGGCATACAAGATCCACGGCACCGCTGGGCCGCGTACCTGATCGCCGAACCGTCGGCCAAGGGCCCGGGCCACCCGGCCCGCGGAACGCTGGGCAGGCCTGCCGGGCCCGACCAGGTAGCCTGCCGTCCAGGTGATGATACCGACCGCCACCAGCCACAATGCCCGCAGCACGCTGGAAACGCCGATCTGCCCCGCGCTGCCGACCTGTGGCTGGCTCCAGCTCACGCTCGCTACACCGTAGGCCAGCGCGTACCAGACCAACATGAGCGATCCGACCTTCCAGCGCCCCAGGCCGAGGTCGTGGAAGAGTGCCCCGCCTATCAGGCAGAGCAGGCCGAACACCAGAGCCGCCAGCGCGAGGCCACCCCAGACGATGGCGGTCATCGGCCGGTCCGAGGTATCCAGGGTCCACGCGAGCAGCACGCAGGCGGTCGCCAGGAGGGTCAGTGCCGCGATGACCAGCCACGGCCGCAGCCCGGAGACAGGCCAGGGATCACAGGCGCCGGAAGAACCGGAAGCTCCGAAGAAACCAGAAGCGCCGGAAGCGCCGTAGAAACGGGGAGAGCCGGAGGAACGGGACACGCCGGAAACGCGGGAAGATCTGGGCGAGCCGGGCGGCCTCGCAGGAACCACTGTCATGCCGATTCCTCCAGGACGAAGGCCATCCGCAGGAACGTGGTGCCGCCGCGGCGGGTGCCGTCGGCCACGATTCCCCCAAGCCATCCGGTCACGGCCCGCAGTCTACCAGCTATAATCACTATTAGTATCTTCTCAGTTACATATAGTGGCAGCTAGGCGTGTAGCGTCCGGCCTTGCTGCGGGCTCGGTCAACTGACCGGGACCTGACCTCGGCCGCCCTGCCCAGCAGGACAGGGCGGCCGAGGTCGGTGACCACTGTCCGTTCGGGATCATTCGAAATTGACTGAACGGACTGCGGTAACACGCCCGCGGAACCGTGGCGCGCGACGGGCGGGGGACGATGCGGCGGATTCTCCCAGCCTGTCCGCCGTCGCGTTCGGCTGACAAGGAACGCGCGCACGAACTGCTGGTCGGGTGATGACCAGAGCGGCGTCCCGCCTCCTGATCGCGTCAGGCGATGTCGCTAGGCCATCACGGGTTATATTACTTAGAGTACTATATCGATTACTTATAGTTTACAAGACGGGTATCATCTTCCGTGTGCCGCCAACCCTCGGACGAGCAGCTCACGGCACCACGGGGATCCGATTCGGAGGACGGTTGGACGTTCCACTGTTGGCGGAACAGCGCCGTGACATGCCCACCGGAACCCCGGTCCCGCCCACCTCTGGTCGCCTCGACTACGGCTACTTCAGGCGGTCATGAGCGGACCACTCGCGTTCGCCGCCCCGGCGAGGGTCGGCCGCGCCTGGTCGGGGGCCGTGTCCCAGCTGCGCCGTCGCGGCTTCGCCCGGTCGGTCGCGCAGACGGCCGGGTTCAACGTCGCGGCGGTGGCGGCAGGCGGACTGGGCGGGATCATCATCGCGCGCGCGGTCGGCCCGACCGTCCGCGGCGAGTACGCGGCGGTAACCGCGTGGATGGGCGTCCTGCAGATCGTCGGCGGAGTGGGCCAGCCCGCGGCCGTGGTCTACTACGTCGCTAGGGAGCCGTCGCGGGCCCGCGAGTACGTCGCGGCATCCCGGGTCATGATGCTGGTTACCGGCGCGGTCGTGCTCGTGGTGGGCTTCCTGCTGGCCCCGGTGCTCGCCCACGGGGTGCCCGCGATGACGCTCGGATACCGCATCGCCTTCGGCACGCTGATCGTGATGTTCGTAGGCGGGAGCTTTACCGCCTCGCTGCAGGCCTGGGATCTGCACCAGTGGAACGTGATCCGGGTGATGCAGCCGACCGCCTGTCTCATCGCGATCGTCGTGCTTTGGCGACTTCGGCGGCTCACGCTGGATGACGCGCTCATCGTGATCGCCGGGAGCGCGGTGCTGCAGCTCATATGGGCCTACGGTTACTGTCGGCGCACCGGCCTGGCCCCCGGGCGCGCTCGGGTTGCCCTGATCCGGCCGCTGGCGGCCTACGGCGCCGCGCAGATAGCGGCTCTGACGCCTGCGACCCTGAATGCTCAGCTCGACCAGCTCGTGCTCTCCCAGACGGTCCCGGCTGCCGACCTCGGCCGTTACGCTATCGCGGTCTCGATCTCCCTGCTTCCGATGCCGCTGGTCGGGGCGATCGGCTACGTCGCGCTTCCCCGCCTGGCGGCCCAGCGCGAGATCACCGGGACGACCCGCCGATTCCAGCGCCTCTCGGTGCTCGTCGGCGCAGGCCTGGCCGTGGCCACGCTGGTGCCAATGGCCGCGGTGTCCAGCTGGCTGGTCCCGCTGGTTTTCGGCCCCGCCTACCACGGCGTGGCGCCGCTGCTGTGGATCCTGACCCCCGGGTCGGTGTTCCTGGCCTGCGGCCAGGTGACTGGCGACCTCCTGCGGGGCCGCGGCGAGCCGAAGGTCGTGGCCGTGGCCCAGGGGATTGCCGCGATCTTCACGGTGGTCCTGCTGTTCGCGCTGCTGCCGCTGGTCGGTGTCTACGGCGCGGCGATCGCCTCGACGATCGCCTACGGGGTGGCGCTCGTCGCCATGCTTCGCAGCCTGTCACGGCAGCCACCCGCGCCCGGCAGGCATCGCCGGACGTCGCAGAATTCACTTCCCTCACCTGGCCGACGTCCGGCCGGGCACGCCCCGCAGGTTAGCGCAGGAAGGCAGGCTGAACTAATGAGCACCGCGCTCGATCGACCGCATTGTCCTGCTGTGCCTTGACGGCGACCTCTACGAGTCGACCGTCCAGGCCCTCGACACGCTGTATCCGAGGCTGTGGGCCGGGGGGGGGCTGCATTATCGATGACTACCATCCGATCGAGGCATGCCGCCAGGCCGTCACGGACTACCGCCAGAGGAACTCGATATCCGCCGAGATCATTGACATCGACGGAAGCGGTGTCTACTGGCGCAGATCGGCGGTGGAGGCCACCTCGCCGTCACGCTCGTGACCCACGATGCGGGGTGTCGGCTCTGACCTGTTGCGTCACAGCAACCTTCGGACGGCGAGCTGCGCGTAGCATTCCGGGGCGAACGCCTGCCGGGTCCACTGGGCGGCGTGCCTGCCCATGCGCGCTAGCCGGGCCGGATCCTTGAGCAGGTCATGCAGGGTCCTGGCCAGCGCTTCTGCCGACTCGTCCGACGGCGCTGCCCCGGTAACGCCCTCGACGTAAGCTTCGCGCGAGCCACCGTAAGCGGGCGCGATCACTGGCGTGCCCGCGGCCTGGGCCTCAAGCAGGACAAGGCCGAAACCCTCGCCGACAGAGCGGCGACCGCCCCTGGTCCGCGTGGCCAGCACGAACAAGTCCGCAGCAGCCAGCTCGCGGGCGAGGTCAGCGTCGCTGAGGCCTGGCCGCACCGTGCACCAGGGGTATTCAGAGACCAGGCGCAGCAGGCCACCGGGCGGGTCCCCGCTGCCGCAGACGGTGAGACAGACATCCGGGCGCCCGAGGGCCGTCACCGCTGCCACCAGCTGAGGGAGTCCTTTCCCGCGCCACTCCGCCAGCCGGAAGGCGGTCACTAGCCGGATCCCGGGACCATGGCCCGGCCTGCTTGCGGCCGCTGCGGCAAGAGTGTCAGACCACTCCTGCGACAAGGCGGGTGGGAGGACCGTCGCGCGGCAGTCTCTCATCACCACACCCGCGGTGAAATTGCTCACCGCTGCCACTCGCACATCTGCGCGGCGCATCAGGCGCAGTTCCAGCTTCCTCCTAGGCCGCCACCTCGAATTCCAAATTTCGCAGCCATGGCAGACGACTGACACTCCGCAGGTGCCGGCATTCCGTGCTAGCAACGCCGCTACGGGCAATAGCGCCTGGTGGGCGACGACTATACGGGTAGGTTGCTGGTCCGCCCTCAGCACGGACCGGCCGCGGGCTAGCAGCCGAGCATGGGCGAGTGCGCCGTGCCCGTTTAGGTCCAGCCGCTGGCATGGGACGCCTTCGGCAGCGAAGGCCCATTCCAGCGTCTCCACGTAGCGCTCGATCCCGCCGCCTAGGCCACGAGACGGGCTCAGCAAGAGCACCCGGCCGGTCATGACGGGTCGACGTGCTGGGAGGCACAGGCCTCGTAAAGACGGCTTCGCAAGTCGACCAGGCTAACTGAGATCACATCTAGATACTAGCCAGATACTATCTGTGATAGGACACGCCACTCGCCTCTCAGCTACGTGATGGCGATTCCCTGCAGCCAGCAGTTCCCTGTCGCCGCCGGGCAGTTGCGCGCTGACGCACCGGCCACGCTCGTGGCCGCCCGGAGTCCTGCTGACGCTTGACCCCGGAACTGGCTCGGCGGCAAGGGCAGCGATCCTACCAGATCACACGATCAGAGTCGGGCTACTCGTGAATTCCTTAGTAAGTTGATCAGCCAGTCTCAGGGCGAGCGCAATGACCATGAATGTTGGATTAGCCTGACTCGAAGTCAACAATACTGAACTGCTTGCCACGAATAGGTTGGCCATTCCGTGGATAGCTAGCTGCTCGTTTACCACGCCATCCTCAGCCTTGGAAGCCATTCGCGTTGTGCCTAGTTGGTGCGTCCCGCCGCTCATCGTGCTCCATACAACCGAACTGGGATCCGGTGACACATACTCTAGTCGTCCACAACCATTCTTCCGCAAGTAGTCATCCCACACCTGGTGACACCGGAGAATGCCGTCGACGTCGGCCTGAGAGAACTGCAGGCCGATATTTAGCCTGGGCATCCCGACCGAATCCCGGTCACTAACCAAGCTTACCCGGCTCTGGCGATTGGGGATCTGCTCACCGCTATATTGAAGAGGATAACAATTTTCACCGCTATATGCGGAAAAGAAGCCCGGAACCTTACGTCCACCGACGAGAAAGCGCCGGATACCAAACGTAAGGGCGAAGCGAGCCACCGACGGGAAGTCTCTTGCAACATTCATAAGATGTGCACGTACTGATGCCTGAAAAGTGCTGTCAGCCGTCTGGCCCAGAACTCCGCCACCCGGTGCTGAGAAGCGGTGCGCGGCCGGTGAAATTAGCTCGGCGAGGGGCGACCGAAGGGCAAGATGGGCAAACGAGAGAATCCCATTCCGATGCCGGTGGTTAGCGAGATCGGGATTAGCGAGAAAGGCAATCGTGTTCGGCAGTTCGCGCGCGCGCTGTGTCTCGCTGGCAATCGACAATCTACGGCGTACGTACGTACCATCGGTATCACGCTCATAACCAAAGACGGTATGTCGCGGCGGGGTACAGAATCGAACGTTTGCAATTACCCCGGCAACATGTCCCATGTACCATGATCCTAGATGGCCAGAATGATCACCGAGTGCTCCGCCATGCGGCCCACGGGAAGCGAGCAGAAGACGAGTCGTCTCCAAGCCACCGCATGCAAGGACGTAACTGCGGGCCTGGATCGAGACTCGCTTGCCCTCCAGCGTGCGGCAATCCAGGCTCTCGGCACGCCTACCGTCAAGGCCGCAAATGACTTCAGTGCAGGTGAGCCCTGTTATAACGCGAACGCGTGGCGAGCGCTTGAGCGCGTCGCCATATTCGCGTGCGAAATTTGTTGACAGCGACCACCGTTCAAACGTCGAACTGCTCGCGATACCCTCCGGAAGTCCCGGCACCATTGAAGGAGGCAGATGTGACATCTGCTCTGCATCGAATGCTGCCCTGCCGCACTGAAGCCAGCTACAAGCCCGTTGGTAATAGGGCAGCAACTCATCATAAGTAACAGGCCAAGTCACATTGCTAATATAGTCGCGCCGCTCAAAGTCGACGCGATCATAGGGAACACAACGGCCTCCCCAGATGGTAGAAGTGC